>JAABUS010001641.1_pt1 | contig 47350 bp, 25 predicted proteins | sample 5560161 | NCBI WGS metagenome assembly JAABUS01 (sample SAMN10711885, study PRJNA513376) | rock metagenome | isolation source: Antarctica rocks | place: Antarctica: Victoria Land, Trio Nunatak nord | collected 2016-01-04 | reverse complement strand
GTTTATAATACGGTCCTTATAGTTATAAATAAGTATATAAAGATATTACGATATATCTTAATTATTAAAATAATCGACTCTACGGGGTTAATAAAATTAATATTCGAAGAAATTATCCTAAAGTTTAGAGTTCTTAATAGAATTATTTCTAATAGAGGTTCTATTTTTACGAGTACGTTTTAATTAAAGATTTATTATTTAATAAGAATTAAAAGGCGCCTAAATATCGTATTTTATCCATAAACGGATAATTAAATAAAACGCTAGAATTAAACTCTAAAATATTATTTAAGAACCTTCTATTTAAGCGAGTAAAATATCTAGGTAGTACTTTTATTTATAATAAAATAAATATATTATAGCGCGTAATATACGACGATAAAATAAATATTATTTATAATTATATATAATTATAATCCGTCTCTTAAACTACGTCTCGAGGGCGAGACGTACGAGGGAGAAATACCGTCGGTATAAAAAAGAATTAAAAAATTAAATACTTTAAGAGAGTATTTTTATAGAGTATAAACTATCGCGGTCGAGGCGTAGAAATATAACTATAATAAAAAGTATAAACCGAAATTATTTAATATAAATAACCTTATACTATTATTAATTAAAAACTTAATATAAAAATAACTTAATAAGAAGCTCTCTTATAAAGTAATTAAACTATTTAAGATTTTAGATATTATCGGAATATAAATATACCGCCTAGGATTATTAACTAACTACCGTATTTATAATATTTTTTATATATCGCTTTTAGAGTCGTATTATTAATAATAAAACGACGTTTCGATCCTTAATATACCTCTACTAGAATTAATAGATAATACGAATAAATAAGAAGTAGAAAAGATACTAAAAAAGAAAAAGATAAAGGGCGAGGTACTTTACCTTATAAAATAACTAAGATAACCAAAGACCTTTAATAAATAAATTAGTACGGATACTTTAGATAACGCGCTAGAACTATAAAAAATATTCGAAGAGAATACGAAAATAAAAAAGGTATAAAAAATAAAAAATAGAAAAAAGAAATATTATTAATTACTAGTTATTATTAACTACTTTTTATTAATTAATTTCGAGCGAGATATATCTTTACGGTTAACGGGGCGTTTACGGGTAAGTTTACGTTTAAAGCGGCTAATTTTCTTAATATTAAGACTCGGTTATTTACGAGTAGAACTAAGGCCGGGAAATCGAATTAAAAAATAAAGAGTAAAAATAAAACTAAGATTAAAATTATTAATCTTATCTTTAACTTCTTCTTTAGAAGCCTCGCGAGAAGATATTAATTTATTTAAAATATAACGACTTATATCCTTTATACCGCCGTATTAAAAGCGAGGCTTTATATTATCCTTAACTAAAAAAACTTTACGATTAGATATTATAATTTTTTATATACTATTAAAGAATAAAATAAAATCGATAATATCGAGATCGTTAATAATAAATATATTAAATTAATCGGTAACGGGATTAAGGCCGGGAGAAAAGTTATATTTAAAAACGTTTTATATATATTATATATAAATATCGTCTTTATTTTTATCGTCGGCTTTATTTTCGTCCGTCGATTCGAGAAGATCGTTAGGTTAATATTATATAATTTTATTTTAAAGTATATTTATATCCCGGGTAGTAATCCCTCTCTAAAAAGTTATTAATATACGAATTATATCTAAATTATATTAATTTATTAGAGTATAAAAGGTATTATTTATACCCTCGACGTTTATAATAAGTCGAGATATTAATTATAATATATTTTTCTTTTTTTTAATATTACTACTTTTAGGCTTAATCTCCCGAAGGAAGATTATAATATTTTTTATATATTTAATAATATACTCGCGAAGACGTTTATTAGAGCCTCGATATTCTAAATAATTAAAAAGAAAATTTATAAAAGTATAAAATTTAAAAGGAATCTAGATACGTTAATATAATTCGACTTCGGAATATAAATAATATATAGAATTATATAAATACTTATTCTTTACGTAATAAGCGTATTTTATATATAATACTTTATTATATAAAATATAATTATTTAGGCTTATCCGCTTAAAGTAATAAAGGTATAAAACTATGAATAAAGGCGGGGTAGGAGTAGAGCGGGCGATTATTTTATAAATAATAATAATCGGAGATATATTAAATATCTAAATATTATCGTTAATATTATATACTATAAAGATTAAACTAATATATTAAGTATTAAAGTAATTTAATTATATACGTATCGTTAATAAAATAAAGTATAGAACTAATAATTTAAAAATAAAATAAATATTACGATAATATTAATTTTTTTAAAATATAAATAAATACTTTATTTAAAGTTAGAAAAGTTATTTATTTATTTTAATAATTATAAGATTAAAGAAAGAATTTAAAAGAAGAAAAGAAAGATTTATTTAAATTATAATATATTAACTTTAGTTTTATTTACGGAATATATATATAATATTTACGACCTCGAAAAAAGAGTTTAAAGATACGACCGAGATTATTATAAATTAATAAAAGTCTAAATATAATATAATTATTAATAATAATATATAGGAGTTTATATATATAAAAGATAATAGGATATTATAAAGGAAGAAAAATTAAAAAGTCGGCGAAGGTTTTATATTTATATTAAGACCGTTACTTATATATATATTACTCCTATAATTAAAGTTCTTCCTAAATAATAAGGTAGAATAATTTATTTTACCGCCGATATCGTTAAAACTTTATTAATAATAAAGATTTATAATTTTTAATAATAATTATAATATTCTTTTCTTTATTTTTCTTTTTAAATTTTAAAGTTTTTATCGAATACCTAGTAAAATCTACGACTATATAATTACGCCGATTACGAATTATACGCGACGTATTATTAAATTTTAAAATATAATTTATTTCCCTCCCTTTTTCCTACTAGGTTTAGAGATTTTTCTTAATATATTATTATTATAAAGATAGGAGATTAATAAAATTAAATAAAAGGCGTAGGTATTACGCGTATACCCTATTTAATTTAGATTCTCCTATATTATACTCTTTCGTCGGAGTATTAAAACGTTAAATTAATATTTATTAATTTCGAGGGCGAAACCCCTAGAAGGGGAGGTAATTATTATATTATATTAAAACTAACTTTATTATAATTATTAAATATAATATATAAATCTTATATAAGAAGTATATAGCGTAGTTACGCTATTTATATTATAATATTATATTATAGTTTCCGGTACTTTAGAGTTTTTTTAGAAATAAAAGGCTCGGAGCCCTCGCTTTAACTCTTTAAAGATTAATTCTATTATTTAAATATAAAGATTATTTTTCCTATTAAGGTTTTATATTTATTTTTATATTATTATAAATACCTTAGGTACTATAACTTAATAATATTAAAATTATTTAAAGATTTTACGAAATTATTAAAGATATAATTAATTATTTATATATTAATTTATATTAAGGCTAGTCCCTTTAATTAAGATCTTATTAAGAAGAATAAGATTAAAAAAGGCGATATTATTATTAATATAATATCTTTTAATAATTCCGTTATCGTACCGCCTACGCTTCCCGACGAATTTATAAATTTTAATAATATCTTTTTAAATAAAGAAGTAGGTCGATTATTATTATATAAAGACGGTAATTATATAATTAATATAAAGAGTAACCCGTTATACGGGCCTTTTTATAATTTATTAAATTTAGAATTAATAAAGTTAAAGAGATACCTAGACGATATTTTAATAAAGGGTTAAATTAAATACTCCGTAAACCCCGCTAAGACTCTTATCCTTTTTATTTTAAAAAAGAATAATAAATTATAATTATATATCGATTACCGAGGTCTTAATAAAATTGTTATTAAGAATCGTTATTCGTTATTTTTAATTAACGAAATATTAGACCGCTTAAATAATATTATATAATTTACGAAGTTTAATTTAAAAGATATTTATTATCGAATAAAAATTAAAGAAAGCGATAAATAAAAGATAATATTTCGTATATAATATAATCTTTTCGAATATATAGTAATATTATTTAATTTAACGAATATACCTACTACTTTTTAAGCCTATATTAATAAATCGTTAATAAGTTTAATAAATATATTTTATATCGTTTATCTAAATAATATTTTAATTTATTTAAATATAAAAGAGGAGTATATTAATTATATACGATAAATACTCGAATATCTATAAAAATATTCTTTATTCGCGAGTTTTAAAAAATACGAGTTCTTTACTCGGTTAATTAAATTTCTAGAGTTTATTATAAATATCGAAGGTATATCGATAAACGAACGTAGAATTAATATAATTTAATCTTAACCGAAACTAAAGTCCCTTTATAATATATAAGTATTTTTAGGTTTCGTTAATTTTTATTATTAATTTATTTATTATTATTCGTAAATAATAGATTTATTAACGGGTTTATTAAAAGATAATTAAGATAATAAAAAGTTTAGTTTATTTAAATAACCTAAAGAGGCGGAGTAAATATTTTATATATTTCGCGATTTATTTATATATATATTTATTTTTATATACTTTAATTTAGAATTAAAAATTCGGATTAAGATAAATATTTTTAATTTTATCGTAACTACGATTTTAATATAATTATAAAATAATAATAAATAATATCCCGTCGCTTTTTAATCCCGTAAAATATAAGGTTTAAAAATTTAATATAAGATTTATAATAAAAAGCTCCTCGTAATCGTTATAATATTTAAATAATAATAATACTATCTCGAGGGTAGTTTATATAAAGTAGAAGTCTTAATTAATTATAATAATTTAAGAGGTTTTATAAATATTAAATAATTAAATAATTATTAGGCGCGTTAGGTAATAAGATTTTTATCTTTTAATTTCTTAATTTTATATTATTTTAAAAAGAATAATTTAACCGATAACTCTTTATATCGTCCTAATTATAAAGGTTAAGATAATTTTTTAAATAATATATTACCTATATTATAATAGAAGTTATTAAATTTAAAAAGTATTAATTAAGGCCTTATTTTCGTTATAATACGAGATATATTTATAAATATAAAAGATCTAGATATAAATAGTATTTCGCCGGCGTTAAATAATATATTCGTAGATATTATATAAAATTTAATACGCGTAAAATTTACGTTACTAGGGTCTTTAAAGTTTATTATAAAAAAGATATATTTTTTAATAATATATTTATTTAGACCTAAGGAGTTAATATTTAAATAAGAAATTCTAAAGAGTTTAAATAAGATATTTATTTAAATTTATTACGATATAATAAAGGAACTATTTAATTTTATTACTAAAATTATAAATTATAAACTATTTATTCTACGTATTATTATTAAATTAATAATATTTTACGAGATAGTTTATAATACTAAAAATTTATTAATAATTAAAATAATTCGCGTTTTATAAAAGGATAATTCCTTTTTATAAATAAGAATCGCCGAAATTATATAGGCGGATTACTAGTATTCCGCTAGAGTATAAACTTTAGATTCTATATTAATATTTAAATATAATAATAAGATTTATATATTTAAAGAAGGATTAATCCGCGAAGAGTTATTAAAATAATATTATAATAATATATTAACGGGGTACTTTAATATTAAAAAGATAATAAAATTATTTATTAGAAAATATTTCTAAAATACTCTTAAGGCCGATATATAAAAATATATCGATATATATAATATATACTAGCGGGTTAAGGTATATCGATATTATTTTTATAACGAAATTAATTTTTTATTATATCCTACGGGACCGTAAAAAGAAATTATAATAAATTTTATTATTAGTTTACCTTTAAATAAATAATACGGATACGTTTATAATACGGTCTTTATAGTTATAAATAAATATATAAAGATATTACGATATATTTTAATTATTAAAATAATCGATTTTACGAGGTTAATAAAATTAATATTCGAAGAAATTATCTTAAAGTTTAAAATTCTTAATAAAATTATCTTTAATAAAGGTTTTATCTTTACGAGTATATTTTAATTAAAGGTATATTATTTAATAAAAATTAAAAGGCGCCTAAATACCGTATTTTATCCGTAGATAAATAACTAGATAAAACGTTAAAACTAAATTTTAAAATATTATTTAAAAACCTTCTATTTAAATAAATAAAATAATTAAATAATACTTTTATTTATAATAAAATAAATATACTATAACGCGTAGTATATAATAATAAAATAAATATTATTTATAATTATATATAGTTATAATCCGTCTCGTAAACTATATCTCGAGGGCGAGACGTATAAGGGAGAAATACCGTCGGTATAAAAAAAATTAAAAAATTAAATATTTTAAGAGAGTATTTAATAAAAGTATAAATTATCGCGGTCGAGGCGTAGAAACGTAATTATAATAAAAAGTATAAACCGAAATTATTTAATATAAATAACTTTATATTATTATTAATTAAAAATTTAACGTAAAAATAATTAAATAAGAAACTCTTTTATAAAATAATTAAATTATTTAAAATTTTAGATATTATCGGAATATAAATATACTACCTAGGATTATTAACTATTTATTATATTTATAATATTTTTTATATATCGCTTCTAGAGTCGTATTATTAATAATAAAATAATATTTCGATCTTTAATATACCTTTATTAAAATTAATAAATAATATAAACGAATAAAAAATAGAAAAGATATTAAAAAAGAAGAAAATAAAGGGCGAGGTATTTTATTTTATAAAATAATTAGGATAATTAAAGACCTTTAATAAATAAATTAATATAAATACTTTAAATAACGCGCTAGAACTATAAAAAGTATTTAAAGAGAATACGAAGATAAAAAAAATATAGAAAATAAAGAATAAGAAGAGGAAGTATTATTAATTATTAATTATTACTAGTTATTTCTTATTAATCGACTTCGAGCGAGACGTATCTTTACGATTAACGGGGCGTTTATAAATAGATTTATATTTAAGGCGATTAACTTTCTTAATATTAAAACTCGGTTATTTATAAATAAGACCGGGGCCGGGAACTCGAATTAAAAAATAAAGAGTAAAAATAAAATTAAGATTAAAATTATTAATTTTATCTTTAATTTCTTCTTTAGAAACCTCGTAAGAAGATATTAATTTATTTAAAATATAACGATTTATATCTTTTATACCGCCGTATTAAGGGCGAGACTCTATATTATCCTTAATTAAAAAAAATTTACGATTAAATATTATAGTTTTTTATATATTACTAAAGAATAAAATAAGATCGATAATATCGAGATCGTTAATAATAAATATATTAAATTAATCGGTAACGAGATTAAGGCCGGGAGAAAAGTTATATTTAGAGATATTTTATATATATTATATACGAATATTATCTTTATTTTTATCGTCGGCTTTATTTTTATTTATCGATTCGAAAAAATTATTAAATTAATATTATATAATTTTACTTTAAAGTATATTTATATTCTAAGTAATAATCCCTCCCTAAAAAGTTATTAATATACGAATTATATCTAAACTATATTAATTTACTAAAGTATAAAAGGTATTATTTATACTCTTAATATTTATAATAAACCGAGATATTAATTATAATATATCTTTCCCTCTTTTAATATTATTATTTTTAGATTTAATCTCCCGAAAAAAGATTATAATATCTTTTATATATTTAATAATACGCTCGCGAAGACGTTTATTAGGACCTCGACGTTTTAAATAATTAAGAAAAAAAATTATAAAAGTATAAAATTTAGAAGGAATCTAGATATATTAATATAATTCGACTTCGGAATATAAACGATATATAGAATTATATAAATACTTATTCTTTACGTAATAGGCGTATTTTATATATAGTATTTTATTATATAAAATATAATTATTTAAGCCTATCCGCTTAAAGTAACGGAGGTATAAAAATACGGATAAAGACGGGGTAGGAGTAGAGCGGGCGATTATTTTACGAGTAATAATAATCGGAGATATATTAAATATTTAAATATTATCGTTAATATCGTATACCGTAGAGATTAAATTAATATATTAAATATTAAAGTAATCTAGCTATATACGCGTCGTTAATAAAATAAAATATAGAATTAATAATTTAGAAATAAAATAAATATTATAATAATATTAATTCGTTTAAAATATAAATAAATACTTTATTTAAAGTTAGAAGAGTTATTTATTTATTTTAATAATTATAAAATTAAAGAAAGAATTTAAAAGAAGAAAAGAAAGATTTATTTAAACTACGATATATTAACTTTAGCCTTATTTATAGAATATATATATAATATTTACGACCTCGAAGAAAGAGTTTAAAAATACGGCCGAGTTTATTATAAATTAATAAAAATCTAAATATAGTATAATTATTAATAATAATATTAAGAGTTTATATATATAGAAGATAATAAGATATTATAAAAGAAGAAAAATTAAAAGGTCGGCGAAGGCTTTATACCTACGCTAAAATTATTACCCGTATATATTTACTCTTATAACTAAAGTTCTTCCTAAATAATAAGGTAGAATAATTTATTTTACCGTCGATATCGCTAAAGCCCTATTAGTAATAAAGACTTATAGTTTTTAATAGTAATTATAATATTCTTTCCTTTACTTTTCCCTTTAGGTTTTAAAGTTTTTATCGAATACCTAGTATAATCTACGACTATATAACTACGCCGATTACGAACTATACGAGACGTATTATTAAACTTTAAGATATAATTTATTTCCCTCCCTTTTTCTTATAGGGTTTAAAGATTTTTTATTAATATATTATTATTATAATTTAAAAGATTAACCGAGATAGGTAGGAGGTATAAGCGCTACGCGTATACCCTATTTAATTTAAACTCTCTTATATTATATTATTTCGTTAAAAAGATTAAAGTATAAAATTAATATTTATTAATTTCGAGGGCGAAACCTTTAGAAGGGGAGGTAATTATTATATTATATTAAGACTAGCTTCGTAGTAATTATTAAATATAATATATAAATCCTATAAAGGGAGTATACGGCGTAGTTACACTATTTATATTATAATATTATATTATAGTTTCCGGTACTCCGGAGCCTCTTTAAAAATAAAAGACTCGGAGCCCTCGCTCTAACTCTTTAGAGATTAATTCTATTATTTTAAATATAGAGATTATTTTCCTATTAAGGCTTTATATTTACTTTTATATTATTATAAATACCCTAGGTACTATGACCTAATAAAATACCCTCTAGATATATAACTATTTACTATAAAACCGAGGTATAAAAGAATTATTCTTAGGAAAATAATATTATAGAGTTATAAATAAAAGAATAATCTACGCTTAATATTAATTATATTAATAAATAGAGTTAGGATTAGTAGTAAAAAAATTACTATAATAAATAAAACGAAATAACCGGTTATTAAATAACTATTATCGATTCGCTTAAATAAATCGAGTATTATATCTATAAAGAGTTATTCTCTTCTAAAAACGTACTATATATATATTTTAGAAATTAAAGTTTAAATAGGAACCCTATTAAAGCCTCTTACCCTAGATATTTAATTATAAATATTATTTAGAAGAATAAATAACTTTTAGTAATAAACGAGAATATAGAAACCTATTACTAAATTAAAATAAATAACGAATTACTAAAATAGAAATTTATTATTAAATTAAACTACGACTCTTCTAAAAATACGGGAATAGGATAAATATTTAGGAAATATTAATATACCGGTATTCGGGTCGGTTTAGACTCTAGAATTAAAATAGAAAAGAGTTATAAAGATACTAGTTATAAAGTAATTATTACCGACTATAAATTTATAATATACTTTTTTCTAAAAATTAGAATTTATATTATAATAACCCTACTCTAAGTTACCGGTATTAATATTAATTATTATATTATTTCTAAATATATTATTACCTCTTTATATTTCCCCGGGAAAAATTAAAATAGTAATAAAATAATAACCGAAACCGCCCCTAAAGAAATCTATATTATGGATAATTTTAAAATAAATATATTTATTAATATAGACGTTATAGCCCCTAAAGAGATTAATATATTAATATTTTAATAAATAACCTATATTAATAACTATAATATAAAGTACCCTATCGATATTTATTTAAGAGGTATAAGTATAAACCGGCCGGTATATACTACGAAAATAAAAGTTATCCCCCTATAAACTACGGTAATTATCGAAGTTTATAAATTTAATTTACTAGTACGAGATTACTTCTTTAAACCGGTAGATATTAACTTATATCTCTTTACTAGAATTATTAATAATAGAATAAAATTAATATTTATAAAGAATAAAACGGATAAATATATTAAAATCTCTAGGAATATAAAGCTAGATTAAGTAATCGAGGTTTAATTTAATAACTACTATAATATTATTATAAATAATAATAATATTCGCGAGCTCGCTATATAAAGGCCTTTTTAAAAGTATAAAGAAACTTTTATTAAAAATACTTTTAATAGTATAATTACTACTAGTACTAATTTATTACTTTTTAAATAACTTTTAGAGGGTAAAGATATAAAGAATCTAATTAATTCCCGGCCTTCTATTCTATTAATAGAGGTAATTACTTCGGTAAAGAATAATATCTTTTTAAATAATATTATTATTTATAGTAAATAACCGGAGCTAGTAAAAGTTATTAATTAATTCTTTATATTTTAACTAGAAGGAGGCTTTATTAATATTCTAGAAAACGAATAAATATATATACTACTTCGCGCCGACTAGGAAGATAAAGTATTTAAAATAATATATATTTATCCTATAAATAACGAGAGCCGGAAGATTATTAACGAAATCTTTAATAAACTATATATTTAGGGACGATTTAAATAATATAAATTACTTTATTTAATTTTCTAGTCTTCGTTATTTAGATTATAAGATTAGACGGTATTAAAAAGGGCCGTATTATTATTAATATTCGAGATTTAAATATTATAGTTATAATAGATATCTACTATTTACCTCTATAGAATAATATAATTAACACCGTTAAGGGTTATTATTAAATTACCGTTATTAACGCGGTTAATCTTTTCTATTAATAGTGTATATATTTTAAAAATAAATATAAATTTATTATTATATTATACCGTAGTTAAGAGACTTTTAATATTATAATAATAGGATTTAAAAACTCGCCTACGTATATATAGCGATAAATAGACTAGATTTTATATATCTATAAAGTATTCGCCCGAGTATATATCGATAATATTATAATATTCTTTTAGACCCTCGAGGATTATATTTAATATTTGTATATAATATTTTTTTTATTCGTTAAATTTAATATTTTAGTTAACTTTAAGAAGGCGTTTATTAATTATTCGTTAATTATATTATTTAACTAGAAGGTTAACTCGTTCGGGCTATTAATTTCTAAAAAAAAATTATAATTATTAAATAATTAATATTCTTTTAAACGTTAATAGTATTTAAGATATATTTAGAAATAACTAGTTAATTAAAATATTATATTAAAGATTATACTACTCTAGCTAGGCCTTTATAAAATAAGAAAATTATATTATTAAATAAAATACCCCCTATTAATATTTAGCGATAAAAATATATTAAAAAAACTAATTTTAAAATACCTTCCCTATAGGAGATCCGTTTATTTAAAACTATTTAAAATACTCTTTTTAAATCTTCTTTTCTATATTATTTCGACGATAAAAAGGAATTATTTATCGACTTTAATATTAATAAGGAATTCGGTTACGAGGTTATAATTTATTATATTATAAAAAAATTAAATTTTTTTTATCCCGACTAGAAATAAATTTAATTTATTCTTTTCTTTAACCGACTTCTTAAAAATATAGAAATATACTATTAAACTACTAAAATAGAATTAGTAGGAATAATATAAATATTTATTAAAGTTAAATATATAGTCGAATTAGTTTTTGAAATAGTCGTTTATATTAATTATAAAACTACGTTTAATATAGTTAATAAAATAAATATAACTATTTTATTTATAATAAAGACTAATTTACGTATCGTACGGGCCTTAAATTATATTTAGTGTTTTTAAAATATAGAGATTCGTTATAAACCTAGTATTAAATATATAATACTAGATACCCTATCCTAACTATAATAGAAGAACGTAATTAAGGACTTTTTAAAAAGCGAGTTAAATATACTTTAATTATATATATATAAGGTTTATATACTAGTAGAAATAAATACCTAGTTTAAATAAGAATTATTTTAAGGGTATTAAAATAACGACTTTTAAACTAAAATAAATTATATATTTAACTATAATATAGAAACCGGCGAGGACGTCGTAGATCTTCCCTTTTTAAATAGAGGTAACGGTTTAATATAATATATTAATAATTTAATTATTAATCGTATATATATATTAGAGTATTTATATGTACCTTCTTTATATATTAAAACTTTATTTAATATCGTATATTCTAACTTATATATAAGAAGATATAAATATTATAAAATAATAACTAGGTATTAATATATATATAAATTAAATAAAAAGTTAAAAGAGTATTTATAATATTATTTATAATATTAATTATTCGGTACTCCTAGGTATAAATTTTATAGAGTATTATAATTTATTCTTATACTACCCTCTTCTTTCTATATAATTTTTATTAATTTTATCCTAGTCTTACCCCTTTCGTAGGAAGAATTCGATAATATTATAATTATTATATATAAATTTTCCCGAAAAGTAACCGCGACTCTAGGAAAATTAATATAAAAAATAAAGTAATAAATAAATATACTTTTATATCGTTTATATTTAATAGACTAGGGTACTCCGAAGGTTATTTTTTCTAACCGCGACCGTAAATTTATAAATACCCTATAGAAGGCTTTATTTAATAAATTTAAAATAAATTTAATATTTTCTACTATTTATTATTTATAAACGGATAGATTAAGCGAGTATATAAATTAAACTATTAAAATTATATTATAATTCTAGATTATTACTTTATAAAATTTTAAAACTTAAGAAGAAATATTATCTTTTATAATTATATAATATAATAATATATTTTCCTAACCTATTAACTATACTTTAAATAAAATAACTTTCGGTTTTATTATTAATAATACGTTAGACCTAGGAAGTTAGGAGAATAATATTTTATTAAAGAAACTAATATATATTTAAACTTCGGATATAATTATCTTTATTTAAATATATAATAAAGAGTATTATAATCGTATTTATTATATTTAATATTTCTATAAAAGGGACTAGGCCTTACTATACCTATATAAAGATTATAATATTTTAATAAATAAATTTACTAGTCGTAAATATAGTTAATAAATAACTAGGTTATTTAAGGTTTTTAACTATATTAATAAACTTGTATACCGCCTTAATATCCCGGAAAATTAGAAGATTTATAATATATTTTTAATAATATAACTAGAGTAGTATTTATTACTAGATTAAGACCCTTTTAAATATCTACGACCTATTAACTCTAGAGTAATAAAAACTAAATAAAACGATTTAAAGTTAGAATAAAAACTAAAGTATATCCTCGATAACCGCGTTATTAAAAAAGGGAAGAGTTATATTATTAAATACCTTCTATCTTAAAAAGACTAGGGATCTATATAAGACTATTAAATAAATATTAAAAATATTTTCGCGGACGAATTTTTTAAAGAATATAAATAGTAGGTTAGATACTAAACTAAATTCTTCTTCTAAAGTCGATAACTCTAGAAATATAATTATATTTCTCTTTTATATTATCGCCCTTTACCTACTTTTATTAGGAAATAACCGTTATATTAAATCTATTTATCGAGTTTTATTTAGAGTATAAGTACTATAATAATATTAAAGAGGTACTATACCGAGAACTAGTAAAACTACTCTTTAATAATTTTAAATTATTCGTTTAATCGTATATAGAGCTATATAGCCCGAATATCTTAATAGTATATTATTTATATATTTCTTTATATAAATTTAAATATATTCTTCTCGTTATCGTTACTTTTTAGTTAAATAGTATATTTATAAAGAAAAAAACTTCGGATAATATATTAATTATTTAATTATTTAATCGAATCGGGACTAGCTCCGCGTTAAAATAGTTTTTATTTTAAAAATACTATTAAACGACTTTCCCTAGTTAATTAAATTTATATTAAGACTTTATTTTTCTAATATATATTTAGGGCCCTAGTTCTTTAGTATTAATTTTATAACTTTTATCGTTAGTTATCTACGTTATCTCTATACCTCCCTATCGCCTCGCCTCGTTATCGCGATTTTAATATTAAACTTTACGGCTCTACGTTAAACTTTAAGGCTCTACGGGCCTATTTATAATTAATCGATAATATAAAATATATATTACTTACTTATTTACTTCTATATATAGACGCTATTTACGTCATTACTTATAATATCCTATATAAATATATTAACGAGGGCGTTGACTTCTTTCTTTTAAAAAGAAGCGATCTGTCACGGGGTAGACTTTAGTAGGAGTATTACTATAAATATCTATTAAGACGGCGGGCTGAGCCCTACCGCTAGCCCTATCGGGACTAGGGTGACACTAGGATTCTAGTATATCAGGGCCAAATCCTCCATAGAATAATCAATATCTTTCACACCACTTACTATTATACTGACCCCGTGTCAACCGTGTTCGCCCGAGGGCCACAAAGCTCAGAGAAAGGAGTCAAGCGTCTTAGTGGGTTGGAAGGCAGCGGTTGTTGACTAATGAAACCCCCGCACCTTCCTTAATGATTGCCTCAGTCCCTCAGACCTGCCGAGTCACCGCTAAGCCCCTTCGGGTTAACTCCCGTTTACTAAACCCCTTCGGGTTAGAAATACTGATTTCGTAACTAAACGGCGGCAGGTCTAAGCGCAGAATCCTATATTTTTATCAAGTAACCCTTATTTATAACGATATACTTAAGAATAATTAATAAACTAGATTAATTTATTTTTTAATTCTCGTCGCGAGATATATCGATAAATTATTAGACTTTTTAAAAATAAAATTAGAATCTTTTATAGTAGTTCTTTATTATCTCTCGACCTACGTCGATTTTAAAAAAATACGATTTCTCTCGTATTTTTCCTTTTCGTGTAATTTATTATAAAAGAATTTATTTTTCCTAATTTTTTATTTACTCGGTACGAGATTTATATTTTATCTCGCCCCGAGCGAAAGAATAGAGAAGAAATATTAAATATTCGTAGATTTATAAACCTCGACGTTCGAAAACTTAAGAGGTTAGAAAATCGAAATAAGGAAAATCTGGCGAAAGTATAGATTCTGCGCTCAGACGTGGTAATGCTCGTTCCATGACTAAGCATTAACCAACCCGAAGGGGCTTGGTGTGACACCACGTCTGAGGGACTGAGGCAACTTAATGAGACTGGTTTTTTCAGAAATATACCCTGGAGTGAGAGTGTTCCGTATCATCGCGAGCAGAGAAGATGCTGTGGATGCCGGTAGGGGTGTCTGTATACTACAAGGGGCTTTTTAGCGTCGTTCCACGACCAGGACGATGGTCGTCTAGATCTTGCCATTGCACCGGCACGGATGAAAGAAAGCTCAGAGGAGCAACTCGAATAAACTCGCCGTAAGTATTATGCCGCTCCTTGATCCGGTGCACGAGGTTGCCACGCTACATCTCTTGCAGGTGGGCAAGCGTTGATTGGTAGTCATCATCATCTTCTACGACCGATCTAACATTGCGGCCGTAGTAGCATAGCTAATTTTCTTTAAGGCTCCTCTTGCCATGGAAGTCCCTGTCGGCGCGACCGAGACCTTGATATCTCGGTGGAGGCCGGTGGTTCATTTTCGCAAAGTCGAGAGCGACTTGCTGAGCGCGCAGTAGACTTGAAGGGGTCAACAATGGCACGCCCCGCTACGTGACCGACTGTGCCAACAGAAGCCCGACTTGCTGCTTGATCTAGAGTCGAAGAGCTGCTACTAGTCTTCTGGCGCCTAAGAGAGCATCCTCGCACGTACGATGTTTTTATGGCTCGCATTATGAGTTTGGCTTCCTTGGTGCTCTGAAATTTGACACCTCTTGGTGTCACGTTTGTGTGGTCCCGGAAATTTTGCACTTCGGCATCAGTGACTTCCTTCTTGGCATCGCCGCTACGGATCATTCCAATGAATTGGCCGCTTGCTAATCAGCATGGTGCGCCAGAATCTCCAGGTACGGAGAAGGCTCCATTCTCTCCCACAACAACTCGAACTCGACTTTTCAGTGAATGTTTTTTTGTTTTATGATTTCTCGATCGTTGTAAACAAGATACAGGTAAAGTGGCACAAGGTCACAGCCTTGATGTCGTGCTAGAAAAAGCCGTTTGACAAATTCCATTGCATTAACCTTCGACCTGTTGCCCACGATCTATCTAATACTCCTCAGCTGATTCCACCTTTGTTTGAATGTTATCATATCCTGGCTCGCCGGCCCACAACCGTATCTCCATGACTAGAACGAAGCCTTAGTATCTAAATCGATGTCAGACTTGGCACAACATATCAAGAATACCGTAGCTTCCGGGCTACTCACTTTATGTCGGAGCACGACTGTGCCTTGGAGAACTGGAAAGTTTACGCATAGCTTTCGGAAACGCGACGTTAAGATTGCGATAAGAACGCATGCATGGCAATTTTCCTCTTTCTGTTTTGCGAAGAGTGTCTCTAGTCATGTTCCTCTTGAGCATCCGATTCTTCGGTAGCGGCCAAGTTGATAGGCTCCTCTTCTGTTATCTCCTCATCTGTAGATGACTCGCTCGAGGAAACGTCATCCCTAAGCTCCTCGAGTGCCTCGTTCTTCATTTGTATCGCTTCGAGTGCTTCCCTGGAAAAAGGGTTTTTGCCGTTGGTTTTGAAGAAGTCGTCAACGATCTTCTGCGAATTCCCTAGCGAAATGCTGGCGAAAGGCTTGACCAGACCCTCTTCGAAGCGACCAAGACAAAAACTCCCTCTTTGGCGAAAGACAGACTTGTGCCACAAATCTTCTGGAAAGTCTCCGAGACGGACTTTCTTGAGCTTCGGAAGGGCTTTAAGCTTATCGGCGATAGGTTCCCACATGCCTTCAACGAGAGCATAATGTTTGAGCTGGAGGTACTCAAGGTCTGGAGAGGCGTCGAGAAAACCCAAAAGCTCGGCCTCGGTAGATTCCACAAAGTCTAGCCGAAACGATCTAAGCCTTGGGAGTCTACAAGGCCCCAGAATGCCTCCAAAGTATGTGCCACCATCTGGCTTGCTTTCGACTTCGTAGTGCTCATTCGATTTCAATTTAATATCGAGATACTCCACGTTGCTTGCAGTGGACAAGGCTGTGGCAAGGTCTCCACGATATCCAGAGCTCCTGTCTGGAACTTCATATCCTGTCTTGCACTGAGATATAGTCAACCGGAGCTTTTTCAATCCTTGGAAGGCGTTCGCTAGGTGTAGGGCCCTTTGACGAGTCATGACGAAGGCATTGATGGAGTACGAATCCTCGTTCCAATCGCTGTCTGATGTTATCTCCTTGAGCTTGGTCTTTGTGACGGACAAAGCAAGGATCAGAGTATCCCAGTGCATTGCTGATGAATGTTTGATGCCATGCTGGTGGCCAGGCTTTTCTATAAATAGATGGGACTTATCCTCGAGGTTGCACCCGGCTTTTGAGCAGTAGAAGGATCTGGGATTTTCTCCTCGTCCTTTCGACCTCGTGTCGAGCGTAATGTATAATTTGGAGAGTCTCTGCATCTTGGAAAGGGCAACGCAGACATGTGCGAGTAGCTCTCCATGGTTGGTTATGACTTGTCTCTCTGCTCGTGACTCCTGGTATTGGGCGTAAGCGTATTTGACACGATCGTCATAACATTCGCATGAGGTTTGAAGATCGAGAGGCATCCAGATGCGGAATACGTCAAGCGAAACAGGTGGATAGTAGACCGAATGGAAGATCAAGGTGCGTATGAGAGAGCCAAATCGGGAGATGATGAGTTGGGCAAGCTCAAAGTCCGCATACGTGTCAGACATATAGATGCAATCGAAGAGAAAGGGAGTCGCTTCTTTGTCCAGAGTCTTGGAGACTAGTCGAGCTTTCTTGAGACTTCGTTTAGGTAAGAAAGAGCAAATGATGGTAAGGAGTTCTTGAGGAAGTTTCATTGTGATTGGAATGTTGCTGCTGGAGCTTGAATCTGGGATATCTTAACCGGCCTTTCAAGAGTCACCGACCGGAGGAGATCTATAATAGATAGGTAAAGAGGCTGAGTACCGGGCGAAGATGGCCTAGATAGAGGTGTTATGAACAATGTGTTTGTAGAGGTTTGGTAGTAGAGGTTTGGTGATACCGGGCAGTGTTAATAAAGAGTCTCGCTGTATTTTCCCATAATTCACAGCTTATTAGGTGTGGCGCTAATTGAACCGAATATCTAGCTAGTGGGTAGTGTAAGTCATCGGGGTGACTTTGTAGGGAATACGATGAGAGCTACGAATGTACTGGATTAGCTAGCCTAGAATTATGGATGCCTCTGGAATAGGCTGAAAGGCCTGAGCCAGTGCTCATCATGAGCGCACTTATGCTCAAGTCGATTACCGCAAGACAGACTACTCTAGTCTTGACCCCAAGCTTGGCTAGCATCATCATTGTTTCATTGATACTGTTTTAAAATAAGTCGCCAAGCAGTCAAAGAGCATGCTACACACCAGCCTGCGTCACTCGTGGAAGTAGTAGTATCGCTCAACAGGATCCTCAGGCTCAGCTCCACTCTTCAATGGTTTCTTCCCCGCAGCCCTATCAGCTAACCAACGCTTTGACCCTTCTTCTGTAAAAGGATTTCCTCCCTCGCCAAAGAAGAAGTTTCCAATGTCACCCCAATCCTGGTACTCCCAAACGCCCGTATCCCCTGGGAAGTCGCCGTACAATTGCCCCATCGCTATACTCTTCAAAGGTAGCGTCAGCTTCATTCTGTTTGCGACGGCCGCCCATGAGCCTGAAGTCAGGTGGTGGCAGTGTAGGGTCATCTGCTCGAGTTGTGTACAGTGCTGCAGGAAATGGAGCAGCTCCATCTCCGAAGACCATAGAAATACTAGGATTAAGGACTTGAGCTTCGGAAATATACATTGTCCGAGTAACACTTCGAAGGAAGTTTTTGAGTCGATCATGTCATTTCCTGCATCGAAGGCTTCCAATGTGAAGTACTCAAGGTTGACCGCAGCGTTTAGGAGCTTAGGGACATTTCGGGAAACGTAGTACGTCTTGTTGTCTTTGCAGAATTTTTCCTCGTTCACATCGAGGCACAGCCGTAGCTTTGTTAGGGTCGCAAACACAACGATGGCAGCTCGCAGGTCTGGTTGTGACATTCTTAGGGCAGATGTGTTGAGATGGATTGCGCATGATCCGTGGATGGAGGTCTCCATCGTCAACTCTGGTACCGTCGTGACTGTCACAGCCAAAGCGAGTAGGATCGTTCGCAGTGGGTTGAAGACGTCGCTGCGGTTAAACCCTGGCTGTGCTGGAGGGTCGAAGGTGTAGTGGTCTTCACAAGTCATGATCTCGCAGGATTCGAGGGGACATTTCCTGAGCAATCCCGGGCCGTATTCCTGCATTGACTCGTGCGACATTGAACGCGTGCTGGTCAGGTCTGTAAGGATTTTCTTTTTTGTAGTCTTGGTATGTTTGAAAGTGCGAAGGACAAATACACTGGGCAGGCGCCAGTCCGGATAGAGTCTTTCTGTGCTTTTACAGCGAGACTGTATTGCTCGTAAGCATAGTTGGAGTGAGCTTCAGAATCTTCATCATCAGGAAAGGCCAAGTCCCACGTCTCGCCGAAGTCATCTGGGTCGATGTGATGGTAGCAGACGGAAGAAAAGATCAGTGTGTGGATGCAGTGCTTGAATTTGAAAATGACCTGTTGCGCGATGCGGAGTTCAGCGGTATTGAAGGACATGAAAATTTCGTCGAAGAGGTATGTAACTGCAGCCTGGTCGCATGCCTTGGAGACCTGGCGTATTGATTTAAGGTCTCTCTTTCTTGAATGCTTGCAGACCATGGCGAAGACTTCTGGTGGGAGTTTCATGGTCGCTTATTCCGGATGTGTTTGAAAGAGAGGTAGGCCGGAAAGTGAGAGATAAAAATCCGGGATTCATGGTGTTTACGCTAGTGAGATCGCGCTAGTGAGCCAACAGTGAATGTGGAGCTAGGCTACCACTACGATTTTATATGATCTTCATATTTTTAATGCAATTGCACGCAAGCTATCGGTCCCAAAAATATTGAGGCATCATGACTGAGAACTCATACAACGAAGGCTAGACTTCACTTGGACTAAACTGGTTTTTCATTATCAACCTAGTTCGACGAATCCTCACCATTCCTAGAAGTGGATGAGTGCAATTATTGAGCGATGCATAGAAATGACTGTGACTCGACTCAAATTGTGCTTCTCTAGGGTATTTGTGAAGTACATTAGACAAGGCTCTGCACGCCAGTGCACCTACTGGATGTTGCTGTATAATAGAAAGACGCAGGAGCCCGTTCTGTTCGTGCTGGCTGATGAAGAGATACTCAGCTAGTCTCCGTGCTCACAATCCTTCATCTCGCAGCAATGAATTTCCTGTTATGGTATATGGGGCAACTCGTACCATGAATTCAAGTAGCAAAAGCCGGAGGAGACCCTTCACTAGTCATTGTAAATTCTGTTGAGCCACTGAAGCAATCCAGAAGGCTCCAGGCTAAGCAGTCAGCTAGAAGGTTTAGGATGCGTATGACGATTGCTGGTCGAGGGTGAGGGCAGTGAACACGTCTTCAATGGAACATACTGATGCGTTCAACATAGCTGTCCTTTGCTCCGGTCACCTGCCTCGATGTCGGAGTAGCCTCATTTCGTCGGAGATTTTGGGCGTCAAATGGATTGATGCCTTGCTTGTTGAAAAATGATTCAACATCGCCAAAATAGTCCGTGTACTCAATATCCTCCCAAGGCTCTTCGAAGCCACCATACAGCTGATTGAAAGACACACTCTTCAGGGGCAATGAAGTTTTGGCCCAGTTTGCAAGCAGAGCCCAAGAGCCTGACGTGAGCGTGTGCCCTTGGATGGTGAGCTGTTCGAGCTTCCTAGAGCGTTTTAGAATTCGCCTGAGATCGGCTTCGGATGAGTTAAAAAACACCAGGATCAGGCTGGTCAAGCTGGGGAACTCGCACCGTCCGAGGACTGCTCTGATAGAGGGATACTCTACGGCACTGTGCTCCACGACAGGGAGGACTGAGAGACATCTGAGGTTTCGAGCTGCCCGCAGAAGCTTAGCAACATTCCGGTGAACAAAGTAAGATTCCCCGTTAGAGGTATACTTCATGTTTTCTATGGCGAGGCTCAAGTGGAGCTTGGTGAGAGCCCCGAAACAAAGCTTGGCGTCACGAAGCTCAGGTGGTGATAATTTGAAAGCCGCAGAGTTAGTTGGTAATTCGCATTCTTGAGGCTCCATCGTCAGTTCTTTGACAGTCGAGTTGGTTGCAATCAGTCCAAGCAAGATTGTTCGCCACGGATTGTCAATACCTTTTCGAGCGAAGCCGGAATCCCGTGAACACCCTAGGTGCTCGAAGAAAAGATCGCAGCCTTCTTCAGGACAAGTTTTCAATGGCCAAGGTAAATGGTCTTCCAACGAACTTAGGGACATCGATCTCGAACTCAGCTTGTCTGTGAGGACAATTTTCTGAAGGTTGGGTGTGTTCGCGAGGACGAAAGAGAGGTATGCAGGACATGTCCCAGATTGAAGGGTTTCTTTCTGCATCTTACGGGTTTCACAGTGCAGTCGAAACGCATACGTAGCAAGAGTAGCCTCAGCATCAGGGTCGTCACCCATGCCGTCATAGTTTTGGTAGGCCTCAATAAAATCTGACTCGTCAAGGTCCTCGTAGTAATTGGACGAGAAGGTGAGTTTCCGGATGTACTGTTTGAACCGTATGACGAACAGCTTGGCTATGCGCAAGTCCGTGGCGTTGAACGATAGAAATATTTCATCAAAAAGGTATGGGGTTGCGGCCTGCTCGTACGCCTTGCACACTTGACGAAGATTCTTAAGCGCTGGCTTGGGTACACAGCTGCAGACTACGCTCAGGATTTCTGGTGGAAGCATAGTGCTGTTTATTTTGAAAGCTGGGTCCAGTAAGAGACTTGAGTAGGGGGTCCTGTAGGAAGAAGAGATATTAAGCCAAAGCTGAAGGGAGGAGCTTGTAAGAGATAGAGATGTCAAGCACAAGCTCAAGAGGAAGTTCTGCTAGAGGGAAGATATGTCAAGCCGACCTTGAGCTGCGGGTATTGGGAGGAGAAATAAACCCAGTGTTTGACCAAGACAAGGAAAATATAGTCTTGCAGCTGGCACCTCCGTGTTCTTTGGTATTCAGGTCTGACACAATCGCGCGGCTCTGGGTACAACACTCTAGACAGATCACAGGTGACACCTAGGGTCGCAGTCCGACCATGAGAGTTGTCGAGCTTCACCTTGACAGAAGTGTGCGAGGCTTTGACTATCTTATTACTAGTGAATTAAACTACCATCGTATCTAATCTCTTGGCATCAAATTCTTTAACGACCACTCGGACTCGCAGAGTCAACTTGTAGACTGCCTTAAACACGGCCACACCGCCCCAACAATTCGTCGAATACAACCCCAGTTTGAAGGCAACGGCAAAGATCAGACTTCTGTCAAACCTAAAGATGGAGGCTTCACGAGGCCCCCCAAGGGTCAAGAACAAGGCTCCGGGTAAGACTCATAGCGCAGCTTTGTCGAGCCTATGCTGATACACAACAGCTCCACAGCAGATCAGTGCAGAGCAGCTTCTCCGTGAAGCCGTCGATAGACAAGAACCAGGCCTTCAAGCGCCCACCCAGCGGTTCGCTGACCTCGAGGAGCTCCATGAATTCCAAGGGAGGAAGAGGAAGGAGTTCGAGGACTATGTACGGAGGAACAGGATTAACATGAACAATTGGATGCGGTATGCACAGTGGGAGCTTGAACAGAAAGAGTTTCGGAGGGCCAGGTCAATATTTGAGCGAGCTCTGGACGTGGACTCAACTTCAGTGATACTATGGATCCGCTACGTGGAGGCGGAGATGAAGACGAGGAACATCAACCATGCGCGGAATCTGCTGGACCGTGCTGTGACTATCCTACCGCGTGTAGACAAGCTGTGGTACAAGTATGTCTACATGGAGGAAACGCTTGGGAATATTCCTGGGACGCGCCAAGTCTTCGAGCGGTGGATGTCGTGGGAACCAGACGAAGCAGCTTGGAGTGCCTACATCAAGCTTGAGAAGCGGTATAATGAATTCTCGAGAGCTAGAGCAATATTTGAAAGGTTCACAATCGTGCACCCAGAGCCACGGAATTGGATTAAGTGGGCAAGATTCGAGGAGGAGAACGGCACGAGCGATCTGGTGCGGGAGGTTTTCGGCTTGGCTATCGAGACTCTTGGAGATCACTTCATGGACGAACGCCTCTTCAATGCCTACGCTCGATACGAAGCCAAGCTCAAGGAGTATGAGCGTGCTCGAGCCATCTACAAGTATGCTCTGGACCGCCTACCAAGGTCAAAGGCTATGTCCTTACATAAGGCATACACCACATTTGAGAAGCAATTTGGCGATCGAGAGGGCGTAGAAGATGTAATCCTCTCAAAGCGCCGTGTCCAGTACGAGGAACAGATCAAAGAGAACCCAAAGAACTACGACGTCTGGTTTGACTATGCTAGATTAGAGGAGACGTCACAGGATCCAGACCGAGTGCGAGATGTCTACGAACGAGCCATAGCCCAGATTCCGCCAACTCAAGAGAAGCGACATTGGCGAAGGTACATCTATCTTTGGGTTTTCTACGCGCTGTGGGAGGAGATGGAAAATGAAGATACGGAGCGCGCTCGTCAAATCTACCAGGAATGCCTAAGGCTGATACCACACAAGAAGTTTACATTTGCGAAGATCTGGTTGATGAAGGCTCAATTTGAGATCCGGCAGTCACAATTGCAGGCGGCGCGAAAGACCCTGGGTCAAGCCATCGGCGTGTGTCCGAAAGATAGACTATTCAAAGGGTATATTGAGCTCGAGCTGAAGCTTTTTGAATTCGTCCGTTGTCGGACTCTATATGAAAAGCACATTGAGTGGAATCCCACGAATTGCTCAGCTTGGACCAAATTCGCCGAGCTCGAGCGGGGATTGGACGACATGGACCGAACGCGGGCGATCTTCGAGCTCGCAGTCGACCAGCCTGTTTTGGATATGCCCGAGCTGCTTTGGAAAGCGTATATCGACTTCGAGGAAGAAGAAGGCGAGTATGACCGGACGAGACAGCTGTACGAACGATTACTGGATAAGACAGACCACGTCAAGGTCTGGATCAGCTACGCGCACTTCGAAATCAACGTACCCGAGGCAGACGAGGAAGAGGAGGAGGAGCAAGAAGACCGAGCCATCAGCGAAGAAGCCAAGCAACGTGCTCGCACAATTTTTAAGCGAGCCTATGCGAGTATGAAAGAGAAGGAGCTCAAAGAAGAGCGAGTCGCCCTTCTCAGCGCTTGGAAATCTTTTGAAAACACTCATGGCTCAGCTGAGGATATTGAAAAGGTCGACAAGCAGATGCCGAGGAAAGTCAAGAAACGGAGGAAGTTGGACGACGACAGCTTCGAGGAGTATATGGATTATGTCTTCCCTGCAGACGACGAGTCAGCTGCCAAGATGTTGAAGTTGCTCCAGATGGCGCATCAATGGAAGCAGACACAAGGCGAGAATGGCGTTGCTTACAGGGTCTGAATGTGTATGCTGAGAGCATCTGTGCCGGGATAATATCTCCAGAGCAGACTTAGTACCATTGAAATAACATTCAATGGGAACGTTACGAGCCAGTAGCAACTACAAGTGCAGATTCATCCCTCGGCCGTTGTAGTAGTGAACAACCTTCTGCTAAACGCGGCTCGCCAATTGAAATAACAGCCCATACGGTTGAATTCGGGATCAAGAACATATTTTCCGATTTAAAGACGTCACATGCTAAGGAGTCCTCTTGATAGACAAGAAACAAGAACTGTTGATCTACTCTCACCGAAAGATTGTGCGTGCAACCCATTGGGATATCCTTGGCGCGACGCCTGAGTAAGGTATGCAGGAAGCAGGAATACCACTCAAAGCCCCGCCGCGATGGCAGTGGCTACAACGGATCCGTTTTTGCACCCAGAGATCTGGGAGAATGTCCTCCTTCTTATAAGCAGCAATTTTCCTTATTAGTGTTAGAGGCCATACATCAGTAGGTATGACGTTGGTATTCAGGGCTCCCCACCCGGGGTGCCAGGCAGATTACAGCAAGTCCAAGTTGGGCCGGTGAATATTTCTTTGGCGACAACTGGAGCCATGCTGCTGAACTCCTTGCAGACGATGTGCAACATTCCTTCCGAGATCTTGCAGCAATACTTCGAGGACATCGATAGAGAGATCCGCAGCCAGTTGCTATTTCGATGAGAGGCCAGAGACGTCCAAGATGAATCACTGGGAACAGGATCTACTCCCAGGCTGCACACGGTACCACGTTGGAGCTCTGTCGAGAGGCGCTGTTCACGGTTCGCCATGCGGCTTAGATCATTTAATTTCGATCTGTCTGCTGAGGTTTCAGCGCCCTTTTACGAACGGGTTGCCGGAGAGAATGTGCTCTCAATTGTGAAGAAAATGGCCAATAGTCATTCTCGGAAGGAACGCCCTCCGGAGGCGTTCGTACGGTTTCGGGTTATCACTGCATCAGTCTGTCTTTCTATCATTTGGGGAGGAAAACAACACCCTACAACATGCTACGCGCTTACACTTGCGGCACCCCAGGCTATTACAGCGACTCGCGGAGGATGTTGACAAGTTGGCAGGTAAAGGCGACCTGTACTCAGATGTAGCAATGCTGATCGCATCAATTCACTGCGCCCAGCCACCCGTGGTCAGAGAAGACACTTCCCTCGCAGACAATGATCAGCGTGTCATGATCAAAGCCGCTGAGACAATCGGATGTCGCAAAGAAGCTTACGCGGTGCTTCCAAACTTACTATTTTCTTTGGCGTCAGAGCTCTCAATCTCCATGCTGGGCTTTCGTTGCGTCGATAGCTTCATTAGGAAAACCTTCCAGACCGAAGCGACGGCTTCATTGGGAGTAGCGGGCGCTATACAACACAAAGACCCAGAGCTCTACCAGACTTTGCTCGCCCAATCGGATGATGAAGCTCAGCTTGTGCAAGCCAATAACAACGTTTTCCTTGGACCTCCAACCCTTCGGTTCCCGGATACTTCTCTGTATCTGAACATCGAGACACGGATCATTATTGACGAGCCACTATTAGGCTTGTGCGGCCGCATCAAAGGCGAGGCTGTTGGTAACGTTGGTATTCCCGTCATCCCCATCAACCTGCTCCTAAGTCTAGCCTACAAGGAGGGCGGAGATGCGCGCACAGAACCCTGCACTAGACACGCAGCATTTTGCTCCTCAGATTCGGCGCCAAAGATGCTGAATGTTCCTGCTGCAGTATGGGCTCTCGCTAAAGATACGAAACCCACCGGAGACCATGATGTTCATACTTACATACCCGTTCAGTCGAATTCGGCTTGGGCACTATTCATCGCCGGCGAAAGCCAATGTCGCATCTCTTTTGGCTGTGCTTTCTGTGCTGCAGAATGTAAATCTGGCGCAAAGCTTGAAGCGCCTCAGGTGAGGGCTATTGTCATTGGGTTCAAATGAATAAATATCGATGGCTTCGCTACGGCGCTGGTAGCTGTATTTTCGGAGGGTCACTATACTGGAATTCCTATTTGAGGTTATGAGTGAAACATCGATAAGCCCTCTCTTTGTCTCATTAGTGCCTAGGGGGCAATGGTATCTATACCTGAGCGCTTCTACCCGACGCAGACGATTGTCCACCTTCTCATACTTACGAGACGCCTCACGTAATCGCTATTAGGCCCAAACTCTGTTGTCATTTGCCAATGCCTCGTATACCCTTACTCATATTTGCTATCCATCATTCAAAAGTACAAAGAACCTCTCACGCCCTCCTCTTCCCCGCCACCTTCTCCCTCTTAACCCTCCTCTCCTCCTCATTCCGAAACGGCCACCCACTCACCCTCTCCTTCCCACTCCCTCCCCCCTCCCCTCCAAACATCAAACACCAAACGCCCATGCAGCCCAAAAACCCACTCCCAATCATCCCCAGCACGAAACACGCTTGCCCCAGCGCCATATAATTCACATATATGTATACTAGACTGGCGATGTGAAATGTGGCGGTTAGGAGTGTGGCGGGCGTTTTGTAGGGGGAGTTTTCGCTTTCGTTTACAGGGCTGCTGAGGGGGAGGGCGCCGGAGAGGAGGATTTGGAGGAAGGAGAGGGTGAGCAGGGCTAGAGCGAGGGTGCGGGAGAGGTAAGTCTCCAGGTCTGCGCTTATGTATCAGTCCTCGCCCTTTGTAATGGTCGCTCTAGCGAAGGGATATACCTGTGGGTCGACGAGCGTCTGGGGATAACATCGTTACGATCAATTTGGGGGAGATGAGTAGGGGGAGGGCCTGCAGTGAGAGCCAGGCTCCTGTACTGTATGCATAGGCAGAGTAGGCGTCCATGACTGCTGTAGATTTAGGGAGAGAGAATAATCATACTCAAGCCGTGGGCAGCGACGTTACCTTATGGGTCGGAGATAAGGTTAGCCCTAAGGCTAGGCTTGGTCGAGATCAGGCTGAAGAAAGGGTATTGTTCCTCCAATTAGCATAAGAAGGAGCGTTCCACTTCCTATTTCAAGGCAAAGTCTTAGTATCGTAACCGTAAAGAGGGCTGGAAGTCTGCTTTGTTTTCGAGAAGTACTTCGACGATCAATGAATTCGCTATTGGGGTATCTCTGCAGTCACTAACGCCTGATGCCTTATGCATGGTTATGGCGAGAATATCACACCTCAATCCCATCCAGGCCCCTCCAGAACACGCCAAAATTCCCCTCTCCGTCCTTGTCTTCTTCTTTCTCCATGACAGCAAACACAACTGTCTCCCACCACCCACCGCCAAACTCAGTCTCTCTAAACACATCCTTCCAGCACTGCACGACCTCAACCCTCGGGTTTCCAAACGCTCCACATCCTAGCGCCCCCAGAACAAGTACGCTATGCTTTCTCACTGCCGCGATTCGTAGCACGACCCTCATCTTCTCCTTCATCGTCTCCCTATCCTTCGCATAGTAATACCTGTCCACCCCCCCAGAGTCTTTGACCATGTAGGGTCCCCGAATAGCAGCCACACTCACACAACTCACAACAGGCAGATCATCTGGCTTTGACAGATCCAGCATATTGTGTCCTTGTGCCATACTCTCCCGTATCACCAAGACAGTCGGACTGTAGATACCGCCGGCTTCGGGTATGGGGTAGTATTTGTTCTTCAAGGTGAACGATAGGCTGGAGCGGTAGCATAACGCTTCCTCCTGTGCAAGTGCACCATTTAGCCAACCGCCGCCTGAGTGGTAGGCATTCGCCATATTCAATATGAGCACTGGCTTATTCGTAGGCGTAGAGGGCGTAGCGGCTGTTCTGGATGACAAGCTAAGGGTAGCGTCAATGCTATCGGCATTGAGGACACGGATCTTTGTAGGCGAGAGCTTGGGACAGTGTTTTGGATCTAGGCGGAAGAGTGTGCTCGGATCGTAGAGCGTGCCATGCGCCGGGGCATTTGGTGTCATTTTCAGCACATTTGGGAGGAGAGCTTTGTTTTCAGCAGCTACGTGGGCAAGCATTGCACTGCGCCTGGGTGGGCCAAGGGAGGGAGGAGGGCGGTTTAGGTTGGAGCGGCGTTCTGGATGGAGGTTGAGCTTTGCGACTCCGGTCGTGGCTTTTTCAGTGGCTTTCTCGGGTTCCGCGTCCTGGGGGTCTGAAGGTCCGATTGCTGGTTTGGTAAAGTGTGGCGAGGTAGTGTTCGCATGTTTAGGAGCGAAGAATGCGGAAGTGAGCTTGCTCTGTACCATGTTAAATTTCTTTGGTTGTGGGTCTGGGTCTGCCTCTGTCTCTGTGCCTGTCATGTTGGAACGTTGTTTCACAGTGTGGCAGTACTGCCGACAAGCCCCAGACTTCAAAGCAGTCCGTGCTGCTGAATCGACTGACTGGACATCACAAGGCTGCCGAAGTATCGATAGCTCATTGGTTTTGCCGAAGTAGACCCGACTGATCTAACCTATCTGGAACCTTTCAGATTTGGGCAGCTAGGCTAGCGGTGATCAAAATACCGACCTTGCGAAAAAGTAGATATTTTCACAGTCATAATAGCTAAGACCAAATACTCTATGACATGATTGTAGATAGTATACTAATCTTGATTGCTATTACTGAGAACATTGTTTGAAAAACTCTATTTCCGGAGCTAGAGAGGCTGGAAGTTGAAGTTGTTATCTCTCATCGCTAGCACTGGAAACTCAATGTTGGAGCCATATCAATAGTCCTCTTCACATCAGCATAACTCGACTTAGTCAGCCGAAGAATAACCGCGACTGTTAAACTTCCTTCCAATTATCTGCAACCATGGTCTATTCTAAATTCCAGTCCATAATGATGCCTATCTCCAGCACGCCCCTGATGATGGAGGTTGGTGTCGAGCTGATCATCACCTAGTCAAGGGACTCCTATTCGTACCTCTTAGTCAGACGCACCACATCTGTGTGCGCCGGGCTGAGCGACGCGACCGTTCGAGCTATGCGCCTTACCGCTGTATCTTTCAAGGGAAATACCAGAGTGCCGAGCGTAGCTACAACTATCAGATCAGGCTCAGCAGTCCCTCTGGCTTTAATTAAAGAAGGAGGGGCACAGGTAAAACCATGTGGTCGGCGATTGACACCCCAATACAACAGTATTTCCATCTTCAAAGAACTACCGTCGAAGATTTTGAAGGTCCGTTGATGCGAGTATGAACAGTCTTTGCCAAGACAGTTGCTGCATTTTGGCCTGATAAATTTCGATGGCTGAATATAACTCTGATAAGGTGGCTGGCGCAGAAGAATTGCAGGAGCCTTCAGCCAACCAACAGAGAGTACCGTAAGATCTGTCACTGCCTTGCCGTTTCAAAAATTCAGACTCTGCAATGGGAGCCTCATATGTGCTCTCTTATGTTTGATTGTGTAGCTTTCTCGTGCCACCTCACTCAGATTCCCGAGATACTCGTAACTTAGACTCTTGGGCTGCAGCGACGCCAAGGGGGAAGCCTTCGGACCCCAATCATGAGTCCATCTCTTCGTTAATCCTTGACCTCGACTCTGTACTAGGCACATTACGTCGATGTGAACCACTACCATCTAGGTATCAAGCACCTCGAACATGACTTCGGTGACCGCGAGACTCAATAAGATTGGGAGCTGCAAATCAGGAAAAGCGTACAGAAAGGTATGGGGTAGCGTATTCTGGTGATGCTTGGTGCAATGAAGCGTAGCATATGACGGCCGTATCGCCAGGGACTATTGGCTGTTCCACAACGCGAGTCAATTTCTCGGACAACATCGGTGGTCCAGTCATTACGCAAAGGCTGAATGCGGGCTCCGTGGGGCACACAATGAGGGGTGCCTTACCCATGAACGACGGAAGCTGGCAGCGAACCTCTGCCGACATCGACTTTCTCCAAAGTTCAAGTCCTTCCCTACCCCTTTCTTATTATAAATGTTTGTGACAGTAGTACATGAATCAAGGGTAAGCACAACTTTGACAAACTTGATGCTTGCAAACAATATAGGGTTGACTAATACAACGTGGAAAGGCCGCTCTAACTGTTCCATCACTGACGTCGCGGGTATCGAAGGTCTAACGCGAGAAATTGGAGGCTCCGTGTCTATGAGATCAAGATAGAATGCAAACATAGTGCCGAAAGAGCAGGACAGAACATGACTTAAGGGACTTCCGCGAATGAGTCGGGGGTGTTGAAATCTGTCTATGGGTATCTTGCTCGCTCGCTCCTTCTTCATCACTAAAAGCCCAGCTCTTCTTTCCTGCTTATGATAATAATACACATCTTCGAAGTCGGTTTTTGCGAATACATTCACCCACCGCTCTCATCCATAGGGGCCTGGAGGATCCGATACCACGGCAAAGGTCCTACAAGAGGCAGGATCGGATGTGGCAGATCTTCCACATGCATGCTAATATTCTCCTGTCCCTTCTCAGCCGCATTGGCAAGCTCCGCCTCCATCACATTCGCCAGTACCAACTCCTTTTCCATCCACTCTTTTCGTTTCTTGGCTTCTAGTTGTTCTAATTCCTCTTTCAATTCAGCACCGTCTTCCTGGGCCCAGTACACCTGCCGCCGTAGGAGCCTCCATAGCTGATCCGGTGGCATTGCGAGCTCCTCTTCTGTGAACTGAACATCGGCCGGGTATTCGAAGGGTAGCGTTGGGAGAAAATCAGCTTCTGCATGGGTGTTGGTATACATAGTTGCATCGTCATCGACCTCAGCGTCGCCGTTGCTGTGGCTATCTTCTCGCGGTTTGGAATTGACAATGAGCTTCAGCCTCTGCGGCTTCGGTGGGATGGAGGAGTAATTCTTAGGCACAGGATCAGAAGGTCTCAAAGCTTCTGTCTCGTGGACAGTCCGCATATGCTTCGCGAGCGCATCAGAGCGTGTAAATGAGCGATCGCATTCTGGTAAACTCAGTAATTCGTCAAGTCATTTAAGTGACCAAAGGGGTATACCTGGTAGACGACAGTAGAACGGCTTCTCTTTGGTATGGCTCCGCATATGAGCCTTCAGAGCGTATCCGCTAGCGTGCGCGCTGGTGGTGTTCTCCTTCTTGTTGCAGCCTTCCCACTCGCAAGCGTAGCGTTTCTTGTTCTTGCCGATGTGGTCTTCGTGGACATGCTGTACCAAATTATCCATGTTACTCAGATCGCCCACTGTACAGTCAAGCCATTTGCAGACTGTGATCTGCTCGGGAGGTATGGAACCTGAGGCCTCGTCGTCAGGAAAACCGAGCACTCTGTATCCGTCGCCGGTTGGGGAAGCTGGTATGCTGCCTTCGGTGTCGGAGGAAATTTCACCCAGGTCTTCAAATTCGGTGGGAGGAGCTGGGGTTGATTGGTGTGAGTATTGTCCAATGCGGCGTCGCTTTGCTGAAGGCATTAGGTGGGTGTCATCTTGAGGTAGAGATGCTGGTGTTTGGTCTCGCTCTTCTTTGATGTCGTCGCCAAATTCACTGGAGGCGTGGGAGGATAGCTGCGAAGACATTTCACCTGTGTCCGACATGTTGAAGAGTGAATGAGAATAGGTCTTTTCTAGGGAAAGAAGGCGCAATGAAGGTGAAAGGCCGGTAGTGGTTGTTAGTGACACAATGCTTACTCAGTGAGTGGCCATATCAGTTTTACAAATACTAGTGCGAATATTCTTCATTGCTTGTTCAACCTGCCACCATTGGACCTGCCCAAAATCCACAATGTCTAGCTTGATGGACGAAATCAATGCCTACTATGAAGCCAGGAAGCCCTATACGGAAATGCTGAGAAACCTCCCAGCAAGCGGTACATCCGAAGGGGATCCATTGCAAGACCAAAATTCTACAAAGGCAACCGACAATGTGCAGCAGGAGTGGTTTGCAGACTTGCAGACACCCAATGCTGAGATCAAGGCATTATTAGAGAAGCTAGAAGCGTCTAGGATCGCGGACCCGAAGCCAGAGAAAGAAAAAGGGAAAGGGAAGCCCGCAGCAAAACAATAAAAGCATGCACATCGGGTAGACTGCACGCGAAGTCATCGATCCCACCGTTAGCAAGGCCCGCCATCATGTTACAACGAGAAGCTTCATCCTGACAATTATGAGATCCCGTGAGTCTGCTTTCTCCTTATTCACATCTCCCTCAACATGATGAACCACCTCAAGAATTCTGCAATTCGGATAGCTTTAATTGCGAAGCTGTAGGTCGAGAAATTGAACATTACACTTGACCTGAAATGAAAAGAGGAATGGATGAAATGGACATCGTAATTCCTGTTGAGAATCTAGGCTAATGCTCAGGCGATAGGCCTTATGAACTTGTCCTTTTCAGAATTTCAGGTAAATTCAACAATTCCATATCGCTACCATGACACTGGACTCGCCACCTTCTCATCGCCCTCCATCTGCCAGAGTCCATTCTCGTACTTCTTCTCCGCCAAAGCTAACTCTACAACCACCTTCGCCTCGTCCAAAGGATCTTTGGTACCCCTGAAGCCGTTGAAAGCTTTCTTACAGTTGCCAGGACTCGTAGCATAGAATCGTACATCAGGTTCGGCTTTCGCATATTCGATCGTGAGGGCGTTCAGTGCTGTCTTGCTGACGGAGTATGAAGTCGCCAAGATTACCAGTCGAAGAGAGAGGAAGAGAGACACGGACCGAGGAAATGTTGATGATGCGAGGATCTTTGGACCTCTATTCACAAGTGGAAGGAAGGTAGTCATCATGAGAGCGACGCCAATGATGTTCGTGTTGAAGGTTTCTGCATAGCTTTCTTGCAGGTTGAAATGGTCTGGCTTCTCGAAGATGCCGATACCGGCATTGTTGACGAGAATGTCGAGCCGCCCATAGTTCTTTTGGACCTCTTGCTCGGCAGCCTTGATACCTCGACTCGCTAGACACGTCCAATTCGACGATACCAATTTCAGCTTGCAACCCCAGTTTCCACAGTTCCTCGATGGCCGCTGTCCCGCTCTTTGGATTGCGAGCTGCAAGCAGATAGTGATCGCTTGGAGAGCGAGTGGCTAGTACTTAAAGAATGGAGAAGCCAATGCCTCGATTGCTTCCGGTGATCAGTGTTATTCGAGGAGACATGTTGCGCCTTCAGCAGGTTGTGCTTTTGTGCGTGGTGGGCATCGAAAGTCTGAAGAATGATTTCGGAGTACATGATGATGACTGTGGATGGTTCTTATGGAGATTGGGAGGAGTGAAAAGAGGAAACTGACCCAGTCTTATATAGGCAAACGCTCAATCCCTTCGGATTTTTCAGATTCGTGTCTAAAGTCCTCAAAGCACGGCTTCGGACAGTGGCTATCTTTTCATCCGCGTAAGCGTTCGTCGATAACCCTTGCAACAAAGATAAAGCCGCCCGAATCTAGTGTAAACTCCGACGGCGCTCAGTCATCGTCCTTGTGGCTTTCGATCAAAGCTACGCAGTCTAGAAAATTGAAGTGGGCCACGGCAGACGGTGAGTCTGTGGAACATCGACCATTCCTAAGATCAGGCTTCAAGCGTGGAAAGTTTTTCGAATGGTTGAAGAATGATGTCTTGGCACTTGACTGTACTAGTCCGTATTCATATAGCGCTAAAGTCGGAGTAACGATATCACCGCACATTTAATCTTGAACAATTAAGCAAACAAGAACACTCCGAGAACCCCGGCTACAATGACGGACGCAATGTAAGTCAGGACTTGATTTCACTGCTCTAGGCAAGCACTGACTTTCATTAGGAAAGACACCACGCTGAAAGCGGTCCAGCTGGAGGCACTGGTAAGGCATCTTACAGAAGAATGGGAGGATCCATGTGCTGAGCCGTTGCTAGGTAGTCATGAAGATCATAAAACACTGCTCGCAAACATTTCCGACCACAGCGACCGGCTTCATCGTCGGTATGGACAAATCTGCAAACCTCGAAGTCACCAACTCCTTCCCCTTCCCTACAGTCGACGTACCACAATCAGATGGACACCATGACAATAACGCGGCCTCAAATCTCGCGGCAGCCGCTCCTCGAGCCAAGGCGAACGTCAACTATCAAACCGAGATGATCAAGAAGCTCAGAGAAGTTAATGTGGACGCGAACAACACTGGGTGGTACACGAGCGCGAACTTAGGCAACTTCGTGAACATCAACATGATCGAAAACCAACACTTCTACCAGAAGGAGTTGAACGAGCGGACGGTGGCCATAGTGCACGATGTTAGCCGGAGCTCACAGGGAAGCTTGAGCCTACGAGCTTTCAGGTTATCGCCTGCTTTCACGACTGCCTACAAGGAAGGAAAATTTACCACAGAAAGGTACGCAGGGTTCTGGATCTCGATTACGCGATCCCTACTAATCATCCATTTACCAGCCTTCAGAAGTCCAACCTACGCTATCAAGACATCCTCCTCGAGCTCCCTCTCTCAATTCACAACTCGCACCTTCTCACCTCGTTCCTACATACGCTACCCAACCCAGTCCCAACCCAAGAAGCTCAGGCGTCTCAACCTCCTTCGCTCGCCTCTCTATCACAAACACCAAACCCCTTATCCCCAAACTTCAACTCCCTGAACCTCTCGATCGACCCCTTCCTCACCCAAACTACAGACCTTCTTCTAGAGAGTATCGAGAATCATCACACAGAACTGAACAACTATCAGTATTACCAGAGACAGCTAGCGCGTGAGCAAACGAAGATCACGGCATGGCAAACAAAGCGAAAGTCAGAGAATGCGAGTAGGGCATTAGCGAAGCAGAGTCCTCTACCTGAAGATGAGTGGCAGAAGTTATTCAAGCTTCCCCAGGAACCTGGGCGACTGGAGACACTGTTGAACAGCAGGCAGGTGGAGCAATATGCGAGACAGGTGGATGGGTTTGCAGCAGGCGTGACTGGGAAGATGTTCGCGGTTAGGGGGAATTTGTTGCCTGGCGCTGGAGAAGGGTGAGTTGTCTTCGGAGGTCCGAAAACTTGACGAGACGATGTATCAAGAGACGGCCCTGGGCGGCACGAATAGCATTGCGGGTGGCCTACGGCCTACGGCCGAGGGGGCCACTTATTCTATGGACCCCCTGGAAAGCTGGGAATTAGTCGATGAACTATAATACCAAGGTCTCCAAGACATGAAGACATCACAAATGCCACTGACAGACGTTAATATTCAAAGTAATTGCATTATCGAAATCTGAACAGTAGAGTAAATGAATATGTGAAACCCTGATCAGCGGTCAGCCATAAAATCCACCGAACGTTAAAACTAGCGGATCCGAACAATAGAAAAAGCTATTCAAATTTTCACAAAACCTTCTAGAAACTTGCATCTTCCCAGAAACGAAAACCCCGAGAGACCAATTCCTTTTCAACATCATATTCTAATCCAACTCAATCCACAATACCGCAACCATGAACGGTGGACCACCCGCAAGCAACTTCAAGGTCGCAGACATCGTAAGTGGCATCTAAAAGCTACCCCGAGCTCTGTGAGCCTTTCGCTGACTGCGCTCCTTTTCTAGTCACTGTCCGCCTTCGGGCGTCGTGAGATCGAGCTCGCCGAGAATGAGATGCCGGGTCTTATGGCCACACGAACAAAGTACGCCCAAGATCAGCCATTGAAGGGAGCTAGAATTGCTGGATGTCTACACATGAGTATGAGATCACATCGTAGGAACTTAGAGATAGGCATTGACGAGTGACTGCAGCCATCCAAACCGCTGTCCTCATTGAAACCCTCACATCCCTCGGAGCTGAAGTCACATGGTCGTATGTCATTCCGCTCGGATATTCTTGACCAAATCGGCATGCTCACAATTCATGTACAGATCATGCAACATCTTCTCAACACAAGATCACGCCGCCGCAGCCGTTGCTGCAAGCGGCACCCCAGTCTTTGCATGGAAAGGCGAGTCCGAGGAGGAATACCAATGGTGCTTACACCAACAGTTGAAGGCCTTCAAGGACGGAAAGCACCTGAACCTGATTCTCGACGACGGAGGTGACTTGACTGCATTAGTCCACAAGGAATACCCAGACATGCTCAAGGACTGCTACGGTGTCTCAGAAGAGACCACCACTGGTGTTCACCATCTGTATCGGATGCTCAAGGGCAAGAGCCTTTTGGTACCTGCTGTTAATGTCAACGACGCCGTCACCAAGTCGAAATTCGATAACCTGTATGGATGCCGAGAATCGCTGGTCGACGGTATCAAGCGTGCCACAGATGTCATGATCGCTGGCAAGGTCGCCGTTGTAGCAGGATTTGGTGACGTTGGTAAAGGATGTGCTCAGGCTTTGCACAGCATGGGTGCTCGCGTCATTGTTACTGAGATCGATCCAATCAACGCTCTACAGGCTGCCGTTTCAGGCTACCAGGTAACGACCATGGAGGATGCCGCCCCAGAAGGTCAGATCTTCGTGACCACCACTGGCTGCCGAGACATCCTTACTGGCAAGCACTTCGAGGTCATGAAGAATGATGCTATCGTTTGCAACATCGGCCATTTCGACATCGAAATTGACGTTGCCTGGATGAAGGACAACTGCAAGTCCATTCAAAACATCAAGCCCCAAGTCGACCGCTACCTAATGAAGAACGGGCGTCACATCATCCTCCTCGCTGAAGGTCGTCTCGTCAACCTGGGCTGTGCAACTGGCCACTCCTCATTCGTTATGTCTTGCTCATTCACCAACCAAGTTCTCGCCCAAATCATGTTGTTCAAGGCCGAAGACGAGGCTTTCGGCAAGCGATACATTGAATTTGGGAAGGTCGGCAAGAAGAGCATCGGCGTCTACACTATACCTAAGATCTTGGATGAGCAGGTCGCTCTGTTGCATCTTGACCACGTCAACGTCAAATTGTCGAAGTTGTCACCCGAGCAGTCGGACTACTTGGACATCCCTGTTGAGGGCCCATACAAGGACGATATGTACGTTCCCACTTCTCACAGTGCCCCCCACTTCTTTGATATATGTACTGACTTGCTTCCAGCTACCGATACTAGAGATTTGCTGCACCCGCTTCCACTGACTATTCAACACGAGTTACGATGACATGATAGACAAAAGCGTATGCCCTCAACGGCTTGACACCCGGTGCTTTTGGGTTTTGCGGTTAACTCAACAACTGACCGTGCAATTACCTGGGACATTGCATGCGCTTTGCTCTGCACCCGGCATATTCAACCACTGTCACATAGAGCTTTGAGATAGAACCCTCCTCAGCAGTGACAATGAGAACTGCAACAATCAAAAGTTCAATTCTGTAAGAAAAGCGTTCTTGTAATCGGTGGAACGACTCGTAGATGCCGAAAATGTTCATGTCTGCCAGTCCCATGGAACCTTTAACTTCTATTTGCAAAACCCAAAACTCCGAAAAAACCAACAGTAGTCCCTTCAATTTCGAGCACCATCCATGGCGTTATCAGAACATATCATTGCAGATGGAATTTCTCATACGTTTCGTACAAATACATGAGACCTTTCGCAAGCCAGAGATTGAGGCTCTAGCAGTCGTTCAAGATGTTGATGTCGAGTTTCTTACCTACGCTGAGAGCGTAAGTCTGAGCGTTGCAATGTCTTGAGTCTCATATCAACATAAATACGCAAATTCTGCAAGACGCCTGGGTTCTCATTGATCATTCTCTGATTGCTGTGTAGTCTCCCTATTCTGTCGTGCGCCTCAGAGATGAAGCCGCAGCAAAGTCTCTTATAAGCCGCAGCATTTCGAGCAAAGGTATCCACGAGCTCTGGGGCAGCGGAACCACCTACGAGGAACTACACGCCGATGTACGCCAACGCACTTCATCCCAATGGCACCAATATCAATCGGCTACCTTCCGCTTCGAATTCGACACATTTTCCGGCTCCCGCTCTCTCCTTGAACAAAAAGCCATCATCGAGTCCTTCAAGTACATGGGCTTCAACGGTCCAATCAGAATGAAGAATGCGGAGCAAATCTTCACGACTTTCGAGGAGTACGAGTACGGTGATCCTACGTTTCGAAGAATCTATTTTGGTCGGTTTGTGGGCGAGTCTTCAAGACGCATTCTTAATGACTACACCCTGAAGAAGAGGGATTATATCAATACTACTTCAATGGATTCTGAATTGGCTCTATTGACTGCTAATCTAACCTTAGCAGGGCCAAACAAGATCTTCTATGATCCTTTCGTTGGTACTGGTAGCTTTCCTATCGCGTGTAGTCACTTCGGGGCCAGGACTATGGGCTCTGACATCGATGGACGCCTGGTCAGAGGAAAGAACGGAAAGGACATCAGGACTAGCTTTAAACAATACGGACTCCTCAGCAAGTACATCGATGGCTTCGTCTCCGACCTCACCCACAGCCCACTTCGAAGAGGCAGGTGGCTCGACGGCATCATCGGCGATCCACCCTACGGCGTCCGCGAAGGTCTCAAAGTCCTAGGGACAAAAGATGGGAGCGGAAAGGAAGCGGTGTTTATCAATGGCGAGGCAGCACATTTACAGGAGAAGTATATCCCACCGAAAAAAGCGTACAGCCTCGAATCTATGCTCGATGATCTGCTAGAGTTTGCTGCACAGATGCTCGTGGATGATGGGAGGCTGTCGTTGTGGATGCCGACGGCGAATGATGAGGATGTGGAGTTGGGCATTCCTGGGCATCCTGCTTTGGAAATTGTAAGTATTTGTGTGCAGACATTCAATAAGTGTATGTTCACCTTGTACCCTGCAATCTTCAGGATACTCAACTTACAATTCTTCGCTTACAGGGTCGCGGAGGCTGCTGACTTATCGACGACTACATCCCTCCGAGATCCAAGGCGAAGCCAGAGCAAAGCAAAAAGGAGATGCGAAAGGGACTACAGCGAATGATCTGAATTCGTTTCGAAAGCGAGTAAGTCATAATTCTCATCTCTCATAAGACTAAGCTCACCCCTCTCTGAAGTATTTCGAAGGCTTCAAAGCATCCACGACAGCCTCGCTAAATCCAGAGACCCCAGAAATACCAGGACCCCCTCTTACTTAACAACGCACGAACACCCACCATCACCCTTATCCTTCGTCAACGTCTCGTTCTTTAATGTACACCCCACACACTCAGCCCCCTCATCACAATTCCCAGTCGTCAAAACCACATACCCAGTCGGACAGCTACAACAAGTATACTTATACCTGCCCCACTTCAGCCAACCCACCCTACAGAAAACCTCAATCCAGGGCGAGGAAAATTACTGCCAATTCTGCATGTAATAACCGCCTGGGCGTACAGCATATCCCACCAGTGTTAATCGGCTTCGAATCTCCAGAGTACCCCATACAATCATACTCCTAGCGCAAGATCTGCGTGCCGGGGCATACGTTGCCTTTGATATCACCAGCGCAGGGGTCGCCGCATGCTTTGTTGCAGTTTCCACCGCTGCAGCGGCAATGGTATTAGCCGAGGACGGTGGGGTTGGTGCACTGGGAGTTGGCGGGTTGGTAGGAGGTATTGGCTTGGGGCGAGGAGGGGGCAATGGTTGTGCTGAGAAGGAGGAGAGAGGAGAGCTTAATCGTTGGTAGGAGGCTAGAGATAGGGCCAGCTGTGAGATTGAAGGGTCAATGACAAACCAATGAACAGAACAAAAAGCCTTGCCGCTAAGCGAGGCCATCTTGGTTGTCTGTATTATTGCTTTCGTTCCCATGAGGCTTTCCCCTGCTCTGCACTCCCCACACAATCTCAGCGAAGGCTTGACTCTGGACCATGCCTCTCGCTACACAATGCTCAGTGAAGTTCGCGCAAAAAACGATTTCAAACCTCTCCAGAAACCCGTTGGGCGTCGTACACGGGCTGAGACTTCAGATCAACTAGCCAGCCCGTCTGGTAGGAGCGCATATATCTTCCTCGTTCTGGAGCCAGCCTCGTCTCTTGGCAATGCAACAAACTCGAGGGGTTGGATTGCTGTATATGTAATTCCCCTAATACTTGCAAGACGCTGGTCGGCTTTCCCATTAAAGGGTCTTTCTTGCGCATGTAAATCGCTTCAATGCGTCAAGCCTTCGGACCGCACTATGTAAGTCCAGGTAACTGGCATATCTGGGGTAACGCAGGGCCTATTCTCAGTCCGCCAGCTCCAGCCGGTAAAGATCAACGAATCAGGATAATGTTCCGGAAGATTACAGACTCGCATGCGCTTCGTCTATTTGTCCAGTCTTCGCTCGTCAGCAAAGGTCGCGTGAACATGAGATCCGTATGGGCTGCATGGTGATTTGGACTTTCGACGTGGACTGAAAACCTGAGCGAGAACGAGAATCGTTCGCAGCAAAACGACACACTTCCCGGGTATAAGTCCATCAACACGCCCATACTTTCTAAAATCAGTCTCACTTACCTATATACAAACCCACCCTCCTCCCACCGCGTTCCACCTCAAAGCTTACTTCCTCCCCTCCCTCCCCTCCCCCTCCTCCCCATTGCCCCATCTCCCTCCCCCACCAACGACCTAACGCTCTCCTCCCCCTCCCTCCTCCCAACCCTCTCCACCTCCCTCCCAATCCCAACCCTCATCCTCCTCACCAGCACCTCCGCATCCCCCTCATCAAGCTCCTCCCTCTGCCCCTTCCCAAAAACAGTCCAACTCCTAGCTTTAACCTCCGGAACATCGCCCACCCTTGGTATAATGTGGAAATGGACATGAGGAACGACTTGTGCCGCTCTTGCACCTACATTCGTCAGTGGGACCGGTAGTCAACATGTGTAGTAGCCTCGATTGCCTGGCTTTCCGGGTTGTTTTGCCCGTTGTAGAGAAGGGTGTGGGGATGCGTACCGTTGTTCTGTACAACATTCCAATCCCCCACATCCACCTCATCTCCCACCTCCCCCGCGTCCACCTCATCATCGGCATCTCTTACAGCTCCAACAGCCGCCCTCGATACGACGCCGAGCCACCTCCCCATCGCTTCTCCCTCCACTATCTTGACATCACCGAGTTTTTCCCTATGCTCCCTCACAACCACCAGCACATGACCTCGCGATATGGGCGCGTGGTCGAGGAAGGCGAGGATATGCTCGGTTGATAGTATGACATACGCGTTTGGCCGTTCGGGTTCTGGAGAGGCAGTTGTGGGGTTGGGTCTGGATGGGCAGTATTAGTTATGCGCAGGCAAGGTGAGAATTGGGCGGAGGATTGGAGGTGGACGTACGTTGGAGAAGGAGTTTTGGCGGAGGAGGGCCAGGAGGCTTCGAGAGGGACGGGGGAGGGGGGGTTGGCGGCGGCGATGGCGCAGAAGGGGCAGTCTGGTTTGTAGTCGTCGCTGGCGGGTGGGGGCATTGGTGGCTCAAGGCGCCGTGGAGTGGTGGATGGGTAGAGAGGCAATTGGTGTTGGGATTTAGTCGCAAGCACCAGAAGGAGAATGTCGTCAGGACTTTCTTGAAGTCCGCACAATGCCTAGATATCTAGATCTTACAACCGCCATATCTCACACATGTCATTCAAAGATTCGATTCGATTAATGAGTCACACATTGTTTACACGAAGCTGTTGTATGTACAAAATCAGAGCTCTCGTGATACATGTGTACATCGTACAAGCCATCAAGCAAGTGATACATTATTATCTCTCTACTTCCACAACGAATCTCCGTTCAAACGTCCCTCCCCAGACCTTCCATGCTTTTCAAGGCAAGCCTCGTCCTTCGTTCACGGCATTGGCAACCTGACTCGTCCCCGGCCGATTTTCTAATGCCAATTATTGGCTTCTTACCTTTATTCAATGCAAACCACACATGCACTCACCAGCATAACGTTCATAGCTGTCAATGTACAGATCGTCACCTGATGTCGTCGATCTGACACCTTCGTTGTTCTCAACGGCGTTGACCCAGGAAGCCCAGCGACTACCTGCTTCTGGCTCGGGCCATCCGCGGTAGGGCGTTAGGACTCTCTTAAGTCTGATAATCCATGGAGCGAATTGGATATCTACGAATGAGATGTGGGGACCTAGGAAGAAGGGACCTTGTTTGTCTGCAGCTTCGACGATCTTGGCAATTTCCTCTTTGAGTTTACCGGCATTCTCGACTTGCTTATCGTTCTCTTGCGCCTGCAATAAGCTATAAAAGTGGGGCAGGATGTTGCGGTTGATGTGGTCAGACCAAAGACGGCAATGAGCTCGAGCTCGAGGATTCCCTTGGGGTAACAATGGAGCTCCGGTGTTCAGATCCTCGAGGTATTCCATGAGAACGGAGCTTTCGTAACATCCCCAATCGCCGTGTTGAAGCGCTGGAATTAGTCCTCGTGGATTGATTTTCATCAATTCATCAGGCTTCTTGTAAGGATCGACCTCGATGTACTGGTAGCTGAGACCCTTGATTTCCAAGGAGACCCAAACGCGCTGGACGAAAGGGCTAACCGAACGTTAGTATACCCCCCATAAACAAAACGACATATTTGGCAAAGACGGTGAGGGGGCTGCAGACTTACCAGAAGCAGCTTCCATACAACTTCAAATCATGATCTTTGGAGTGTTTCTTGACCGTATTCAGAGCAGCGCCAGTGGCTTTCTTGTGGTAGGTTTTCTGGTTGGAGTTAGCGTTGTCAGACATCATGCGGATAATGGATCTTGGCGGCAAAGGAGGTTAAGGCTTGAAAGTAGATAATCTTAGCAGCAAATAATCTCTGATAAGCATTGAATGAACAATTGAAGGTATTCGTAGCTCAAGTATCTGGCCATCGTCACGCAATGACGATGACGAGCGATGTCGGATCTGAGCGCAATGCAGGCGGACATAGTGCAGTGCTGCTTTGAACGCTTGTGGTTTAGACGCTTATACAAATTCAATATTGCTTACCAGTGATTTTTTCCTTTCCTTTTCTTCCTTCAAGAAGTGACGATGAATGCTGCTCTTCTTCACTTTGTCGCTGTCTTCGATCGTATGTTTGTGGGATCCAGCCGTTCCATCTCCTTTCCCATTCGCCCCATTCCCGTTGACTCTCTGGACTGTGTAGTACCTAGCGCCATCATTGCCAGGATCTGGATGCGCGGTAGTCTCATTTGGCTGCATCAGACCGAATTGTTGATCTTGCTGCTGGTTTGACATTGACCGCCCCGGAGCGAACGGGTTGTCGCTCGCTGGTGTCTCAACTGGAAAGTCTGTACCCAATAAAGCTCTGGCCCCCGGGAAGTATTCCGTGATCTTGATTTTCACGTCGCAGAGATCGCGTTCTCGTGCTTGTCGCTTGCGCTTCTTCTTATTTGGGTCGTTCGATTTCGCTGTCCCCGGGGGCCGACCTTTCAGCCGGCAGTCCCAGTAATGCGAGACGAAAGGTTTTCGCTTGTATCGTTGAGTTGAGCGATGCGAGTATATGTTATCCACATGGGGGAAGTAAGTCTGGAATCTATGACCATCATGTTAGCTTAATAATCGGTCCGGCGCATTCCCCAGATGACCTACTCGTCCTCGGTCAATGTGATTGTCTCATCGACATCGAATAGCCTTTGTCTCCATTCATCCAGATCTGGAGGTTCCGCTACCATCTTCATATTGTCAAAATGTCCTTGAGTGGTCCCCCCATCCGTAACAGGGACAGGCCGAAGGTCAAGCTCATGCTGTAGCCGTCCCAATCGCTCATCATGATTCAGGTGCTGGCTTAGAAGCTGAGGGTGAGGAGACAGGACCCCGAATTGACCTCCATCGACGTCGCTCACGTGATTCTGTGGTCGTCTCCTTCGTGGGGAGAGCACCCCGAAGACGCCCGCATCTTGTTGGTTGAAGCCGTTGCTCTGTTGCAGCTGTCAATCATCATTGTTAGCATGGTTTCTAGCGGACGTTTATGAGGTATGTATTGCGACTGGAGATTGGGCAAGAGTCATCCCATCTTCCACCCATATAGTTCGCAGCGTGAGCTACGACTTGTCCGTGGGCTGGACCTATCTGAAGGTGCACATACAGCTGGAGGGACATGGTTCCGTATCTCTTGGAATCGCGGTTCCTGAGATCTAGGCTGCACAAATGGATTCTGTTCAAAGGCATTGTTTCTCTGATGAGGGTGGTGAATTTCAGGCTGATTTGCAAGCTGCGGGTCAAAGTTGAAAGTGTTCAACCCAAGATCTTGGTGGGAAGCGAGGCTGGGATGAGGGGCATATGGAGCGGAGTGGAAGATTGCTCCATCGTGTATTTGTTGAGACGGAAAATCGTTCATTGTGATAGCTAAGTAGATCTCATCGCCGCTTTAGATATTGTCGGCGACAGGGGCGAGGGGTTATTAGATTGGCATGGGTTTTTGTGGGGGGTCAGGCTAATATACATTGGGACTAGCGCGCGCTTGGATGCGATCTTCTCAATTTTGCTGTCGCTATCCCGTCCTTTACTTCAGAAACTTACGGGACGTTCGTTGTTCGCTTTCTATCCCGTGTGCAATATACTCTCTATTCGCGTCTTATGGATAGGCGTATACTAACATAGCGTTGGTAAAACCTGCCGCTTCAGCCACCGCCGGACTGGTCGAATGGGCACCTGCTTCGTTGCTTCTTCTGCTGGAGATGCAGTCATAACATGTGAACAATGCCTGCTGAACCAGCCAGGCCTTCCGACTTTGAAGCTATTCACAATGCTATGAACGGCTTCGTCGTCCCCTTGTTGGGTATCGCGTGCTATGAGCTGCTTGTGGCACTGAATTTGTCTATCTATCGCGCCTTATCTGACCCTCATGTCGTGTCACAGCGCACACTCCAATTTTGTTCGTATTTGGCAAATCTTTCCACGCTTCCTTCTTTACTCTCTCGTTCGTCCTCTCTTTGGCAGGTAGGGTGCTTCACCTTCTGGAACCTCCTGCCTTTTTCTACCTCTTGCACCTAATACTCTACCTCTCATACTTTTTCAACGACCGCAGACACAATATTTGACTTCACATCTTCGGAGGCAATGGCGGAGGGACTCTCGGTAGTGCCTGCTTTCACACCCCAAGTGGCCGAGTTCCACTTGGAGCACCCTAATGCGCCCCAAGACCCTGCATTGTCCAGCACAGCAGACGATGGGCTTAAGGCCGATGTCGGGGATTTCCTCGTCGTCTCCCCATACACTTCTCGACCACACCTACTTGATCTCAGACCATTGGATATCTCTCAGCGGCTGCTGGCCAGAGCATTGACGGTGCTTCAGCCCATGCGAGAGGACTATGCTACAGCCCCGTACGCCAAAGCCTTCAACTGGGATGATGTAGTTGGCGAGCTGAGGGCCTTAGCCTTCCAGTCAGCTTTTTCATGGAGACGACAGCACTTCTATATCGTGGTCTTCCGCTCTCAAGTCCCACCAAGCACAAACCGCATCCAGCTCGGCGAACTCGACGAAAAATCACATGCTGAAGCCACCAAAAGCGGAGGACTATTGAAATACTGGTTTGGGATGCCTGACGAAAATGGAATGAACTTAGCGACCTGTGAGGGCTCCTTCTTTCCATATTCTGTCAGTAAGTGGCTAAATTCTCTAGGTGTATGGCGCAAACAAGAAGACGCGAGACCAGCCAGCACTGGACCAGGACACAAGGCAGCCATGAGAGCCACCATAAGCATGTACTCAGAATGGAGAATAGAGCGCCTGAAGTTCGAAATTAGTGATGGCGCGAGGACATGGAGCATAGAAGCATGGGAAGTCTAAAAGCACAGGAGACCAAGCAACGCTCGTGGAAATGAGCTCCTAGATGAGAGATTGCATCCAAGTCTCCGCATAAAAAAATGATTGCATGGCTCGGATATGAGTTCTTTTCAAAAGCACTCTAGACAGGATTAACTTGGAGTTATCCTTAACAATCAATCAAACGAGCAAGTTCTCCTATGGTCTCAATGCTTTGCACTTTTGACGCTCCACTTGATACTCGGAAGTTGACCCTGGATACATAGCGAAAGAGAGAGTTCCCCATCTTTGTTTTCGGACAGGAAAATCTCTCAACAGTGGACAGACGCCAATATTACAAGAGATATCACCTTCTTCGGATCATCACAATGGGTTCATTACTTTCGATTCCAGACCAGGAGCCTTGAATTTGCCAAAGATCTCCAGACTCTAGACATTTCAAATTGATCTCTAGCTCAATCTCGTTCAACCTAGCTTACCAGCGCTGTTTCTGTTGCGAACAGTCACAGTTCAAGGTAACTCCTCCGTCTGGTACGACCAGGGAAGCGTATCCCTCCATAATATCTCTTGCATCATTAGAGACTCCGAGCACCTAGTCATCCTAATCACCAGGATATTTACGGCGGGAACCCATTAGACAACGTCCATCTGACGTGATGGGTTACTTGCTTTCCTGTCCTTCCAAGAGGAATGGTCCGTTTCAAGGGAGTGGTATTGCTCCTGCGAGTTCAATCCATCAAGGATGCAGCAGCACTGATTGTCTTAGAATTCCAATCCTCTCGAGCGACATGAGGGGAGACACAATAGAAGCCACAGAGGACTGGAAGCAGAGAACTAATATTCCATATCTCTGCCACCATTCGCCTTCTTTCAGAACTTTTGGGATGTGCCGTCCTTCTAGTCATTAACAGGCCTCACAACTGCCCCCCT
>JAABUS010001640.1_pt1 | contig 47353 bp, 28 predicted proteins | sample 5560161 | NCBI WGS metagenome assembly JAABUS01 (sample SAMN10711885, study PRJNA513376) | rock metagenome | isolation source: Antarctica rocks | place: Antarctica: Victoria Land, Trio Nunatak nord | collected 2016-01-04 | reverse complement strand
GTTACTACCTGGTTATCCTGCACCAGCAGGGTGCTCAGCTTGCCCGGTACTTTTGCCACAATGGATTTTGGTGCATCCATAGCATTGATCTTTAATTGTGTTTTTACGATGTCAGGATATTTGATTATGGCCGACAAGCCAACGATCAAAACCAAAATGCAAAAAAACAAGGTGATCCCCCAACGCAGCAGCCAGCCAGGCGGGGCAGTGATAATATCCTGCATATCATCCGAATGGCGTATTTCCCCACGGTCGTTTATTACAAGTTGTGGCATAATTTAATTTCCTAATTCCAACTGGTTTTTCACCAAGTGATAGTAATCCCCTTTCAAAGCCGTTAAAACATAATGCGTGCCTTGCTCAATAATGCGGCCTTTGTCTAACACCACAATGTTATCGGCATGGCTTACCGTGCTTAGCCGGTGGGCTACCACAATTACAGTACGGCCTTTAAAAAACTGCTGCAGGTTTTCCATGATTGTTTTCTCGTTATTTGCATCCAAAGCATTGGTGGCTTCATCAAAAAAGATATAGTGCGGGTTTTTGTAAACGGCGCGGGCAATTAAAATACGCTGGCGCTGGCCCTGACTGATCCCATTTCCTTCTGCGCCGATCTTGGTATTGATGCCCAATGGTAAACCTGCAACCAAATCCTGGATGTTCGCTACTTTTATGGCATGTTTTAGCTTTTGCTTGTCCGGGTATTCATCACCCACCGCAATATTTCGGGCAATTGTGTCCGAAAAGATAAAACCATCTTGCATCACCACGCCGCATTCACTCCGCCAAGCTTTAAAACCGACGGAATTTAAAGCTTGTCCCCCAACAGTAATTTCTCCTTTTTCCGCTTCATAAAAGCGAAGCAACAATTTCAAAATAGTCGTTTTACCGCTGCCGCTCATGCCTACGATAGCTGTTGTTTTTCCCTGCGGGATGGAAAAGTCAATGTCTTTCAATACGGGTTCGTTTCCTGCACCAGGATAGCGAAACGTGAGATGGTTGAATTGCAAGCTTTTATCATCCGGTAAAACCGGGTTGTATTCTTTGTTTACCGGTTCTTCATCGTCCATCTGGTGTATTTCGTTCAATCGTTCCAAACTTATCTTGGCATCCTGAAAACCTTGTATGAAGCCGAGAAACTGCTGGATCGGGCTATTCAATTGTCCGATGATATATTGTACAGCCATCATTCCGCCCAAAGTAAGGTTTCCTTCAATTACCGCTTTGGCACTTAAAAAAGTAATGAGCATATTAGTAGATTCATTGACAAAAGTAGAGCCGCCCTGCTGGTACTGGTTCAAGGCTAGGCTTTTTACATTAAACTTGAACAGCCTTGCCTGCAAATGTTCCCATTCCCAGCGTTTTTGCTGTTCACAGTTGTTGAGCTTGATCTCCTGCATCCCGGTGACCAATTGCACAATGCTGCTTTGGTTTTTCGAGGAAATATCAAACCGCTTATAATCCAAAGAACGGCGGCTTTTTAAAAAGACCACAATCCAAACGATATATAAAGCGCTGCTGATGGCAAATACAAAAAATATAACCGCATTGTAATAAGCCAACACAACCGAAAAAACCAGCAGGTTGAACATAGAAAACAACGTACTCAGCGTTGAACCTGTCAGAAAATTTTCGATGCGTTTCTGATCGTTCATTCGCTGCATAATGTCGCCGGTCATTTTGGTATCAAAAAAACCCATTGGCAGCTTCATCAGCTTGATCAGGAAATCCGTGAGGATCGAAACATTCACCCGCGTACTGATATGCAGCAAGATCCAGGAACGGATAAAATCCACACTTACCCTTCCAATGATCAGCATGGCCTGGGCAATCAGGATAATATAAACAAAATTAAGGTTGCGGGTATTGATGCCAATATCCACTACCGATTGTGTCAAAAAAGGCGTGATCAATTGTAAAAGGCTGCCAATACCCAAGCCAAACAAAAGTTGCAAAACCAACTGCTTGTACTGGGTTAAGTAACGGAGTAAAAAGCCCCAGCTTACTTCCGTTCCCTTTTCATTTTCCTTTTCATAAAAAGTAGGTGTTGGGCTGAGCAATAAAGCAACGCCTTCATTTGCTTCTGTATCTGTTACCCAATTTCGGTTAAAGTCTTGTTCTGTTAAAACAACAAGGCCATTGGCAGGATCAGCAAGAAAGAATTTCGCTTTTTTAATTTTGTATAATACAACAAAATGATTTTGCCGCCAATGTAATATGCAGGGCAGTTCTGCTTCCTTTAATTCAACTGTATTTAATTTTGCACCCAAACAACGAAACCCAATTTTTTCAGCCGCATCACTAATGCCTAAAAGCGAGACTCCTTCTTTATTAATTTCACATAGCTGCCTTAAAATTTGCGTCTTAAAATTACGGCCAAAGTGTTTCGCAACCATACGCAAACACGTGGGGCCGCAATCCATTTGATCTGGTTGTATATATGGTATGAATTTCAAGTTAAATGATTGCTTTTATAATTTTGGTTTGTAGTAACCTTTTAATCCTTCCGGATATCAACATCTCAAATTCAACTAACGAGTTTTCAAGGTCTGTAGGGTCAAATGCTTGTTTCACTTTATTCAATAATTCATTTACAGTGAATGGGTTTTTTAGAGTTTGAATAAGTAGTAAATCCAAGTCATCCATATTTATCAAGGAGTAACCTTGAAGATCGCATTCAGGTATAATTCCGGTATAAATGGTTGAAGCCTCTAAATTTAATTTTGAATTTATTATAGTTTCGTCAATGTAACTTTGGTATACTTCATTCCAGTTATACTTACATTCTATTATTTCTAATATAGGATCGGTAACAAGTTTTATATCGAATCCAATTTTAGGGTCTTCAAAAACGACCTGAAAATATTGGATGCAATTTAAATCTCTGGCATATAAGTATTCCCTGGAATAATGAATAAATTTCTGCTTCAATAGTATATCCAGTTTATTTTCAAACAACCTGATGTCTTCTCTAAGTTCGAGGCTGAATTTTTGATTTTGTAACTTCTTTTCTATATGTTCAATTTTAATAGTTACCATTTCCATCAAATTACTGCTGACCTCTAATTTGCTATTTTTTTCAACTTTTGGGTTAATTAAAACCGATAATTCATTTTTTTTAAAACTTGTTTTCAACAAAGTGTACCGCTTAGTCAGAACCTCTTCGGATGGGTTATTAATAAAATAATAATAATCTTTTTTTAACGGAATCTGCTTTTTTTTAAACAAGTCTATTATCCGATAATAATATTCAGGGTAGTCAAGCCTTAAACGATCTGCCATTTGTTCGCAAACCGCTTTATCCCGTTTAAATACACCTAACAAATGTAAATATTGTTTATTGTGCGGCACCTCGATGAAATCACCAAAACCAATATATTCATTATCTCCAATGACTTCCTCAAATAATACTCCTACCTTTTTTTTATATTTCTTAACTAAAACATAAAATAGGTACTGCTCAAAAAAAATATTAAAACCCCCAACGTTAATTTTGGATAAGACATTTTCGTTTTTTTTAACAAACTCTATTGCTTTCTGTGTATATTCCTGAAAAAATGGTATATCACTTCCACCAAAAATACCAGCATTATAGGCATAAATTGGATTAGTTCTTTTTCTTTCTGCTATAATCTCCGGTGGAAAATAAATTAATTTCGCTTCCAATGCCTTCATATGGGTTTCATAGTAGTCAGTTGAAACTTCTAAATTTTGAGTAATCAATTCCTTTTTTAATAAATTATAATCAAATGGCTTCCATATAAAGACATCCCCATCAACATGTAAAAACGGAGTGTCTTGTTGTGAATAGGAGTGTATTTTGGGTAAAGCCCATAATTGTGGATGTACAATGTTCAACTTATCCAGGTTACACACTACCTCTGTGTAAGGAAGTTGTAATGTATCTATCAGGATTTCTGCTGCAACACTATCGGCATATAAAACAACCTCAGGATAATATTTTTTTAGCTGTAAACAGCTTAATGCCCACCCCATTAAATTATATTCAGGTGAGTACCATCCAGCATTAAATCTTAACAGATTTGTTTGATTGCACGACCAGGAGGATTGAACAATTTTCATTAAAGTAGGTTACAGTTAAAATGGTTCAAAAGCTTAACTTAATATAAGCTCAATCCGCTTTTGTGGCAGAAAATCTTTTATTATAAATTTCTATCAATTAATTTTTTAAGTTTCGGAACAATAAGACAAGGCGCATTACCATTTATTACTTGGATGTCTTTGACTATCAATAATCAATATAAGCACAATGTATTCAAATCGTAATGTTTTGTAAAAGAGTTACACGTATTTATAAACTTCATAGTTTTTTATTTTTAGCCATAAGTAGCTATCTTTATTACTTTGGTTCAATATCATATGCATAACTAACTTTTAGTGCTTCAGTAATCTTTAGCAGCTAATGTTTCCTTTATCATCAACTCAAGCGTTTTTTCGTTTTCTTTATCTATGCTAAAACCCGAAAAGATGATACGTCCCTTCTGGTCTATTAAATAATTGGTAGGGGCTCCAAAAGCTGCTAAATTTCCTTTATCTCTTTTCCAATCGTCATGTAAAGGCGTAAAGCTATAACCAGTTTCAATTAAAAAGGGCAACACGAATTTATCCTGTATAGGTTGTAGATTTAGGCCCAAATAAGCAACTTTTGTACCATCAAATTTTTTTATTACCGATTCAAAATGTGGAAATTCAGCTAAGCAAGGACCACAAGCAGGAAACCAATAAGTTAATAATATCACTTTCCCTTGGTAATCAGATAGACTAGCTTTTCCCGATGACTTATATTTCTCTAAAGAGAAATTAGTAGCTTTTATTGCTAAACTATCTCTTATTTTCCAAATACTTTTTACTACATTATTGCTGTCTATACATAGTTTTTCTCCATATTTAAGGAGGACATTATATAATCTTTCTGTCGGTAATTTTGCATACAACACAATTAAACTATCATAAGCGATAATTGGTAGTTTAGCTGCATCCGCAGCTTCTGCTTTAAAAATTGCCAAATCTTCCTCAACATTAATTTTATTTCCACTTTCAATAGTTCCTATATTTACCTTCTCTAAAATTGCTAAAGCTTCACTAGGCTGGCTCTCAATTAAAAACTTTCTGGCTCTTAAGAAAGCATCTGCAACTTTAATTCTGTCTTTAAAGAGATTAAGATTTCTTTTACCGTTTAAGATCATAGTAAGTCCTAAATCAAAAGCTTGTTCAGGTTTTGTTTTAAGTAACAGATCAAAATATTCAATCATACCCGATAAATACCAATCTGAATACTGATTTGATTTTCTATTAAATAATTGCTTGTAGTAAGCAACTTGTTCTGAGGGATTATTAGTATTATTAGCTAACCAAAACAAAGCCCTGGCACCCATTTCACTATCAGGAAACCTCCTAGCAACATCTAAAGAAAGCGAGTCATAACGTAAGGGATCAGTATTTTTATAAGAATCAGCATAATAAAAGGCATAATCAGGACTGTTAGTAGAACATTGTATGGCTTTTTTTAAGTATTCTCGTTGAAAGATTAAGTTATTTTTATAGGCAGCATCTTTTGCAAGAAGATACCATACTGACGCTTCTTTAGGTTTTAAAGTACTTGCTCGAAGCAAAAAGGAAGTAGCCATAGGGTTTTCTCTATTAACATATTCTTCTCCAATGGCAAAAGGAACAGCATATATTTTAGGAAATCGTATTAGCCATGTTTTGTACTGCTCATTTAAAATTGAGTCATCCAATTTATTATTGCTAAAAGCATTAACAAAAGCTTGATGGGCTTTTATGTTATTAGGATTAGCCTCTACTTTAGCTTTGAGATTTTTTATTTGGGTAAGCTTAGAAGAACTATATGAAAGACTGTTTTGAGCTTTTGTTGTTATAAATCCAGTAAACAAACTTACTAACACTAATATTAATTTATTATAATCAATCCAACTCATAAATAATGGTTAAGTAATTATTATTTAAATAAGGAGATTTTCATTTATGGTTTCATTAAATGAAATATATAATCTGTTAGGCTGTGTAAATAGTTTGAAATAACATTTTTTTAATTTTAAGAGCCTGTTTAATTCTATTCAACTAATTTTCTATGCTTTTTTTACCACCTAAATATCAATGGTTCATTATACTTTTTGTATCTAAATAGCAATCAAAAAACAGAATTTATAGGCATAAAAGAAGCACTATAAATTTTTACGATAGAAATTTAAACAACTCTAATAGTCGTCAATACTTGTAATAATTACTTAAAAACAAAGTATTTTATTATAATAAGATGTGTGACATTGAAAATATACATTTTTAAATTAAAAGGGGCTGTCTCAAAACAGAAACAGTCCCTTTTTAATTATTAAATTTTTAAAATAATTACCAATGCTGTCTTATATTTTGAAGAATCGTTGTTTTCGGCTTAGATTTTAGAGTAATCAAATTTTGATTAATTTTTTTACTTTTGAGAAAGCCTTTTTCGACAAGGATGCTTTAAAATTAACCACACATTGCGTATATTGCTTGACCACCACATGCCATCATCATACATGTATAACCTGGAGGACAAGGACAGTCATTTGCACATCCACCGCCACCGCTACCACCTTTAATTTGTTTCATTTGGTCTCTGGTCAACATACTTTTAATGTCGCCAAAAACATTTTTTTTCTTTTCCATGATTTTAATTATTAAAGTTACCGGACACGCCCCGGCTTCAAAACGGCATGTATTACCAAAGTTCATGCTCCTCTACTTTTGGCCAAAGTATCTTATTGCTTCTAATTAAGCAAGTATTTAATATCTTCTAATTGGTATGCTTCAGGTAAACGGTACCCGTTAATTAAAAATGTGGGCGTAAACTTTATTTCTGCCATATCACACCAGGTGCTTTGCTTTTCGAGCTTATAATATTCTTTTTCGTCAAATTCAACCGGGTAAACTTTTGACCAATCATCATAGCTTTTTTGTTTTTGTTCATACCAATCATGCAATGCTTTTTTTACCATGCTTTTTTCTTGCTTATTGTTCAATTCCATTAAATGCCTAGTAACAGGAGTTTTGTGGTCGGTTCCTGTATTTCTAATATTAAACACTAAACGAACTTGCAAATGATTATTGGTACTAAGCCACTCCTCCAATATTTTATGAGTTTTAGCACAAGGCGGGCAATATGGATTGCTAACCATTGTAATAATATTATTCGCATAAACATTGCCCAATACGATACTCCACTCTTTATCAGGCATTGCGTACTTGGGTTGAGCCTGAAGCAAGCTATCAAAAAGCTCTTTATTGTATTTAAGCTTCTGTAACTGGCTTTTTAAAAGTTTTAACTGTTGCGCTTTTAACAACAAAGGTTTTAACAACAGCCAGAAAGCTATAGGTAAGCTCAAACACATGAAAAGGGTTAATAAAGATGAATAAGGCAAACCTATTATTGAAATACCTTTAAAAAGGCTTGGAGAAAGCGAAACAAATGAGAAAAATTCTAACCAGAGCATGACTTGTACCGCGCAGCAGAGTTTGCACCATTGTTTGGCTACTTTTGCCTGGTAATAAATGGAGTAAAAGGTATAAGGCAAGCTGATGATATTTAGGACAGCCAATACCAGGAGCATTAGGGTTGAACCATGGCTAAACAGCAGGGCCAACCAAGTACCTGTAAAATAAAAAAAACCGACTTCGCTCCAGCTAAGCCCTTTAAAAACCGTTGCTGCTTTTGAAGTTAGTACAGCATTACAATCCGTTTTACTGCTGCCACCGCAAAGTTTTTGAATTAAAGGATTATTTTGGTCAATGCTTTGCACTAATAACAAAATACTTACTAAAACGCCGGCACTTTTAAAAAGCAGCAGTAAAGCATACGGCCATGTTATACTATTGAGACTGTTAAAATAAAGGAATAACCCGGATATTAAAGCCAACACCAATAGTAAGGGAGCAATAAAGTAACGGAACGAATTAAATATTTTTGCTAAACTTGATGTCGATTGACTCTTAATATTTTGGTTCACCTCATCTACAACCAATACAGTTCCGGTAAATTTATTTTCAAAATCCGTTAAACTAATTTTTTTCCTGCCATTTCCCGAGTCGACAGCAACTACCTCTTTCGTAATTTCGGTAACCATCATAAATTCACTGCCCTTATCGGTACTGTGTGCAATAAAAGGACAGGGTACATCAAACAAGTCCTCCTTACTTATCCGGTAAGCGGCACAAGGAAGCCCAAAGTTTAAAGCAACGTCATTTAAAGCCAGTAAACTGGGATAATCAGGATGGGTGTTTAACTCTTGAGAAACGGCCTCGGAAGTAAAAGAAAGATTGTGAAGCTTTAATAATTTAAATAATACCACATCAGGATTACTCCCATTAGTAAAATTAAGCATATTATCGATTTATGATTTAAAGTTAAATTTAATTATTTAGAAAACAAAAATTATTTCAAAATAGTTTTTCAACTCTTATTGATATTTTTTTAATCTTAATTTAATAATTGTTTTATATCAATCCAAGATTAATCCAAGATTAAAGATTTCCCTAAATAGTAGTCTATTACCTTATTTCTAAAAACCAGGTCATATCGCGCCTGGATCAAATCAAATTCAGCTTTATTAAAATTAGTCAATGCAATATTGTAATCTACCGAATTGAGCAGCCCAGCCTGATAACGCTTTTCGCTTACGTAAAGCACCTGTTTGGTTGCCTGATAATTACTTTGGTTTGCAGCCAAACGTTTGTTTGCCGCATTTAAATCTGCCAAAGCCTGATTAAATATTTTACTCAGATTATTAACAGCTAATTGTACGGCCACTTGTGCATTTTGGTAAGTGATCTTGGCTTTGCGGATATTGACCTGACTGGTAAAATGATTGAACAATGGGATTTGCAAGGTAATACCTGCGGACTGATAAAAGTTATCGGAAAACTGGCGTAAAAAAGGATAACTGTTTACCGTTGAACGATAAGCTGGCGATAACACCCGCTGGTTAGTACCGTTTACAAAACCAACGGTATCAAAGCCTATTTGCCTTGTGCCGGTAATTAATGAACGGGCATCTGAAAAGTTAGAACCTACGGAACCAAATAAATACAAACTTGGGTACAAGCTGCTTTGGGCAACTTTGATACTTTGATAAGCAGCGTCCTTTTGTAAATTGGCCAGTTTGATATCCGGGTTTATGGCTAAGACTTCCTTCCATAAGGCTGTGGTATCGTATTTGATTTTTACATCCGTTAATTTGCTGATGTTTGGCTTTACCAATTCGAGTTTAGCAGAGGGCAGTTCCATCAATTGCTTCAGCGTAAGTATACCAGCGTCCAACTGATTTTGGATGTTGGTTTCGTCCAACTCGGTAGTAGCTTGCTGGGCTTGTGCCTGTGCTAAATCTGCCAGTGATTTATTACCGGCATTGTAGCTTTTTTGTGTCCGTTCTACACCAAGTTTAGCTACCTGCACTTGTTGCCTGGCGGCTTTTAATAAATCTTCACTAACCATAACCTGTAAAAAAGTAGTAGCTACAGATAAGATCAGGTCATTTTTTATTTTGACTATATTACTTTGGTCGGCTTCAAGCAATAACTTGTTCTGTACAATTTGCCGACGTAATTGTCCGCCTTGAAATAAGGCTACTTGTGCATTAAAACTACCATTTACCAAAAACACCCGTTGGTTGATATAATTATAGGTGGAAACATCCAACGTACGGCCCCAGTTAAAAGAAGATTGCGGGCTGGCAGTGATGCTTGGCAATAAATTGTACCTGGACTGTTTTAAATTTTCTTCGGTAAAAGCAGCATTAAACTGTGCCTGTTTGATTTGCAGGTTTCGGCTTAAGGTAGAATCAATAGCTTGCTGTAGGGTAATTTTTAATTGTGCGTAGGAATTTAGATATGAAAATAGTAAATTCATTACACAAAATATTAAAATTAATAACCTTTTAAAAATTAATTTGAAATTCATAGACAAAAAGCTTGTTCAATAATAGGATAAAAAGATTTTTAATTTTAAAAAGATTTTTAATTTTAAAAAGATTTTTTAAATCTGCCATATTAATATGTGGCAAAACTTCAAAAACCTAAAAATAAATGGAGTGATTAGGATAATGTAAATAAAACTAGGGTTACGGGTACTTATACCAATATCAACAATTGATTAGGTAAGAAAAAAGGCGATGAGCTCTAATACCCTTCCGATTCCTAATTATAATAATAGTTGTATTACAAGTTTTTGGTAGGTTATTAAAATAACGAAAAAGAAAAGAACACCCTATCCCGATTCCTTTGTCATCTTTCCGTTCAAGGAAATTGAAAAATACTAATCCACTTCCTATACCAGAAAAATTATACTTATGCTTTTTAAATTTTATATAATACAACAAAATTTTGTTTCCAATAAATATGATGCTATAAACCTTTAAAACAGTCCTTACAAGTCATATATTTATCTATATAATCGCACTGTATTAAATTCTATAAAAGGTTATTTTTCAATACATTAAGCCCATCGATCACAGCTTTTTTTCAATATTGGCCCCTATTTCAGTTGCCATACTCCCCAAACCTCATTTACTTTGAGGTAACTATTGTATTACTTCTGGAGTAAACAGTTGTATTAACCTAATTAAAACCAAATAAGAATGAAGAGAATCTACTTTTTTAAGTATGGTTTAGCCCTGCTGTTTTTCATCAGTGCTATTACCGCTTTTGCACAAACTGCATTAATTACCGGAAAGGTAGTTGATGAAAAAAGCCTGCCATTACCCGGTGCCAGCGTAACTATAGACGGCACTACATTAGGCGCTACAACTGATGTGGACGGCAACTATAGAATAAACGGTGTAAAACCCGGCACTTATACATTAACGGCCCAGTTTGTTGGTTACACTCCCCTTAAAAAAAATGTAACTGTTAGCGGAAGTGCAAATGCACAGGCCAATTTTCAGATGCAAGCCACGGCACAATCATTAAATGAAGTAGCCGTAATCGGGTACGGCACAGTAAGAAAGAGTGATGCTACAGGTTCAGTTGATGTAGTCACTTCAAAAGATTTTAACAAAGGTGCAGTGAATTCTATTCAGGATGCCCTTGTAGGCAAGCTTCCCGGGGTTGTCATTACCTCTACTTCCGGTGCTCCGGGCAATACTTCTACCATCCGTATAAGAGGTACAACTTCCATTAATGCCAGCTCTGATCCATTGATTGTAATTGACAATGTTCCGATCAGTAATGTGGGCGTTGGCGGTACGTCCAATATTTTAAGTACGATCAACCCCAACGATATTGAAAACATTACGGTATTAAAAGATGCCTCTGCAACAGCCATTTATGGTTCCAGAGGGTCGAGCGGCGTTATCCTGATTACTACCAAACGCGGTACAAAAAATTTTGCTGTAAATTACAACGCCACGTTGTCCTTATCGGTTTTACCAAAGGAAGTTCCGGTTTATTCAGCCGATGAATTCCGCGCTTTGGTCAACAAAGTTTATGCAGGACAAACGGCTGTAACCTCTTTGCTTGGAACTGCAAACACTGACTGGCAGAAACAAATCTACCAAAAACCTTTTGGCGAAGATCATAACCTTAGTTTTTCGGGTACGGCAAAAAATCTGCCTTACCGTGTTGCTTTAGGTTATAACAATTCGGATGGTATATTAAAAACCTACAATTTTTCCCGTACTACCGTTGCAGTGGGATTAGATCCAAGTTTGCTGAATCACACCTTAACCATTCATGTTAACTTGAAAGGGTTATATAATACCAACAATTTTGCAGACCAGCTTGCTATTGGCACTGCGGTGGTTTACGATCCTACCAAAGCGGTTTATAATGGCAATACCCGCTGGCGCAATTATACTACTTGGACCACAAACGGTAATACCAATATAAACGGTGATCCGGTTACCCTGGCACCAGCCAATCCGCTTGCCCGTTTAAATGAAACAGATAATACTTCAACTGCAAGAAGAAGCATTGGTAACGTTCAGTTTGACTATAAAATCCCTCATATAGATGGGTTGCGTGCCAATTTAAACTTAGGTTATGATTATGCTGAAGCTTTCGGCCACAATGATGTTAGGGACAGTACACAATGGGTATATATCCCTGTAGCGGCCGGCGGCCTGAGGTCTTCATACAATACGGTTAACAGGAATCAGCTTGCTGAATTTTATTTGAACTATAAAAAGGACCTGAAATCAATCAAAAGTTCGATTGATGTAACTGGTGGTTACTCTTTCTCCCATTTTTATACACAAGGCAACTCTGTTTCATCAGATTATAACCGAACCACTTTTAACCCGGCAGCTCCTTACAAAACCGAATATTACCTGGAGTCTTATTTCGGCCGTTTAAATTATACGTATAATGATAAATATACGCTAACCTTTACGGTGAGGGATGATGGTACTTCAAAATTCGCACCTAAAAACCGTTACGGTGTATTCCCGGCAGGCGCATTGGCTTGGCGTGTAAAAGAAGAAAGTTTTTTAAAGGACAATCAAACCATTTCTGACCTGAAACTTCGCATAGGCTATGGAACAACTGGTCAACAGGATTTGAACAACAATAATAATTATCCGTATCAAGCTCGGTTTAGCCGAAGTGATAATAGTTCAAGATACCAGTTCGGTAATACGTTTTATTATACCCAGCGCCCCGAAGCTTATGCCGCGGGTATCAAATGGGAGTCAACTACCACCAGTAACATCGGTATTGATTATGGCTTCCTGAACAACAGGTTAACAGGTAGTGTAGATGTTTATTATAAAAAAACATCCAACCTGCTTAATGTAACCAATGTTCCGGTACTGAGTAATTTTTCTTCTGTTTTGTTACAAAATGTTGGCAATATGGAAAATAAAGGCGCTGAATTTAATGTTAACGCTGTAGCAATTGATCAGAAAGATATACACTGGCAGATTGGCTATAATATAAGCTTTAACAAAAATAAAATAACTAAACTTAATGCTTTAAACAATCCTAACTTTGTTTCGCCCAATCAGTTCTCAGGCGTTTCAGGAACCACATCAGGTTTAATACAGGCCAACAAAGTAGGCTCTCCGATCAATTCTTTTTATGTTTGGCAGCAAATTTATGATGCCAACGGTAAGCCTTTAGAAAACGCTTACGTTGATAGAAATAATGACGGATTAATCAACGACCAGGATTTATACTTTTACAAGAACCCTGCTCCAACCGTGCTAATGGGTATCAACTCATCTGTAAGTTATAAAAAGTTTGATTTTAGCTTTTCAGGAAGATTGAGCCTGGGCAATTATAACTTCAACAATGTGGCTGCAGGCAGCACCTATAAGGGTTTGTACTCATCCCTTGGTTATATAGCTAACCAGACTAAAGCTGCAGACCTTACCCAGTTTACCAATCCGCTTGCAACCTATTTGTCTGATTACTACATACAGGATGCCTCATTTTTCAGAATGGATTTTATGAATCTGGGCTATACTTTTCCTACATATGTAAATAACAGGCTGAAACTACACCTCGGTGTGGGTGTACAAAACGTCTTTGTAATTACACCATACAAAGGATTAGACCCGGAAATAAGCGGCGGCCTGGATAATAACTTTTTTCCGCGTGCCCGGGTTTACCAACTGACTATAAACGCCAATTTTTAATTGTAAAAGCAACAAATCATGAAAGTATATAAAACAGGTATTATCCCGCTATTCATATTACTGTTTATGGCCGCCTCCTGCAAAAAGGCATTGGATACAAAACCCATAGACCCGCTGGTTACTACTTCGGCAACCTTATTTAATGATCCGGCAGCATATAAACAATTTCTTGCCAAATTATACGGTTCATTAGCTGTGACCGGACAAAAAGGACAAGCTGGTGCTGCAGAGATCAGTGCTTCTGATGAAGGTACAACCGCTTTTTTGCGTGGATTTTGGGCAGCCCAGGAAGTAACTACAGATGAGTGCCTTAATGCTTGGGGTGATGGTGGTTTAGTAGAGTATCACGGAGGTATCTGGTCTAACCAAAACCTATATGTACAATTGATGTATCAAAGGCTTTTTATCAACATCGCCTACTGCAATGAATACATCAGGGATGTAAATGGCAAGTTGCCAAGCCTTACCGGCACACTACAAACTGATGTAACCCGGTATGTTGCTGAAGCAAGATTTTTAAGGGCCTACTTTTACTGGTGTGCTATGGATTTATATGGTAATGTGCCTTTTGCAACCGAAACAGATTTGCCCGGCACCTTTACACCAAAACAAATAGCCAGGGCAGATTTGTTCAAATATATAGAGTCTGAACTAATTGCCATACAGCCTGCATTGGCTGCTCCCGGCACAAATGAGTATGCCAGGGCTGATCAGGCAACTGCTTGGGCTTTACTGAGCAGGATATACCTTAATGCCCAGGTTTATACCGGCACGCCAAGGTATAATGATTGTATTACTTATAGCAATAAGATCATCACCTCGGGTAAATATGCATTGCATAACAACTATCGTAATTTATTCCTGGCTGATAATAATGGCTACCGGGATGAAATTCTTTTACCTATTGCAGAGGATGGAATCAATACACAAAGTTATGGCGATATGACCTTTGTTATCCATGCTTCTGTAGGCGGTTCAGAAGATGCTACCAATATGTTTGGCATTGCTTCAGGCGGCTGGGCTGGCAACCGGTTGACTACCACCTTTGTGAACAAGTTTTCTGACCCGTCAGGTAATACAGATACCCGAGCTATATTTTATACTTCCGGTCAAACGTTGTCCATTACTAATCCGATTATTTTTACCCAAGGTTATCTGTGTGCCAAATTTAAGAATGTTACTTCAGCAGGTGTTCCCGGCTCAAACAACACTTTCGTAGATACAGATTTTCCACTTTTTCGGCTTTCAGAGGTTTACCTGAACTACGCAGAAGCTGTAGTGCGGGGAGGAACAGGAGGCGATGCAAATACAGCACTTTCAATGATTAATCAAATCAGGCAAAGAGCTTATGGAAATACTTCCGGAAATATCAATGCCTCTCAGCTTACTTTAAGCTTTTTGATTGACGAACGAGGCCGTGAACTTTATTGGGAAGCACTCAGAAGAACAGACCTGATCAGGTTCGGCTTGTTTACCGGCGGAGCCTATTTGTGGGATTTTAAAGGAAACGTAATGGCTGGTGTTGCAACTGACGCCCACCTAAACATCTTCCCGATACCTGCATCCGATTTGCAAATCAATCCTAATTTAAAACAAAATCCCGGCTATTAATCATTACTGAAATGAAAAAAATAATAATCCCGATCATGATTGCAGTCATCACTTTTTTGGCTGCTTCATGTAAAAAGGAAGACAACAAAGCTATCGTATCTTCTAATATTACCGCACCGGTAATAACTGCCCCCACAAGCAGCACATCAATAGCTGTTACACCTGCAGACTCAACACAAAAATTAAATATCAAATGGAGTAAGGCTGATTACGGTGTATCTGCCGTAGTGTCCTACTTTGTACAAATTGATACAGCCGGCCACAACTTCTCAAAAAAAGTAACTATAGGAACTACCACTAATGCCGATTCGCTTTCATTGACCTTTGGCGCTTTAAACAGGTATATCATTACTTCATTGGGCCTGGCCGCAAATAAGGCCTGTGCTATTGAACTTAGAACAGGCGCTAACATTTATGGCAAGGACACTGTTTATTCAAAGGCAGTATCACTAACCGTTACCACTTATAAAGAATTGGCTCCGGATCGTTTGTATGTGCCTGGCGCTTATCAGGGCTGGAGCCCGGGAACAGCCCCAACAATACCTTCAGTTACTACCAATACTTATGAAGGCTATGTGTACATGAATACCGGCGATTATTTCAAGTTTACTTCGGCGCCCGATTTTAACCACATTAATTTTGGCGATGCAGGTAATGGCAAACTGACAACCGATGGATTAGCAGGCGGATTGAAAGTAAATGCAGCAGGTTACTACAAGCTTAATGCCGATATAAAAAACCTGACTTATTCGGCGGCGCTTATCCAATCCTTTGGCATTATCGGAACGGCAACACCACATGCTTGGGACAGTTCGACACCTATGGCTTATGACGCAATAAAAAATATTTGGACAGTTAAGCTAAACTTAGTGGCCGGAGCACTTAAATTCAGGGCAAACGATGCCTGGGATATTAACTACGGCCCGTCGGACAGTAATGCATTAACTGGTACGCTCACTCAAACTGATGCGGCAATCAATATTTCCAATGCAGGAAATTATACAGTAACCATAGATATGAGCCAGTCAGCCCAAAAGAAATATTTATATACAGTAGTTAAAAATTGATTTCTATAAAACCGTTAGCAAGATAAATATCCGCTAACGGTTTTTGATTTTTATAAGTAAGAATTTGTTCAAACTCTATCTGGAAAAACGTCATGCTTCTTTTATGCCATAAAAATTGGTATCGCTTTTCATCCTCAAAAAAACTTAAAAAGATTGCATTTTTTTAAAGTGAATACAGGATTTATTTAAGATCATCGTGCTTCTTTTAGCACTAAAATTTGGTGTTTAAATAATAGGACTTACATCAACCAGAAAGCTTATTGATTTTTAGGCGATAAAAGAAGCATCACAATAACTGATGAAATTTGAAGGAGTATCAAAAAGTAAAATCTAAAAAAGCTTAATCATTAAAAAAAATAGTAAACATGAACAATATAAAATTTCAGATCAATAGTATAATAGTCTTACTCATGCTGGCGTTCTTTGGAACGGGTTGCAGCAAAAAGCCCCAAGACGTAACCCCAAACCCACCCACACCGCCCAAAACCATACCTGCTGGATATACAGATCCGGCTGCTTACGGAACACCCTTTGCAAATGTACCCGTTACCAAGGATATCATTATGTATGAAGTTAATATACGTGCTTTCAGTCCACAGGCTAATTTCCAAGGGGTACAAGCAAGGCTGGATTCTATCAAAGCTTTAGGTATTAATGTGATATGGCTGATGCCGGTATTTCCCGTTGGCCAGGTCAACGCGGTGAAACCATTAGGTTCCCCTTATGCAGTAAAGGATTACAATGCTGTTAATCCTGATTTTGGCACCCTGGCCGACCTTAGGGCCGTTATTGATGAAGCGCACAAACGCAACATGTCAGTTATATTAGACTGGGTAGCCGACCATACTTCATTGGACAATGCCTGGATCAGCAATAAATCGTGGTATCAGCAGGATGCTTCCGGCAATATCATCCACCCGGTTGGAACAAACTGGGCTGATGTGGCTGCGCTGAATTTTAATAATCCTGATATGCGTACGGCCATGATCAGGGCTATGAAATATTGGGTACTTACCGCTAATGTGGATGGTTACCGTTGTGATTATGCCGATGGCGTTCCTACCGACTTTTGGAAACAGTCATTGGATACCTTAAAAAAGTTTACCAACAGAAAACTGATTTTTTTGGCAGAAGGAAGCAAGCAAGAACAGTTCACCGCTGGTTTTCAATTGAATTACGGCTTTAATTTTTATTCAACCCTTAAAGGTATCTTTGCAGGTACACAGGCACCTAGTGCCTTATTTACCACAAATGCCAATGAAAACAATACATTAACCGCTGGTGGCTACAAATTGCGGTATTCTACAAACCATGATGTTACGTTTATTGATGGCAGCACGGTTGCCATTTATAATGGTAAACAAGGTGCTTTGGCCGCTTTTGTGTTAACAGCCTATATGAATGGTGTACCTTTAATTTATAACGGGCAGGAGGTTGGCTCCCCTAAAAATATTAACTTTTTTGCTAATGACCCTATTGATTGGACCACCAATCCGGACATGTCGGCCGAATACAAACGTATCATAGCCTTTAGGTCAGCACATGAAGCCATAAAAACCGGAACGATGACAATTTATAACGATACTAACATAATTGCTTTCGAGAAAAAATCCAGTACTGATGATGTACTGATTTTAGTCAATGCAAAAAATAGTGCTGTTACTTATTCTGTTCCATTGGCTTTACAAAACTCAACTTGGATCAATGGTTTTACAAATAGCAATGTAGCACTTTCTGCTCAGCTTAGCTTCCAGCCGTATAGTTACTTGGTTTTGAAAAAGAATTAAGTGAAGAAAGTTTGCATTTATAGCTAAAGAAATAGGTGCTTCTTTTAATTATAGAAAGTGAGTGTTTGTATCGCATTGCGTTTCATCCAACAAATGATAGAAACTTTGAAGTTTTTTATAGGATAAAAGAAGCATATCAATTAAATGAGACAAATTTTTAAACAGGGTAAGATTTTAATTAAAATATTATAACTTAAATCTACTTGTTTAAGCTAATTTAACAAAAGACAGGAAACTACTGTCTTTTGTACTTTAGTAATTATAATAAAAACCTATATCTATACTATTAAGAGTTAAGGTTTCCATATCTTGAATTAGTTTTTTAAATAAATTAACCATAAATACAAAAATTCAAAAGGATACACACTAAGTTCTATTAATACAATAATCCTTATAAAATATATTGTGTTTTAAGTATCAAAAACAATATATTATACAGTTAAACCCCATATTATATTATGAAAAAGAATATAGTCTTCTTGCTGCTGGTGGTTGTCCAATTTTCTATAAATTCTATTCATTCATACGGGCAACAGCTTTATTCATCGAATCAAAACCCGCCACAATACGGCAAACCATTTGGCCATGTTCCTGACCGCCGTGATGTAACCATTTACCAGGTCAACATGCGTACATTCAGCAAAGAAGGAGATTTTAAAGGTGTTATTGCCCGGATGGATTCTATTAAAGCTTTAGGTGTCAATCTGATTTACCTGATGCCAATTTATCCGGTTGGTATATTAAAAAGTACAAATTCCCCTTACTGTGTGAAAGATTATCTGGACATAAACAAAGAATTCGGAACAATAAAGGATTTACGTTCACTAGTTGACGGTGCGCATAAAAGAAATATGGCAGTTATGCTGGATTGGGTGGGCAACCATACTTCATTTGATAATCCTTGGATGAAAAACAAGGATTGGTATAAAAGGGATTCTACTGGTAAAATTATCAGTCCTAACGGCTGGAACGATATTGCACAGCTAAACTTTGATAATGCGGACATGCGGGCAACCATGATTAACGATATGAAATATTGGGTGCTTACTGCCAATGTTGATGGTTTCCGTTGTGATTATTCTGATGGCCCGCCTGCCGATTTTTGGAAACAAGCGATCGATTCACTCAGAAAAATCCCTGCGCATCGTTTATTAATGCTTGCCGAAGGACAACGTGCTGCCAATTATACAGCGGGTTTTGATTATAATTTTGGTTTTAACTTTTTTGAGGACTTAGAAGCCGTTTATAAAAAGAATAAATCAGTTCAATCCATTGATAGTTTAAATATTGCAAATTATGTTGGCACTTCGGATGGGCAGCAAACTGTTCGGTACATTACCAATCATGATGTCAACAGTTCGGATGGTACACCTTTAGAATTATTCGGTGGCAAAAAAGGATCAATGGCTGCTTTTGTGGTTGTTGCTTACATGAAAGGTATTCCAATGATCTATGATGGCCAGGAAGTAGGAACGCCATACCGGCTGACATTTCCTTTTACATCTACTAAAGTTGATTGGACACTTAATCCGAACGTAACGGCTGAATATAAAAAGATAATTGCTTTAAGAAATGCAAGCAACGCGATCAGGAGAGGCAGCTTAACTTCCTATACAAATCAAGATATATGCGCTTTTACAAAGGAAGCCGGTGCAGAAAAAGTGTTGGTTATCTCCAACTTAAGGAATACGCCAGTAACTTTTTCTATCCCTTCGGCTGTAGCAGCAACCTCTTGGAAGGACGCCTTCACAGGTATAAAAAGGACGATGAACAGTACCATTAACCTGGAACCATATTCCTATATCGTACTAAAGAATTAACAATATCAAGTAATATAATACAAGATGAGTACAGTTTTTTGCTGCTTATCCTATTTTCCATCTATAAAAGAAGCATTGCAAAAAATGAACTTTATACGTAAAATATTTTTAACCTTATTTTTAACTATCAGTTTTAATTTCCACGTTTCCGCCCAAACTTCTCCGATAAAATCAGCAGGCAACATTACCAGCGTTAGTATTAGCGGGCAGCAGGCTTTTACAAACGGAACATCAGTTTTTATCTGCTAAAAGAAGCATCAGTTTTGAGCAAGCGGAAGGATCGTTCCGGTCAAAATTCCATAGCATCAAAACCGTGCAGCACGGTTTTGATGCTATGGCTTCTTTAAAAATAAACGGTTCTGCCGCTTAAACAAGAAATGATTTTGTGTCCTTTTCAACGCTGGTTTCTACCTTTGACCCGCAGGGAACTTCCAATGCTTCCGAAGTTCATGCTGTTAAAAGCATCGTTATCAAAAACGATACGTGCAGGATTACTATCGGCTATTAATTTAAGGGTCTGTTTAAATTTATTGAAATAATTTCATACTTTTTTTATCACATAAAAATCATTAAACGCTTGTACTTTCTGTATCGTTTTAATATCCAAATACAAAATTTACAGGCATAAAAGAAGCATTATAAATTTTTATGTTAGAAATTTAAACAGGCTCCAAATGTATATGGATAAAAATTCCAATATAAAAAGCCTGGAGCCTGTTTATCCCTTTTCCTGTTTTAATTATACAATCTGACATAAAAAACAATAGTGTGAACGAGGGCTGGATAAGCGTTGGTTTTTTCTTTAAATTTAAACCCTGGAATATGCTGATTCTTGTTTTTGAAAAGAACAGTGGAAATTTTTAGAACACCTGTTTTTAAAAATGTTCACAGTGATATAAGCACAGACAAAAACTTATTTGAAAGGAATTATAAATAAATAATTACAACTATGTTAAAAAGGAATTATAAATCTTCATTTTTCAGCTTTTATAAATTGCTGATGATTATGCTGTTTGCTTGTATAACTAATCATGTTTCTGCCCAACAGATACTGCGCGTAGTTATAGCAGGATTAAACCATGACCACGTTCATGGGATATTAAGCCAGTATAATAAGGGGACGGTAGATATTGTTGGGATTGCAGAGCCTAATAAACAATTACAGCAAAAGTTCAGTAAGCTTTATCACCTGCCGGAATCTTTGTTTTCTGATGACTTAAAGAAATTGTTACTACAGAAAAAACCGGATGCTGTGCTGGGTTACAATCCTGTGGGGAAACATTTGGACGTGGTTGAAATATGTGCCCCGTTAGGCATTTCAGTCATGGTAGAAAAACCGCTGGCGGCAACCTTGGCGCAGGCAAAACAAATTGAATCCCTGGCCCTGAAATATCGGATCAAAGTATTGACCAATTTTGAAACTACCTGGTATCCTTCTTATAAAGATGTTTATAACACAATCAACCAAGACAGTATCGGGCAGATCAAAAAAATGGTGGTACATGACGGTCACCAGGGGCCAAAGGAAATTGGTTGTAGTCCCGAGTTCTTAAGCTGGCTGACCGATCCTGTATTAAACGGCGCAGGCGCATTGAATGATTTCGGATGTTACGGGGCAGATTTAATGACCTGGTTGATGAAAGGCCAGAAACCAATTGCAGTAACTGCGGTAACAAGGCATTATAAGCCTGCCGTTTATCCTAAAGTGGAAGACGATGCTACTGTCGTATTGGAATACCCGGAAGCAACAGGATTGATCGAGGCATCGTGGAACTGGCCTTTTTCCATCAAAGACTTGGAAGTATTCGGGGAAAAAGGCTACCTGCACGCCCTTAATAACGAGAACATAACCAGCAGGATGCGGGAAAATGTTAAAGGCTCAAAGAAAGCCGGACCATTAGCAGCATCTATAGGTTCTCCGATTGCTTATCTGACTGCTGTTCTTCAAAAGAAAATACCCGGAACGGATGATTTGTCGTCTTTAAAGTACAATATGATCGTGATGGAAATACTGGATGCAGCAAAAAGATCGGCTTCAACAGGTAAAAGAGTGGTTTTATAAGTTCTTACTGTTAGAAGAGATATTAGTTTTAGAGCCTGTGTAAATTTCGTCATAAAAAATTTTCTATGCTTCTTTTATGCCTATAAATTCTGTGTTTCAATATTAAACCAATACAAAATGTACAAGGGTTAAGTGATTTTTAGGTGGTAAAAGAAGCATAGAAAATAGTTGAATAAAATTTAAACAAACTCTCAAACATATTATTTTAATGTCAGGCTTTGATTCTAATAAAGGTTAACAACATTGTTTTGAGTAAAATTTTTAGGGTCTTCGTCTGCAATTTTGTCAACTTCAACACTTCAATAATTAATCAAATACCTTGTCCTTTATTTAATTTTAAACGTTTTCCATTCCATATTGCTTTAGCACATCCTGGGGCACACCTGTCCATCTGTTTGGGGCGTTACCAACATAGCCTATATCCTTCATGCCTATTTTACTGCTGAAAAATCCGGAAGCAGTGAGATCGCGCATGCGGTTAAAAAAGGTTACGCCTTGCTTCATTTCGGGTTTGGCCTTTAGCGGATAAGCTATTTCGGTAACCATTTCTACCTGTTGTTTCGCATTGCAATCCGTAAAAGCATTATTATATCGGTTCATGCATTGTACATCAAGCCAGCGTAGCCCGCCCCGCATAGGCACTTGGTGAGTGGGTATATCTTTTACGATAAATTCTATAAAGTCGGGTACTTTGGCATCCGATGCACTTCCTGAATGATCATCTTTAGGGATAATAATATTGGCCAATACCGTAATGGTTGCCATTTCAGGCTGGGTAAAAAACTTTTCGGCATTTAATTTTTTGTCCCGTTCTACTTCAAATGCCTGCCGACCTGCTTCATCTCCCGCCGGCGTTGCTGCTGCTTCGGCTGCTTTATTCGTATCCTGTTTACAGGCATCCAGTAATACGGCCGTTGAAAGGGAGGCCAAGCCTAATGCTTTTAAGGAATCGCGTCTGTTCATCTTAATATTTAAAAATAGCTGTTATACGTTTAGTTTTTTTCTTTGCTCCAATATATATTCGCTGGTACGCATTGATAATGCCAATATGGTCCAGGTTGCATTTTTATCGCCTTGCTGTACAAAAGGGGAAGCATCCACTACAAAAAGGTTTTTACAATCATGAGCCTGGCACCATTTGTTCAATGCAGACTTTTTAGGATCGTCGCCCATTCTTACTGTACCTACCTCATGTATAATCTTACCTGGTGCTTCAAGCCCGTAATTGGTTTCCGGCCCCGGGATTTTTGAGGTAATGATGGCGCCCATTTCATGCATAATTGCCTGAAACGTTTCCTGCATGTGTTTAGCCTGCTTAATTTCAGCATCCGTCCATTTATAATGAAATTTTAATACAGGAATACCATATTTGTCAACTACGTCATTATCTATTTCACAATAATTGTCTTCTCTTGCAATAGCCGTGCCCCTGCCTGCCATACCAACCTGCGTACCGTAAAAACGGCGGTAATCGTCTTTTAAGGATACACCAAAACCACCGGCTTCTTTCATCTTGCCGTCACGGCCCGGCACCAGTCCGTTCATGCCCTGAATGCCGCCTGCAAAACCATAAGAAGGCATGTGCATCCCTCCGCCGTATTCAATATGGTAGCCACGTGGAAAATCCAGCTTTTTGTTGTCTAACCACCAGGGCGTATAGATATGAACACTGCCTACACCGTCTTCATTATAACGTTTACGGTCCATTAACTGCGGAAGGAAACCGCCTAAGCTTGCACCGGTAGAATCATGTATGTACTTACCAACAATACCACTGCTGTTTGCCAAACCGTTAGGATGGCTGGCCGAAGTGGAATTGAGCAACAAACGGGCAGACTCGCCGGCACTTGCACCTAAGATCACTATCTTGGCATTTACCTGATATTCCTGTAAATCACGCTTATCTACATAAGACACTCCTGTAGCCAGGCCGTCAGGGCCGGTTAGCACCTCTCGTACCATGGCGTTGGTTATTACTTTCAAATTACCGGTTTTAATAGCCGGAATAACTAAGCAGGAGGAGGAAGAAAAATCAGCATAAACTTTGCAGCTTCGCCCGCATTGTCCGCAATAAAAGCAAGCGCCCCGGTCTTTGTTGTTAGGTAGGCCTTCGGTTAAAACAGATCCCCTGCCAGCGATTACTTTTACGCCTGCTTTTGTTGCACCCTGCTTAATAAATAATTCATTAAGGCGAGGTTTAGGCGGAGGTAAAAAAATACCGTCGGGTTCATTTTCCAGGCCTTCTACCGTGCCGTAAACTCCAATTAAGCGGTCAACTTTATCATAAAAGGGCTTAACATCGTTATAAGTAATTGGCCAATCGTCTGTAAGGCCATCCAGGTGATGGCTTTTAAAATCATTTGGCCCCATCCTTAATGATATACGGCCCCAGTGGTTGGTACGGCCACCCAGCATTCGCGAACGGAACCAGTTAAATTCTGTATTATCTTTAGTAGTATAAGGTTCTCCCTCTAAATCCCAACCACCGTAAGCAGCATCAAAATCCCCGAATGGCCTAGTTGTGGATGCCCCCCTTCTTGGAGACTCGTATGAAAATTTTAACTGTTGCGAATCTTTGGCCGGATCGAAAAACGGACCGGCTTCCAGCATCAATACTTTTAAACCTGCATGTGCTAAAACATAACCAGCCATCCCTCCGCCGGCACCCGACCCAACAACTACGGCATCATAAGTTGTACCTGACTTTTTGATTTGAAAATCACTCATAAAAAATAAATGAATTTAGAACTTGTTTAAATAGATTAGCTATCAGCAATGAGCTTTCAGGTATCAGCTATAAAAAACACAGAAACAGCATTGTTTTTTATAGGATAAAAGAAGCATATAAAAGCATTTAACTTTTTTAAAAATAGGCTTAGAGCTGTTTGATTTTAATGTTGCGGAATGAAACTTCGTGTCCGTGATCTTGTAAAGCAATACGACCTTTTGGGTATTTTGCAAAGTTTTTCCAGGTCTTGAACTTACTGTTTTCAACCATTGTTTGCCACTCGGCACTGCCCATTTGGGTTTCTATTATTTTTACGCCATTCTGCCAAAAAGTTAAATTGCCGTTTTGTTTACGCAGCTTTACTGCATTCCACTCGCCCGCTGGTTTGGCCACGTCTTTAGCAGGTGCTTTCAAATCATACAACGATCCGGCCAGGTGATTGGCCTTTTTATTATCTTCTGCGTTTTTATTGTCTAAAACCTGCATCTCTATGCCCGTGTCGTAGGTAGCACGAAAAGCCGGGTCTTCATGTACACCAAAAATAATACCGCTGTTTCCACCTTCGGATATGTTCCATTCCAGCGATAGTTCAAAGTTTTCGTATTCCTGGTCTGTTACCAAATCCCCCTGGCCCTCGGCTTTGGGATTCAGCTGCAATGTACCATCAACAACTGCCCAGGCAGGTGTAGCGTCTGATTTTAGATAAGTATGCCAGCCTTGTGTGGTTTTACCATTAAACAATATTTGCTGTTGCTTATCGGATTGGTTTTGGGCAAATACTGAATGCGACAGGGCAGTAATTGCCACTAGGTTTAAAAAAAAGATTCTCATTATATATTGGTTCTATGGTTTTGATTGCTAAAGGTAGTTTATAATTTATTACTAACTGTTTAAATTTATGAGAGAATTTGTAATGCTTCTTTTATGCGTGTAATTTTTGTGTTTGTTTCCTATAAGGTTATAAAAAGCGTAGAAGTTAACCAGTTTTTATGTGATAAAAGAAGCATGCAAAATATACCGGATAAAATTTAAACAGCTTTTAAGAATAATTAATTATTCTCATCATAAATAACCTTAAGCTACAGGAATTATAACTGTTCATTTTGAAATTATTTATTTCTCAGTTGATAAAGAATAAGGAAAATCTGCAGGATCAGAGCCTCTTTGTTTGTTGGGGATGGCCAACATATTGAAGTTCAGTACTGTACCTTTTTGCAAAGCAATATGGCTGATCCAATTTTTTGAATAAGGTTTCCCATCCATTTGCAGGGATTGTACATAGCGGTTTTCTGCACTGTTCGCCGCAGCATTGATCACCACTGATTTTCCGTTTTCTAAAGTTAAAGTTATCTTTTTAAATAAGGGTGCGCCCAGCACATACTGGTCTGTTGCAGGTGTAACCGGGTAAAAGCCCATAGCAGAGAAAACATACCAGGCAGAAGTTTGTCCGTTGTCCTCATCGCCGCAATAACCATCAGGTGTAGCTTTGTACATCCTGTTCATGGTTTCCCTGGCCCAATATTGGGTTTTGTAAGGCGCACCGCCATAGTTATATAAATAAATCATGTGCTGAATGGGTTGGTTTCCGTGCGCATACTGTCCCATATCTGCAATTTGCATTTCGCGGATCTCATGTATGACACCGCCGTAAGCACTGTCATCAAAAATAGGAGGCATAGAAAAAACGGAATCCAGTTTGGACACAAATTTTTCATGCCCGCCCATCATCTTTGCCAAACCATCAACGTCCTGAAATACCGACCAGGTGTAATGCCAACTGTTTCCTTCCGTAAATGCGCCCCCCCATCTAAACGGGTTGAAAGGGCTTTGGAACGTACCATCGGCATTTTTACCGCGCATTAAACCGGATGATGGATCGAAAAGGTTTTTGTAATTCATTGCCCTTTTCTTATAAATGGCCAACTCGGAAGCAGGTTTGCCCAAAGCCCTGCCCAACTGATAAATGGCAAAATCATCGTAAGAATACTCTAAAGTTTTAGCAGCGTTCTCGCTTATTTTTACGTCATAAGGAACATAGCCCAACTCGTTATAATATTTAACCCCATTGCGGCCCACAGCATCAATGGGGCCTTGATTGTCGGCATCGTGTTTCAAAGCTTCCCAAAGCATGTTGATATCATAACCGCGAAGCCCTTTGATATAAGCATCAGAAACAACAGAAGCCGAATTGTTGCCCACCATGATATTGGCATAACCAGGGCTGCTCCACTCAGGCAGCCAGCCGCCTTCTTTATAATCGTTGATCAAACCTTGCTGCATTTCTTTGTTGATGGAAGGATAGACCAAATTCAGGAATGGATACAAAGCTCGGAAAGTATCCCAAAAACCTGTTCCTGCAAACATATATCCCGGCAAAACTTCCCCATTGTACGGGCTCCAGTGCACAATTTTATTGCTGGCGTTGATCTCATACATCTTGTTTGGGAAAAATAACGTGCGGTACAAGCAAGAATAAAAAGTACGCATTTGGCCTATCGTTCCGCCTTCTACCGCAACCCTGCTTAAAGTTTTGTTCCAAACGGCTTTGGCTTTCGCTTTGGTCACGTCAAAAGCATCGCTTGCCAATTCTCTTTTCAAGTTTAAATCCGCCTGCTCGAAGCTGATAAATGAAGATGCTGTTTTTACCGTTACTTTTTCGCCTTTAGCGGTTTTAAAACCAATGACAGCGCCGGTGTGGTCGCTTTCTAATTCCAGGTCATGGTTGTTTAATTTATTGGCCGACCAGGTTTTTGATAAACTAAAGTCTTTATCGAAATAAATAACAAAATAATTCTTAAAGTTTTTGGGGATCGGGCCGCGGGCATACTTGGTGGTGTAACCAATAACCTTTCTTTCTTTTGGGATGATCTTGATGTAAGAACCTTTGTTCTGTGCGTCAACAACCACAAAAGAACTGTCGGATTTAGGAAAAGTGAACCTGATTTGTGCAGCCCTTTCTGTCGGCGTGATCTCGGTAGTTACATCTGCATCCGCCAGATAAACACTATAATAATAGGGTTTGGAAACCTCTGCTTTATGACTGAACCAACTGGCTCTTTCATCGTCCGTAAATTTCAGTTTTCCGGTTACGGGCATAATGGCGAAAGCACCATAATCGTTCATCCAGGGGGATGGCTGATGGGTTTGTTTAAAACCGCGAATTTTGTCGGCATCATAAGTATAAGTCCAGCCGTCGCCCATTTTTCCGGTTTGAGGCGTCCAGGTATTCATTCCCCAGGGCAGGGCAATTGCCGGATAAGTGTTTCCGTTTGATAAGCTTGGTTTTGAGGCGGATCCCATCAAAGGATTGATCCATTCGACAGGATCGGTGATTTTAGTTACCGTTTGCGCAAATGATGCCGCGGCACCAAAACTTAGCAGTGTAATAAGTAGTTTTTTCATGGATGTTTATGCTATTGCCGGGTTTTTAAGGTAGTCTGCCCAAAGTTCGTCTAAGTTTTTTCCGGTCATGTTTTTCCAGATCCCGTCGGTATAAGTATGGTCGCGCAGGCTTTTGTCCACTACCTTAATTATTCCCGGTTTTACTTTGGCTTCCATCCAGGCAAAAAACCTTGCCGTGATGCGGTAACTGTTTGTATAGCTTTGGGTCGGTTTTACATCCGGCAGTGTCCATTTGGCACCGGCATTGTCTACACCAAACCGATAGCGGGCATAATCGGCAATCCCTTCGGTCAGCCATCCCGGGCCAACACTATTGCCATAATTTTGTACAATATGCATCACTTCATGCGTAACCACATCAACGTCTTTAGGATGTTTGCTCATGTATGCGGGACTGAAAACAACCCTGCCATTTGAAGTTGCGGCAACACCTTTATAAGCAGTATCAACAAAAAACGTAACTTCTTTTGAAGTTGCCGGGTTGTATTCTTTGGCCAGCTTAGGGTAAACGGTAAAAAAAGTTTCTGTCAAGCGTTTCTTCAACTGGGGGTCCAATGCTGTAAAATTACTTTCAAAAGTAAGTGTATAGCCATTTTTACGGGCTACATCCTGTGCTTTAAGCCGCGAAAACGGAAGCAGGATAAATAAAAATGAAATGCTTAATAAAGCGGTTTTTTTCATTTGCAGAAGCTGTTTTAAGGCGATCATCATATCTCATATCTTAAAGAAAAGCTGGTATTACTGTAGCCACAGCTTCTTTTAAATATTAAAAATTGGTTAGGTTTAAGGGTTAGTAATTAGGGCTAATATAGGTTTTTAAGCTTTGATTTAAAATTACATCCAAAATATTACAATGCTTCTTTTAGCACTAAAAAGTTGGTAATGTATTTAAAAATTTTATAATGATTTTTAGGCGATAAAAGGAGTATGACAAGAACTGGTAAAATTCAGCTCATGTGTAGTGTTGTTTCTTTCAATTTTGCTTGAAACAAGATAAGGTGCCTTTTTAAGGCACCTTATCTTGTTAATGTTAATTATACCCGGGGTTTTGTTTCAAGTTTGAGTTTAAATCGCGCTGTTGCTGTGGTATTGGGTAGAGTGTTCTTGTTGGAGATGTAGGCGAATGGTCCCACCAGCTTCCGGTAGCAAATTTTCCAAAACGGATCAGGTCATCTCTTCTAAAGCCTTCAAAAATGAATTCCCTTCCGCGTTCCGCCAACAATTCATCCATGGTGAGAGTTGCCGGCGTGTAAGCTCTTGTAACAAAGTCTTGCTCAGTAAAAGCACGTTTTTTACAATCGTTTATCAATTTAACAGCGTCGGCAGTTGCTACACCACCATTTTTGCGCATAATTGCTTCGGCTTTGGCAAAATAAATCCACGTTAAGCGGTAAATATTCCAATCAGTGTTATCATAGTTTGGATCAATGGCAGGAACGCCGCCAGGGCCCGGAATTTGGTTCCCAAGTTTATACTTATTAAAGCGTACACCACTGTTTTCCTCACCCTCACTCATGTTTGAAAGTGTAGACTTAGCTTTATTTTTCTGGATATTATCCACAAATATCAACTGTGAACCATAATATTCTTCGGATGCTAAAACAGGTGTCGTTCCATCTGCAAATTTAACCATAGGGCCGATCAATAACCAATTTGATCTTCGTAAGTCTGCCGCATCATAAGTAGTATATACGCCTGGGATTACCACAATACCGTCATTCCCGTTACGACCGCCACCATATATTTCCTGTTGTTTAAAGTGGTAAAATTCTCCCGGCCAGCCTGGTTCAAAATTTGCAACACTGTAATTGTAAGCAATAGAAAATATAGCCTCTTTTGATTGGTCATTGGTCGTTTTAAACTGGTCAGTGATATTTGGGTCAAGAGCTAATGCCCCATTGGCGCCACCGCCCATATTATTAATTAATTGGTCTGCTGCTGCAATACAATCATCCCAGCGTGCTGTACCTGTCCAAGCTTCTGCATTTAAATAAAGGTCTACCAGTGTAGCATAACCGCCTGCCTGAGACATCCGCCCAATCTGTGTTTTTGATAATTTAGGGGCCTTATCTATGTTTTCTTTTATTTCGCTTTCAATAAATTTGAAAACATCAGCTCTGGATTTAGTTTCAGGTTTGGCCGGAATACCAATTTGGGTTACTACCGGTATATTTCCGAAAAGGTCCATTAATTTAAGATAGGTAAAAGCCCTTAACAACTTTAATTCTGCAATGTATGAATCCTTTTCAGCCTGGGTTATTCCCATTTTGACAATATCCCTTTTACTGATTTGTTCTATAGGGTCAGTACACAAGCCCATCCCCCAATACATTAGCGACCAGGCATTATTTAGGCCACCCTCGTCAGTTGTCCAAGTGTGGTAATGAAACCTTTTCCATTTACCGCCATCTTCGCCATGCCTGCCCTTGGTTGGCCAGGCTAATTGGTCACCCGACATTTCTGCAGCCCTCCACCAACCGTCTGCTCCAGGGGTAACCCAGGCATTGGCATGGGTATAAGGCCTTAATACAGCCGATAAAACTTCTGTTTTGTTGTTGTAAAAATTATTTGCCAGTAATGTATCGTATGCATGTTCCTCAAGTTGCTTTTTACAAGCTGCAGTGCACAATATAGTTATTAGTGTAATACCTAAAATGAATTTGTTTTTCATGTTTCTTTACTATTTAAAATCCAACATTTACCCCAAATAGAAATGATCGGGTGCTTGGGTATGCACTTCTGTTGTCTACCCCAAGTACCGGGACTGGGGGATTATAGTTTGTTCCTAAACCTGTATCTGGAATGTAATCAGGATCGCTTCCGGTATAGCCTGTTATTGTGCCCAGATTTTGGCCGGTTACATATATATAAAGCCTGTTAACAAATTTATTCTTCAGCTTAAAATTATAACCCAGTGTTACTTCATCCAGTTTAACATAAGTACCTTTTTCAATATAATAATCAGAATACTGGTAAGTATCATTGATCTGGCTGTATTTAGTAAAAGTGCTTTCGAGCAGGTTTCCGCTCCAGGTTTTATTGGCATAAGAGAGTGCTGTGCTGTTTAAAATATTGTAATCAAATTTACCCCTTAAAAATACCGTCAAATTAAAGTTCTTGTAAGAGAAGTTATTGTTCCATGATGCGTAATATTTAGGGACCGCGTTTCCAATTTTAGCTAAGTCAGTAACATTACGGTCTTTTGAATTGTTAATTACATTATTTAAAACCTTCTCGCCATTCCTGTTATAAAATAACCATTTGCCATCAGCTGTAAAACCTGCAAAGCGTTTGCCCCAAAATTCTCCAATGTTTCCGCCTTCGTAAGTAGTGATAGCATCTCCCAATGCCCCTGCACCACCTATGCCCGAAAATGTTTTGAAAAGCACTTTATAATTGCTGTTTGAGTATGAATCCAGCTTGTTTCTAAGCGTGCTTGCAGTAAAATCCATATCCCAATGAAAATTACGTTTTTGGACTAATGCATAGCTTAATGCAAGCTCTATACCTTTTGATGAAATTTGGCCCACATTAGTATAGATAGTTGACTGGATAAATGGTGGCTGCGGAGAAGTATAGGTGTCTAACAGATCTTTTACGGTACGGTTGAAAACATCAACTGTTCCTGACAACCGGTTTTTAAATAAAGTAAATTCTAAACCTATGTCTGTTTCTTTTTTTCTTTCAAACCGCAGGTCAGGGTTAGGGTTCCTGTTTGGCCCATAAGTTTGATTATAAGAACCGTCTGGAAACAGGTATATACCGCCGCCGCCAAGCGTTACCTGAGATGCATAGTTGGCAAATCCGCTATTACCGGTTTCGCCGTAACCTGCCCTTAACTTTAAGCTATTGATAAAAGGCAGTTTTTTTATAAAGTCTTCTTCAGACATCAGCCAGGCTGCAGAAGCCCCCGGGAAATTACCAAACTTATTATTGTTGCCAAACCTGGAAGAGCCTTCCCTTCTTAAACTCAATTGTGCAATATACTTACCATTATAGGAATAGTTTAACCTTCCAAATAAGCCCACAAGTGTATTGTCGTTTTTATTACTGGCAATAGAAGCTTTTCCAAGTGCAAAGGCAGAGCCTTGCGCAAGGTTGTCCTCATGATAAAGATCGTTGATGAAACCGCGGTTTGAAGCGCTAAAACCTTCTTCAATATGATAACGATAGCTGTAGCCGCCCAAAATAGTAAAGTTATGCTTTTGAGCAAATAGCTTGTTGTACTGAATTGTAGGCTCAAATGCATAATCTTGGGCTAAAAAAGTACCTCTATAAGCGTATCCGCCACCGGGAAAAGCTGTGTTTTCTAAAGAGTTTTCACTTGCTTTCAGGCGGTATTGCCCATCAACCCGATTATCCCTTACTGCTGAGCCAAATGCAGAAATTATTAACCCATTAACAATGGTGAGATCGGCCCTGGCATCAGCAGAGCTGGTTTGCTGTTTTCGGTAACTAGTCTCCTGAGATAAACGTGCAAATTCATTATTACTGGTTAAATCAAAACGATAACTTCCATCCGGATTAAAGTTAGACAACGTAGGGTTTTTGGTTAACTCACTTTCCCAGCCGCCGCCGCCTAATAAATTGGCATTATTAATATCCGAGGCTAAATTAACCTGCATTTTTAAGCGGTCATTTAATCCTGTCTGGTTGATATTAAGGCGCATAGTATAATCTTTCCTTTCGTTTGCCTTTGCAATTCCCTGCAAATCACGATAAGTTAAACTTGCCCTATAGCTTGTTTTATCCGTACCTCCCGATAACGAAAGGCTATGGTATTGGGACAAATTATCGTGGTTGATCAACTGGTCATAAAAATTTGTAGAACTTCCAAAATCCTTTTGTTTAATATCACCAGAGGCTATGCGTTGCCGGAACTCGTCCGGGTTAAGAAAATGCAGCCATTGATTAAGATATTCTTTACGTATGTAGGAAGAGTAATTAAACTGAGGTGGCCCTTTTTTACCCTTTTTAGTGGTGATGATAATTACGCCTGCATTGGCAGTTGATCCGTATATCGCCGCGCCGGAACCATCTTTTAACACATCTATTGACTCAATATCATCCTGCTGCAAAAGATCGAGGTTGCCTCCTGGAATACCATCAATTACAAAAAGCGGGGTTGTACTGCCTGTTACCGATACGGCACCGCGTAACTGAACAGCTATACCGCCATTAGGGTTAGTTCCGCTGGTTCTATGTTATTTGAAGGCCTGCAACCTTGCCCTGGATTAGATCAAGCGGATTTCGGGAACCGCTCTGCCTAAAATCTTCCGGCCCTACGTGAGAAACTGCGGAGGGTACTTGGTCCTTGTTTTGTGTTCCGTAACCAATACCAACAACTGCTACTTCCTTTAAATCAATATTAGAAGGGATCAGCGTTATGCTTAAGTTGCTTTGGGCACCTACTGTTTGGGTTTGTGTTACATAGCCAATGAAGGTAAAACTGATCATATCGCCTTCCGTGGCCGATATGCTAAATCGCCCGTTTGCATCTGTAGAAGCAGATTTTCCCGTGGTTGTGTTTCTAACAACAACCCCCGGAAGCGGTGTGCTTTTCTCGTCAAGCACTGTTCCTGTCAAGTTTTTTTGTACTTGAATTTTCAGCCTCAGTGCCTCATTGGCTAAAGATTTTCTTGCACTTGCCCATGCAGCATCCTTTGAAAAGGCAGGGTTATGCAGTAAAAAAAGCATAGACAGCCCTGAAATTTTAAGTAAATTAATTTTCATTAGCGGTTTTTGTTTAAAAGGTTTAAAGAAGAGTAGCAAAACGATTTAGTAAGCTATTACAAAAAAATAGTAGTAATTATATTAGGTATAAGATTAGGAATGTTTAGTTTTTGGTTAATCAATAATTGTTAAAGAAAACAACAATTATATTATACAAGAGTGTAAAGTTTTACCCATAACTTAATTGTTTTTAATTTGATGTAAAGAATTGGTTACGCAATAATAAATGTTTTTTTACAATTAAAAAATATAATAAATATATTTTTAATTCGATCAATTCAGATGTATAACTATCACAAAATTTAGATGGTAAGATCATAACAGGCCACAGGTTGTTTAAGAGAAAACTCTACAGTCGTTTTAAATTTATATTATAAAAAACGAGATACTTCTTTTAGCACCATAAAAATCAGTGTTAGTATTTTAGGTTAATACAAAAAACCTGTAAGCCTCTCGTTTTTATATGGTAAAAGAAGTACGTTTTCTATGCCCTTTTTTAGAAATGAGATGTAAGCACTAATTTTTTAGTGCTAAAAGAAGCATACAAAACATATTAAATAAAATTTAAACAGGCTCTAAATAATTTTTTTAAAAGCATCGCTAATAGCAAGTTCAATTAAGTTTAGCTTTGTTCTAAGCGTAACTATGGACCTTCCTATTATTTTTATTTCCGGCTAACCGAAAAAGGTTTGTCTTCCTGGGCAACGCCGCGGTTGGTAGCCGGCTTGTTGTCCATTTCCAGTTTTAAAACCCCGCCGTTGGTAATTTCGTTGTGCTTTAAAAAATCCCGATCAAAAGGTTTTCCGTTTAAACTGGCCGTTTTGATGTACACGTTTTCTTTAGAATTTGCCGGTGCTTCGATGATGAAATTTTTGCCGTTTTCCAGCGTGATCGTTGTTTTTTTGAACATCGGGCTGCCCATTACATATTCATCCGTGCCGGGCGTAACGCTGTAAAAGCCCAAAGCACTCAGCACATACCAGGAAGAAGTTTGTCCCTGGTCTTCATCTCCGGGATAGCCGTTTTCTGTTGAGTTGTACAATTTATACATGATCTCGCGTGTATGAAACTGAGACTTCCAGGGCTGGCCTGCATAATTATATAAATAAGCCATATGCTGGATCGGTTGGTTTCCATGCGCGTATTGCCCCATATTGGCCATCACCATCTCTGTCATTTCATGGATCATCCCTCCGTAAGAACCGACATTTACCCGGTTGGGTTCTGAAAACACAGAGTCTAGCTTGGCCGTAAAGTTTTGGTTGCCGCCCATCAAATTGATCAAGCCTTGTATGTCATGAAAAACCGACCATTGCCAATGCCACGCATTTCCTTCTGTAAACGGCCCGCCCCATTCGGCAGGATCAAAGTTTGGCCTCCATTTGCCGGTATTGTCTTTTCCCCGCATAAAACGGGTTGAAGGATCATAAACATTTTTGTAATTGAACATCTGCCGGGCAAACATCCCGGCATAAAAATCATTGCCGGTCATTGTGGCCAGCTTATATCCGCAGAAATCATCGTAGGCATATTCCAGCGTTTTTGCCGTTGCCTCCCGGTATTGCGTGTAGGGCACGTAGCCTAATTGATAATATTCTTTCCAGCCGTCGCGGCCATTTGCCGGTCCCCAGGGGCCTTTATTGGTTGCTTCATGAGAATAAGCTTTCAAGGCTTCCTGAGGATCAAAAGTCCGAATACCTTTTGCCCAGGCATCGGTTAGCAAAGAAATAGCGTGGTTACCGATCATACTGCCGGCTTCACTTGGGAAAGACCAGGACGGCAGCCAGCCGCATTGTTCATAAGCATCTAACAATGCCTGCATGTACCGGCCTTGCATTTCGGGTTGCAAAAGTGTATTTAAAGGGAATTGTGCACGAAATGTATCCCAAAAACCAGTGTCCGTAAACATGTATCCTGGATGGATTTTGCCATCGTAAGGGCTGAAATAATAAGGCTTGCCGTCCCGGTCAACTTCATAAAACTTCCTGGAGAATAAACTGGCCCTGAAAAAGCAGGAATAGAAAGTGGCTTTATCTTCTTCCGATCCGCCTTCCACCAAAACTTTTCCTAAAGATTTGTTCCAAACCGAAGCAGCTTTTGCCTTGGTTTGCTCCAGCGTTTTGTTTCCGCCTAATTCTCTTTGTAAATTTAATTCGGCCTGCTCCATACTGATGTAAGACGACGCTGTTTTTACCTGCACTTTTGCCCCGTCTTTAAACTCGATATAAGCACCTTTGCCTAAACCTTCTGCCATCGTAGAATCTGCGTGAAGTGTATTTGCTTTATTTTCCCAGGTTCCGAAACTTTGTATGGGTTGATCAAATTTCATCACAAAAAAACTTTTCCAGCCTGCTTTAAAACCTTCGCCATTATTTACATAACCGGTAATTTTGTTTTCTTTCGGATAGATTTTTACACCGCTGATCCTCGTATAGCCATCTAAAACCAGGTAGCTTTTTTTTCCTTTGGGATAAGTAAAACGCAGATGTGCGCCGCGTTCCGAAGGGGAAATTTCCGTCGTGATCTGGTTATCAAACTTTACTTTGTAATAATTTGGCTTTGCAATCTCGTTATCGTGGCTGAATTTAGATTCCCGGTCATTCTCGTTCACCACCAGCTCACCGGTTTCGGGCATCAAAGAAAACACAGCGTAATCCCTCGTCCAGCTACTGCATTGGTGCGCTTGCTGAAACCCGCGGATATGATCTTTAAAATATTGGTATTTCCAGCCGTCGCCGTTTTTACCCGTTTGCGGCGTCCATGTGTGCATGGCAAAAGGTAAAGCGGTTGTTGGATAGGTATTTCCTCTTGTCAGTTCGTGTTTGGAATTGGTGCCTTGTAAAGTGTTTACATATTTCACCAGGTCGGGTTGCTGACCAAATATTTTACCTGGTAAAAACAGCATCAGGGAGATTAAGGGTTTGAGTTTCATCTTGTAGATAAGAATCTGTTGAATTCAAAAAATAGCAATGCTTCTTTTAGCACTAAAAAATGGGTGTTTAATAAGTGTATTTTACAAAGAAGAAGTACGGTAAAATTAGGTTTTATGCGATAAAAGAAGCATTGGATAATTCAATATAGTTCAAACAAACATCATTCATTCACCAGCCAATGTTCACCTGCACGCCTTCGCTGTAATTCTCGAAACCCAACAATAAAGTTTTGGAATGCTCGTCCCACTCATTTTTTTGCAGCTCTAATTTTCCTGCCGTTGCCTGCAATGCCGAAACTGATTTAGGTTTTCCTGGCAACAAAATACGCATCCTGTTATTGGTGTTTGCCGGGCTTTTCATCAAAAACTGATAGCTGTGCGCATCGGCAACTTCATCGTAAACCCTCGCTGCGGCTGCCAAAACCATCGGCTTGGTTTTGTTTTCGATTTTATCCAGGTCGAACAAATAAGCCTGCGTGCCGGGTGCAACAATTTTCTGGTTTGAAACAGGTAGTTCAGGGTCAAAAAGATCAATCAGCGAACCTTTAACCGTAAGTGGTTCGTCCTTTTTCTGTTCGTTCAAAACCGCAGCGATAACATACGGGCCGCGGTTTAAAATAAAGTTGTTTTTAAATTGAAGGCGTCCCGCTTTCGCATCTTCCTGATAAGCGTTTTTAACGAGGTCAAGAAAAGCAGCATCGCCGTTTTCTTTCATCACCAGTTCTTTCGGATCCTGGCGGATGATGAACACTTTTCCTTTGCCGTAAACATATTTATGTTGAGAAGCAATTGGATTAATGTCCAACTGCTTAAACAAATGTTGGGACGGCGCGGTAAAGTGGTTGCCGTTGGTGTTCCACCATTCTTTTATGTTTTGGAAAGGGTCATTATCCCGGCCGCAATAAATTAAAACGCCTCCTGATTTTACCCATTTTGCCAGCAATTCGTGGTAATTGGCAGCTAATGGTTTCATGTTCGCATAACTCATTATCAACACTTTAATATCTTTTAAAGTGTTTTCATGGATGAGGTTTTCGATGTGCACAGTTTCTACCGGAACACCTTGTTTTAACAGCGGCAAAGCCATGCCATAAAAGTTTGACAATTGTGGGTCGTCATACCCGGCATGTGTAGGGAAACGCTGGAACATCATGGAATTGGACAATAAAACGCCAATGCCGTGGCTGCCGTTAAGCTTGTTTGAAGATTTCGGCATTTGGTTGAGGGAATTCACCATCACCTGCATTTGCGTGGCATAAGCTTTAGAGATCGGCTGTTTCCCGTCCATTCCTTCAACCTTAAACTTTCCCTGATAAATGCGGCTTGGCCAGGGCATTACTTCATAACTATCCACCATTGGGTAAAGTAGTTGCGCGGTAAAAGTAGCCTGGTAATTCACTTTATAATCGTCCCAGCTTTTTTGCCGGTCTTCAATCGGATCGGTCAGGAAAAAGAGTTTGCGGCCGGTTGGTGCCGTCATGGAAACCATGGAGCCGTATTCGAGAAAAGCATTTTCAAAAACGCGTTCTTTAAAAATGCCATTGTAATAAACAGGTTCTCTTGCTGTTCCTGTCCAAACTTGTGCAATATAACCGTCCATGCCATCCAGGTTAGCTAAGCTTGCCTCCGGACTTACAATTTGCCAGGAGGAATAATTGATCAAAGAATGCGTAGGCACATAACATTTAACCCTTTTCCCAACGCTTTGGCTGTAGGTTTTCACATAAGTAAATACTTCTTTTAAGGCATTAAAATAGAGCTGGTATTTTAATTTGGAGGATAAGTAAGTGGCTTCCGGCGATTCGTGCTGCGCCATCCACGGAAAACCATAATACTTTTGCCATTCTTTTTTAAACGCATCACTGTAACCTGCCCTTGCCCAAAATTCCGGTTCTTCCAGATAAACGGCTGTTACGCCTGCATCTATGGCACGCTTAACCAGTGATTTCATGTAACCCAGATAATTTTCGGTCGGCACAACATAAGGCACAAATTTTCCATGCCAAATCGTATCGCCTTTGGCCGTTACCTGTCCTTCGTCCCAGTGGGTTTTGCCGTCATACTTTCCGGTAAAATAATCCTGGTATTGTCCCCAGGCAATACCGGTCATGAACTGGACTTCGTAACCTTTATCGCGATAGCCTTTTACCCTTTCTTCAAAGTTTCCGCCCGCATCGTTGATACCATAAACAATGGCTACATCCGAGAGGACATCATAAGCGGCATTCCACGGCTCTGAAATTTGGAAGGCTGTTTTTTCTTTGGATTTTGTTTGCGCAAAAGCATCTCCGTAATTAAAAACGAAGCTTAGAGAAACAGCAATGGCAAGGTAAAATTTTATATTTTTCATGATTAAGCCGGTTAGTGTTTACAAAGGTATGATGATATTAAAAGTGAGTAATATTTTTTCAGACCAACCTTTAAATTGCTGTAAAAATGAAATTATCCCAACAAGGCTTGTCTGCATTTTCAAATTAAATTTGATCTATAATTTATTTAGAAACACAACCAAAATTTATAGGCATAAAAGAAGCACTATAAACCAAGCCCCCAGAGTAAGTTATTATAGAAGGATTAGTTTTACTTTGTAAAGCAATAGCCAGTTAGGTTTTTCCTTTTTCATGAAACGAATTTTTCTTTTGATTTCTTTTGTACTTCTGTTTCATCACGCTTTTTCAAAACAGCAATATGACAGCTTGCTGGTAAAATTGAATACGTCACTTGATGAAAAAAAGCAATTTGATGCCGAAAAGTTAAAGCGTATAGAAAGGCTAAAGCAGGAATTAAATTCGGCCAACCACAACCTGAGCTTGAGTGTCCGCTATGCTATTTATGAGAAGCTGTATAATGAATACAAAAGTTTTAATTACAACCAGGCTTTTGACGACGTGCAAAAGCTTGAGCAAATAAGCTATGCTTTGAAAGACCCGGTAAAAGAAGCTCAAAGCAAAGTTGACCTTGGCTTTATCCTCCTTTCGTCAGGGATGTTTAAAGAAGCTTTTGAATCCCTTAAAACGGTCAGCGTAAAGGTATTGTCTGATAGTGCCCGCCGGGAATATTACTATCTGACAGCAAGGACTTATTATGATCTGGCGGACTTTGACAAGGATGATTACTATACACCTTTGTATAACATTAAGGCTGGTAACTATATTGACTCGGCAACCGCACTGACAAAGCCCAATTCTTTTGAATACCTATACTACAACGGCCTCAAATACATTAAATTAGGAAACACGCAAAAAGCGGTGGTCAATTTGAAGACGCTGATCGACCAATATCGTTTAACACCTCATGAATTTGCAGTTACGGCATCTACGTTAAGTGATATTTACATCCGGACAGCGCAACCCGACAGTGCCATAAATTTACTGGTCCTGGCAGCTATTGCCGATGTTCGTTCATCAACCAAAGAAGCCGCCGCCATGCTGAACCTGGCGCAATTGCTGCATCAGCAGGGCGATATACAAAACGCTTATGTTTACATTAAACAAGCAATGGACGACGCCATTTACTATGGTGCCAGGCAACGTAAAATACAGGTTAGCGCTATTTTACCGGTGATAGCAGCCAAACAAATTAATTCTGTTGAGAGCCAACGGCGTATTTTGCTTTTTTATGCTTCCTCACTAACTGTGCTGGCAATCATCATCATTATTTTTGCAACTATTATTTATAAGCAGCTCAAGAAGTTGCGTATTGCAGACAGGATTATTATGGAAACCAACCATAACCTGCAGCAAAGCTTAAATAAACTGCACGAAGCCGATAAGATCAAGGAAGAATATGTAGGCTATTACTTCAACCTAATTTCAGAGTACATCAGCAAGCTGGAAAAATTTAAACGGTCTGTAGATAATAAACTAACGGCCAAACGTTATGAAGATATCCGGGTTTTGATCGATAACATCAACCTGAACAAAGAACGCGAAGAGCTTTTCGTTAATTTTGACAAAGCCTTTCTTAAGATCTTTCCAAATTTTGTCAGCGGTTTTAATTTGCTTTTTGCTGAGAAAAACCAAATCAAGCTTCTGCCAAATCAATTATTAAATACCGACCTCCGCATATTTGCTTTGGTACGGCTGGGTATAACCGATACCGAAAAGATTGCCAACATTTTAGAATATTCGGTAAATACCATTTACAATTATAAAGCCCGGATAAAAGGCCGGTCAAGCATCCCCAAAGAGGAATTTGAACCTGCAATAATGGCGATAAATGCCTTTTAAATCAGCTTAATAAAAATAGATTTTTACCATTTTGGTTTATATTTATGTAAAGGCTTTAATAAATTAAGTAATTGAAATTAAAGTAGTTAAAAGTTGACTGCCATTGTACTGGTTTATATTTTAGTTCTAAAACTTGCAGCCGGTTGAAATAACCCTTCTCTTTGGTACAGCAACCAACAGCTTTTTAAGGCCTGTTGGTTTTACCTGATTATAAACCTGTTTTCTTGTAATTTTTATGAATGTATATCAAAAGCGCAGCTTGTTGCCGGTGTGCTTTGTTTTGGTGCCTGTTTACTGTTCACCGGTTATCCAAAGGTTTTCAGGTGATAAAAGAAGCATCGAGAATAAGAGCCTGTTTAAATTTATACAAGATCCTTTGATATGCTTAGGGTGATGATGCCAATGCTTCTTTTACCGGGTAAAAATTGGTGTTGGCATTAATCTACATAAATCAAAATTAAATGCTTGCCATTTTTTAGGTGATAAAAAAAGCATGAGAATAAATTGAATGAAATTTAAAAAGGCTTTGATACTAATAAATAAAATCTAACCAATTATGAATAAAAAACAATTACTAAAACTACTTTTCCTCCCCGTGTTGCTGCTGTTTTCATTTGCAGCATTTGCACAAACTACTGTGAGCGGAAGAGTTACTGACGAGACAGGCTTGACCCTTCCGGGTGTAACGGTGATGATAAAATCTACCAAAACCGGTACGAATACTGATGCCCAGGGCTTATACAGAATAGCAGTTTCAAACAATGATGTCCTTGTATTTTCTGCAATAGGATACGGCCAACAGGAAGTAACACCGAATGGAAGGAACGTAATTGATATTCAGCTTAGAGGAACACAACAGTCTCTCAATGAAGTAGTTGTTGTGGGTTACGGTACACAAAGGCGAAGGGACATTACCGGGTCAGTAGGATCTGTAAAAGGCGATGTTTTTAAAGATCAGCCTATTACTAATCCTATAGCTGCCTTGCAGGGCAGGGTTCCCGGTGTTAACGTAGTTACAAATTCCGGTGCCCCGGATGCGGCCCCAACAATTACAATCAGGGGCTTGGAGTCTTTTAATCAGCCGCCGCCCTTATACATTGTTGACGGGATCCGCGTACCGGATGTCAGCAGCATAAACGTTCAGGACATTGCAACTATTGATGTATTGAAAGATGCCAGTTCTGCCTCTATTTATGGGGCATCAGCCGCAGGCGGTGTTTTAATTATTACGACTAAAAAAGGGTCGGGTACAGGTACTAAGCCAACTATCAATTTTAGTGCACGTTATGGTATAACCGATCCTAAACTGGTTAATCTCTTAAATAAGGATGATTTTATCAGGTTATTAAACATTACAAGCCCAACAACTTTCGCCGGTGCCAACCGACTGGATACTTTAGCCAACACGGATTGGGTGCATACCCTTTACCGCAATGCTTATGAGCAAAATTATAACCTGTCTATATCCGGGTCATCACCTGTAGTCAACTATCTTTTTTCAGGTTTCTATAACAGTCAAAAAGGAATATTGCTCAACAATTACTCTAACATTGGGGGAGCACGTATCAACACAGATTATAAGCTGACTAAATTTCTCCAGATTGGTGAACAGGTAGCACTATCACAGCGCCAGACTGCCCCACCGATAGGCAGCCAGGCTGATTTTCACAATGCGCCTTTCAGGACACAACCTGTCATTCCGGTTTTTAACAGTTCTGGTACTGGTTATGGCGGTGAGCCAACAGGTTATACAGGTTTGGTTTTCTCAGGAGCTAACCCGTATGGCGCTATACAATCGGCCCAAGTGCAAAATTCAAAAAACAACCTGCAGACAAATGTTTATGCAGATATCAAATTGCCTTTCCACTTAAACTTCCGCACCAATATCGGTTACAATTACTATTTGGAAACGCAGGATTATTTCCAGAATAGCTACAATTTCGGTTCGGTTCAGCAGCCTAATAATGCTTTAAACAAATATTCTATTCAAAGCACACAGTTGCTGACCAATTACCTGCTTACCTACAATCAGGACTTTGGCAAGCACCATATTGATGCCCTGGCCGGTTACGAGCAGATTGTCAATAAGTACAATAACATCAATGCCAACGAAACTTCAGTAGGTTTACCAGGCTATGCTTTTATTCAGACTAACGCTTCAGCATTGGCTGTCAGTGGTCATTATGATCCCAACGGTTTAATTAAATCACAGTTCGGCCGTATCAACTACAACTATGCCAGCAGATATTATTTGTCGGGTTCTATCAGGCAGGACGCTGACTTTACTAAGTTTGGTCCGTCTAAACAACGTGGTGTTTTCCCTGCCGGTTCTGTTGGGTGGAATATCAGCGAAGAACCATTTTTCGAACCTGTCAAATCAGCTGTAAACAACCTTAAATTCCGTGCAAGCTATGGTTCATTGGGCAACAGTGCTATCCCTCCGTATCTTTATACAGCAGCTTACCGGCAGTTTACCAGCACAGCAGGTCTTTCGGCAGGCGGGCAAAACTTCGCACCCGGAACGCCGCTTACTATAGCTAACACTATACCCGGTATCCCTAACCCTAATGTACATTGGGAAACCACTACAGAAACAAACTTTGGCTTAGACGGAGAGGCTTTAGGTAGTAAATTATACTTCACGGCAGAGTATTATAATAAAAACACCAAGGACATGCTTTATGGCCTGCAGTTGCCAACAAGTTCAGGGTTTACTGCGCCTTTTGTTACCAATATAGGAAAAGCAAACAATCGTGGTTTTGAATTTTTAGTGGGTTATCGTGATAAAGTAGGAAAGCTGGGCTTTGATGTGAGCGCTAATGCCGGCTTCAACAAAAACAAAGTTATCAGTCTTGACGGTACTGCTACAAGTTCGGTTTCCGATGGTTATAACTTTTATAACAATGGCGATTATGGCTTTAATACAATGCCTAACCAAACCATCACAATTACCAAGGCGGGCCTTCCTTTTGGTTCATTTTACGGTTACAAAGTACTGGGCATATTTAATAATGATGCCGATGGTGCCAAACAGGCTGTTAATGATATCAAAAACAAAGCGCATGCGGGCGATCTGATTTATCAGGATATAAACGGTGACGGTATAATTGACGCTAAAGACCGGCAGGTAATCGGTAACCCTAACCCTAAAGTAGTTTATGGTGTCAACGTTCGCCTTAACTATCAGGGCTTTGATTTGGCCATGTTGTTTAATGGTGTTTTAGGTGTTCAATTGTTCAACGGGGTTAAATCTTACGAACAGTATCGGTTTGCTGACGGTAATACGACCAGCCAGGTGTTTAACGATTCTTTTTTGGGCAACAATGGTTTAACTTCACAGCCCCGCTTAGGGATACCTACCGCTGGCGGCTTTACGCTTGATCCCAACCAAAACTATACTTCCGTAAACAGTTATTTTGTGGAGAATGGCAGCTACCTGAAACTTAAAAACGTTCAGTTAGGCTATACACTTTCAAACAACTTGTTAAAGAAAGTGGCTGTTAAAAACTTACGCGTATTTATTATGACCAATAACTTATTTGTAATCACTAAATATTCCGGTCTTGACCCTGAATTGGGCAGTGCTTATACCCCAAGCGGTGCCGGTAATGTAACTACGCGCGGGCTTGATATACCCACCAATTATCCGCAAACCAGGATTTATTCTATGGGTATTGATGTAAACTTTTAATGCTTACCATAAAAATTATGAACATGATAAAGAAAATATATATAGCACTGTTGGCGATCGGGTTAATCACCAGTTGTAAAAAAAGCCCTTCCCTGTTAAGCGCGACCGATGTGTACAGTACAAATAACTATCCGGCTTCGCTTAGTGATTTGAACAGTGTTTTGGCATCCGGCTATTCTGCCCTTCGCGATCCGGGGCTGTTTGGTTTTAATTTTTTGCCAAAGGCCCTGTCAAACTCCATGCACAGCGTAAATTCAGTTTTTAACGGTGACCAGGGCTGGAATGAAATGGCCGCCAATAACCTCACTGTTGGCAACTCGCATTCCAGCGATGCCTGGCAGGCACTCTTTACCGGGATAAAAAATTGCAATGTGCTTATTGCCGGTGCAAACCTGTATAATACAAAATATGCCAAGCCGGGTGATGCACAAAATGTTAATTATATTTTAGGCCAGGCCTACTTTCTACGTGCTTACTACTATTTTCAGTTAGAATGCCTGTTCGGCGAAAAATATATGGTAGCAGGCGGTGCCAATGATGCCGGTATGGGTGTGCCTATCATCGCAACCGTACCGCCCGATCTGGCCACCACACAGGTAGCACGCAGTTCGGTTAAAGAAGTATGGGCTTTTATCGAATCGGATCTGAAACAATCAGCAACCTTGCTCAAAGGTAAAGTTTGGACTGGTAATGATATTGGCCGCGTTACAGAATGGTCTGCAAAAGGCTTATTGGGCAAAGCTTATGTTTTTACACAAGATTGGGCCAACGCTAAAACTACTCTGCTTGATGTGATCCAGAATAGCGGTAAAACTCTAATGCCTTTTTCTAAATACCAGGATGCCTTTAATGGCAATAGTGCCAATGAGTTTAATGAAGAATCGTTATTTGAGTTAAATATAGATGCAAACTCACAAGGTGGTTATGGTATTTACAGCCCTGCGGCAAACGCTACCTCTATTGATGGATTGATATGGGCGCCGTTTGTATTAGGAGGCGACGGAACAGAAGGCGGTGCTTACCCGGTTGGCTATGGTAATGAGTTTTTCCACGATCAGAATGTACTGCGCTTTGGTTATCCGCTTGGCACCAATTACAGCTTGGTGGCTAACCCCAAATATAATGCAACTACAGGGCCCAGATACAATAACCCTAAACTGATTATGGATCCTGTTTATAAACAAGCTGCTTTACAGGTACGGGCCAATAAAACGGCTGATCCCCGTTTGTTTGTAAATGCCTTACAACCCTGGGTCGATTCTTTAAGGTTTGACGGCGTAAACTATGCCCCTGCAGCAAAGCCTAATTTCTATGCAGGCAATACAACGGTATATGGTTGGGGGGTAAAAAAATATTCGCCCATTACCTATAATGAAAATGTAGGTTTAAACAATAATGGTGTTGCTGATGCCTGGAACTACTACCTGTTGCGTTTGGCTGATGTATATTTGTTGTATGCAGAAGCCTCGATAGGCAGCGGTGATAACGCCACCGGATTGGAATACATCAACAAAGTAAAAAGAAGGGCTTATGGTTATCCTGTTAATGCGGTTTCCCCGGTTGATTATAAGTCAACTACAGATAATACGGTAGCCAATGCTGACCCTGTTTTAGGTAAAAACCCTTTATATTACGAACGATGGGCAGAGTTATTTAACGAAGGCCACTGGTGGTTTGATGTATGCAGATGGAAGATCGGACCATCTGAAGCCGCTTACTTTAAAACTGCCATCAATGTAAACGGGCCGCTTAGTTTTAATGAAAGCAAATCTTACGCTTGGCCTATTCCAATTAATGAACTTAATACCAATAGTAAAATCAAGCAAAACCCTGGTTATTGATAGTTGTAGTTGGGGCCTGTTTAAAATTTGTCCACTCTGTTTTCTATGCTTCTTTTATCACCTAAAAAATGGTAAATGTTTGGTTTATTTAGATTGATGCGGCACCAATTTTTATAGGGTAAAAGAAGCATGGGCATCAATCCTAAGCATATCGAATGATCTTGTATAAGTTTAAACAGGCCCTTGATCAAAGAAATTATAACAAACTGTTTAATTTATAGCTGATGAAACCTTTTTCTCCCTGCGCCCGATCAATGGCAATGCTTCTTTTAGCCATATAAAATTGGTATTTTTGGCTGAGGCATAAGCTTTCAGTCAGGGGGTATCGGCTATCAAAAAAGCATAGGGAACTTGAAATTTCCTATGCTTTTTTTTGGGAAGATCTACCTGCAAACACTGATTTTTATATCCAAAAGAAGCATTTACTTCTTTTGGATATAAATTAAAATATACATAAAATTTTAACTAAACACCCATTTGTGATAATGAGAAAAGTATTGATCTGTTTATTAAGCCTGATGAGCTTAAAAAATGCAGTTGTTGCACAAGACCAAAAAGGGACCAGTGCGGTTATGAACAAAATAAAGCTGGATTTTATTTTAGACAAAGACGGCCGGCCAACTTATACCGTGCAGTTTGACGGGAAACCTGTGATCTTAAAATCGCAATTAGGTTTTACACTGAATGACAACACGGCGTTGGATAAAAACTTTGCACTGGTCGGCACTGATAAAAAGCAGGTAGATGAAAGCTGGAAACCGGTTTGGGGAGAAGTAAGCAACATCCGTAATCATTATTAAC
>JAABUS010001639.1_pt1 | contig 47354 bp, 1 predicted proteins | sample 5560161 | NCBI WGS metagenome assembly JAABUS01 (sample SAMN10711885, study PRJNA513376) | rock metagenome | isolation source: Antarctica rocks | place: Antarctica: Victoria Land, Trio Nunatak nord | collected 2016-01-04 | reverse complement strand
ATAAGTTTCTTATTAATTTTCTAATAATAATACTATCTTATTATATATTTAATATATAAATAACTATTATAATATCTCGAGTATATATTAATATATTATTATATAAAGATTAATTATAAAAATAATTAGAGAGATAAATATAATATTAATTATAAAGTTAATTATAATCCTAATTCTCGAGTTAATTATAAAAGTAATTAAATAATTATTTTAAGATATATTTTAAAATATATTATAAACTTATAATAAAATTATTAGAGAGTATATTATAGATAATAGTAACTTAATAGAGTTATTTAAAGATATATTATAAAATAGTTATAAAGATATTTAATAATATATAAAATTATATAAAAATTATTTCTAGAGTAGTAATATAATTATTTAGGAGTATATATTATAAGGTAATAATAAGGTTATTTAAAAGTATATATTATAAGATAATAATAAAGTTATTTAAAAATAAATTATAAAGTAGTAATAGGGTTATTTAAAAATATAATATCGGGTAGTAATAAAAATATTTAGAAATATACTATAGAGTAGTAATGAGGTATTTCGGAGTATATACTATAGGGTAAAATAGGGCCATTTAAGGGTATATTATAGGGTAGTAATAGGGCTATTTAAAAGTATATTATAAAGTAATAATAAGATTATTTAAGAGTATATTATAAGGTAGTAATAGAACTATTTGGGGGTATACTATAAGGTAATAATAAGACTATTTAGGGGTATATTATAGGGTAGTAATAAAGCCGTTTAGGAGTATATACTATAAAGTAGTAATAGTACTATTTAGGGGCATGCCGGGCCATTTAGGGGTATATTATAAAGTAGTAACGGGGGTATTTAAGGGGCCATACCATAGAGCAATAATGAGGGCATTTGGGAGCATAGTATAGAGTAGTAATAAGAGTATTTAGGGCATAGTATAGAGTAGTAATAAGGGTATCTAGGGGGCCATGCCATGAGGTAACAATAGAGACATTTAGGGGTATAGTATAAAATAATAATAAAGCCATTTAAAGAGATATACCATGAGGTAGTAATAAAGGTATTTAGGAGTATAGTATAGAGTAGTAATAAGACCATTTAGGGGTATACTATTAACTAGAATTTAAGAAATAAAATCACGTGAGGAACCTTTCTTAACGACAAATTATAACTAATTATTAAATATATTCCAATACAATATAAATAATATCGTTATCTATATAATTATTTAATACGTATTATTCTTTTAAGAAATATCTATACCTTTACTCTAAAAGTAACTCTTATTATTAATATCGTCCTCGTTTTTTTCGTCTATATAAATTAGGGGCTCTATAGGATCTTTATAAAAACACGTCTATTTCCTACGCGTTTAATTAAAGTTATTAAATCGGCCTTTATATTATAATAGATACCTAGAAAGACCGTTACTATTAAGATATTACTTTTTATAATATCGATACTATCGATTTATTTATTCTAGTAATAGTATAATCTAAATTCCCTTTTCCTAGTAAACCTATCGATAAAGTAAAATATCGATTAATTTAAAGTCTTTATATAATTAATATCTAGGTAATTCTAGTACTATTTATTAATCGTCCGAGATATATATAAACTACGTAGTATATTAGGTTATTCGTATATTAGATATACTAGACTTCGAAGCTAGAATTTAATCTTTAGAATATTAAAGAAGCCTCGTAAAGTCTTAAAAATAAATCCTTAATACTAGGTATAATAATTAGCCGGTATAACCGTAGTAATAAAATATTAATATTATAAGAATATTGTCTAGTTTAGTATATAAAAGAGTATAAAAAGAAGTAGTATATATTATTCTATCTATTTAAACGAGAAAGAGGCCAGATTAAATCTATATATTAAATACTAGAGTTAGGGAAGGAGATCTTTTTGAGAGTCTATATATATTAATTAATAAATATACGAGAGTTACTTTTTAAAATTAAGTTTATAAAGACTTTTACGCTATCCCTTTACCTCTTTATCGGACTTTTTATAAAATATATTTAGCGTTAAAACGGGATAATTACCCGTTAATATAAAGATTCCTCCGTTTAATAAAAATATAATATACTAGCTTATTATATCCCTAGCGATTATATTTAATAATTATAATATTCTCGATTATAAGTAAACTCTACTACTTCTAATTTAAAATATAATATAATATTAACTAAGAAATAATTATAGCCTAAATTTACTACTATATTTAATAGTAACTATAAACCGTTAATAGTACTAGAGTATAAACCTATATAAATACTCCGATAGTATAATATTTAGTTAGAAGTAAACGGTCTTTTATATTATTTACTTTATTTATTTCTCCCGCTATACCTCTCTTTATAATATACTAAGTATAGCCTTAATTAACTCGGACGTTTTTTATTATCCAGTTACTTTTAAGATTCAAGACTTTATAAAAATAAAAGTATTAACTCTTAATAGTAATCCTATAATAGTCTGAATATAATAATAACTTTATTAATTACCCGATCGAATATAATTCCGCTCTAATAAGTATTTAATTATATATATTATTAATTCGCACTTAATATACGAACTATGCTCTAGATATAATCCTTCGATATCTAGTATAACGGGCGGGTTACGCGCTTATCTTAAAAGAATAAAAAGATATATAATTACTACTTTATTCTAGATAATAAGAGTTATTTAGACTAGAAGTTATAGGCTAAACTTATTTTTCCTAAAATTAATACCTTTCTCTAATAGACCTTAAGTTATAAACCGAGTAATTTATAATTTATAGACTTAATAGTTACTTTCTTTATAAGATTTATAGCTCCGCCCCTCGTATTTAATATAAGTATAATATTATAGGCCGATAACGACTACCGATAACTAGATAAAATAATAGATCAAAAACGCGATATAGATTAAAGACTTTTATATCGTATTTACTTCTATACCTATTTAATATATAAGGTACCCTAACGTTAATATACGATAATTACCCTAAAAATATATACTACGTATAGTACTAGGTTAATATAAAGGCTAAATTCGGTTTAGATATTAATTTAGATAATATAGTTTCTATAACTTAATACTCGTTACTAGTAGTTATTTCTAGAATACCTACGTTCTTTTATCGTATACTTAACTACTATATTTAGTAATTATTTATAGTCTACTAGCCGGGTATACTAGACGTTAATTCTTCTAAATATAGGCGGTATATAATATCGTAACTATTAATAACGTAGAGGTCGGTAGAGGAATAAATAATTATATTCTCTATAACCTTATTTTCGCTAGTAAATAACTCTCGGTAGAAGACGTCGTAATATAACGAATATAATTTATTTATAAATTTTATAATATATAGAGTATCCGACTCGGATATTATATTAAATAAAAAAATAGTCCGAGTAAAACTTAAAAAAAAAACGTACTATTCGGTTAATACTAAATTATAAATATTTTATACTCTTTAACTTCTACCCTATTTATATTATATTATACTTTATTGAAAGTATAGGATACTAAATATTTTATTATCTAAATATAAATTCTTTATAAATATCTTTATATATATTAACCTACTTTTCTAATAATATAATTATATCTTAAATAAAAAAGAAATAGTAAATATAGTCGAAGAAAGATTTCCTTAAACTATCTACTCTTATATATATTTAATATTATTATATTCTAGTTTCTAGATTTATTATAACGATTACCCCGATACTACCTTTATTTATTATTATATTTATATTAATAAATTACGAGGATCGGATTTAATTAATACCTCGCGCCGTTTACTCTAGCCTAGATTCCTCTTCTCTAAATTATTAAAACGCTCCCGGCGCCGTATAAGATAGTATTCCGTTAATTTATAATATATTCGCTAGTAAAGGTTCTCTTTATATAAATAATCATAGATAAAATAAGAGTTCTAACTATCGTCGAATAATACGAAGATATAATTTAATCGCTAGGTCTAATAGCGTAACTCTATATCTTATCGATATAACTCGAAAACCGGCGGTATAATATATATTATTAATATACTATACTATATATAAAGGGTCTATTATCGGATATAATTATTAATATTCGCTTTAATAAATAGTATTTAAAATATAATTTAAATTAATCCTCTTAATAAGCCTAGTATATATTCGTTAAAATAATAAAAGAAAAGAGGACTTTAATAACTAAAGAGATATAGATAAAAATAATTTAAAGATACTATATTATAAGTAAACTATTTTACGTTATAAAGAAAAGATAAAAGAAATTAAAGATATAATAATTCGACTCGGATAGGATTTCGAATCTAGTACCGATAAGACTCTAGCCGACTCGGTAAATCTTTATTTAATTCGGTTAAAAATCTCTAAATTAAATTAATAAAGATAATTAAAATAATATAATAATAACGCGCTAAAGAAAATCTACCTCTCTTTAAGATTTTCGCCCTTTTTTTATCCCGGATTCTAAATAGTCCCCTTATTAATTTTTATATATTATTATTAAATAATAACTTTACGCTATAGATTTCTAATAGAGTCGATTCGATATAATAAATAAATAACGGGTAAATCTTAATAATAGCGAAAGATTAAAAATCGAAAGTTATTACGAAAATTACTACGACGAAGGAGTAAATTATAAAAAAGATAAAGAAATAAAAAGTATATCTAAATATATAACTAAATAAAACGACTATTAATATAATAATATATTAAGTCTCTTTAAGGAGACTATAACGAAGGTATATAAAATAATAACGACGAAAGAGATAATATAAAAGGGTAAAGAAAATACGTAAAGAAAAGTAACTATAATTTTAAAAATATCGTCGATATATTTATACATAACTAGGTAGTCCTTTTTAAAATAATAATTAATATCGATATTAACGAGTATTCTTCTCCTAATAATATTAGCCTTAAAAAGGACTACCTATTTATAATTATTATTAAAGTATATTTTTTTAATTATACGAAATATATATAACTAATAACTCTTATATAGGAAACGAAATAAATAGGTTTTCGAAATAAGAATTATATTATAACCGTAAATTATATTAACTCTCTTTTATAAATAAAAGTTAATATTATATTTAATAGGAGTAATCTCGGTTATTACTATTAGATATTTACGACTTTAATAACTAGTCGTAATTTCGGAAAAAAGGCGTAAATCGTAGATCTTTATCGAATATATATCGGGTATATTAATATACGAAGAATAAGTTCCGATTATAAAAGGAGCCCTCTAAGAGGGCTTTAATATAAAAAGGTATTCTTTAAATTTAATAAATAATATAATAAAGACGTATTATATTTAAATATAACTAATATACCTAGTAATATAGTAACGAAGTAACTAGGTATTACTAGATAAAAGTTACTCTTTCTAAATTAAAAAATAACTAGTATAAATATCCGAATAAAAGACGGCTACCGAGATTAGACCTATAACCGAATATAAATAAAAATTAACGAAGGGGCTAAACTTTAAGAAAGGAGATATATTATTAATAAATTTCTCCTAAATAATTAATTTAATAATAATTAATCTCTATAGGTTATATAAGGCGAGTACCGACGGTAAAGAAATAACGAACTACGTCCGTAGTATAAATAGTAATAATAGGGTAAAATGAAATAAATATTATTATACTCTCCTAGTCGTTATATTTTAAAATCTAAATATATTACGCCTAGATATCCGCCCCCTTTATATCCTATACTTATAATTATATCCGATATTAAATATAAAGATAAGAGCGATAAAATTATTATATAGATTTTAATTTCGACTCTTTAAAGTAAAAAATACCGCCGTTATAAAATAAAATACGAAAGCTCTAAAATTTACTAGTATATTATAAATACTACTATACCTATATTTCTTTTAAAGATTATAAATAGTAATAATATTAATGACTTAATACCGTAGCCGGAATACTATTATATAGGAGTAAGTAACTTTATAACTAGGAGGTAGAAAGAATAGAAAGTTTTACTTTAATATATATAAAGACCGTAGGTTTTAGGCCGGTTATATAACTCGGGCGATATCCCTACTCCTAAACAAATATAGAAGATTATAATCTCTATTTTTATATATTATCTATTATATATTAAATAATAGTTAACGATAACGTAGTTTTTAAATAGTTTAATCGACTTTAAAAACTAAATAATAAAGAAGATATAGAGTTAGGTCTAGATAATAATAAAATACCTAGGCCTAATAATAAAATAGACTAAGAATAATATCTTAGACTATATATTCGACCTACGGTTTACCCTTCCGAATTTATAAAATAGTATAAATACTATTACCTTCTATATTCGAATAAAAGTTTATTATTTACGGGTCCAGTATAAGAGTCGCTTCCTAGCGCCGGTTATTATAATAACGATATATCGTATATTCTTTTATAATAAAGTAAGTAGTATTAAACTCAAGTAATATTATGAAAATATATAGAACCTATTACCTACTAGTATAATTATTTTTATAGTAACGGCGCTTTATTATAAATTTAAAGAATATGAAATAGGATATTATATTATTAAAAGATAGGATAATAATAAAATTAGAATTAAGACAACCTCCTAAAATATAAATATTAATATTTATATTAATAGATCTTCGAGTTATATTCGAATAGATTACGAGAGTATAGCACGAGTAAAGAGAAACGAAGATATATATTATTACGAAGATATTATATAGTCGTATAATGGATATTTATAATAGAAATATATATAATAAGGACTATCGATAGTCGGTAATTAATTTATTTGAAGAATCTCTAAATAACCTAAAAAATAAACCGGATTTCGTAAAGATAATTATAGAAATATAAATAGAAAATACTATTAACTCGCTACTCGACGATAATACTACTAACTCGCTATACGACGGGGATATTACTAATTTAATTAATAGAGATAATAATATAATCTAAAAATAAGAGTAAATAACGGGCGATATAGTTTCGGTATATATAAAGAAGATAGTTTATAAATATTACCGGCTAATTTAAATATATAGGCCGAAGATATACCTAGTAGCCCGGTCGTTAAGGAATACTAATCGGGGGAAAAGAAAGAGGATATATTTAATACGAAAATTATTAATATTAATAATAATAAAAACGATTTCGAGATTAAAGTATAATAATTATAAAGTCTTTATACCTTTTTAAATTAGATCTACTTTATCGCGGGGCTATAAGATAAGGAATAACTATAAAATAAAAATAATAAAATAATAAATAATAAAATAAAATATAAAAAGATAAAATAAAGGTAGTTAAAAAACGAGTAAATAATATATTTATCCGTTAATACTATATATAGAGAGGATCCTAGGTAATAACTAAATAATTAATACGAATAATAATAAATAGATCTATATCTACTATATAGTAGTATTTAAAGAAGAGATCTAAGCTATTTATTTATATAAACGTAAATATATATATCTACCCTAAATCCGTCGGGTTATAAGAATCCTCTTATACTCTAAAATTATCCGACTCGGACGATACTACGTATATAGGTAAACTATTAAAGCCGTCCGAATTAAATAAATTTAGGGTTAAGAAAGATTTAAAGGAGTTATAAAATCTAAATAATATTAAATACTCGTAAAATATTTAAGGATATAATAATTAGTAATTTAAATAATTAATAATATTTATAATAAACAATAAACCTATATTACGAAAGTTATTAATATATATATATAATAAACTAGAGTTACTGAACTTATTAATAATAAATATTATTTATTAATAGGACCCTACCCGGACCCCCGGTTTACTAATCTTATTAAACCTCGGGTCGGTATTTAATATAAAGTTTTAGTATAAACCCGTAGACGGCTTTCTAATAAAGTTGATAGGGTTTAGAGTATATTAATATTTACTTTTAAAATTTACCGATATTAATTAACCTCTAGTTAAACCGCCTAGTAGTATAATATTAAATAAGTCGAGGGACCTATTTAATTACGACTATAAGAAATATACGAATCTAGAATAAACTCTAGCGTAGAGGAGGGAGGTAACGATAAATACCTCTAATACTAATAACGAAAAAAGAAACCTAGGTAATTCGCGCTCTAGGATTTAAAGAATAATATAAAGTAGTTATAATTATAAAAAGGAGAAAAAACTAAATAAACTTAAATAAAGATATTAAAAAATACTAGGATATTAAAGTTATCGACTAAAAAGTAAAAAACTAAACTCGTTAGTAATAACTAAATAAATAAGAGAATTATAAAATAATAATCTCTATATAGACTATTAACCCGGTTTAAAGAAAAGATTTATTCGAGGATTAATTCGATTATTATAACTAATTAAAGAAGGTTAAAAACTTTATAATAATATAATTAAAATATAATAAAATCGGACTAAATAAATTTTTATACCGAATAACGGTACCTATAGTCTATAGCGCTAGTTACTAGTATAGATAAAGAAAATAAAGTATAAAGTATATATTATTATTTTACTCGAAACTAGCTAGGGATAAAACGGAGTTTATAAAATAAATAAATATATATAATTTTAAGAAGATATTAACCTAGGTCTAAAATATATATATAACCGCGTAGTAAATAATAAAGACGGGGTAATTTAATTAATTCTCCTTTATTAAAGAATAACTAATATAGTCTAAACTATTACTAGGACCTAGCGATATACCTAGACCTATAAAAAAGAGGAAGAAAAGGAAGAAACCGCCGGCCGGAGGGTCGTAGGTATCGATTATTTAATAAATATATAATAAAGCGGCCTTTAGGCCTATAAGATAGATAAATAAAATTAAAAGAATTAAAATAAAAGAGAAACGGAGGGAAGGGATAAATAATATTTTAGAATAATTATAATTATCGGTTACTAACTAATAAAAAGAGGAGATAAATCATCGATAAATTAAAGTTTTTCACCGACGAGGTTTCTTTAATAATTAGTAGATACTACTAGTAACCCTATTAGGAAAGTATTCGCGGAACTCCCTTATTAGTAAAGTAGTTTTACTAGGGTAGGTATATAAATTAATTAATTAATTAACTCTTTTCGAACTAGAGCGAATATATTAAAGGACCGCCGTTATATAAAGAATAAAGTATAGATTATAAACTCCGAGGGATTATTAAAATATAACGGTCGTTTTTATATATTAAGAGATAAAGCTTTTAAGAAAGAGTTTATAAAAAGGTATTATAATAATCCTCTAGTAAACTACTTTAGCGCTATAAAATTATATAAATTATTTACCCGAAAATTCTTTTAAAAGAGTAATTTAAAATAAATTATAGACTATATTAAAATTTATAATATATATTAACGGACGAAGGCGCCGCGATTTCGTTTATATAATAAATTAGATTCGCTTCCTATTACTATTTAATTATAGAAGAAGATTTCTATAGATTTTATAAATAGTTTACCGTCTATTAAATATAGAAGTATCGTTTATAATACTATCTTTATCGTTATAAATCGATTTATTGAAATAATTAAATATATATTTATAACTATTAAAATTACTTAACTAGCGGAAGTATTTTATTCTGAAATTATTTATCGTTATAGTATATTTAATAGTATTATTAGCGATAGAGGCTCTATCTTTATACACGTATTCTAGTCGGTTATATATTTTTATTCGAAAATTAAATAATATTTAAGTACTACTTTTTACTCTTAAACGAATAAATAAATAAAGCGCTAGAATTAAATATTAAAATATTATTTACGTATATTTATTAATAATAAATAAATAAATTAAGCTAGATTACTACCTATAATAAAATTCTTAATAAATAATAATTAGAGTACCGTCGTTAGAACGACGTTGTTTTTCCGTATATATAGTTACTATCCTGAAATCTACTAGGAGGTCGAGGACGATTCTAGGGAAAAAAAGGTACTAGTTATAAATAATAAAATATAATAATTATAAACTTTAAAGAATAAAGTTAAAAAGTATCTTTAAAGCGCTACCGAATATTAAGTTAAATAATATAATAAAATATATAAACTATAAAGTTATAAAATTAGTAATTTAATTATACTAGTAATAAAGAATCTAAAGTAAAAGCGCCTAAGTAAGAAATTATCCTATAAGTTTATAGGGCCCTTTAGAATTATTAATAAAATAAGAGTATAAATTTACTATTTCCTACTACACTCTATATATAGAATTTATAATACCTTTCATATATCGTTATTTAAATTATATTATCTTCGCGATTCTATTAATACGACGGAATCTTTTATATAAGCCCTCGAATTTATTAATAATAATAAATTATAGGAGGTAGAAGAGGTAATTAATAAAATCGAAAATAAAGAAAATATCTAATATAAAGTTAAATAAATTAATTAGGCGAAGATTATAATTAATAACTACTAGACGAAGAGTTTACTAATATTAATAAATTAACTAAAGTCTTTAAATAGACGGGTAGTAAATCTAAATATATAAATATAACTAAAGAGGTTACCTAGTTATATAAAATAATTAAGCGGAGTAAACGGAGCCGACGTGAAAAATAAATATTACTATTTTTATATTAATATTTATATAACGGATATTCTTCTCTATATTTATAACTTTATTATATAGTTATAAGATATAACTAAATTTAATTTACTATTAAACTATCTATATATAATAACGATAAAATATCGTATTTATAAAAATATCTTTACTTTAAATATAGTTTATATAAATATTTAAAATATATTATTAAATAGTATATTTACGTAAGTTTAATTAGCGCCGATTTAAGAAAAAAAGAATTCGATATCGCTATTATATTATATAAAAGATTTAGTTATTATCGGAATTACTAGAAGAAGATATAGTCTCTCTAATTTAATTCTTAAAGATATTAATTTCCTCGAGACTCTTTAGGTCCTATTTATATTAACGGAAAATCTCGGTCTTTTCTTTAAAATTTTATTTATCGCCTTTAATATCTTAATACGCTAGTTCGCCGCCGTTAATTAATTCTATAAGTTAGCGATTATAGTAGAGGTTTACCTATTAGTTACTATTATTTTATTATATATTTTATACTACTAGGTAATTTCCTTATTTATTAATTTATATTTATATTCTTCTTTAGGAGTTTTACTACCGATATAAATATATTAATATATAAATCTCTTTACCTTCTTTCGGGAAAGTTTAAAGATTTTTTATTATTAATATATATCGTTTTAGAGCTTACGGTTATAAGTTATCTTTATATAATAATCGATTCTGTAGCGATTGATATAATAGAGTATATAAAGAGGGGATATACCTCGAATATAATTATTATTAAATTAATAGAAGTAGACCCGGTAAAGGAGTTATAAAGCGTAGTAAATAATTATTATATTTAGTATTACGTAGTCGCGCTAATAACGAATTAATTATATTTACTAGTATATTTATAACTAGAATAAATTAATATAAATAAACTAATACTATCGATAAATAAGAGTTATTTATAAAGTTAAAAGAAAGTAATATATAACGAGAGTACTATTTATATATTAATTAAACTACTAGAACACTATTATAGAGCTAGAGTAATAATATATAAAAAAGACTAAAAAAGTTACGAAGAGAGAAAATAAATAGGCGAGCGAGTTTATTTTAATAATAAATCGTCGCGCTAAATACTTTAATATTATTATACGTTGATACGCGCCTCCGCTCCGTTATTTTACTTTTATTAATAATTACTACCGTTATTATAATAGTTATATTATTATTAATTTCCGGGTATAATATTAAAGCTATATCGTTTATATATAGTACTTTACTACTAGTATTTATTATAGTATAATAGGAGTATATAGTAAGGGTAGCTACCGTTATTCCGTTACTAGTACTATAAATACTATAGGAATTACGTTATAGAATAGGGTAGAGATTACTTTCCCTATTATTCCCTTCCTCTCTACTCTCCCTATAAAGCTACTCCTATATATAGTTATATATACGCGTATATATACCCTATTGCTACTCCTATATAGCCTATATATAGTAGATTTCCAAACTATTAACGCTGGCGCTAGTGGATTTTTTATTTATTTATTTTTTTACGCTACGGGCTTAACGGGGTCAAAATCGTTAAATAATTATATAACGATAATTAGCGCTACGATATATATAAACGATAGATATATAGAAGTAAAAATAAATTATATATAAAAGTAAAAATAAGTTATATATAGAAGTAAGAATAATCTATATATAGGAGTAAATATAGGCTATATATAGGAGTATATATAAAAATATATATAGAAATATAAATAGGCTATATATAGAAACAAGAATAACTATATATAGAAATATAAATAATTTATATAGAGAAGTAAAAGTAGGTTATATAAAGGAGTAAAAACGGGCTATATATAAATATAAGAATAAACTATTTATTTTAATAAGAATAGACTATATATAGTTAATTACTAGCCCTATATATAATTTATATACTATATTACTTATTACTACTTCTATTTATAATTTATATTTACTCCTATATATAGTTTATTCTTATTCCTATATATAGTTTATTTTTACTTTTATATATAGTTTATTCTTATTTCTATATATAGCTCATTTTTACTTTTATATATAATTTATTCTTACTTTTATATATAGCTTATTCTTACTTCTATATATAGTTTATTCTTACTTTTATATATAGTTTATTTATACTTCTATATATAGTTTATTCTTACTTCTATATATAGTTTATTCTTGTTCCTATATATAACTCATTCTTGCTTTTATATATAATTTATTCTTACTCTTATATATAGCGCTCCCGAGGTTTTTAGCCCGATATATATTAGTTATTAACACTACGTTTACGCTATAATAAACTGGGTTTTAATACCTTATTCTAGGCCTATTATAATATCTATTTTTTATATATATCGTAGCGCTAGTTATCGTTATATAGCCGTCTAAAATCTAACGATTTTAATCCCGCCAAGCCCGTAGCGAAAAAAAAAAAAAAAAAAAATCCACTAGCGCCAGCGTCAATGGTTTGGAAATCTACTGTATACGCCTATATATACTCTATTGCTGCTCCTATATATAGCCCATGTATGCCCCCATATATGGCCTATGTATGCGCGTATACATGCCCTATTGCTGCTCCTATGTGGCCTATGTATACCCCTATGTATGCCCCATTGCTGCTCCCATATATGGCCTATATATGCGCGCATACATGCCCCATTGCTGCTCCCATATATGGCCTATATATGCGCGCATACATGCCCCATTGCTGTTCCCATATATGGCCTATATATGCGCCCATACATGCCCCATTCGCTGCTCCCATATATGGCCATGTATGCGCCCTACATGCCCCATTGCTGCTCCCATGTGACTCATGTGTGCCCCCATATATGGCCATATATGCGCGTATACCCCATTACTGCCCCCATATATGGCCCATTCTTGCCTACATATCGCTTATTACTCCGCGCATACATGGGCTATTACTGCGCTAGTCCAAATTAGGTATAAGGCTTGGTGTTTTAACCACTTTCCTAATTGTCCTAATCTTTATACCACTTAATGAAGTATATATACGCGTATATATAGGCCATATATAGGGGTAGTAATAGGGTATACGCGTATACATAGGCCATATATTTAATATTAAATTTAATTTATATAGTTAGTTTATTATATTATATTTAATAAAATTATCTATATATTAATTATTATTTCCTTATATATTTATTTTATATTTATATATATATTTAGAAAGAAATAGAAATAAAAAGTAGTAATAATATATAAATTATTTAATATATATTTATTACGAATTATTCTAGTATATTTTATTTTATTTTATACTATATCTATATCTATACTATATTTATATCTATATTATTATAAATAGTAAAAATTAGAATCTAATTTATAAAGTAATATATAGAATATATAGAATATAATTTATAGACTTATTTTATTATTTATTTTATTATATATTATATAAATTTCTTATTAATTATCTAATAATAATATTATCTTATTATATATTTAATATATAAATAATTATTTTAATATCTCGAGTACATATTAGTATACTACTATATAAAGATTAATTATAAAATTAATTAGAGAGATAAATATAGTATTAATTATAAAATTAATTATTAAAATAAAGTAATAATAAAATTATTAAAGAGTATATTATAAATAATAATAACCTAGTAGAGTTATTTAAAGATATATTATAAAATAGTTATAAAGATATTTAATAGTATATAGAATTATTTAAAAATTAATTATAAAGTAATAATATAATTTTTCAAGAGTATATACTATAAAATAATAATAAAGTTATTTAGGAATATATATTATAAAGTAGTAATAAAGTTATTTAAAGATAAATTATAAAGTAGTAATAAGATTATTTAAGAGTATAGTATCGGGTAGTAATAAGAGTATTTAAGAGCACGCTATAAAGTAATAATAGAGTATTTCGGAGTATATACTATAGGGTAATAGTGGGGCCATTTGGGGGTATATTATAAAATAGTAATAAGGCCATTTAGGAGTATATATCATGAGGCAATAATAGGGCCATTTGGGGGTATATTATGAGGTAGTAATAAGGCTATTTAGAGATATACTATAGAGTAATTATAGGGCGATTTGGGGGCATAATATAGGGTAGTAATAAACGCATTTAATAGTATAGTATAGAGTAGTAATAGGGTCATTTAGGGGTATATCATTGGCTAGAATTTAGGAAATAAAATCACGTGAGGAACCTTTCTTAACGACAAATTATAACTAATCGTTGAAATATATTCCAATATAATATAGATATATGGGAGTATATATAGGCTATATATAAAGGTATATATAAACCATATAAGAGTAGTAATAAGACATGTATACGCGTATATATAAACTAAATATAGGAGTATATATAAACTACTTGGGAGCAGTAATAAAGTATATATATATATATATATAAACTATATATAGGGGTATATATAGGCCATATAGAAGTAGTAATAGGGTATATATACGCGTATATATAGGTTATATATAGGGCAGCCCTATAGGGAGAGTAGAGAGGAAGGGAATAATAGGTAATTTCTTTCTTTCTTTAATAATCTCTACCCCTTCTCTTCCGCTCTCTTCTTTATTAGAAGGGAAGGGAGCGGGGGTTAGTCCCTTCCCTTCCCTTCCCTATTCCGTAGCGTAATAAGAATAATCTAATATACTATATTTACTATAAGTACTATAAGCGCTATAGGAATAATAGTATATATTATTTCGCTCCGTTACTATTATATATAATAGTACTATAGGGACGAAAGAAATATTATTTAATTAATATTAATAAAGCGGGGAGCTAGTATTCTACCGAAAAATATATAAAATATATTTAGATTTATTTAACTTATATACTAGCCCTAAAGATTATTTTAATATTTATTTTCGTTAAAAGTTACTAAGAGTAGCCTTTTCCTATTAGTAGTTACTATTTACTATTTTATATAATTATATTAAATACGAATACGCGCGAATCGTATCGAGCGATTATATCGTAGTCGGAGTATTATATTTATTAAACGCGTAAATTACTATTAATAGATCGTGTTTAATAAATATATATATCGTTATTAAAATAATACGTTTATTAAATATATAAGTCTATATCATCGTTTTATTTATTTATATTATTATTTATAATCTTATCGACCTTAACGGTTTCTTCGTTTTTATTATTTTATTAACTTTTAGCGATTTCTCTACCGTAACCTAAATCGCCGCCCTTACCGCTACCGCTACTATTATTAATACTATATAAATTTACGCGCTTAATACTAAATATACGTCTATTAGAGTTCTATAAATAATTATTAATTTTATTCGATATATAGTTATTATCTATTTCTTTTTAACTTCCTTACTATATTATTTAATTAATATACTACTATTTATTAAACTTTATATAAATTATATCGTTACTTTTATTCTTCTTTAATTTTATTTTTTTTAAACTTTATTATTATTTATAACTTCTTCTCTAGTTATTTAATATAAACCTTATATTCATTTTTATTATCGCTCGATATAATCGAGTTAGTATTATTTCTTTTATATTAAACCCGATTAGGTTCTTCCGGTATAAAGGCGGCCTAGAATTCCTTAAACCTTTATAATTTAAAAATAATCTAATCTTCTAGTTATCTTTCTCTTTATATAATATTAAAAATATACTTCCTTTTAAGTCTAGAAACTTTACGCGAATCGCTCTATACTTTAGCCCTTATATTATTATCGGGTTTTTCTATTCTAGCGGAGGTTTATCTAAGATTTTATAATAAAGATAAAAACGAGTTAGAGGCGATATTCTACTATAAATAATAAATTAATTAAATTTAAGATAATTATATTTTATTAGAGTTACGTATTAAGAATTTAATACCGGTATTCGGGTAGTAGTAAAGGTTAAGAGTATTAAGATATATAAATTATAAAGAGATAAACTATAAACGCTTAATTAATTTATTTTAAGGTTATCGCCTTACGCGTATTAACCTATATATCTTTTATATTATTAATTAATATAAAAATATTACTTTAAAGTTTATTATCCGAAAGATTAATTTATTCGTCGTTATTTAAATTATTAACGAAGGGTAGATTATATATCTAACGATTATTAAGGTTTATTATAGTTATATTATTATTAAAGTCTAATCTTTTTATACTTTTAATAGTATTCTTTACCCCCTTTAATAATACCTTATAAATACGGGTTTTATATCTTTTATCGTCGAGATTTATTTATACCCTTTATATTCTTCCTTATTAGTTTAATACGGACTCTCGTTAACTAGTTATAATACGTTTATTAATAATAAAAAAGAATACGAGTATTTATTTTAAACCCTCTCCCTTTTAAACTTCTCGACTTTATACTCTTTAATAAAGTACTCCGAGATAATATATATTATTATTATAACGGTAAATATAATTAAGAGATCGGGGAGGGGTTTTAAGAATTTTCTTATATTCTTTTCGTTAGTAAAATCGTTCTTCGATAATTTAAATATTATATAAATAAATACTTTTATTAAAATAGGGTTCGTTTATTTACTTTTTCTATTATCGACCTATACCTTCGTTAATTATACTATTAAACTAGAGTATATCTTATATCGAGATATATAAAAGTTTAGCGGTATAATAGTCTAGTAGCGAGGGAGATTACGTTTTACTATAAACCGTTCTATATATATATAATAATTATTATAATTCGTACGATTATTAAAATATAGGCGCGCTATTATCTAAAGGAATTAAATAATTATATATTAAATTAACTTTAATATAAAATATTTATTTAAATAAATCTAACTTTCTATATTTCGGCTAGGGTAGGCCGATCATCGACTTTATTAAATTTAATTCCGATTTTAAACTTTAAATTCTTAATTACGACCTCCTATATATATTATATCCGATTATTAATTTATTAAGAGTTATTATCCGGTTAAAGCTCTTTATTTTTACCTAGATTACGGGTATATCTAATTAAAACGATTGTTTTTAAAAACTTCTCGTAATTAGGAACGATAATAATATATATTTTATAAAACTCTATCTTTATCCGGTATTTTATACTACTCTAGAGATAAAGATCGTATCTATATTAATCCTTATAAATATTAAATAGTTATAAAATATAGATTAATTCTACTATTAAAGCCTCCCTTTATTTAATCTTCTACGAGATAATTTACCTACGGTGACTTTAACCTATAATTAAATTAATTAGATTCGATTATATATAGTCCGAGATATTTATTTTTATCTTTATACGTTTATTATCTAGGAAAGCTTTAGAGTAGCTCCGTTTTTTATTATTTTTAAATTATTTATTCTCTTTATCGCTAGAATCCGAATCGTTATAATTATATTTTAATTCCGAGTTAAAATAACGACTATTTCGCTATAAATCCTTATAGGATATATTATTCTTATAATAATCCTAAAAAATAACCGGATTAATATTAAATATCTCTTAATTATAAATCGTAAGTTTACCCTATTAGATAGTATATTATTAAGGTATAAATTACGAATTTATATACTACTTTAATCGGATTAAATAAAGCGGAAGAAGGGTATTAAAAAATAGTAATTATTAATAAAAATAGAATTCACGCGGTCGGGAGAAAGAGAGAAATTATTTATTTTTAGAAAATTAAACTTAATAAGATTAGACTCTAAAGGTTTAATCCTAGTTTATCGAATATAACTAATATTTATTAAATATTATAAATATTAATTTTTAAGGTCTATATTAAAGAAGCCGGCTATCTTTAATTATTAGATTTATTATTATAACTAATACCCTTTTTCTTATTTAAATTTAATACTTTCTTAGTTATATATCGAGAGCCTCGCCGCCTAGGTTATTTAAATTTCGGTTAAAAATCTCGGTCCTTTAAAGGGGGGGTTTATTACTATATATATTATATAATATTCGATTAATAACTCTCGGATATTAAAAGAAAAATATTTAATACTTTAAATATATATTTTTATTAACGCTACTCTTTATTCCCGTTTATTAAAGATAACTATATTTAATAAACTAAAGCGGGTGTAGATAATCGCGTCTTTTTTATTATCGTAACCTAGGTCGGTTTTAATTAAAGATATAAATCTTTTAAAGTCGAGGTCGTTTATACTCGTTAACCCCGTATATATACCGCTTTTTTAAATATCCTAAATTATATAGATTATACTCTAGTCTATACTGTTTTTAATATATAATATTATATAGCGGATAAAATTAATCCGATTAATATTTTTATTTATATAAATAGAGTTCGGTCTATTATTTAATTCTTTTAATAACTCGGCGCTCGAGAGTCCCTAATCTTCTTAGGTATTTATATAATATTATTTAATCCTTACCCGCCTCCTTTTATTATAATTATTTTTTTAGGCGAGGAAAAATAGGTATCGATCCTTTTATTATTTAGGAATATCGCCGAATATATAGGCGAACTCGTTATAAATACCGCGAAAATAAATTATAGATAGTTTTTTATATTTATTAAATTTAATCTTTAACCTAGGAGATTTATAGCCTCTAATTATTTCTATAATCGCGTAAAGATTAGCGAATATACGGTTTTATTAATATTTAGTTTCGCTTTTATAATCTTCGCCGACTATATTATATTATTAAAGTCTTTTAAATTTATTCTTAATTAGCCCGTCCCTAGCTACCGTAAATATTATATTTAATAATCTTCTATATATCCGTTAATATCGAGGTATTATTTTATTATTTATTTATTCCGGTAGTAAAATCGGGTAATAAAAAAAAGACCGAGCCCTAGCCCTAATTAATATAAGAATAATTAATTTATATCTTATAATAGAACGATTTCTTACTATTTATAATCGAATATATTATAATTTACCCCCGTAGTTTATTCTATAATATTTATTATTTTAACTATTCGCGTATAGTCTATAAATAAAGTAGTATATTATAAATTTAAATACTATATTAATTATATAATCTATTTTCGCCTATTATAATTATAATGGGTTTAATTATTTATTTATATTCTTAATATTAAAAAGTCCTCGTCGTAGATTAAATTATATAAATCTTAATCGGTATAGTTATTAATATAAGATATATTATCTTTTTCTATAGTTTTACCTATATATACCGGTATAATATATATACTTCTTATAATTCTTATTATAGGGATAATCTAACGCCCCCCGAGTATCCTCTATTTAATAACTAAATTTACCGGTTATAATTCTATCTCTACTATATTATAAGTTTTATATAAAGAGCCTCTATTACGGATCTTTAGAAAATCGACGAGGGTATAACTATATTAAAATAATTCACCCTTAACGTTTTAACGATTTATATCCGATACTATTAAAAGAAGCCGGAGCTAGGTAGGACTTTAATTATAAAAAGAAATTATATAAAATTATAATTATATTTTTTATATTAAAACGTAGTTATATCTCTACTCTCTTTAACTCTATTAATTAACTTTATATATTATACGGTTCGTAATTAAGTTCTTTAGGTCTTCCGAATCTTTCCTATCTAACTTCTAGTATTATAAAGACGGATAAAGATAAATAAAATATAAATCGATTTAAATAGGATTAATTTCTCTCCCGTTTATAATTTTAATAATTATCGGTTCTTTACCCCCCTTTTACCGGCGTTAATATATATAAAGGACTAGTACCTTTAAAAAATATTCGATATATAATTTCTTTTATATTACGGATAATAGGTATTAATATACGGTATTAAATTTTACCCCTAAAACTCTCTTTCTTTCCTAAGACTTTAAATTATATTAGAATTTAAATAATTAAATCCCGCGATTAAATTTTAGTACTTTAATTATAAAGGTTACTATTTTTAAAATAAATAATCTCGTTATAAAATAAAATAGATTATTCTTTATAACTAGTATTCGTAGGTAACGGGAAATATAGCGGACGAGTTATTTTTAAAAAACCTCTCGTTTATTAATTAACTCGAAGAAAGGTTTAATTAAATAATAATATACTATTTCTTTATATTCGGTATTATAATTATCCGTAGCGCCGAATATTCGAATTTACTCTACGTAATATATTATTATATAGAGCTTTAAGATATTAAAATAATTATCCGGGTTTACTCCGTTATTTAGTTTATATTAACGAAAATAGTCCTTTAGTTTATTAAAACGGTAGAGTATATTTTAAAGATATCCTAATATCTTATTATTATATAAACGGTATTAAATAATTAATATAAAGTTTATAAATACTCGTATATAATAAAGTTCTCTTTTATATAAGTCGGTTAATAACGGAGCGATTACTAGTATTAGTTATTATATAATCGCTCTTCGGTCTTTACCTATTTATTATATAACGGCGCTATAGTATTTATAATTCTTTAAATCGTAGAAAGCTAGAATAATACGAAATCTTTCGTTTAATTATATTATTCCTAGCGCGTTCTTTAGTTTTACCTTCGCCCTCTTTAATTTCCTAGTAATAGGCGCGCTCTCTTTAATAACTAGAATAATCTATTTAAAGAGATAATTAATTATACTCTTAAATAATTAATATAATATATCGACTAGTATTACTCTATATATATTAACCGTAATATATAACTAAATAAAATTATATACTAGATATACTTATTAATTATTATTCTCTAGGATATTTTCTTCGCGCTATTACCGAATTTAGGATTAAATAAAAGAGTAGATTCGGAGGCGCTATTTACCTTAAAAGTTTCCTCGTTTATTTAATAATATTATATAAATTATATATTATCGGCCGCTTTTAACTCTTATAATTAAAATTTACTCTTTATAATCTACTATAAAGCCTATAATAATCGGATAATAAAATCGGATCTTTTAATTTATATATATAATAAAGAGACCTATAATCGCTATAATTCTAATTATTAATTTAAATTTAAGGCTTTAAAATTATCTTGGATAAGAGTTTCTATTATATTTATAATTAAGTATAATTAATATAGATTTATACTATATATCGGATTTAATATATTCGCCGTTATTAAATATAATAAGTAGAAGTCCTAGAAGTATTAAACCCGGCCGTTTTTAACCTCATCGTATTTATACCTTTAAATTCCTTATAATAAAATAGATTAGTTATATAACTAGATTACCCTTATACTATATAAATAAAGTCTTATCCGTAGAAAGAAATAATAGTACTATAATAACTTTATTAAGAAACTTCTCTTATATCTATTATTATTAATCGCCGGTATATATCTCGGTATATACGCGCTTATTATTATTATTATACTAGTATACGGGTTTAAATATTATTTTATTTTTAAACGACCGGTACCCTAAAAGAAATCGGAGGGCCTTAACAATATCTTAATATAAAATATTATAATTCTTTAACTTAGTCCCCTAGATCTTTAATTAAATATTAAATATCTATTTTATTTATTTATCTTCGTCGATACTAAATATAATATCATTTTATATTTCGGTTAAGTTATCGGTACTCTTATAATTAAAGAGGTTATATAATAATTCGAATCGAATATTATAGAAAAATTTATCGCTACCGCCTTTAGTTACTTTTTCCTTATAAAACTACTAGGCGAGCGCGTAGTCGTATATACTCGGAAATAAATAATATACTCCTTTTATTTTATTAATAAGTTAAGAATATTTATTAAATTTTATAAAGTTAATATTTACCTCGTTAAATTTAATATTTATCTTTATATAACGATTATTACCTTCTGTAAACGTTTTTATTTAAATATATAAAGATATAAATAAAAAACTCTTACGCCCGATATTAAAGGATAGAATTAATAACTTCTTTTATTTATCGTACTTTAAATTATTATAACTAGGCCGGTTTAAGGGCGTTTAATAAATAGTAGTCTTTATATTTATATTAACGTCTTTTATATCGACGGCGAAAGACCCTATATTAATTCCTTTTATATTATTTATTTTTATAACCTCGTTATTTCTCTAGGTATATATCGTTAGTTTTATTAATTACGGGAGTCGCCGAGGTAAAGAGGGTAAAACTCGCGGTTTCTTATATAAATAATTATCGACGAAGACTTTATAATACGGTAGGTATCTATTAAATCTATTAAAGTTCACGAAATTCCGCCTATAATACTTATATATACGTAGTACTATAATATCTATTTACCGTAGTAATATTATCGCTTTATAGTTATTATACTATATATATAATTAAGTAAGATCGGATATCCGAAATAAAGATCGAAAAGGGGGCGTTCGATAAACGAGTTCGATATTTATTAAATATACTTTCCTATATAATATATATTATTAAATAATATTTAACTTATTTCCTATTAATTTATAATCTTCCGTATAGTAATAAAAATGAATTCTTCGAATAAATACGCGGGTAATATCTAGATTTATTATATAATAAAACTTTAGAGGTTACCCGCCGCGAGCCGATTTACACTAATAAATAAATAGTATTTTAGCGGTCTAATATTTAGATTTTTTAAATCCTTATCTTTAGAATAGTCTACTACTAGACGTTCTACCGATATTAAAGAATAACGGCTTAATTTATTTATAATTTCACCGGTTTATATATACTTAATCTTCCCTATTATCTAATTTATTAATTATACTCAGGATTAGGGCTATTAATAATTATTATAATAAAATAAATAAAAGAAGTTATTACTAAAAGATCCGAGACGTATATATATTCTTTACGTTTATACCGATAATAAAAAAGGGAGTAATATAACTCCGAAACCCTCCTCTACTAAAAAAGCGAAAGTATTAAAAACTAATAATAACGATAAATCGTAAAAGCCTATAGATAATACTTAATTTATAACTATAATAAGTAGTAGCCTATAATATAATATAAACGATATTAATAATCGGTTTCTCGAAGGTTTTTATACCGCGTATTAGGCGAAAGTCTTCCTAGCTAGCTCGAAGATAAATTTAAATTAAATCTTTCGTCTCTTCTTAATAAAATTTGGCCTTTATACTACCGATATTCTTAATTTATTAATTCGTAAAAGGAATAAATAGTTAACCCGTAAATTATCTCGATTTACTTTCTATTTAATTTAACTATATAATTATATCGAGAATATATATAATTAAATAGAAGGGTTATTAGGGCTACGGATATTTACTTTTAATTATAAAGAATATATCGGCTCTAATAATCGAGTAGGTACTTTATTTATAAATATCCTTCGTATTATTATTATAATTAATTATAAATAGGCCGGACCCGTTAAACCTAAAGTCGTTTTTAAGAAGTATACTCCTATAATTAAAATAAGTATTAATATTAATACTCCTATTAACGGCGAGTAAACTCTACTATTATTTCTAAAAAAAAGGCGGGTATAAAGTATAAGGTTATTACCGTCGAGCCCGATCTAATTAATAATAAAAACGCTAATAGTAATATTACTATAGAAGATATTACTGTCATTAATAAAAATATAATTACCGAAGGTACTCCCGCTAAAAAGAAGTATATTTATAATTATAAATTTAAATACCCTAAAGCTCCTTTAACTAAACGCGCCGAAAAGTACTCTATAACTATAATAATCTTCGAGGACGATAATACTACCGGTATAAATATTTAACTCGCGGATAAGAATTAATATAAAGATAAATCTATTTCCGGAAATCTAATTAAAGAGGAATAAAAGGATAAAGATTATTCTTTAAATAAAGAGTCACTACTTCGTAGGTTAACGGGGGTTTTTATAATAAATATTAATAAAAGTCGTACCTTATATCGAATCGTTTTAAGATATAATTTAATTAATTTATTCTACTCGGTAGTTTATAGATATAAAGCCCGAATATAAAGTTATTAAATAACTATAATTATTTCTTTTACTTTTATCTCTATTAAAAACTATTTATCGAGGGTTAATTTATAAGATAAGATTATAATAGCGAAACTAAACTATAATCCTCGATATATTAATTTATTTAAGACCGGACTCTTTAATCTTATTCTTTTTACTATTTTATTCCCGAGTACCTCGGTAATAATAACCGGCGAATACACCGGTATTTATATATATTAAGGTATTTATTATATAACGAGTTAACGTCTAAAATACCCGCCGATTAGGATATTTATTATCGTGAAATCTATATCTTTATATTATATTAACTACTTACTTTAAAATAGTACGAGTTTCTTAGAAATTATTTATCTAAGATTTATATAAATATCTAACTATAGATACCTTATTACTAGAAATCTTATCTTTTATAAATATTATTAATTAGTTATAAAAAGTAGGTTATTATAACTAATACTTTACTTTACTCGTTTAACTTTAAATACGGCTACGCTATAAAAAACTTAATATACTTTTAATTATTATAAATACTTTTATACCTTTATCTACCGACTATAGTATTTCTACCTTCTTATTTATATATAATTACTATTAATAAGAGTAGTTATATATAAGGAATTATAAACCTTATAAATAAATAATTATTACTACTTTGAGATTTCGTTAATAGACTCCGTAGTCTTATTTTATTAAATTTAATCTACGTCGAAGATCTTTATATCTTAAGTTATTTATAATTTACTTTACTTTTTATTTAATTTCCTTATATAATCGCCGAGTTAAGAGTAATAATATAAAGAGAGATTACTTTTTATATAAATAAATAATTATTATTAATAGGAATCTTAATTAACGGACTTTATAATTTCGTTTCTTTAAACTCCTATTTATTTTATACCCCTCTATACTCTAGGTAATAATATTTTATTAATTTATTATACCGAGTAAATAATAAATTATAGTTACTCGCCTAAATAAAGATAACCCCGGTAAAGTTACCGGCGATATATATATAAATCTTTAAACTATCGAGCGCGATAAAGCCGATAATTTTATTAAAGAGCGAGCCGATAATAATACTATATTTATAAAAAAGAAAAACCCTTTATATAAAGCGAGAATTATCTTCGAAGGCTAGGGTAAACCTATTAAATAATTTAAAAATAAAGATACCTATATAATATATAAGATTTATATAGATAAGAATAATAACTAGTTATCTAGTATATATATTTAGATTAAGGCTTTTATTAATAAAGAAGAACCTACTCCTAATTATTTTTACGAAGAGTAATTACTTTATATTTAAATATTCCGGCTAAATATTATAAACGATATTTAAAACGAGTCGTTAGTCTATATATATCTTAAGGGTTTTATAAATAAACTCGCCTAAAATAACTTTATCGAGTAAATATACTTTAATTATTATATTAAATTATAGGAGGTCGGAGTAATTACCTACCGTATTATAAAGTAATTAATATATATAGAATTTTCGTTCCGCTTAGCGAAGGCGTAGACTAAAGGAATTCTATAAAAAACTAGTAATCTAGGTATCTTCTAATATATTTAAAATTAATTACTCGACGTATTTACTAAATTAGAGAATAATATAATTAAGTTTATTACTTTCTTTTCGATCTCGGAGGCGGATTTATTTTTTATTTTATACGGCGAAATATTATTTATATTTAATCTTAAGCGAGTATATATATTATATATTTATTAATTTAATAATTTGGTCGATACGAAATATAAAGTTTAAAAAAGTTAAATTATACTAGTAATAAATCGTCCAAAGATTAATTTACCGTTTAACTTAATATATATTAATGATAATAAATACTAGACTACCGAGGGTATATTCATTATTTACTAAGAGGAGAATAAAATAAAAGACGTTAAGAATTTTTAATTTTAGGAATATTAACTACGCGCCCTAATAATTATATTAAGAGATAATTATATTTATATAGGTCTCCTCCGTCTACCCTCGAACTATAAATATCGCTTTTCGACGGAAAATAACTTCGTAATTAAATTTCTTATTAAAGAATAAATAATAATTATCCTATTAAAACCCTTTTCTTATACTAGTTCGCTCGATTATATTATTATATTTAACCGCCTCTAGAAGTACGAAAAGAATAACTAAAATAATCTAAAATTAGAGTCGGTCTTTAATTTAATAAACTCGTAAAATATATTATATAAAGAGTTTAAAAAGTTCTATTTTAATACGGAGCCGGTAATAATTAAAATCGTTTCTCTTTTATCCGATATCCTATATAAATTTAAACTAGCCGCTATTAAAATATTAAATCCTATATATAAAGAAAATATAAATCATATCTATAACCCTCGATAATAACGATTTATTATCGGATAAGATCTATATATTTAAACCGTAGTTAATATTCTTTAGGGAATAAATTTTAAGGCTAAACTCGGATAATAAAATATCGATTTAAATAAATCTTAAATAAGTATATTAAAATATTTATTATATATACCTAATAACCTCGGACTCTTAAAGGGACTATAAGGAACCGGGAAAATAAAACTCGATATAATTATTATTATATTATTTATATCGGCTAGTAAAAAAGTAAAGGTCTTAAACTTAATAAATAAAATAGTAGACTCTTTTATTACGAAGCTAAATACCGAATTTACTCGGCTCGGTAAAAGAGGAATTAAATTATAAAGAAATATATAATTCGCTTTTATTTATTTATAACCGAATAGGCCGTCGTCTAAAACGAGAACTAATAATACGTAGTTTATAATACTAGTAATTTACGATAATAATCTAACTCTTCGCTCCTTTAAAGTTAATATAATCGGCTCGCGGTAACTATAATAAATAAAATTAAAAAGATATTTTTTAATATTATAAACCGCCGTTATAAACTTTATAATATAAACTTCGGTATTTTATTATTATGAATTATAAACTTTCTCGGTCGATTTAACCTAAATACTAATTTTACTCTTATTAATAATATTATTATAGGCGGTAATAATACCCTTAAAGACGTATAACTAAACGATAATAAAATTATTAAAGACGACGAGTTATAAGGCGAGAGTAATCTTTAAATCGATATAATATAAATTAATAACGCCCTTTAACTCGATAAATTATAAAATAATTAAGGATAAAAAAGCTCGGATTATAATAATAACGATCTTATTAACTACGATAACGAAGATATTATCTTAATAGATAGTATAGACTTCGAGGACTACGGGGGTAAAGCGGGGCCTATATTTAAAAATATAATCTTTTAAAAAGTTAAGGAGTTATAATAAATAATAAAAGAGAATATTAAATATAAATTAAATAAAACTAGGAATATAACCTACCGTTAAAAACTTTATAAATACTTTCGCGAGATATTCTATAAAGTTAAAAACGGCGATATATTCGATAGCGAGGAGGAATACTATATATTTAAAATACTCGAATTATTACTTTTAAAGAATATTCTTATAAAGAATATCGTTATTATTATTATAATCTTTATTAATTCGGGTTATATAATCCTAAAAAAGAATTTTAAAAAGAATTATATTATTATCTAAAAAGTTAATAAAGTTAATAACGGGGAGCTCTTCGTTACCTTAATATAATATAAAACTACTATATACCTATTAAAAAACGATAAGTAACTACCGTTTAAAGAGTAAAATATAAAGTATAATTCTTTTACTAAATAAATAAATAAGAGTATATATAAATACTAAGTAATCCTAAACTACCCTAAATATAATTTAACGAAATAATACCGAACTATTATAAATATTATTAATATTATCTTTAGAATTTAATATAGAAACTTTATTATCTTTATAGTAGATCCGGCTAGTCGCTCTAATACTATTATAATTACCGAAGTATATAAGGACTTATTTAATACCCCTATAAACTTTATCTAGATTAATACTAACGGATAATATTATAAAATAAGTTTCTCTTAATCCGGTTAAAATAAGCGGGAGTTACAATTTACTATAAAACTTTATTAATATTATATTTAAAAAAAAATTAAAGCTAAAAATATCCTTATCCTCGTAAATTATCTCGTATAAATTAATTTTATAAAACGAGCGCTGGCGCTTACTATAGGATTAGAAGATATAAATACCGGAATTATTAATAATTACTAAAGCGAAGAGAAGTCTATAGTAATTCTTTATATAATAGGATTCGAGAAACTAGGCTTTATATTCTTTAATCCCCGCCTCTTTATTAAGGTTTCCCGCGTAGGCGACGCCTTAACGATTATTATAAATTAAATAAAAATTTAATTATATAAAAAGAAATATAAGCGATTTTATTATAATTATCTATAAAGACTTTTAATAGAAATAGATACTTATATTAAATATAAAGAGGAACTCCTAATATTTAATTTTATTAAATATAACTATAATTTAAACTCGGACGATAATTTTTAAAATAAGGATTTATATATAATAAATTAATCGGAGGAAGATCCTAGTAATATTATATATATAAAAAAAGGAACTAGAAATATTAAAGGATTCGATAATAATTAGGATACTATAAAAGTTTATAATATTTAGGACCCGATTACTTTAGGATCTAATATTAATATAAAGAATCTAACGACTCTTATTATCGATAATATATATAATTAAGAAAAAGGCCGTAGTATAAGATATATAATAACCTCTAATATCGGTAACGATAATACGTATAATTAGGGATTTAATAAGAATATGAAACTAAGTATTATATTAAACCTAAGACTACTTAATTTACTATATTAAATATAAATAGAGGTAGAAAGTTTAATAAACTTTCGGGGGTTTAAAAAACTAACGAGTACTTATTATTATAAAATAAAATTATAAATTAATAGATTTTATAGTTTATTAAAAACTTCTTTATTAACCCCTTTATAAAGAAGTAATCGTAATACGTAAAATACCCTTAATAATTTACCTACCCTAATTAAGTACGAGTTATCTATATAAAAAATATTAGAACTATAATAAGAATATTATATATACCGCGTTATTTCGGAATAATACCCCTTATATATAGCCTAGAAAATAATACGTTATATTTACTTTTCTTTAATAAATAATAGGGCGGTCTAATTTTACCTTCCCTTCTATTTTAACGAATTTATTAACTATAAATAATACCCTAATTATAGAACGTACTATATACGATTAATAAGTTATTATATATATATAATCGACCGCTCTTCCTACTAGCCTTTATATATAAAGGGTATAATAGTTATAATTATTAAATAAAGAGATCGAACCGAGTAAAGTAAATATAAATACCGACTATAAACGATTCTTATATATAAATATTATTTTTAATTAACTACGAGCTTTATTACTAGAACCTACGGTTACTATTAAAAGATATAATTAAACTATAATTATAATCTTATTTATAAAATTATAAATAATATATTAAAACTAGAAATTATATTACCTACCCTATATTATTAAAGTTAAGGCTACGATACCTCTATATAAATACGAAAATTATAATAATAACGAATTTAACTCTACTTTTAAAAATTTAATAAAACTTTATTTAAAGACTATTATAGAGGGTAAAAACTAAGAATAAATAAAAAAAGAAATTAAAGTATAATTAATATCGAACTCTTTAACGGACTTTAAATAATACGTAGCTAGGGTTATTAAAGACGCGTTTATTATTATTTTAACTCTAAAATACGAAGATAATACTCTAAAACTTTTTAATAATCTAAATAACGACGGTATTTAGAGTACCCTTATTACTTTAATATAATATATTATTTATAATATAAAACGATAACTAAAAGATACTAGCGAAATGTCGTTATATAAATTAAATTAATTATAATAGTCTTTCTCGTCTCCTAGTAAAATATTAGATTAAATATAAATAAAAGATACTATATTATTACCCGCTATACTAAAGCGGTAGACGAATTACGCGGCCGTATAAAGATCTAATCTACTAGACGTTAATCTTAAAATAAGGTATAATAATTTAATAATTAGGTTTACTCTCGCGGATATTATTAAATTAACCGACCCTCCGTTAAACTTAAAAAAAGTAATATTAAATATAATATTATTAATATTTATTAAATATTTAAGCGAAGATTTAGGGCTAAATACTTCGTTATTATTAAAAGTCTAGTTTAAGTACTAAGGAAGTAGATTTATAATTAGACTATTAAAAGACCGCTAACTCCGCGGAGTAATTAAAGAAATTATTAATAATAAAAATACCGACCCTATATTTAAACTTATATTAGTAAACTAGGGACTAACTTAATAACTCCTTTTATCCTTAATAAAGATAGTAAAGTCTCGAGGTAAATAAACCCTTATTCCGTTTCTCGATATTATTTACGGCGTACGACTAATATCGGGTAATAGAAATAACGATAAAAAATAATTCCGAAGACGAGATCCGTAGTTTAGGGCGAGGAAAATATAAATATAAAATAAATATTATAAATAAAAACGTAAATAAAAATAACTAGTAGGTAGATTACTAGCGGATATTAATTAAATAATAAATTCATAAAGCGAGTTCGATAAATATCGAGAGTAGAAGCGACCGAAAAGTAACCGTCCTAGTATACCGCGTATATTCCGGATTATTAAAAATAATAGTACCCGTCCTAGTATATACTCTAGGTTCCCGATTAAGGAAAATTAATTTACTAATTCTAATATATACTCTAGGTCGGTTTTACGCGATATTTCCTCTATTAAAACCCTTAACGATTTAGTTAATCTTAAGACGAGTATAAATAATAAAATAATACGGTCTTTATAAGCCCTTATTAATAACCCTAAGGGTAAAAATAACGGCGATCGAAATATAAAGAATAATAAAACCCCTATAACGCGCGATAATAAAAGAGTTAGTTAAGTTATAATAAATAATTAACCCTTAATAAATATAATATAAATAATAATAATAGCTCGATCAATCTCGCCTACGATAAACGATTTATTTAAATAATTATAAAAAGGCTTTACGGATACTAAAACCGTATATAATAAAAAAGCGGCTAAACGCGCAGTTATTAACTAAATAGTTAAACTAGTATTTATCCCGGAGTAAAATAAAATAGAAGATATTCCGATTAAGGAAAAGGAAGATACTAAAAAGTCCTTAAAAAAAAAGCGAAGGATAAATAAATTAATAACTAAATCTAAATACTAAAGTTAATAAATCGGGTTAGACTATTAAATATATAACCTATTAAAGTAACGGAATATATATACCGGAATAATAAAAGATAAGAGGACTACTACTTTCTTTTTAAACTAGATAATATTAAAAATTATAAAACTGGAAAAAAGATTTATATAAAAGAAATAATAATAAATTTTACCTTATTCTAGATACTCGGTATATTCGTTTTATTCGAAATAAAGGTCTTCTAAAATAGGGGATATTTTATAGATATTATAAGATTTAGAAAGATAATATAACTAACCCTTATTAAATTTAAAATTAATAATTAATAAGGGTTTTAGATTTTATAGAGTCTCGCGGTAATTTACTTAAACTATTTATTTATATTAAATCGTAAGAACGTAAAGAAAGTTAGGGGGGAAAAAAGATATAACCTATATTTTATAAAGAGAATAACGAAGGATCTTTAATTACCCGATATATATTACCCGTCTAGGAGGCCCTAAGGGATCTAATATATATATATCGACTTTAGTATATCTAAAAAACTTATACCGAGTTATAACCCTAACTTCTTCTTTCCCCCCGCGGGTTTACTATCCTACTAGCTAGGTTTAATAAAGATATAAATAATATAAAAGGATAAAGCTTTTAAATAAATATTATAATAAATTTATAATAATCCTAAATTAAAAACCTTTACTAAGAAATTAAATATATTAAATCGCGACCTCTTAATAAAGTTAAAGGAGGCTTTTTATTTTAACGAAAATTATAACTTTTTAAAAATACTTTATTTTATATCTTTAATCTCGCTTTTTAATTAAATTAATAAGATCTTAACGAATAAAATTCCCGCGGTAAAAAAAAGAGGTAATAAAATTAAGATACTAAAATAATAACTCTAATAAAATATAAAATAAAGTAGGATCGTAGTAGACGAAGTATATACCGAGAATAACGAGACTATAAAGACGATTATTAAGATTCGGAAAATTAATAATATAATACCGGGTTAGAAACCTCGAAAGATTTTAATTAACGGGACTCCGTTTAAATTATTACCGAGGACGATAATAAATTAGATAAGTATATTTATAAATAATAAATAAACTACGCTACCCTTTAAAAAAGATTACCCTTGTTTAAATAGGGCGCGTAAGCGCTTAAAATATTATATAAAAAATAAATTTATTAAGCTCGGTAAAAAGGATAAAAGTTTTATCTAAAGTATATATAATAACTACGATATTAAAGACGAGTATAAATAGTATAAAAAGACTATAACTATTATTATTCGAATACTTTAAATATAATATATACTAGAGTTTATCTTTTTCGAGGAACTACTAGTTAAATTTAAATTTAATTATTATTTCGATTACTTTTTAAGTTATTTATAACGGTATAAACCGTTACTAGATTATTATTTTAAAGAGATAAATTAAGGAGTTCGGTAAATTTATTATAATATTTTACTCGCCTTTAAGAGTTATAAGAAAAATATTATATTAAAGATTACGATACGCTTATAACTCGCGGTTATATATCGCGCTAGAGTTCTATTATTATTCTCTAAACTAGTTCTCTATAAAGATATAAAGGACCTTAAACTAACGGGTAATAAATTAAAAAATAATAATTAATTTAAATTAAAGAAAGAGAAGTTTTATAAACTAAAATAAAAAAACTTACCCTTCGAAAAAAGTATTAATTAAATCGCCGGAGTAAATAATTATCTTAAAATATAAATACTAGATATTTTTAAAAATAAAATATAAGGGGTCGATATAAAGATAATTACTATAATTATATCCTTTATCTCGGCTTTTATTATTTACTAGGTAAATATTTCTAACGGAATCTTATATTATAATATAGGCCTTATCCTACGCTAGGAATATTATATTAATAATTATATAAATAATCCGTTTAATATTAAAGAGGCCTATCGCCTTAATTTACGGAGGTATATTTAAATTAAAATAAACTAAAATCGTTAAACTCTTCTAGGAGGGTAAAGATAATAAGGAAAATATAATTTTAAATCTTATACCTTAATTTCTAGTAGGATCCACTGTATTTTTAAATATAAAGTAAATATTTACGACTTTTAAATATATTATTATCTTTAACTCCGAGTAGCTAGTAAACGCTAAAGACTAGATAATATACCGTATTAATTAAATCGGTTAAGATCGCGCGATATATATTATTAAATTCGTAAATATAATTTCTAGTATAGATATAATTATCTATAATAAATAAAGGGCTCGACGATAAATATATCGAATAATAAAAGACCCTATAAAGGAGTCGGAGAGTTATAAACTCCGCGAAATCTTAAAGGAGTATATTTATAATAATAAAGATAAATAGGGCGAGTATAATTAATTATAGAAAAATAAACAACTTATTACTATAAAGGTATAACGAGAGGATAACGATATTTATAAAAAAAGATATTAAGAGGGTAGACTAACGGTATTAATAATTAAAAAGAGTTCGATAATATAGGGGAGATAAAATAATCGTAAATTCTATAAATCTAAAAAGATCTAGATATATTAAAATAATCTAATAATTCTATATTTAACGATTACGGTCTTATTATTAATTCGGAGATATTAAAGATTAATATTTATATTCTCGAGCTATTTAAGGTACTCTTTATAAAGAATTTTATAATTAAATTTACCTTTTCTAATTATTAAGATTTATATAGAAAAATATTTCTCTCCTTTAATATTTAGCCGTTAAAGTTTTAGGGTATTTATATCCTAAAATTAAATAAAGATCGTCGAGCGCCTATAATTAATAAATAAGTAAATAATTTTAAGAAAAACTTTATAAAGCTCTATTATAAATATAGCGGAAAAATCGAGAATATTAACTCTCCCGTTATTAGCGGCTACGCTAATAATACCGAGGCTATTAATACGATATTTATAGTCGTTAAAAACTAATCGAAATCGCGTTATTAGATACTTCTAGTTATTTTTAATAATAAGAGCGCCGATATTTATAATCGGATTAAACGTAATTACGATATCCGTTTCGGAGTTATATTATAATATATCTAGGCGAGTAATATTATTAAAAATACCCCTTAATACTATTTTAATATATTTATGAAATTTATGAAATTTAATTATAAACTCGGGGGTACTACGTCTATAATTAAATTAAAAATTAAATACTTTAAGGAGCCTATAATAATTATTAATATTAATATCTTTTATACGGTACCCGGCCTAAAGTAAACTTCTATAACTATTATAATTATCTTTATCGATCGGACTACCTCTCGTTATATTACTACGGTCGAGACGAACGATTCCCGTATTAAAATAATTACCTCTAATAATATTAACTCTATACTTCGTCCTTTAGTAGATTAGTAATAGAAGAATATTAACGGGGGTAGTCTACCTAAATATATTTACTACTTTTATAACGGTATTTTTAAAGATTAATTTAGTCTATTTTTAAAATATAAAGTTATTAATATAAAGTATTTATTTACGGACTTAGGCCAGAATCATCTTAATAATAAAATTAAATTCACTATCGTAGTTACCGAGAAGTATTATTATATTCGCTTCTTCCCTCCTATAAATCTTATAATTAATAAAAACGGTAATTTTATACTTAATATAATTATTAATTATAATATTACTTACTCCTTCGAGAATAATATTTATCTCTATTCGTATATAATTATCTAGGGTACTACTCGACCTATTTATTATTATATATTAATAAATAAGGTTAATATTCTATTAGATCGATTTTAGGTAATACTCTATAAATATTATTATTAATATTAATATATAATTACTTTTATATCTCTTTATAAGTTTAGTCCTAAATTTATAAAAATATATTAAATTAATAAAAGATAATCCCCGTAGTATATTATATTTACTTAGTAATTAAGCGTAGTAAGGTTTATATCGATATAACTACCGCCGAGAGGGCTACGCTTTAAAAGGAGCGACGAAAACTAGGTAGAGAGGCGTAATCCTATTCTAATAAAATAAAATTATAGACCGAATAACCTAAACTCTAGCCAGTCGAGCCTTAGGACTAGATAAGTTTTAATATATAGTATATTTAAATTCATAAAGTCGTACAAAAACGTTTATTAAATATCGTAGGTAATAAATACATTTAATAAATACGATAGATTAATAGTATTAATATATAATACTTATATAAATACGCGAGTAAATACGCGATTAATATTACTATATATTATATCTAACCCATAACTTAAACTATATAAATTAGATAATTAAATAAATTATTTACGGGCTTAAGCTAGCTTAATACGTAATTTATTAATAAATAATAATAAGATATTTAATAAATCTACTCGGAGTTATAGATAATGGAATATACGGGTATTATATTTAGAAAAAGTTTATATAGTCTCCCGCTTTACCGATAAACTATTATTATTATATATTAATACTATAGAGATAGTTTTATAAATATATTATTCGCTTACTATTAATACTACTATATAGTAGAGGTAGTTAATAGTATTACTCTTTCGTTATTAATATTATATTATAATACTATAAGAATAGTTTCGTATCGCTCCGCGACTAGTACTATATATTAGCGCTATAGGACCGATAGTATAAATTAGAAGATTTTTTTCCCTTATTTCCTTTAAGGAGTTTAAAGGTTTTTTAATAAACTTCGATAAATTAACTAAATATAATTCCGTAACTAGTACTATAAGTATTAAAGAATTAGATATATAACCTTATATTTAGATTATCGTATCATAACGTCGTTATACTAGATAATTTTTTTCTCTTATTTCTCTTAGGGGGTTTAAAGGTTTTTTAATAAATATTTCTTAACTAAAGTATTTAGATACCTAGGAACTAGGGCCTAGAGAAAGAGATAATTATAAAGTAGTAGTATATTATATATATTTATACCCCGTTAAAGGCGCTAGGGCGTTATATTCGCCTACGCCCCGCTACCTCTATAATATTATTATTTATCGCTACGGGGTTCTAGCCTTAGTATCGCGGGGTTCTAATTTTTAGTAATTTTATATTAAATTAATATTCCCCCGTATTATTAAAATCCTTAGAGATTAGTTTTATTATTAAATCTAGGATTTAAAAATTATTTAATAATAAACCCCGTAATTACTTTACGTCTTTTATATTATTACTAAATTACTAGCTCTATACTAGCGGCCTTAGATATTATAAATAAGAAATTATTATAAATTTATAATAATTTATCTCTCTTAATTAAGAAAAGATAGAATTAATTACTATAATTAATAATATTTATATAAACATATCTTTATATTAACGAAATAATATTACTTTAAAGCGGAAGAGAGTAGTTATTAAAGACAATAATTTTATTTAGATTACGAATATCGTTTACGACTCTACTCTTCCGTATCGATATTCTTTCGGGGCCTTTATATATTATTCGTTATATAACGAAGACGGGGAAAATAAATAAAGAAGATTTAATAAATTATAATATCTTCTTTTATTATTATATTTTATCGAATTTCTCGTTTATTAAAGTTCTTATATCGGGGCTTAATAGGTAAATTTTATAATTAAATTTCGTATTAAACAATTATTAGTCCGTAGTAAATAAAATCGATAATTATTCGAATTCGAATAAATTAATTATATCTCTTATATTTTCCTAAATATAATAATACTATTTTATAATCTCTTTAATCGCGGTAATATCGGAGTTATTATTATAAATCGTAATTTTATTCGGTAGTTTTGTTTTTATAGAAAGATTAACCTTAAACCTCGAAATTAACCTCGGATTATAAAAATTAATAAAATATAATTATATTATATTATCCTCGTAGATTTTCGCTATAAAGGAATAATTATTTATATTAATAAAGTATACTTCTTTTACTTTATACTTTATAACTAATTTATTCGTTAACGACGAGAAGTAATAAAAAGTATATTCTTATTATAAATATTAATAAAATTAATTATTACGTTTATAAAGTAGGTATAAATTTCTTTTATTTATAACTCGAATAAGAAGTCTTAGTCCGGTAGTTATAATTTCATTTTTAGCGAGATTATTACCGTTAATATAATTTATACTAGAACTATTTAGCGGCGCTTCAATTATATAATATATTAAATCTTTATATTATCCTTAACCGTAGATTAAATAAAGATTATAATATCTTCGTAATTATTTAAAATTATTAAATTATTAAAGAGGTCGATAACGACCCTCTCTTAACCTAGGATATTTATATTAATAAATATATTAATTTTAAAATTATTAATAATATAGAAGTCTTTAATAATTTTAATTATTACTTTTATATTATTCTTCGTTTTTCCGTTTATATAGAATATAATTAAAGTCTATTTTATAATTAAATAATCGTTCGAGCCGATACCTCTTAAGATAATAACTTTATTATAAGTCTATAATTGAAAATTAGAAATTCGTTACGTAATAAATATTCTATCGATTATATTTATCGGATAACTAGTATTAAAATATCTTAATTCTCGAATAATATTTAGAGTAAGATTTATTTAGCCTATAAAATAATATTATATACGAAATATTATTTTATTAAATAATAAAGCCGGAGTAGTAAATTTAATTATTATCCTACTCTTTTATCGAGGCGAAGATCTAGGAGTTACTAACTTCGATATTATTATAATCTTTAATATTAAAATCTTCGGAGTAATATTTAACTCGGTATTTTTTAATTTTATAAAAATAGTATTAATTATCTCTTCTATATTAATCGCGTGTATATATATCCTTTCTTTCGAGTATATATATAGAAGATTATTTAATAAGAAATCGGATTTATTAATTTTTATAAATAAAATATTAATTTATTTTCTATTATAGTATAGCCTTATTTAACCTAGCCTAGCCTAATCTATTTTAAATCTAATTTAGGTTTAAATTAATTTCCCTATTTCTATTTTAATATAGTCGGGATAGGAAATAAATAAATACTCTATATACTAGTTTTTATTTAGATAGTAGCTGGCCCTACTCTAGTTTTCGTTCTTTATCTTTTATCTTGGCCTACTCCTATACTATAACTAGGTCATGATTTAATAAACCTGGCCGTTAGTTTAATAAATATCTAGAAACTAATCCCGTCCCTTGATATTTTCCCCGTAGAAATATAATATATAATCGAGACGAATTTAATATTAATATCTTTATTAATACTTTATTCTTCGTCTATAATATTTTCTTTAGTATTATAATAACTCTTATTAATATTTATATAATAATCGTAGTAATTTAACGACGGGGTTTCGGGAGAGTCGAAATAATTATTAATAAATCTAACGAAGGTATTATAATCCGTATTCTTATTATTAAAGTTATTATATAGTTTACTAAAACGAAAAGACTATATCTAGGCTTAATTACTAAAACTTTTATATAGTCTTAGCGGGTAATATAGGCGCGTTTTATAATTTTTATAATTTTAATTATTATAGTTCTAGTTATTATAACTTTAGTTCCCGTAGCCCCGATTTTTAACGAATAAATTTTAATTAAATTAAACGTTTCCGGCGGTAATTATAAATAATTACTTTAATAGTAATAGAGTATTTTTTAGAGATTTTTATAGAAGAGGCTTTTAGATTTATTATATTTTAGATAATAATTATTATATAGTTATTTAAAGAACGATAAAGTATCGAATAATTTATAAAGAAAATACTAATATGAAAGAGAATATAGAGGCGAGTATAGAAGAAGTTTATTAATAAGAGAGTAAAATCGCCGCCGATATAGAGAGGGGAGCGGGCGGCGACGCGATAATAATAAAAACGGAAATAATTTAATAAATAACGCGATTATTAATAATAAAATTAATTCTTAACTATAAAGAATATAAGAAGATATACGCGTTATTATATCGGGAACGAATATAAGGAGTAATATTTATCCTAAATAAATTTCGTAAATAAGAAAGACTCGACGAAATAGAGTAATAAATTATATAAAAAATAATCGAAGCTACGAGCGCGTATATCGAAAGATTATATAAAACCACGATTATATTAAAGAAAAAGATTAATAAATTGAAAAAGTAACTCGCGAGATAAACTAAAGATAATATAAATAACTAAACCGATATATTAATTAAATACGATTTATTCGTTAGAAATCTTTTCCTCCTCTTCTCCCTCCTTCTTCTATTTTATTAAAAAAATTAAGTTAGGGAAACTTATTCAAAAAAGCCTCTATAACGAGGGGGGTTATTATACGGAATATTTAAATATTAGAAAGAGAGACGATAAGTAATTTAAAAAGAATAAGATAAATTTTAATAAAATTGAGGATTCTAAAGAAAGAGAGAATATAAGAAATATAATAAACGAAGAGTAAATTATAAGGATTCGGTCCGCTCGGATTAAATATATTAAAGAGATTATAATTACGAATCGGTTAAAAACTAAGAATATATTTCTATAAATAATAATAGTAGAAGTAAGAGAAATATTAGAATACGATATATTATAATTAAATAAGAAATATAAATTAACGAAAGTCCTATAAAAATCGTTCCTAATTATAATATATAGGATTAAGATTTTATCAATTAAGATAAACGATTTAATAATTATATAGAAAAGAATTAAGGAGGAAAATTAGATCCCCTACTTTATATTAAAGATTATAAAAGTAAAATTAATATCTAGCGCGTTTAGATCGGCGGTAGATAAAATATAAAAGCGATATTTATCGCTAGTAGTAAATACCGCTATACTAGAGATAATAAATAAAATAATTAAGAAAGGAGTAATAAATATAAATTAAAAGATAAAACTAATCGAGAAATATAATTAATCGACCTTATTAATCTAGTATTATAAGTACTAAGAGTATAAATATATAACTATTATATATAAAGAGAAAATATATTACGCGGAGTATAAGTAAATATATAATATATATAATTATAAAGTAACGGCCTTAATAGCGAAGAAAATTTATATAATATATAATAATAGCGGTTATATCTTTTATAATCCGATTTATCTATTCTATATTAAAGAGAAAAAGCGAGTAGTATAAAGAGTAGTTAATAAAAACGAACTTTATAATTTTTAGAAATTATCCTTATCGAAGGAAGCGAATAAATAAGAGAGAGCTAGGAATAAAAAGTTAAAAAGAGGATAATATAAAAAAAGACTTAAAAATATAAAACTAGGGTTAGAATATAAATTACCGTCGTAAGCGACTTAAATAACGGGGGAAGAGAGAGAAATAAATCTAAAGAAGAAGCTAGATAATATAATATTAATATTATAAACTCGATTCGAACGAATTAAGAATACTAGACGGACGCTCGGATTTATCGAGATAACTATAATTTAAAAAAACCTAGATCGGATTCGGATTCTTAAATAAAATATATTAATATAGAATTTGGACTAGGTCTAGACTCTTATACAAAGAATATCGACGTAGAAAATCGAACGGATATCGATTATATAAAGAAGAGACTAGTAGTTAATAATTATTCGTATTCGTAATTTTATAATAAAAAAAGAGTAGAGGTTTTAACCCTAGACGGTATATATATTTAAATAATAGGGTCGGAAGATTTTCTTTACGAAAATAAATATTACTTAAAGAATAACCCGTAATTAATTAAGTATTTTAACTAGACGCGAGTATAAATTAATTAATCAATTAATAATTAAAGTATAATCTATTAATTTTAAAAATATCCCGGTTAATTATAAAGATTAATATAAGAGAAAAAAGGTCTAGTTATTTATTAATATAAAAAAGAACGAGAATTATAAGGATTTAATTTTATAATAATTAGTCCTTACTTTTAAAAACCTCAAAACTAAGAATCTTAAAATATTTAAAAATCTTAAAACTAAAAAGATCGATATTATTATTAAAATCGATAAAGTATTAAATTATAATATTTATTTTATTATTATAATAATTATTTATCCCTAAGTAGTTATTTATTCTTTTTTATATTCTAATTCTTTTCTCGCTCTCTAATTTCTTTTCGATAATTCTTATAACTTTCTTTATTCTTTTAAATCTATATTTTATATTATATCTCCTTCTTATTTTCTAACTATTTAATAAATTATTTAATCGAAGTATTATTCGTTAAAAAAGGGATAAAAACCTAGAAATTAATATTAAAGTAATTCTATATTTATATAACCTATATATACTCTTCGGTAATACTAGTTTAAACGGTATATTTAGTTATATTCTAAACGTAAATAAATAAATTATTTCGTTCGGTTATATCTTTCGATATATATAACTAACGACTAGAATTTTCTAGAGCGGTAGATATTATAATTTTAGAGTAATTTTATAGTTTAATAATTTAGTATTATAAATTACTCGGTCGTTATATTATTATATTTTTTTTATTTTAGGGAAGAATTTTAAACTATTAATTTATAATAATATTATAAAAGTAATTATTTAAATTCCTCTTTACTATATCTTTACCTTTTATTATAACGAAATTCTAAATCTTATTATAAAAAGTATAGATCTCCTTAAATATTAATTCTTTAAAGTTAAAGATAATATTACCGGCGCTTTATAACTTTAGATAATTTAGATAAAAGAAACTTAAATTCGCTAATACGAAAATATCTAGCCTATTATTATATTTATTAAATATACTTGTTTTTACTAGCTAGCCTCTATAATTTAATAAATTCTAAAAACTTTCTAAAGACTTAACCCTAATCTTATAATATAATTTTAATAATATCTAGTATAATATATTATATAATTTAAATTATAGTATTATATAAATTAAAATCGATCTTTATCGGTGGAGGCGGTATTTATAATTAATTTATACTTTTTTATTCCTATTAAAATTAAAGATTAAATAAAATAATTCTTTTTCTTTTAAAATTATTAAAACCTCTCTAATTTTATTTTAAAAAACTAGATGAATTTTTATTATTATTAATTATATTCTCGATTTAATTAAAAAGAATCCTTCGTATAATATAATTTATAATAAAAACTAATTTTTATAAAAGGAACGAAGGTATTAATTTTCTCGGCGCTAGTTAAATTATAAATTTAACTAGATTAAATAATAAAGAAAGAGACGGAGCTAGAAAAGAATAAATAAAAATAGTTGAAATCCGGTCTTCAATTCTATTTTAAAAACGAGGTAGTTAAGAATTTAAAATCTTTTTATTTTATTTTTTTTAATTATAAAAGTACGTTAAATCGATATAATATTTAACGCTTTTAACGAAAGTCGTTAATATTTCGGCGATCGAAAAAGAGTACGTCTAAGAAATTAGAAATATAAAAAAGTTTTCTTCTATAAGACTTTCTCTTTCTTAAATATTAATAAAAGTAGAGTATCCTTTTTTTACGAATAATTTACTACTTTTTAATACGTTTAATATAGAAAATTATTAGAAAATATAAATAATTAAAATATTAAAGAGATAATAAGATTTAATAAAATCGGCTTTTTTCTCTTTATATAACTTATAGATAAGAAAAATAGGATAAATTATATATATTTTTAAAGAGTTTTTACTAGTATATAGTTCGAAAGTTTATTTATATAATATTAAAAATATAAATCTTAATTACGTAAATTAGAAATAATAAAGTAAAAGATAAGAAATAAAGGATTAAAAATAAATTCGGGGTCTTTATTTTAACGCGGGGAAAATCTATTAATTTCGCTATAATCCTTAATAAGATAAATATCGTTTCTCTACTTTCAGGTAAATACGAGCTTTAAATTATAAGAAAAATAAACTCTATTTTTAACTCCGTAATTTCGGCGCGATTTTAGTTTCCTAATAATTAATTATAATTAAACCGAGATCTTTAAGAAAAACTAAGGATTTTCTATATACGAAAATAGTAGTATATAATATATACGGCGGCGATGTTTTAATTTAATATAAATCGTTCTCTACGCTTATAACCTAAATATAGAGTACTCTTTATAATTAGAGTATAAATATTTCTTCGGGTTTATAAAGCGCGTTTATAAACTAATTTATATATTTATAAAAACCTAGTATAATAACTCGATTATTAGAATTAAGAGTAAACGTAGTTAGTATAAAGAAATACTACTACTATATATAAAAGTTAAAACGAAAATAAAGCGGCTCGCTTTAATCGTCGTTATAGAATATTAATAATTAAAGGGTTAGTATTAATATTATAAATAATAATAAATATAAAGATAAATTATAATTAAATTATAATTAATTGATTGATTGATTAATTTATATATTTACTCTAGTAAAAATACTCTATTAATAAAGGAGTCCTACGAATTCGTTTCTAGTAGAGTTACTAATAGTGTTATTAACCACTAGAGAAACCTCACTAGGTAAAAACTCTATTTTATCGATAATTTATTTTCTCTTTTTACTAGTTAATAACTACTGGCTATAATTATTCTAAAATACTATTTATTCTTTTATACTCTTTATCTCTTTTAAATTAGTTTTTATTAATTAATCTACTTATCGCGTAGGCCCTAAGGCCGTATAATCGTAAATTTATTATAAAATTAATATTTACGGCCCTTTAACTAGTAGTTTCTTCCGTTTCTTTCTTTTCTTTATAAATTTAAATACCTCGCTAGGCTCTAATAATAATCGAGATTATATTAATTATTTTTTCGTAAAAAAGAACTAGCCGAGTTATCCTATCTTTATTATTTAATACGCGGCCGTATATATATTTTAGACTTATATTAATATTTTTCTAAAATTATATATATTTATTTACTCTATTAACTCCGCCCTCTCCCTAGCGAGTTTTAGGTAAAATAATAATATATATTTTATATTCTACCTCCTTTATCTATACTAGTAGTTAATATTAAGGACCGTAGGTACTTTTATCTAGTATAGAAACTCGTTTAATCCGATCCTATCGTATTTTAATTATATTATTATAGAACTCCCGGTCTTCTTTAGTTAATTATAATAATTAAATCGGTCCCCGAATAAATCTTCTTTTTAAATTAAATTAGCGGCCTATACGAGGACTATCGCCTTATAGTTTTTTTATTTATTTATTTATTATTAATAGGCCTAGTTCTTTACTCTCTAGTCGATAACTTTAATATCTTAATATTCTTTAATATTTTTAATTAGGTTTACCTAGTCCTTCTTTCTCTTTATAATTATAGTTACTTTATATTATTTCTTAAATTCTAGAGTACGAAGTACCTAGGCTTCCTTCTTAGTTATTAGTATCGGAGGTATTTATTATTATTTACCTCCTCTATACTAGACTATACCCTAGATCCGCGTATTTTTTTTAGAAGTAATTAAATAAGTTCCTTTATTAACCTAATATCGTATTACTAGGCAGTTTAATTAAAGGTCGATTAGCGCGATAATTAATTTAATTTTAAATATTAGGATTAAGGTAACCCTAAACGCCCCTAGGACTATCCGAAAATTATTATTTTAAATAATTACTAGTTTCCTCGTATACCCCTTTATAGCCTTAGTCGTTCCTTTTAATAATAATTGAGATAGAAGATTGAGACCCCGCTCTTTTAGGCCCTTTTTCTAATTTATACTCTATAATTACTTTCGAGATTACTTTTTATATTAAGACTCTAAACTCTTCCTTTAGGCTAGGGTTTTATATAGTTAATAAACGAAGTTAATTATCGTTTAAATTGACTACTATTTACTTTTTAAATATATATTATAAACTCTTTAAATAGTACCGCTTTTATTAACTTCTTTATAGTTATTATATTACACTCTCGTTATAAATAAGATAAATTTCTTAACTCTCTATATACCGATATACGTATATTATCCTCTCGGGCTATATAGATAGTCTTATTCAACTCTAATAACTAATAATAACTACTATTATATACTACGCCCTATAGGATTTACCTACTTCGTGTTATTATTAGAGGTCTTCTTTATTTAGGCCGATTATATCTTATAAAGACTATTATTAAAATACTCTAATTAATAATAAAATTATAGTATTTCTACCCTATTAATTAAAGTACGCGATATTTTATATCTATTACCGCTTTTAGTTAATAATTACGGGGGGAGATTTAAACTCCTAGGATAATAAATATAATAACCGGTCGTACTTTAAGGGTATCTTATTTAAAAGTTAATAAATTAATATATTTACTAGTAGAGACTAGCTTCGGGCTATATTACCGATATATAGTAATTTTTAATCGAATAATTTTCATAACCTAAATTCCTTATATTTACTAGGTATAATCCGATATATTTTAACTCTAAATAGATCTAATATTCCTGACTCTTATTCTAACTAGTAACTATATAGATAAATTTAAACTATTAGAATTATTAAAAACGCGTAAATATACGCGCTCCTAGCCTTTAACTAGTAATTATATAAAAAGACTTAAACTTTTAAAGATATAAAATACGTATAATTAACTCTAAATTTAACTTTTAATTAATAATTATTTAGGGAGACTTAAACTCCTAAAGATATAATATAATTAAATTAAATTAATCCCGGTTTTCCCGCCCTTTTACTTTCTTTATAATATATTAATTAAGTTATTTTACCTATAAAAGAACGCCTCCCCCGCGGCGAGGATTCGTCGCTATAGTAAAATTAATAGAGTATAAGGAGGTTAATAGAGTATAAAGAAATTAATAGAGTATAAGGAGGTTAATAGAGTATAAAGAGGTTAATAAAGTATAAAGAAATTAATAAAGCGTAAAGAGATTAATAGAGTATAAAGAGATTAATAGAGTATAAAGAGGTTAATAAAGGGTAAAGAGATTAATAGAGTGTAAAGAGGTTAATAAAGTATAAAGAAGTTAATAGAGTATAAGGAGGTTAATAAAGTAGAAAGAAGTTAATAAAGTATAAAGAGGTTAATAAAGTATAAAGAAATTAATAAAGCGTAAAGAAGTTAATAGAGCGTAAAGAGGTTAATAGAGTATAAAGAGATTAATAAAGTATAAAGAGGTTAATAGAGTATAAAGAAATTAATAAAGTATAAGAAAGTAAATTATAATTCCTTAAAATAATTCGACCTATATAAAAATATAATAGTACGGATAATAATTATATCTTCGAGATATTAATAGAGGATTTAGTATTTTATAATTAATATCTTAAAGACTAGTAACTAGTCTCTTTTTATTTATAAATAAAATTCGAAAAAGTCGTTACTATTAATTAGTAAAAATATAGTATTAACGAAATAAAATATATAAGAATTATGAAATTAAAGAAATAAAATAATAGTTGAAATTTAGTCTCAATATATTATATATTAATTGAATTATTTATTAGTATAAATAAGTTACTATTTTATACTAAAATACTAGTAACTATAATATATACTCTTTGTAATATATTTATATAAGAAAGGACTTCGGATAATATAAGAATTATTTAATTATTTAATCGAATCGGGACTAGTTCCGCGCTAAAATAATTTTAACTCTAAAAATACTATTAAATAACTTTCTCTAATTAATTAAATTTATATTAAGATTTTATTTTCTTAATATATATTCAGAGCCCTAGACCTTTAGTATTAATAGTTTTA
>JAABUS010001638.1_pt1 | contig 47367 bp, 61 predicted proteins | sample 5560161 | NCBI WGS metagenome assembly JAABUS01 (sample SAMN10711885, study PRJNA513376) | rock metagenome | isolation source: Antarctica rocks | place: Antarctica: Victoria Land, Trio Nunatak nord | collected 2016-01-04 | reverse complement strand
TCGGCAACCTCAAGACCTGGCGGATCCTCCACACCGACTACCGCAGACCACTCCACACCTTCAACCGGACCATCAGCGCAGTCATCGCACTCGAGTTCTACCGGGCCACATTATGAATAAGCCTCCTTCAACCGGACCATCAGCGCAGTCATCGCACTCGAGTTCTACCGGGCCACATTATGAATAAGCCTCTATGAGTGTGACAGAGGCCGGATTACTTGGGACGGAGTAGACATACGTCAGCTCGACCGCGAATTATTGAGGCGTCAATACTCATGCACTTATCAGGACTTCGGGTGTTACGAGATGCCGCTGGCGGACAACGTTTCGATGGGTGACTGGTATATCGATGCGAGTGCTCAGCAAGTAAAGAATGCTCTTACACGCGCCGATTCATCACTGGGAGGCGGAGATAGTCGGGTCCATTTACCGACCTTATTGGCTACGTCACGAAAGGACAACCAAGGGAGTCCGGGAACAACACTTTCAGGGGGCCAATGGCAAAAAGTTGCCTTAGCCCGGTCGATGTACAGAACGAGCGCCTCAGTCCTAATCCTCGATGAACCGAACTCGAGTCTGGATCCGCTCTCCGAGCTTCGGGTCTACAAAGCTCTTGACAGCTTTGCTCGAGGGAAGACCGCAATTTATGTAAGCCATCGGTTGGCGGTTGTTAAATCGACGGACATGATCATAGTAATGGAAAACGGCGGGGTCGTCGAGTCGGGGAGTCATCAAAAATTGATCTCACTAGAAGGCAAGTACAAAGCTATGTATGGCGCGCAGGCCGCCCGGTATGTCGGCAAAGCGAACTAATCAGTTGAGGTGGGGCCAGGTCTGGTGGTGCTCGTTGGTGGACTATTGTTGATTCGATCGAGTTGTTTTGGTGTTCGAGTGTCAGGTAATTCAATGGCCCCTTACCTGCACGACGGAGATCGAGGTATTGTTGTTCGCAGGAGCTGTAGAAAGCATATCCGTAGTGGCATGGTGATAGTTTTCGAGCCACCGGGTGGGGTTCGATCCGACGTAGATTACCTCGTTAAGCGGGTAGTTGCGGTGGGTGGAGACGTTGAACCAGGGTGGCTACCCATTCAATACCGCTCATTAACGAGACGTGTGCCTAACGGTCTACTGCTTGTTCGAGGGGATGCGTTCCGTAGCAGCGGTTCAGATACGTTTGGGCCAATTCCGGTAACGACAGTGCGGGGCGTGGTGGTTGGGCGGGTGAAAAGGTCTACGAATCCAGTGCGTAGGAGCCGGTAATTTTAAGGGCCGAAACAAGGGTGGTCCGCTAAGGGTCGTGGCAAGGTAGGGGCGGCGGCGAGGCGGCCAGCGTCTCGGTAGGTTCAAAGATATTTGTCACGGGGTAGCTACACGGCGTTGTCTCTGGAGGGGTGGGACCTATGTCCTCCGGGACTACGACTCGAGCGCCGGCGATTGGTCTGCCTTCGGCGGCTTTGCGGGTCCCGTAGGTCTGGGCCGCTTCGCGGACGAACACGGTCGGGAGCCCGGTGAGCTGGGACATTACCGTTGCGATCGGGATGCCACCGAGTTCCATCCCGGCCAGGACGTCGCAGTCGGGGAGCAGCGCGACCATGGCCTGCGCGACCTGGCGCAGCAGCGCAAGGTCGGACTCGAACAGGTACTTGTCGTCCTACGCGGCAACCTCGACAAGCTCCCGGTCGAGCAGCGGCAAGCCGTCGAGGCCGCCGCCCAGGACCTGCGCAAAGACTGCCTCGCAGCCGTCTTCGGTCCCCTCACCGCACCGACTACCAGGAGCAAGGAGACGACGGCATGAGCAGCTCGCCGGCCGCAGTGCTGCGGGAGGCCAGGGCCCGAGACAGCACGACCAAGCGGGACCGGGCGTTGCTGGCGGTGCGCCAGCTGCACAGCTCTGGCCAGGCGACGATGCTGCCCAATGCGAACGGCACCAGCATGATGCCGGTGTCGAGCGCGGTGTGGCCCAGACCGGCCTGCCAGAGGATGGAGAGCACGAAGAAGATGCTGGTGAATGCGGCGAAGTAGACCACAGCCAGCCCGACCCCGCCGCTGAACGCCAAGTGGGTGAACAGGCGGGGCGGCACCAGCGCGTCACCGCCTCGGCGGGCGTAGCCGACCTCCCAGGCGGCGAAGCCGAGAAGGAGGACGACGGCCGCGCCGAGGGTCAGGTAGGTCCAGGTCGGCCAGCCGGCGTCTTGGCCCTGGATGAGCGGGACCAGCAGCGCCACCAGGCCGCCGGTGAGCAGCACCATGCCAACCCAATCGACACCGGCTCGACCCGAGCGGTTCCGATCGGGGGCCGCTGGCAGCAGCAGCGCCGCGGCGACCAGGGTGGCCAGCCCGATCGGGGAGGTTGACCCCGAAGACCAGCCGCCAGCCGTTGACGTCGCCGAAGGCCTGGATGATCAGACCGCCGACGACCGGGCCGATCGCGGTCGAGACGCCGATCACCGCCCCCATCACCGCGAACGCCCGGCCGCGGACCGGGCCGGGGAACAGCAGCTGGATGAAGGCGGTCACCGCCGGGGTGAACACACCGCCGGCCAAACCCTGCACCACCCGGAAGATGACCAGCTGGGTGTCGGACTGGGCCAGCCCGCAGGCGGCGCTGGCGAGGGTGAACACCGTGATACCGACGAGGAACACACCCTTGTGACCGACCCGGTCCCCGATCCGGCCGGCCGGGATCAAAGCCAGCCCGAAGGCCAGCGCGTAGCCAGAGATCACCCACGACAACGCCGCCTCCGAGGCGTTCAGCGTGCTCTGCATCGTCGGCAAGGCCACGTTGACCACCGTGGTGTCGAGCAACGCCATGAACATGCCCCCGAGCAGCACAGCCAGCGCCCGCCAGGCCGTCGGCGGCGCCTTCTGCGGCGCGTCGGCGGGTGTGTCCGTCGGCCAGCCGGTGGCTCTGGAACCCGGTGCCGTCATGGTCGTCCTCTGATCCGCAGTGATGGGAAGCGGGCGCGGCGGTCGCCCGTGCCTATGCCCGACTCATGCCAACTGAGTGGGGCGGTTAGGGCCCGCCGAGCGGGGTGTTCTGGTAGGACACGAACGTCCAGCCGTCGCGGTCGCGGCGGGCGGTGATGGTGTAGACGGTCCGCTTGTTCTGCTCGCTGGAGCGGTGGTCTTTGTAGACGATGTGGCCGTAGGCCACTAGCTGCGCCACGTCCGCGGTGAGGAAGGTGAGACTGTCGATCCGGCCCTCAAGCCGGCTGTTCCGCGCCCAGGCCGAGAAGATGATCTGGTGGCCGTCGACGATCTCCTGCCAGCCACGTTGCACCCCGCCGTTGGCGATGATGTAGGTGGCGTCCGGTGTGAAGCACTCGGCGTAGGCCTCGGCGCCGTGCTCCCAGGCGTTCAACATCCGCCGGTAGTGAGCGCGGATGGCGCTCTCGTCAGCGAACGATGGCTTGCTGGCCTTGCCGGTAACGGTTCCGGTGGCCGTGGCGGCGGGGGTGGTCATGCTGGCCTCTTCACCAGGTTGTCGAGACATTGAGGAACGCGGCGCGGTGAGCCTCGGCCCAGTCCGCGAAGCTGCCCGCCGGTCGGCCGGTGACGGCGGCTACGTCTGGTGTCGGTTCAGAGTTGAACGGCTCCTGGCTGGACCGCAGCAGCTCGACGACAGCGTGAGCCAGCTCGGCCGGCATGCCGTACGACGTCATCTGGGCTAGGACGTCGGCCGGGTCGGCTTCGACGTAACCCAGGGTGCGGCCCAGGGCCCGGCTCAAGATTGCGACCTGGTCGGGCAGGGTGAGCGGCTCCGGGCCGGTCAGCTCATAGATCTGCCGGTCGTGCCCGTCCTGGGTGAGACAGGCCGCAGCGACCGCGCCGATGTCGGCGGGGTCAACGACCGCTGTCCGGCCGCCGGCGAACGGAGCGTGCACGACGTAATGCGTGGCTACGGTTGGCGCCCAATTAAGGGCATTCGACATGAACGCGGTCGGCCGGAGGAACGTCCACCCCACACCAGTGTCGCGGATCGCCTGCTCGCCCGCCCGGTGCCATGTGGTGATCGGATCGGTGGAACCGTGGCCGACGGTGAGCGCGGACAGCTTCACGACCCGCTGCACGCCGGCTCGGGCGGCGGCCGCCGCCAGCCGACGGTCGTGGTCGGCGATGTGGAGTCCGTCGGTCAGCAGGAACACCGCCGCCACCCCGCGCAGCAGCTGCGCGAAGTCGCTGCCGCCTAGATCGCCCACGACCTTCTCGACACCGCTGGGAAAGACGGCGTCCGGGTTGCGGGTCAGCGCCCGGACCCGGCCTGCTTGCGCCGGCAGAAGGCTGGCGAGAACTTCCGACCCGACGGTGCCGGTGGCACCGGTGACCAAGATCATGAGCGCTGCTCCTTTGTGACGCCGCGGTCGGCATCCGCTGTCTCGGCCTCCAACAGCTCGAGCACCTGGCGGCACCACGTCGCCTCGGCCTCCAGCCGCAGGTGGGTATGGGCAAAGCCCAACGCCTCACGGGCGGAGATGTAGGGCGTAGCGGCGTCCCACTGGTTCTGCCAGGCGATCGACTGCGCGGTGATCGCCGCGATTCGACTCTCGAAGAGCCGGCGCAGCTCAACCGACAGGTCGTGCGCGTTCTGCAATCCCAGGTCCACGACGTCGGGCCGCAGGCCGGCCCAAGTCAACGCGGCATCTCGAGTCGCTGCCAGTTCCGCCCGCCCGGGCTCGGTGATCGCATAGACCGTCCGCTCGGGCCGGTTCCCCACCCGCTCGCTGTGGGACACCGTCACGGTGCCATCCGCGGCCATCCGCGGCAACGCCGCATAGATCGAGCCGGCCTTGAAGTCGGTCCACAACTCCGTCCGGTCGACCTGCGCCGCCCGACGGATCTGGTGCCCGTGCATCGGACCGCCCCGGTCCAAGGTGCCGAGGATGAACAGCCGTATCGCGCTCATGCAGACGACAGTAGTAGGTCAAACGTGACCAGTCAAGTTTGAGTAGACTCGAATTGCTCTACTCGATGCTGTCGGTGTTCGCGAACACGATGCCGCCGGTGAGCAGGAGTGCCGTCAGGATTCGCCAACATCTGACGCCGTAGTCCGCGGATAACGCCACCGCAGCGTCCCCGAGGTCGTCGAGCAGCCCAAGCACGTCGTCGCGCATCGCCTCCAACGAGTACGCACCCGGCCAGTCGCTGTTCCCGTGCCTCCGCAGGTCCACCGCCACAACCCGGAACGACCGGGCCAGCGCGGGAGCCAGCGCCGCCCAGCTCGCCGAGCTCTCGCCGGTGGCGTGCAACAGAACCATCACCGGTGCCCCGACGTCGCCCCAGTCGCGGTGGGCCAGGGAGATGCCCGTTCGTCGCCGACACAGACCGCTCCACTGGCGAAACGCTAGCGACGAGGATGCCCACTTCGGCGACCCCGTCCCTAAACCGATCGTCTCGGCACGGCTCCCAGGGGACCGCGCCTCGGTCCGCTCTTCCACGGCGCCGGTGACCTCGGGCAGCGACTGGGTCAGCGGCCGGCGTCGCCGACGGGGCCCGGTGTCTTGTTGGGCCAGCTGACTGTGCTGGCGTCGAGGGCGTATCCCGTCTCGAGGAAGGCGAGTGACACCTGCTCGTCGGTTAGTGCGACAACGTCGACGTTTAAGCCGAGTTGTTCCGGGACCGCGAGCGCAACGCCCGCCAGCCAGTCGCGAGTGGCCTTCAGGAGCGCGTCGTCCTCGGCGACCCGCTCGTGCAGTACGACGGCGGTTAGGGCGAACTCCTTGGTCCCGTCCTCCGCGGTGCTGAAGGTCGCGAAGACGTCGCGCACGCGGCTCTCGGCTCGCGCGTGTCCCTTCTTCGTGAGCCGCTTCGCGAGGTCGGCGGCCAACGGCACGTACTGCTGGGGGACGGCGGGGCGGTTGTAGCGCAGCCCTAACCAGGTCTTGAGCCGTGGCGCGGGGACGTGCGGTGCGTCGCGGCAGAGGTGTTCAGCCTTGAGCACGACGTCCGGCTCGACCTTGACCAGCGGTTCAAGGTCGGTGATGTAGTTGCCGCTGTCGTCCAACAGCAAGCGGCTCGCGCGGATGCCCCAGACAGCGGGCGGATTCCGGTCGTAAACCGGCCGCAGCTCGACCAGGCTGTCGCTGCCGGCTATCGAGTTCCAGGCCAGGTCGCAGTCCTGGGTGACGAGTACCCACTCGTCGTGTGGGGTGGTCTGTTGTACGGCCTCGCCAGCGACCCACCGCACGCGCGTCAAGGGAAGAGTGAGCCGCAATCGGCAGCCCTGCCACCACCCGTTGGCCCGCAGGCCGTCGGGGTGGCACTCGAGCTCCGGCTCGTTCAGGGCCGCAACTCACGCGTCGCGGCCTGCATAGGGGAGCTGGACGCGCCCAGCATGGTGGGACGGGGACCACGCAGGACGTCGAGGGCAGTGGTGTAGGCGGCAGTCCAGTCGCCGTCGCGCAGCAGCTGGGTCGCGGTCCCGTTAGCGGTTTCGCGGGTCAAGGCCTGACGCAGCGGCTCCGGTCCGCCGGCGACGCGGAACAGCCGGACGAGAACGGCATGCAGTTCCGCTAGCCGGCTCGCGACATCACGCGTTCGTGGGGTCACGCGACCGTCGGCGCTGAGCCGCCCGACCGTGGTGTGGGAGGTGCCGAGCAACTCCGCTAGGTCTCGACGTGCCCACCCGGTCATCGCACTGACCTCGTGCAGCAGTCCGGGAACCGGCGACGGTGGCTCCGTGGCAGCAGTAGGCAGGACGATCCAGGCCAGCACGTTCCGATAGGCGTCGGCTCCGGGCGTCTGCGATGTGACGAACTCAGGTGAAGTCGCCGGCAGCGCCGGCTCCCGGGTCCAACCCTGTGTGTGCAGCACCGTCATGCGGCCGCATCCTCCTCGACCAGCTCGTAGCCGAAGTGCTCGCGTCCCTGTTCGGTCACGGCCCAATGGAACACCCGCTCGATCTCGCTATGCAGCACCCGAAACTGCTCGGTGAGCCGGTCAGGGTCGAACGTCTGCGGTGTCGGGCCGAAGACGGCGAACGTGTCTAGGTCAAGCAAAAACGTCCGCTGAGTGAGCGGCCGGGGTGGTACCCCGGCGAGCACCGACCCGGCGGGCGCGACGCCGTGGCGCAGGACGCCTTCGATGGGCGTGGGCAGCGTTGCGAACGGTCCTTCGGGCTGCTTACGGAGCCGCGTTTCGGTCAGCGAGGAGACGAGCTCGTTGCCGGTGAGCTCGGGTGCACCGACCCCGACGATCTGCGGTTGGAACCAGGTCTGCCAACCCTCCGCGTCGTCGATCTCAACGACGTCGAGGTAGCGCACTCCCAGGCGGTCGCACCCGCCGACGCGGGCGGTGCCGACGAGCGCCTCACAGACCTCGTGGAAGCGCTCGGCGAAGTCGGCGAGGCCCCGGTAGGCCTCGCCGACGGACAGCGTCGCGCTGCTGACGGTGAGGGTGAGGTTCCAGCCGTCGTCGGAGGTCAGCTCGTGCACGATGTCTTGCGACGTCTGCGGGGCGGCGGGTCCTGCCGGGCCGACCATCAGCGACATCTGCTGCACGACGTTCTGCCGCAGGTAGGGGAACCGGGCACCTAGAGCGGCCTGCACGGCCGCCGCCCCGTCCAGTGACTGCAGGCCCGTCACGATCGGGAACTGCACCTGCACCAGCGCCTGTACCAGCGGGGCGGCCGTCATCCGGAACCTCGGCGGGACGGGGACAGTGAGCACGACGCCTCCCAAAAGTTTCCACGTTCGTTCCAACGTATCGGCTCAACCTAGGAGCTACCTGAGGACAGGCGCGAACTGACAGTGAGCACGACGCCTCCCAAAAGTTTCCACGTTCGTTCCAACGTATCGGCTCAACCTAGGAGCTACCTGAGGACAGGCGCGAACTGGTGGCGTGCCGCTGTCCCGGCGGGCCCACCCTCACCGGGACAGACCCGTGGGCGGGTCTGCTGGGACACCGCCACCTGGGCCGACGTCACCGCCGAGCGCTGCCGGCGGGTGTCCCGGCAGGGGTTCGGCTGTCGGGACGGCTCGCCCGCAAACGCTCTTGTGTCGGCAGATGCCTTGGTCGTGCGCCCCTGCCCCGATGAGGGTGTCGAACTGGTCGTTGTCGGAGGTGGGTGTCACCCTCGTCGCGCGGGACGACGGGCTGGATGTGGGCTAAGAGTCGCGCAATGGAGAGGAGCGGCCGTGCCGCGACTGGCGGACGACGGTGGACAGGCGAACGGCCGCTTCTGGCTGCCTGAGTCTGGCGGCGCCGCTTTGCCCGGGCGTCTCAACGTATCGGGCCGGTGGCCGCGCGTGGAGATCCTCGGAGAGCTCACGCCGTCTATGACGCTCGTAAGCGCGGACGTCTCCTCGGCGACGTTCGTACCGACGCCCCTCGGGGCGGAGCAGGACCTGGTCGTTCACGGCCAACTGCTCGGGGGGTACGGCCAGGTGACTCTGGTAGAGGCCCGGACGCGGAGCAGGCGAAGCGACCTGTTCGGCTCGCTCGCCGAACAGGTCATCGAAGGTCGGTACGCCCTGCTCGGCGGTCTGGTCGGTTCCACGGCGCACCGATTCGATGTGGCACGGGTGCGCTTGCACAACCTGGACCAGTGGGTCCGGCTCCCGGGCCTCTCCGTGACGGCGACGGAGGACTTCCACGAGTTGCAGGTCGACTACAAGGCGCCTGAGTCGGTCAAGGTCGCCGTCCCAGGCCTCGACGCCGAGCTCGAGTTCGAGGCGTCCTGGAGCTTCCCGAACCCGACGCTGTCAGGCGCCACGATCACCAGGCAGACCTGGCTCGTCTGGAGAGTGCCCGCCGGACAGACCGTCGACGGGATCCTGACGGATGTCCTGCGCCCGCTGTCCGCGCTCCTGACGCTCCTGTTCCACGAGGACTGCCCGCCGTTCGAGCTCCGGGTCCACGACCCAGTGGCCGACCGCTGGTCGAGCGTCTACGGCCCAGCGCTGGGCGCTGTAACGACGACTGCCCCGGGTGTTCCGCTGCTTTTCCTTGAAGAGTTCGGCTCCGCGGCGCTCGCGTCCTGGTTCGAGCGGTTCCCCGACCTGTCGCCGCTGCCACAACTTATCGCCGGCGCCGTGACCGCTCCGGATAGGACGGTGCAGAACCAGCTCCTCGAACTGGCCACCGCCGCCGAAGGGCTCCACCGGCGGCTCCACCCCGACCAGCGCAGGTACCCACAACAGCAAGTCGATGAGGGATCTCGTCTGTTGACGGCGCTCGGCGCCGACGAAGGCCTTGGTCGGGCAGTGGGCGCGCTCGTGCAAGAGCGGCTGCAGCAGGACGGCGCGGACGTCGCCCGGCCGGACGCCCGGCTCTCCCCCGAGATCGCGACCATGCTCGGCCAGGCGTTGACCCAGTACTTCTGGGAACCCAGCTACCCGGAGCGGCTGGCTGCGCTGCTGCAGGACGTGAACCAGGCGGCGCCGGGGGTCGCGGGCCAGCCGAACAGGTGGAAACACGCGGTCGTTGACGCCCGCAACGGTTTCGCGCACTCGCTCAAGAAGGACCCCGCCGAAGACGACATCCAGGCGTGGCACGTGCTGGCGCAGTCCCTGCGGTGGTTGCTAACCGCCAGGTTGCTCCTCGACGTCGGCGTTGTCGCCGCCACGCTGGCCGAGGCGTACGAGCGGTACGACGCGTACTCCAACTTCCTGCGGTCCGCGCGGAAGGTCCTGCCGTGGGTGTACGAACCGCAATCGAGCGACGACGCCGCCGGGTAGCTCAGTCCGCGCGTCGCGGCCCGACCCCCGGCGACCGTTACCGCGCGCGGGCCGGAGCCACCGCCGTTGTGGCCGCGACGGCTCACCACCGGGCGGGAGACGACCTGGCCGACACGCCGCCGACCGGCCGACGTCGCCGACGCCCTTCTGGCCTCGTCAGGTGGGTTCGGCACGCCTCACAGATCAGCTCCGACCGTGTCCTTAACGATCGGTTTCGGTATGGCCGGAGCGGTGATCTTGAAGGCGTGTCGAAACGTGCCTGACGTGCCCAGACGGGCGATCCGTTCCGTTGCAGCTCGGGGGACGGTCAGACCCGGAGTGTGGCGCTAGCTGCGGGTGGCGCGGTCCAGGCGGAGGGCGACGATGACGTCCCCGCCGAAGCCCTCGGCGTGTGCGGTGTTCTGGATGGCCAGCGAGGTTCCCGCGGTGCGCCACCGGCGTTCGTGGCCGTCTGTGCCGGCGGGGGAGCGTCGCAGCACGCCGTGGCGTTCGAGTGCGCGGAGGTGGTAGCTCATCGCCGACGGGGTCCCGCCCGCGACCGCCGCGAGCTCGGTTCACCGGCGATCCGGTGGTCGACAGCGTCGCAGGCGACCATCTGGCGCTTCTTCGGCCGCGCGACGTCGACGGTTGGGTGCGACTGGAGGTCATAGAGGAATCCAGTAGCGGCGTTTGGGGCCGTCGCTGGTGTTGCGCGTGTCCTCGAGTTTCCCGCCGTTGCGTTCGATGGTGCGGGCGGAGGCGGTGTTCTCGGGGTCGCACGTGAGCAGGACTCGGTCGAGACCCATGGTGCGGGCGCGTTCGAGGGTGCGGGCCAGCGCCCAGGTGGCTAGGCCCCGGCGGCGGGCGCTGGGGCGGATGCCGTAGCCGACGTGACCGCCGGCCTCGAGGAGGAAGTCGTTGAGCTCGTGCCGCAGAGCGACGGCGCCGAGGTAGGTGTTGTTATCGACGACCCAGCGGTAGGTGCAGTGAACCCAGCCGGGCTCCGGTGGGACCGAGAGGTCGCTGCTGCGACGCAAGTTGGCGGTCCACGTGGCGAAGCCGTTGGACGTCTCGACGTCGTCCTGTTCGCGTAGACCGGCCCCGTTGAGGTGCGCGCCAGGTGCGAACTCCCCGCGAGCCTGCAACCAGGACGTGTACAGATCGGCGGTCGGCTCGATCAGTAGTGGGTTCACCGGGGCAGCCTGGCGTATCGCGGCCCGCGTGGTCCGGGATTCCTGATCATCCAGCTGCAGAGCTCGACAACATCGCCAGGTCGTGCCGCGCCGATCGTTAACGGGATGGTGCGCGCGGTACGACGACACGCCGGGGCGGGTCGTACCGGAAGCCGTGTCGAAAGCCGTGGTGCACCGGATGGATCGATTCGGCGTTTTCGGTATGGCCTGGTGTGCCGTGGGAGCCGGGGTTGAACGTCTCGTCGGAGGACACGGCGGAGGTGTTGCCGCGCCGGGGGTGACGAGCTGGGCGTGCTCGGCGGCGTGGGCGGGGCGCACAGGTTCCTGACAGGCAGCGGTCCCTAGCTTTCGGACCGTCCGTCACACCCGTTGAGCGGCCGCTGATCTGCGGTTGCGCGCCTACCGGAGGTCCCTTGTGTCCCTCACCAACCACCGCAACCCGATGGGGCTGATCGCTCTGGCGGCCGCCGGCTCGATGGTGTTGCTCGCCGCGGCACCGGCCAGCGCGCTGGCCACCCACGCATCCCGGCACCAGCCCGCCCCCGCCGCGAAGGCCCACCACTTCACCGCCGAGGGCCTGGTCGTGTCCTCGACAGGCTCCTCGATCGTGGTGCTGGCCCGCGACGTTTCCAGCCGTGGCCGCGTGGACCACAACAAGCTCATCACGGTCGCCGTCGCGCCTCGGCACCAGCGGCACCCGCACGTGCGCGGCGCGTCGACGGCCGGGCCGAGCGCGGGGACCCTGATCGTCGGGAACCTGGTGGACCTGTCCGGTACCGCGACCAGCTCCGGGACCACCGCGACGTTCACCGCCACCCAGGTGGTCCAGCACACCGAGCCCGCGCACGTGTTCCTCGGCACCGTCACCGCGGTGAACGCCAACCTGGTCACCGTCACGAAGGCCGCCACCGCCAGCGACGACCAGGGTGAGAACAGCGACGGCTCCAACCAGTTCACCGTCGACGTGACCAACGCCGCGGTGACCGTCGACGGCGCCGCGGGCAGTCTCACGGTCGGGCAGTCCGTCGCGGTCCTCGGCGAAGGGGTCCACGACCTGGTCCTCGCGGCGGCGGTGTACGCGTTCACGGCCGTCCCCACCGTCCTCGCCGGGGACGTCTCGGCCGTGAACGGCACCCTGGTGACGATCGGCGACAGCGGGGACGGCGCCACCGTCGACCTCGCCGGCGTCCCGCTGTCGGTCAACGGCAACCCCGACAGCACCACCGCCGCCCTCGACGCCGACACGAACATCGTCGTCCTGGGCAGCACCGACACCGCCGGGACCCTGACCCCGACCCTGGCGTTCGCGTTCAACAGCGCCGACAGGAACCCCGCCGGGGCCAACCCCGACGACTGACCCACCACCCCGCACGGACACCAGCGCGGGGGTGCCACGACGTCCGGTCGCCCGGCGGAGCACCCCCGTCACCGTCGGCGGCCACCGTGTGCAGTGGGGACCCGACGCCGCTGCGCGCGGTCCCGGACCGAGTGGTGGTCGGCCCGGTCGGCCCCGCCCCCTGACGGGCACCGTCAGCGTCACACCGCCACGGGTCGCGGGCGATCGTGTTCCCACTGCGGGGCCGGCCGGCGGGTCGGTCGCCTGCGCGGTGTCCCAGCCGCGGCCGCTGCACCAGAAAGCGGTCGGAGCGGGACCAGCGGGTGGGCCCGGGCTTGTGCAGCGGGCTGCTGCGCGAACGCGCCAGGCCAGTCCAGGCCGGTCCAGGCCGGCTCGCCGCCGACCCGCCCAGGTGGGATGCGAGCAGCAGCGGGATCCCCGCGGCCGCGACCGCCCCCGCGGCCAGTGCGGACACCGCACCCCGTCCGGGGGCGCCGGGGGCTGCTCGAGCACCCCAGACCGGGTACCTGGCCGACGGGCTGGGGGCTGGGAGGCTGGGGGGGTGACGCATGTTCTGGTGCCGGAGCCGGAGCCGGCCCGGGGTGACCCGCAGTCGCCGGGGCCGGCGGCGGCCAGTGTGAGCGGGTCGGTGCCGCCGGGCTGCCCGGCGCGGACCCGGCTCTACCGGGGTGGGGTGGTGCGGGATGAGGGGTTCCCCGCGGAGCAGATCAGTGAGCGGTTGCGGGCCGACCCGGACGCGGTCGTGTGGTTGGACCTCTACGACCCGGACACGACCGATCTGCAGCTGTTGGTCGAGGAGTTCGGGTTGCACCCGTTGGCGGTGGAGGACGCCGTCCACGACCACCAGCGGCCCAAGGTGGACCGCTACCGCACCCACCTGTTCGTGAACGTGTACGCGGTCCGGTTCGACCCGGCCGGCGGGGAGCTGAGGACCAGCGAGATCAGCGTGTTCGTCACCGACCGGGCGCTGATCACGGTCCGCAAGTCCGACTTCGACGTCGACACCCTCCTCGACCGGTGGGACGACGCTGGCGAGCGGGCGGGCAGCGGGCTGGGGTTCTTGGTCCACGGGCTGCTGGACGCGGTCGTCGACGGGCACTACGCGGCGGTGCAACTGCTCGAGGACGCCGTCGACGAGCTCGAGGACGCCCTGTTCGACCCGCGCCCGGGCCTGGACATCCGGCGGCGCGGGTTCGAGCTGCGCAAGAGCCTCGGCCAGCTGCGCCGGGTCGTGGTGCCCATGCGTGACGTGATGGCCCGGGTGGTCCGTGAGGACAGCCACCTGGTCGACGAGGACCTGGCGCCCTACTACCAGGACGTGCACGACCACGTGCTCCGGGCCGCGGAGGATGTCGAGGCCAGCCGTGACCTGATCGCGTCGATCCTGGAGACCAGCCTCAACGAGCAGGGCAACCAGCTCAACGAGATCACCAAGAAGCTCGCCGCGTGGGCGGCGATCATCGCCGTGCCGACCGCGGTGACCGGGTTCTACGGGCAGAACGTGCCCTACCCGGGCTTCTCCCAGCACTGGGGGTTCGTCCTGAGCAGCATCACGATCGTGGTGCTCTCCGGCGGGTTGTACCTGATGCTCAAACACCGCGACTGGCTCTGACACAGGCGGGTAGGCGGCGGTCACCGGCTTCACCCGGTCGCCGCACAGGCCACCGCCGCCCGGGTGCTAGACCGCGCAGCGAGCCGACCCGTGCCCGGCCATCCGAGCGCGGGGGAACGCGCGCCGAGCCGGTGGGTGCCGGGGTCGGCGCCGCGACGTTCGAGGTGTGCAGCGGGCTGCTGCACGAACGCGCCGCGGTCGGGACGAGGCCAGCGCCGATCCGCGCAGGTCCCGTAGGTCCGCCGGGACCAGCCGCGCTGGCCGGGGAACGCGTCGTGCAGGTCCACGGGCGACCGCTCCCGCCCACACGGTCCCGCCCACACGGCCACGCCGCTCCGCGGACTGGCCGGAGCACAGCTCGCGCGCACGGCACCCACGCGCGGACCGCGTCCGGCGACACCGAGGTTCGTGGCCGCGGCGGGCGGCCGTCGTGTTGCGGCTGGGCCCATGACCCCCGTCGAGCAGACCGTCGACAGGCGCGGTCAGCGACCATCTGGCACGGTCGGCACGAACAGACCCGCCCAGCGGTGGCCGGTACGCCGGTCCACTCGGCGCGGGTCCGTCCACGGTCGGGGGCTTCCCGGCCGTGTGGCTTGTCTGAAGGGTGTTCTTGTGCGCCGGTTGTCTGCTCTTGTCCTGGTCGTGGTGATGGCTGTCGCCGGGTGCGGTTCGTCGAAGACGGCGAGCACGGCCGTCCCGTCCGCCGCCGGTGCCAGCGCCTCCGCTGCCGCCGGGGCGGTGGCCGGCGCGTCGCCGCTGGCGTCCACGGGGTCCTCGATGGCACCGACCGCGGCGGCGGCTGCCGCGTCGTGCCCGAGCTCGAACAGTCGGTCGTTCGCGAAGACCCGGTTCGTCGCTGATCTGGGTGGGGCGGCGTTCCTGATCCGCCGCTACATCTACCAGCCCTACACCCGGGGGTCGTTCACCAAGGGCCACCCCGGGCGGACCCTGGCGCTGGTGAAGGCCGCGGCGACCGCGGGGACGGTCGTGCACCTGTTGAAGAACGCGTCGCTGAACGCGAAGGCGAACCCGACGCTGTGCAGGACCATCGCGGCGCCGCTGGCGGGTCTGACCTCGACCGTGGGCGGCCTGGCCGGGTCCCTGCGCGGCGGGGCCGCGAGCCCCGGGGTGATCGGTGGGCTCGGTGGCGCGGTCAGCGGTCTGCTGGGCAAGGCCAAGGCCGCCGGGGTGCCGGTCACCGAGAAGGCCCCCACCGGAGCCTGACCGGCCGCGCCTCCCGGGCACCGGCCCGGGACCCGGGACCTCCCGGTGGTCCTGGCGGCGCGGTGCCCGATGCCGGAGGTCGGGAAGTGGTCCCGGACGAGCCCGCGAGCAACCGGCTGCCATGCTGAACGCTGCTCCATCTCCGGCTCCAGCGCCTGACCCGAGAGGTACTCGTCGTGAACCGAGGCACGTCAACCCTGGCCCTGACCCTGGCCGCGGCGGTGACCCTCACCGGCTGCGGGGCGAAGGCCCACACCCCGGTGACCCCTGCCGCCCCGGTGACCGCTGCCGCGCCCAACGCTGTCACCACCGGCCCGGCGGCGGCAGGCACCAGCGCCGGAGCCGGAGCCGGAGCCGGGAAAGCCTGCTCGGCCGGGCACACCCGGGCCACGATCAACGGCACCGTCAAGTGCCTCGCCCCCGGGCAGGAATGCTCCGCCAAGGCGACCACCCAGTACCCGCAGTATGGGTACATCTGCCGCACCGTCAACGGCCGCCTCGTCCTGCACCGCGCCTGACGACCCACCCGGGACGGCCCGAGCGGGGGCACCGTGGTCGGGGACAAACCGCGGCAGCGTCCTCGCCTTGCGGGCCAGGACCTGCAGGTAGTGGTCCAGCAGCAGGCTCGGGGAGCCCTTGCGGACCGACCGGGCGTGCCGGGCGACCTCGGTCCGGCCGCCTGCGCCCAGGCATGGAGGGTGGCGGTGAGCGCGAAGGCGCTGCCGTAGAGCACGTGCTGGCCGACGTGGCGGGCGGTCAGCGTGTCCAGCGAGCGGAGACGCTCGGCGCTTGAGAGGGCGACGGCGCGGACGTCGACCACGGCGCGCTCACCGACCCAGTGCCCGGCCGGGAGCCGGGTGCTCACGGCCAGGCTCGACGGTGTCCGCGGGTCGTGACCGGGAAGCCAGTCGTCGAGCAACCCCAAGGCGACGCCGACCACCGCGGCCTGACAACCCACCCACACCGTCCGGGAAATCAGGTCAAGCTCCCCGGGTGCGCGCGGGCGTGTCGATGCGACCGAGGCCTCCGCCGCGGCGCTTGGTGTGCGCCAGGTCAAGGTGGTCAGAAGCCCGACCAACCGCGCGCGGCGCGCCGGACCCAGGAGGATCAGGGTTGTGAAGAGGGCAGGAGTCAACGATCTCCCGGTGTCCCCGCCACCCGACGAGCCCCCTCGACCGTCCGTCGAACGGGTCGGTCCCCCTGGGATAGGGGGACATCGGGAAGCGTGGCGGCGGGCCACCCAGAGGGAGAGCCGGTGGCCGGCTGCGGTCGCGACCGCGGTCGCGATCGGGTTGCAGGTGGTGCTCCCGGCCGAGCTGAACCTTTCCTCGCGGTACCTGCTTCCCGGCGTGGAAGCGGTGCTACTCGTGGCGCTGGCCCTGATCAACCCTGGTCGGGTGAGCCGGCGGGAAGTTCCGCTCCGCTGGGTCGGGCTCACCCTGATCGCGGTGGCGTCGGTCGCGAACGCGTACTCCGCGATCCGGCTGGTACTAGGCCTGGTCCGCGGCACCGAAGGCGGCTCACCCGGTCCGCTGCTGGCGACCGGGTCCGCGATCTACATCACCAACATAGTGGTCTTCGCTTTGTGGTACTGGGAGTTCGACCGAGGTGGACCCGCGGCCCGGGCCCACGGTCTAGACCCCTACCCGGATCTGATGTTCCCACAGATGGCGACCCCCGGGATGGCCGACAACGACTGGGAGCCCGAATTCATGGACTACCTGTACGTGTCGTTCACCAACGCCACTGCGTTCAGCCCAACCGACACAATGCCGCTGACGCGGGGCGCGAAGCTGGCCATGCTCGTCCAGTCTGCGGTGGCCCTGGTCACCGTGGCCCTGGTGATCGCCCGCTCTGTGAACATCCTCAAGTAGCCCGCTCACGACGACCAGCGCAGGCCAATGCCGCGGACTGAGTGACCCACTTCAGCTCGAGCTCATGCTCGGCACGCTGCAGCGACCACGGGGTAACTGCCCCCACCTCGTCGTTCCTGCGGTTCACCGTGCCCCTGGTGACCCTCGCCGCCCCACCCGCGGTGTGGTTGCGGGCCCGCACCGCCACGACCGTGGCGCTGCTCGGCGGCCTGCTCCTCCAGCTGTGGTGGCTGCAGTCACACCTGCCCCTCCCTCTCGCCGACATCGCGCCGCCCTGACACCGCACCCGTCGGGCACCGCACCCTCCGGTCCGGCACTGCCGGGGGACCCGGGATCGGAGGGCTGACCGTGCTCGAGCAGACCGTCCGCCGGGTCACCCGCCGCCGCGTTCCCGGGCGGGGCGGGGCGGGTCTGGTGGGGCTGGTTGGGGTCGGCGGTGAGGTAGGCGAACCGGCGGTGGCCGGCGCGGGCGGCTGCCCGGGCCGTGGGGTCGTCGGGGTGGGCTTCGGCGTGGCGGTAGGCGTCGCCTAGGTCGGCGGCTGCGATCGCGACCGCGATGGGGCGGGGTCCGAATCCGAGTCCGAGTCCGTCACGGTTCCTTCTGGCGGTGCGGGGGAGAGGCCGCGCAGGTCGCGGCCGTACGCGGCGAGCAGGTCGAACGGGTCCCGCGGTGGCGCCGCGGGCGTAGGGCCGACCGGCGGTGCCGGGTCGGACGGCGGTACCAGGGTGCGCCGTCGGTGGAACATGTGCCGGACGGTGACCGAGGCGACTGTTGCGACCCGATCACCGGCCTGCACGTCCTTCGCTGTCACGCCGGCGATCGGGGCCTCGCCGCAACGGTGCTGGCCGGGCGGAGCCGCCCCGGCCGGGCGCTGGCGGGCGTTGCGGCGCCGGCGGTTCCAGGCCCGGGGGCGTTCGGCGACGAGTCCGAGCACGTCGGGCTGTTGTTCGCCGCGTATGGGGCAATGGCGTACGACTCGGCCAGGATCCGGGCCAGGCTTACCCGCGCCGTGGACACCCGGCAGCTGATCGGCTAGGCCCAGGGGATCCTGATGGAACGTCTGCACCTCACCGGGCCCAAGGCATTCGCTGTCCTGGTCCGGACCAGCCAGCAACGCAACCTGTGACTCCACGACCTCGCCGACCGCCTCGTCAACCCCAGCCGATCCGACCCCCACGGACCCGAGCACAACGAACCCGAGCCCGACCGCATGGGTGGATATCCCGCATCACCATCGACCACACGTGTCACGACGGAGAGCACCCGCTCGGCTCCGGGCCAGCTGCGTCCCGTGGTTTGGCGCACGACCACCATCGCTGAGGATCTCGCCGACGATCTCTTCGGGGGCGCGTAGCCCAGCCATTCCCCACCCCGGGCCGCCGCCGGGGGGTGCCCACAGTCACCCGGTGGGGTGGTGTCGGTGGCGGAGGTGATGCTGTCGGGTATGCCGTTACGGGCGCTGGTCGGTGGTCGCGTCTCGGGTGGGCGACGCGGAGTGGGGCCGGCTGCGACGATCGCGCCGCGACGGGCGCTCGAGCGGGTGCCCCGCCGCGGCGGGAGGGTGATCAAGATGGTCACCGCCAAAGCGAGGAACGTCAAGACAAGCTCTGCGGGCTCGAATCACCGTGTGTGGCGTACCAGGACCGCGATCCCGGCGAGATCACATGCGACGGCTCCGACCGGACCGATCGTGCGTGGGTCACGGACCCGCTGCCGCCAACCCCAGCCGGCCGGCCCTCGAGCGGGCGGGGCCGCACGACCGGTTCTGCCCAGACGACGATGCCAGTTACGGCCCGGGCGAGCCGCGGCTCCCTCCCGTGTGTCGGGTGGCGTGCGCTCCCTCACACGGGTCGGCCACGACAAGGGAACAGCTGAGAACGACCCCCCTGAGGCGTACCCCGGCGGGGCCACCCACAGCGGCGCGACGTCGCTGACCCGGCCCGCCGCGGACGGCCTCCGGCACTGCTGTGTCGAGCTGTCGGCGGAGCACCTGCTTCCGGGTCGAGGGTGGTCGGAACCCGCGGTTGCCTGCCGACCGCTGTCCAGGGCTGCCTGTCCCGCTCGTCACAGGCGCAGCGCCCGGCTTAGCCGCGGGCGCACAAGGAACGCCTCCGCCTCGAGCCCGGCGATGCCGATGCGCGGCAGGTCGGCGGCGCTGCGGAAGCACAGGAAACGCGGGACCCACAGCGGCTGGTACTTCGCGTTCGCGCGGTACAGCGACTCGATCTGCCACCACTTGGAGGCGAACATGAGCACCTGCCGCCAGGCTCGCAGGACAGGGCCGGCGCCGATCCGACCGCCGCGGTCGAAGATCGACCGGAAGACGGCGAAGTTGAGCGACAGGCGGGTGACGCCGCTGCCGGCCAGCATCCGGGCGGTCTCGGCGACGAGGAACTCCACGGTGCCGTTCTCGCTGTCGCGGGAGCGACGCATCACGTCCAGGGACAGCCCGGTGGGCCCCCACGGCACGAAGGCGAGCACGGCGACCACCCTCCCGGCACCGTCCCGGGCGGTGACGACGACCAAGTCGGGGTCGCCCGGGTCGCCGAGCCGTCCCAGGGCCATCGAGAAGCCCCGTTCGACCTCGCCGTCGCGGAACCCGCGCGCGGCCTCGACGACCTCCGCGAGCTCCTGCGGCGCCAGGTCGCCCTGGCGCCGCAGCTGCGCGGTGTAGCCGGTCCGGGCCACCCGGTTTACCGCCTGGCGGACCGGCCGCATCGTCCGTCCCTCCAGCGAGAAGCCGCCGACGTCTAGCACCGCCTCGTCACCGATCTCGAGGGCGTCGAAGCCGTGCCGTCGGTAGACCTCAGCTGCCTGCTCGCCAGCGCCGAGCACGCCTGTCACGTACCCGTAGGTGTCGGCGTGCTCGCACCACGCCTGGATGGCGCCCGGCCAGGCCTCTGGGTCACCGATCGGGTCGCCGCTGGCCAGGCTGACCCCACCCAGGACCCGGTAGGCAACCGCCGCCTTGCCGGACGGTGAGAACATGACGACCTTGTCGCGGCGCAGGGCGAAGTAGCCCAGCGAGTCGCGGCAGCCGTGGACGTCGAGCAGCGCACGCAGCCGCACCTCGTCGTCCGCCCCCCTCCGGGACGTGGCCCGGTGCGGTTGCAGGAGCACCAAGACGGTGACCAGCAGGGTCAGCAGACCGAGGAACGCCAGCGTCGTCGTGGTCAGGGTCATCGCGGTGTGCCGACGGAAGGGCAGGTTCGGCGTGTACCCGACTAGGCCGTAGAACGTCTCCGACAGCTGCGTGTGCAGCGGCGCCCGTCCCGCGGTCCGCTGCACCAGGAGCAGCCCGCCGATGTACGAGGCCCCGGCCATGAGCAGGAACGCCCGCACCTCCGTCCACCGCGAGAGCGGACCCGACCTCGCGGTGAAGTCGGAGCGGGTGACCACGAGCAGGGCGCATAGGGCGGCGTTGACCAGGAGGGGGCCGTAGGACCGGGTGAGGGCGTGGCCCAGCGTCCCGAGGGCCGTGATGGCGAGCAGGAGGACCCAGGCGCGGTGCTTGCGTAGGCGGATGGCGCGGGCGAGGACGAGCTGGATTCCCGCGGAGATGGTGGTGCCGGCAAGCAGGAGCCCCTGGGGCACCAGGACGTCGATAGCGTCGAGATCATCGCTCAGCCCTGGACGCAGGGTCGCGCCGAGCGTGACGACGGCGCTCACCCGGACGACGTTCGCCACCAGCACCGGGACCCGCGGGCGCCGGGGGCTTGTCCTCGCCTCGCGGGTAGCGGAGGTATGAGTGTCGACCACCGGGCTCCTTCCAGCCGCACGACTCCGACGAACCGCCGCGGCGTGGATCCAGCGGGCCGGCGTGCCGACTGCGTGTCAGGTCGGAGGTCAGTCGCGCACCCGTTCCACCGGCGCGTCCCCATTGTGCTGAGACATGCCGTCATGGCCGCTGGCGGTCGCCCGGGTCACCGTCGTGTCGGCGATCGCCGCCGGGGTGCCCGTGCTCCGGGCAACGCCCTGGTCCAGGGGTCGGCGCCGGACGGCAACCGGCGGGCCTGAGCCGGTGACCGATCGCCGGCTCGTGGTCCCGCTGGTTGCTCCGGTCTACGTCACGGCCGTCGCCTGCACCACCGGTGTGCTCGACGGGCTGCTCACGCCCGGGGCCCGGTCCAGGGTCGTGCTCGCCTGCTCGACGAACGTCCGGAACCTCGCCGAGGGCCGCTGGTCGACGCTGGTCACCAGCGCTTTGTCCTCGAGCACCCCCCGGGCGCGCTGAGGCTGCTGGCCCTGCTGGCGGGGCTTGGCCTCGGCGAGGTCGTCCTGGGCCCGATCGGCGTGCTCGCGGGTCACGTCCTGCCGAGCCTGGTGGTGTACGGCGGTCTGCGGGCGGGGATCGACCGCGGCTGGTGCGACCCCCGACTCGCCCACAACCCGGACGTGGGGCCGTCCTACCTCGCAGTCGCAGTCGCAGTCGCAGTCGCGGTCGCCGCGGCCGTTGGCACGGTGCCTGGCGGCCGCAGGCTGCTGGCCAGGATCGCCGGTGTGTTGATCCCGCCCCTGGTCGGAAAGGCCACCTTCACCGATGTCGGCCACGTGCTCGCGGCGCTGACGGGTGCTGGCGCTGAGGGCCTGCTGACGACGGTGCGCCGACGAAGTGGCCCAGGACGGTGCCGACCGGCCGCACACGGCTGAGCACGCGACGCGGACGCCCGGGCTGTCGCGCGCGGACCTAGGGCGCCCGCTGGGCGGGCCGCCGGGCACGAACGACAGTCGGCCGCGGCTGTCGGCCGGTCTGCCGGCTCCGGGCCAGCAGGACGACGCCGACTGCGGCGAGCCCTGCGGCAGGGAGCCAGAGTGCGGCGTGGCCGGGTTCGAGGCGCTCGCCCAGCAGCAGCCGCGCGGCGGCGACCGCGACGAGCGGGTCCAGGACGCTGAGCGGGGGCAGCGACCAGGCAAGCTCTCCACGGGAGAACGCCTGCTGACACGCGAGTTCTGCGGCGACCGCGACGATGACGGCGCCCCACAGCGCGCTGCTGGTCAGGGCGTGCCGGAAGCCGTGCCGTTCGAAGATCTTCAGGGCGGCGGCGATCAGGACCGTGGCGATCGCGATGTCGATGCCGGCCGCGCTGCCGCAGGCCAGGGCGCCGCGCTTGTCCCGGCCGGCCCTCAGCGCGAGCACGACGAGCAGTACTGCCACCAGGACCGCGACCAGGACCGTGGTCGGCCCGGGCAGCCGGTCCGGGGCGCCCCTGACGGGCCGGGCGGTGATCAGGAACACGGCAAGGCCCGCGAAGGTGCAGGCAGCGCCCAGCAGGTCGCTGGCGGAGGGGACCCGGTGGTCCCGGACCGCACGGATCCCGAGGGCCACGACGAGCCCCGCGGCGAGGACGGGCTGCACCAGCGCGATCGGTGCCAACCCGAGCGCCAGGATCTGCAGCCCGGTGCCGACCACCGTCGCGCCCTGCCCCACCAGCCAGGTCCGACTGCGCACGAGCCGGCGGAGATCCAGGCCGCGGTGCGTCACACCGCCGGAGGCGACGGCGTGTTGCATCACCGAGCCGAGCGCGAACAACACCGAGGCGGCGACTGCTGCCGCCACCCCGACGCCAGAGCCGAGAGCTCGAGCGAGCGCCGGCGCGGTCAGCGCCGACAGCGGCAGTGTGTCGACCACCCTCACAGTCTGGCCCGGCTGTCGGCTGCGGCCTTGCGTGGAGCCGTTGCCGGCCGCGTCCCGGCCGCTCCCTTCGGCCCGGGCGGCGCCGCCTCCCGGGTCCCCACCGGGCCCCTCCGGGGCGAACAGGGCCACCTTCGACGCCCTCGCCGAAGCTATCGATCGAAGCGGACGCCGGCCTGGCACCGCCCGCCCCGTCGACCCGTCGCCGCGGCGACACTGACCGGCCGACGTGACCTCAGCTTGCTCGGGACCACGCGGGGATCTGGGAGACGGCGGTCAGCCTGTCCGAGGCAGGCATACCGGTGTCCATGCCCGGAAGCTGCGAGAGCCAGCTGAGGGCGTGCGGGAGGATCCTCGCCCAGTTCCTGGGGTTGTGGCCCCCGTGGGCGAGGTAGATCGTGTCCGCCGTGGACGGCGCTCTGACCGCCGCCGCGAAGGCGACCGTCGAGGCAAAGGTCCCGTCGGTCTCTTCCCGGGATGCTGTCAGCAGGTAGTGCAGGCGCGCCCCCGGCAGGTGCGTTATCCGCCATTCAGGTGACGCCTCCAGCTTGCGCCTCGGGTCCGTGCCGTAGATGACCGGAGCGCCCAGCGCCAGCTTGCTGCTGTTGTAGGCCCCGGACAGGCCGAGCACCGCCGTGAACGTCGAGGGGTGTCGCTGCGCCAGGTACGCGCCGCAGTACCCGCCCTCGGAGTATCCGCCGACCGCCCAGCCCGCGGCGTCCCGGCGCACCCTCATCGTCGCCTTCGCGACTGCGGGGACGTCGACCCCCAGCAGGGTGTCCACTGCCGGTCCGTCAACCACGTCGTAGCAGGCAGTATCCAACCGCCCCGCCACGTTCACGTTCGGCATGAGCAGCACGAAGGGGATCGACGTGTGTGCAGCCACCCCGGCCCGCAGGTCCGCGTCGACCCGTAGTCGGTGCGTCCAGGCGGCGGGCGACCCCGGGTGACCGACGAGCAGTTCTGCGACCGGGAACCGAACCCTTGCGTAGGCGGGCTGGAAGTACTGGGGCGGGAGGTAAAGATCCATCGAGGTCTGGACGTCCGAGACCGGCCCGCGCAGGCGGGTGTGGACCAGCACCCCGTCGAGTGCACGCCGGGGCGTTGCCTTGACCGCCCGGTCCATCGGGGCGGCCAGCTTCGCTTGAGCCACCCGCCGTTGTACCGCCTGCTGTGCCAGCGTCGGGTGGCGTCCGGGAACGGGGGCCGGCTGCTGGCCCAGCAGGTCCGCCCAGCTTGCGTAGAGCGCGAGCTGCCCGTTGACCAGCAGGAAGACCAGGCCGACGGCCCCGGCCTGGGCGGCGACGACGAGCACCAGTCGCTGCGCTGACCGGGCCAGGCGCGGGCCTGGCAGCCGGTCCTTGACGATCAGCACGAGCAGCGGAACGACGAGCAGGGCGCCAGCGATCAGCAACACGGTCCGTCCGGTCAGAGAGGGCACGTGAGGCCCAACGGGCAGGCGGTCCGCGTCGTTCATCCCGCTTGGGGGGACCGCCGCCTCCACGATCGCGAGCCGAAGCCCGGTTCGACAGCCCGTGACCCGCACGCCCTTGCAGCTCCGTGACCGGCGCTCAGTAGGCCGGCAGCCGCGGGGTCGCCGGCCAAGTGTGACGGCGTCAGGTGGCAGCCGCGACTGCAGTGGCCGGCGCGACCGGCGCGACCGGCGCGGGCCTCACCTGATCCGGGTACGCCGATCGGGTCAGCGCCGCCAAAAGTCCAGTCGGATCAGGCGTCCTGCCGGACGCGGTAACGCTGCCGGAGCTGGCCCGGGTGTCCCCGGACGAGGTGGTGCTGCCGGTGTGCGGGTTCCAGGCGTTCCCCCGACAGTCCCGGACCGGGCTGCGTCACTTCGTGCACCGCACCGGGACGGGCTGCGCGGACCACCCCGGTGAGACCCCCGGCACCTGGCGGCCAAGACGGTCATCGTCCAGGCGGCCCTGCAGGCCGGGTGGGACGCGGTCCCGGAACAGCCGGGCCCGACCGCGCCCGGGAGAGCAGGGCCCGGGGTGGGTCGCGGATGTCCTGGCGACCAGCGGCCGTCGCCGGGTGGCGCTCGAGGTCCAGTGGTCCCGGCAGAGCCTGCAGCGCTACCGGGAACGCCAGAAGGCCTACCAGGACAGCGATATGCGGGCGATCTGGTTGCATTCGTCACGAAGAATCGCTCCCGCCAGCCGACGACGAGCTCCCGGCGTTCCAGCTCAGCCAGCTCGAGGACCAAGACAAGGACCGGGTCCCCAACCCCTCGGCGGTCCGATCGGCGACGGGGCTCGGGACGGGCCCGGAGAGTCGGGGAGGGAGGCAGTGCCTTCTCGGTGCGGGTCGACCAGCATCAGCTGCCGCTCGACGAGGTGGTGATGGCGTTGCTCTCGGGCCGGATCCGGTTCCGGGAGCTGGTGGGGTCCGGGCCGGGCGAGCTGGTGGTGGAGCTGTGGTCACTGCCGTGTGGAACTGCCAGCGGCCGATGACCGTCTGGGACGTCACCGAAGTCGTGACGGGGGCATGTCGCGCGATGACGACCGACGATGGGACAAGCGTCCTCGTTCAGGGGAGCGGGGTGTGCGCTCAGGTGCTGGTCAGCCGGCTGATGGTGGCCTCGACGAGGTCGGCCCGGCCGGCGGGGAGTCCAGGGGGGACGTCCACGAGCGTGAAGCCATGCTCCCGGTACACCGCCTTGTGGACGGCCTGGAAGGTGAGGGAGTCGGCGTAGGTGATCCGGCGTACCGGGGTGGGTGTGATGAACCCAAGTGGGTGGACGAGGAAGACGGTCGGCTCGTACACCTGGTCGGCGAGGACCCGGTCGATCTCGGCGCGCAGCGTGCGAGTGACGGGCCGGTCGAGGTACCGGGCCAGCGCGAGCGTGCACAGCGGTGACCGGTCGTAGATCAGCACGGCGGTGTGTGCAGCTTGGACCGCCGCCGTGACCGGATGGCTGTGCGGCACCTGAGTCGGCCCTACCGTGACGGCTTGAGCTGGCTCCACTGACTTGCAGGACGACCGGGGCGGGGTCGGCTGCGATGATGCTGTCGGGGGCAGGGGCGATCAGCGCCCGGCAGTGGTGACTATCAGTAGCCCAGCGAGTGCCAGGTCATGGGCCCGACAACCCCGTCGGGGGTCAGGTTGTGCCGGCGCTGCCAGGTGATGACAGCAGTCTTGGTTTGCGGTCCGAAGGAGCCGTCGGCGGTGGCACCGAGCAGGTTCTGCACCACCCGCACATCGGTCCCGGATGAGCCGGACTGGACCGTGGGGCGTTGACGGTTCAGGCCGGCGGCGTAGTCGATGAAGGACCGCGAGCCGGTGGTGGTGTCCACCCGGGTGTCCTGGTCATGGGAGCAGGTCCCCTGGTTGGTCAATGCCAGGACCGTCGAGCTGCCACGGAACAGATCAGGGCCCCCGGAGTCGCCGTCGCAGGAGTTGCCCGTACCTGCCCGCAGGTACAGCCAGGTGGCCGACGCGCTGGTGACGAACTCGGTGGCCGAGCGCCGGTGCCCCGGGTGCGGCTGACCCGTGCCGACGGTGTCGAGGTAGGTCCCGACCGTCGTTGCTGCGGCACCCAACGCCGAGAGGCGTGCGGGGGCCGCACCCGGGGCCGCGGACAACGTGATGACCGCGACGTCATGCAGGTGAGTGCTCGCGTTGTACAGCGGGTCGATGGAGAACCGGCCGGCCAGGCGCGGTGCCGACGCGCGGAAGTCGGAGGCGAAGGTCACGCCCACTCCCGTTCCGGTGTACCGGCCGTTGCGGTACAGACAGTGCGCGTCGGTCAGCACCACGGCGGCCCCGTTATCGGCCCTGACCAGCACCCCGCTGCACGTCGGTCTGCTGGCGCCCGGCGGCACGATCATCGCCACGTACGGGTGAGCAGTTCCATCCGGCACGCCGCCGATGATCCCCGGCGTGGCCACACCAGCCAGCATCGGTGCGGCGGGCGCGGTAACAGCCGTGAGCGAGCCGCCCGCAACCGCGAGCGCCAACCCGAGGTAAGTGAGGTGACGCAAGGCGAAAGCAGCCACGTGGCGCACGGAGCCTCCCGGCAGTGTGGACGATGAGCTGGGCACCGCGCGGCGTGCTGAGGGGAAGGTGCTGGCGCCGCAGGGGTTAGCGCTTCTGGGCGGTCAACCGGCTGCCGGGGCACCGCGCGGACTCCTTCTAACGGCAACCTCCGACGCGTCGAGCAGGTCCGCCATACCCCGAAGGCGTCGCCGAAGGTACGGAACTTGCACGGGGAGCCTGCTCGCTCCCACCTCGCTGAACTGCTCGTCGTCCCGCATGGGGTGATCGTGCCCGAGTAGACCGCCTCGCGCATCAGTACTAGCTGATCCCGGGCAGGTCCAGGCACAGCTGATCTGCGGGCAGCGGCGGCACCGCCCGCAGCCGCCGCCCCGGCACACCGCGATGGGGATGGCGTGCGCCCGTCCGGTGCGCGGCCGCGGATGCCGGCACCTCCGGTCGTTACCGTCAGCGGGTGAGCTTCGACGTCGTGGACGGGCAACCGGGGCAGGGCTTCACCCGAGCGCAGGACGACGGCCAGCCGATCGAGCTGCCCGGCTGAGGAGTGGGACGCTTTCGCGTCCGCCGGGACCCTGACCGCGGGCGTCGCCACCGTCCGACGTGATGGCCGGGCCCACGCCGCGCCGGTGTGGTTCACCCTCGACGGTGACGACCTCGTGTTCACCACCGGCGCCGACACGGTCAAGGGTCGGGGACTGCGCCGGACGGGCCGGGCCGCGGTGGTCGTCGACGATCCGACACCCCCGCTCGGGTTCGTCAGCCTCGAAGGCCCGGTGACCGTCAGCGAGGACCTCGACGAGGTGCTCACCTGGACGACGAGGATCTCCGCCCGCTACGTCGGTGCCGAGGCCGCCGAGGCGTTTGGTCGCCGCACCACGATCCCGGGCACCCTGCTGGTCCGGGTCACCCCGGAAACCGTCGCGGCCATCGCCGACCTGACCGACTGACCCATCCCCCGCCCAGACACAGCCGCCCGTTCACGGACCGGCCACATCCGGCCCCGACGGCTGGTCACCGAGCGGTTCCTCGCCGGTCGTGTCGTCGGGGAGCAGGTGCGGCCGTGTGACAGTGCACCGCAGCGACGAGGTGCGGTCGACGGACGACCCGGCTCGGGTGGCCGGGGAGCGGATCGCGGCGAGGGGAGCGGACATGGCATTCGACGTCGGTCAGATCATCGGGCTGGTGAAACAGCTGGGGGGTGACCACCAGCAGGCCGCGCAGCAGCTGCAGGGTCTGGGACAGGTCGACCCGGGTGAGCACGCCGGGCTGCTCAGCCGGCTCGGGATCGACCCGCAGCGACTGCAGAGCGGCGGGTACCAGCAGCAGTTCGACGCCCAGCAGCAGGGTCAGGGCGGCGGGGGCCAACAGGGCGGGTACGGGGACCAGCAGGGCCAGCAGCAGGGTGGCTACGGCCAGGACCAGGGCCAGGGCCAGCAGCAGGGCGGCTACGGCCAGGACCAGGGCCAGCAGCAGGGCGGCTACGGCCAGGACCAGGGCCAGCAGCAGGGCGGCTACGGCCAGGACCAGGGCCAGCAGCAGGGCGGCTACGGCCAGGACCAGGGCCAGCAGCAGGGCGGCTACGGCCAGGACCAGGGCCAGCAGGGTCAGCAGGAGCAAGGCCGCTTCTGAGGGCCGCAGGGCGGTCGGGTCAGCCGCGGGGTGGCCCGACCGCCAGCGGTCGCTTCTCGTAGAAGGTCTGCAGGTGTTCACTCAGCCCCAGCACACCCGGCGGCAGCCGCGGTGGACACCCCCGCGGCCGGCCGGGTAGCCGGGACACTGCCCCGGCAGCCGGGACACTGGCCCGGTGATCCGGATGCCGCTCGTGACCCCCGTGCCGGTTCCCGGGACCACCGACCTGACAGGGCCGGGGTCCCGGGCGGGGCGGGGCCGCTGGTGACCGGCACGCCACCGAACCGGCCAGCCGAGCTGACCGCCGCGCAGCGGGCCGGGCTCGTCGAGCTCGCCGCGAACGCGCACCGCACACGCGATTGGGCGGGGTGGGTGGACACCGCGACCGCGGCGAGAGCGGTGCTCGGGGTACCGGTGAGCCGGCTGCTCGAGCTCAGGGCACTGGGCGAGGGAGACGGGGTCGCGGTGATGGCCGGGTGGACCCGGCTCTGGCACGAACCGTCGCTGCCCGGGTGGTGGGCTGCGCAACGGGTCGACCTGCGCCGGGCCCCCCGGGTGCGGAGCGACGCCCGCGCGGACCAGGTCCGCGCGCTGGTCGCCGGCGGCTCGACCGTCGCGGCCGCGGCCGCCGAGGCCGGCGTCACGGAGCGGACCGCCTACCGGTACCTCGCGGGCGGCCGGTCCCAGGACTGACCCGGGCCCGGGACTGACCCGGCCGGCGCGCGGGCGGCCCGGCGGCACCGGGTGGCCAAGGGGGGTGGTGGGGCGGTGCCGCCGGCGACCCCGCCGGCGGGGTGAGGCACATGCGGGGCGTACACCGCAGCGTCGCCGCAGACCACCTCCCGGGCATCCCGGTGTCCCCGCCACGGGCCGGTTCCCAGGGGCCGGGTGCTGGGTTCGTACGGTGGGGCCGTGGCAGCTGGTGGTGGTGGGTCGGCGGGGTTCAGCCCGGTGGTGGTGTCCCGGATGGCCGGGGGGTTGGGGGAGTGGACGACCGAGCAGGCGGTGGACCTGCTGCGGCAGGGGTACGGCGTGGACCGCGTCGCGAAGCTGACGGGCTTCGACCGCAGGTGGGTCACTGCGCAGCACCGCCGCCTGGGCTGACCATCCGGCCCGCCGAGCCCCCTGGTCCGCTTGTTGACGACGTCGACCGTCGTCGGCGGTGAGGGCTTGGGGTCTGGCCGCGCGCCATCAGGGGCTTGCTGCGCTGTCGATCCCGCCCCGCGGCGGGGTGAGGGGGCAGCGCACCGGTGCGCCGCTGCCCGTGGACCATCCCCGTCCTCACCGGCCCCGTCGTGGCCCTGCCCGGTTTGCACGCGGTGTACGCGGATCCGGCTGTGTGGGAGCACTTCCCGAGTGGCCGGCACACCGACCGGGCCCGGACGGCGGCGATGATCGCCCGGGAGGGGGCGGGTTGGGCCGGGCACGGGTTGGGCAGCTGGGTGGTCCGGTCGGGCCGACCCCGACGGTGCGGTGCTGGGTCTGGCGGGCTGCCGGTGGCACGATCGGCCGGGGTGGAACCTGGGCTACCGGTTCACCCGGTCCGCGTGGGGGCGGGGTTTGGCCGGGGAGGCCGTGACCGCGGCGCTGGCCGCCGCCGGCCAGGTGGCACCGGGGCTCCCGGTGGTGGCGTACCTGCTCGAGCACAACACCGGGTCGAGGCGCACCGCGGAACGGGCGGGCCTGCAGCTGGCCTGGCGGGGCCGCGACGTGGGCAACCCGGACCCGCAGGCGGTCCGGCTCGTGTACGCGGACCGTCCCGTGTCGGCCGCGGTGCTCACCGCGTTCACCGACCACCCGTGACGGCACCGCGTCCCCGGTGACCGGCCTGGGTATCAGCGGGGCCGGCGGTTGCCCTGGTAGTCACCTGCTCCCGAGCTCCTCCCGGGTCACACGGCGGGCGATGTCTTCGACTGCCGCCGCGGTGAGCCCGCTCTCACCGGTGTCGTGGACGGCGTGGTGGAGCAGACGGCGGACGAGGGCGGAGGTGGGGATGTGTTCGGTGTCGGCGCGGGCGCGGAGCGCGGTGTCGAGGTCACGGTCGATGCGCAGGTGCAGCGGGACGACCAGAGCCGCGCCGGTGGTGGCGGCCTCGGTTTCGGTGGCCTCGGCTTCCTCGGTGGCGACCTCGGCGAGGATCGCGGCGTGCCGGGCCCGGCGGGCGGTGCGGGCATGGTCGGTGCGGGCCCGGTCGGGGATGACGGTGTGGGTGGGGTCGGTGGTGTGGGTCATGGGGTGGGCTCCTGTTGGTCGAGGTAGTCGCGGAGGTCGGCTCCGGTGGTCTTCCAGGCGGTGACGCCGGACCAGTCGTTCGGGTCGGCGATGACGGTGATGACGAGGCCGGCGGTGGGGGAGTAGCCGATCAGTCGGAGGTACCCGACGCGGCTGCGCGGGTCCGGGTCGCGGAGGAGCCGGTAAGGGTCGGCGGCGGCCTGCATGGTCCAGGCGGGCTCGAGGTTCTGGGCGCCGGGGTAGCGGGTGGACCGGGTGCGGATGTGGGTGGCGTCCTCGTCGTCCCACCACAACTGCCCCACCACAACCAGAGCGTAGCGCGTTGCGCTACGCCCGTGGGTGCTTCGTCTGATGTCTCGGTCGGCCGGCGGCCGGCGGCGTCAGAGGCGTGCGGTGACGTGCTGGCCAAGGGCGGTGAGGGGCTGGGCTTGGTGTCGGGTGGCGGCGAGCTCGCTGACGTGGGCGAGGACGTCGGCGGTGGCGCGCGCGGCGCGGCGCAGGTCCCCGGGGTCGAGTCCGGTGACGGTGGTCTCGATGCCGGGTGGGAGGTCCTGGGGGTCGTGGTCGAGGACCTGGGAGAGCCCGTGCCAGGGGTAGAGGGCGCCGGTGGTGGCGGCCCACAGCGCCCAGATGTGGTGCCGGGTCTCGTGGAGGCGGGTGTGGGCCTCCCACAGCGAGCCGCGGTGCAGGTACTTGCCGGCGTCGGCCAGGGCGCACCACCCGAGGAACGCCCACTCGCGGACCTGCTCCGCGCTGACCTCGTCGGCGGGTGGGAACCCGCCCTCGGCCGCGCCGTCCGCGATGACAACGCTGTCCAAGATGGGGGTGCTGTCCGCGGCGGCCGCCGACCCTGGCGGCGTGGGTGAGCGGTAGAGGGACACGAAGTCCGGGGCGGCCCGGCCCCGCCGGACCTCGGGCTCGGCGAGGACGGCGAGGTCGAGCTGGAGCCCGTCGTCGAACTGGGCGAACACGCGGCGGATGAACCGGTCCGGGGGGCCGACCCGGTGCCGCAGCACGTCCACCAGCGGGCCGTGCCCGGGCAGCGCGTCGACGAGGGCCTGTTCGACCGCTGTGACCTGCTGGGCGCCGGACCCGCCGGGAGCAACGGCGACACCCAGGGCGGCGTCGACGTCGGAGAGGGCGTCGGCGGCTCCCCGCCCGAGCGAGCAGCCCACGGACAGCGACGTGACCAGCGGTACGGCCTGGCTGAAGTCGACCAACCGGTGCAGTAGCCGCCGTTGCCCGTCCAGCTCAACCGGTAGCGCTGCCACCCACGCCCGGCCGCCGGCCGCGCCGGCAGAGTCCTCGACAGCGTCCACCCCGCCAGTATCGACAGGGGCTGCCCGCCGGTCGCTGAGCGTCGACGCCCGGGGCGCCGCTCCGCCGACGGGTCGCAGGGTGGGGCGTTCCTGGCCGGGTGCGGCGGTGTCACCGGCTGGGGGTGCCGCGTGGGTCGGCCGCTGATCCGGGAAGGGCTGGGCGTCTGGTGCGGTGAGACCGTGCGGTGGTGCCCACCTACTTCGACCTCGGGTTGCGCGGGTCGGCGGAGAGCTGGCGGGCGTTGCGCCGGCGGCGGGCGGCACGGTTCGGTCCGGTGGTGGTCTCGCGGAGGGCGGCGGGGTCGGGGGAGTGGACGGCCGAGTAGGCGGTGGACCTGCTCGAGCATGGGTACGGGGTGGACTGGGGCGCGGAGCTGACCGGGTTCGACCGCCGGTGGGTTACCGCGCAGCGGCACCGCTAGGACTGACTAGGCCTGCCGCGGGGCCGGTCTCGCCGGGCCGGCGCCGAAGGCTCTCCCCGGAGTGTGCCGATCCGCCGGTGGCCGCAACGGATATCGGGAGCGCCCACGCCCGACGGAGAGACGGTCATGCTTCGCAGAGGAGGGCAGTGAGCATGGAGATCTTCCACTCCATCGCTGAGTACCAGCGTTGGCGCGAGGCCGCCGCGGGCCGGGTGGGCCACGTGGCCTCCCTCGGCTATCTCCACGGAGGGCACCGTTCCCTCATGCGGCGCGCACGTATGGAGAACGACCACGTGGTGGTCACCCTCTACGTGAACCCCCTGCAATTCGCTCCTGGTGAGGATTTCGACAAGTATCCGCGGGATCCGGCGAGGGACGAGTCCGTCTGCGCGCAGGAGGACGTGGACGCGTTGCTCCTGTTACGCGACGACGAGATGTACCCGCGCAACTTCGGCACCAAGGTGGTGCCCACCGTGGCCATGGCCCGTTACGAGGCGGCCTCCCGCCCGGAACACTTCGCGGGAGTAGCCACAGTGGTCACCAAGCTGTTCAACATCGTCCGCCCGCACCGGTCCTACTTCGGCCTGAAAGACTATCAGCAGGTTCAGGTCATACGGCGGATCACGGAAGACCTGAACCTGGGTGTCGACGTGGTCGGCGTACGGACCGAACGGGAGCCGGACGGGCTCGCCATGAGCAGCCGTAACGTCTATCTCCCCGTGGCGGAGCGGAGCAGTGCACCGCGGCTCTACCAGGCGCTGCGAGAGGTACAGGCCTGCCTCTCCTCCGGTGAGCGGTCGGCGGCCGAGGGGCTGCGCCGGGGTCGGGCCGTGCTCGACGGCTTCGAAGTTCCCATGGCCCTCGGCTACTTCGACGCCGTCGATCCGGTCACCCTGGACCGGGTCGACGAACTTGAGAATGGCGTAGTGGTGCTCGCGGCGCTGCAGCTGCCGTCGGTCCGGCTGATCGACAACATCGTGCTTGAGGGCGGGGCGTGACCGTGCGCCCGCTCCCTCCGACGGTTGTGCAGCTCGCTGCGGGCCTGGGCACCGACACCCGGCTCGGGCGTGAGCGAGCGGACCATGAGGAAGCTGCGGGACCAGCGCTCTTCCTCGGCCATGAACTCGTCGGCGAGGTCGTGGCCCGAGGGCCGCGTACGGCCGGCGGGCCGGAGCGGTGGGCGCGGTGGCCCGGTGGCCGGTGTCGGCGGGGGAGGTCGACCCGGAGGTGTGGCGGTGGGGAGCTTGACCCGGTTTCTCGGACAGTTCGGGTGGGTTGTCAGGCCGCGGTGGTGAGCACCGCTGCCGGGTTCATGGTCTCGTGGTCGGCCGGGGGGTGGTAGCTGATGGCGCAGTGCCGGCGGGTGGGGTTGTAGAAGCCCTCGATCCATTCGAAGATCGCTGCGCCGAGGTCCCGTCCGGCGCCCGGCTCCTGCTAGATGATCAACTACGGTGCCGATATGAGCTCGATGCGGACCCTCGTCAGCCCGTGAGCGACGGCACGCGTGCTCGCACTTCGCGCACGAGTCGCGAGTGGACTCCGGTCTGTAGCCGACCCGAGGGGTGATTTCCACCCGTCGAGGAGGACCGAGATCGAACTCCGAACGCACGCGGAGGCGACCCTCGTGACGCCCCGCCTGGGGGCGCCGAGGAGATCACTGTGGTGAACCACGTGTCCCTCCCTGCGGCCGTGCCCAGGGGTGATCATCAGCCGAAGGTTCTCCGGTCCTGGCGATCCGTGCGACGGGGAGTGGTCTGGTCGGTGCTCGTCGTGGTCATCGCCTACTTGGCGTTGGTGGTGACGTTCAACCTTCGGACACCAGCCTGGGAGAACGACGATGAAGCGGGCCATATGGTCTACACCGAGTATTTCGTGCAGCACCACATGCTCCCGCCCATCGCTGAGGCGAGCGGTGACGAATCTCATCAGGGCCCGCTCTATTACGTACTACTGGGCGAATTTCAGACAACACTGGGAATTCCGGCTTTCCAGCCGCAGCTACCGCCAACCGCCCCGCACGGGCCAAGCGTCCCGTATGAGCTTTCCCACCGCTACACGCCCGAGCAACACCAGCAGGCTGTGTGGTTGCACACCCTCCGATTCTTCTCGATTTTTTGCGGACTGCTCACCGTTCTGGCCGCGTACCTGACCGGATGGTTGCTGACGCGGAGAACGTCGGTAGCGGCCGCCATGGCGGCAACGGTCGCCGTGTGGCCGAAGTTCCTGGTCATCTCCGCCGCCGTCACCAACAGCGCACTCGTGGACGCCGTGTGTGCGTGCGCCCTACCGTGCTGGGTGTGGTGGCACCGTTCCCGGTCTCCCCGGGTAGCAGCGGTCACGGGGGGCGTTCTCGGTGCCGCTGTGCTCACACAGGTCACTGCGCTGCCCCTGACGGCTCTTTTACTACTCTCGATGCTGGTCGCTGCGATCATTCGCCGCGATTGGTTGTCGCCGCTGCTGGCGTTCTGTGGCTCAACCGTCGTTTGCGGTTGGTGGTTCATTCGTAACGCGGTCCTTTACGGGGACCCGTTGGCGACGATGGCGACTGACGCGAATATGCGAGCAACCCTCCCGGGACTCAATGTCGTACGCTCTCCGCCCAGTCTGTCGCTCGCTGTCATCCGGCACATGATTCCCTACGCCGAGCACAGTTTCTGGTACTCGGCCGGCTGGGATCAGTTACTCCTCCCGAGGTCCGTCGACGACGTACTCTGGATCTTCGCCGGGGTTAGCATCCTCGCAACCTTGTCCGCATATAGAGGATTGCACCTAGCCTTCGTCGCCGGTGTGATCGCGAGCATCGTCGCTTGGTTACTGATCATTCGGAGCGCTACCCACGGTCAGGGCCGCTACCTCCTGACCGGCGTGACGGCCTGGGCCACCCTTCTCGTGACGGGCATCACCCGGATTGGTCCCCGCCGGCAGTGGCAGCCCTGGGTGTGGCCCGCAGTCTTCCTCATTTTGGATGGTTACCTCATCCTGACCACGTTGATCCCGTACGGGGGGTCCTGACACAGACCTCTCGCGAGGTGGCCGCGGTGCTGCGGCGGAGGCATGGGGGTGACGGCGTCGGGGGCGGCGAAGGCGTCAATCCCGGCGTCGAGCTCGGGGTTGGTGAGATGGGTGCTGTCCCGGTCGGTGATTCCGCCGTCGGCGGTGTGTCGGGATCGTTGATGGGCTGGGCACTGGCTCGTTCAGCGTTCAACGGGTCCTCCTCGCGACGGGTCTATGGATGGTGCGGGCGACGTCTGGGTCAGCTTGCGAGTCTGCGGACCGCGGCCTGGTAGATGGCGTGGTGGTCGCGGAGGCCGACGGCGAGGACATCGCGGGTGGTGGTGTCGATGGTCTGATACAGCAGACGGAACCGTGGTGGCCGTTGGGCGGGGAGGTCGAACTTGACCCGGGCGAAGCCGGTGAGGTCACCGCTGACCTGCCGCTGCCCGAGTTGTTTGCCGGTGACCCGGCCGTGAGCGAGATCGTCGAGGACGGCGGTGACCGCGTCGAGGACGGGCGGGCCGTGGCCGGCGAGCGCGGTGAGGTCGTCGACGACCTGGGGGTGGAAGGTGAGGAGGTAGCGGGGCGCCGGTGGGCCGGGACTCACTCGGTGGGGACGGCGAGGCGCTGCAGGAGCGCGGCGACGTCGGCTGAGCTGAGCCGTGGGCCGGTGGCGGCCCGGGCGGCGGCGAGGGCGAGGTCGAGGTCGTCCTCGGCGTGGGTGAGGAGCTGCTCCCAGATGGCGACCGGGACGATGACGGCCTGCGCGCGGCGGTGGGAGCCGAAGTACACCGGCTCGTTCTCGCCGGCGTCGAACCGGCGGGCGATCTGGTGCAGGGACTCCCGAGCCTCACCGGTGCTCACGACTGCCATCCTTTGAGAGTACCGAAATTCGTACTTATCCGCCGGTTGGTGCGGCGTGGGGATGAAGTCAGGGACGGCGGCCGAGTCGGGTTGCCGCAACCTGAGGCGGGTCAGGCTCCGACGTCATCCGACTGGGGTCCAGGTGTGTGGTTGGTGGCGTGTCGGACGGTGCCCATGTCGGACGGTGCCGAGGTCGCGAGGTGATGGTGGTTGTAGCGGTGACGGAGCAGCGCGGCGACGCCGTCGATGAGTTGGTCGGCTGTGACGGGCTTGGTGGGGAGGTCGATGGAGGGGTGATTGGCCAGTTGGGCTGCGTGCTGGCTGGCGCTGAGGTAGAGGATGGGTAGTTCGGGTTGACGTTGATGGATCTTCTGGGCGAGCGCGAGCCCGGTCATGCCCCGCATGCCCAGGTCGGAGAGAACGGCGATGACGTCGGGTTGCCGGTCGAGCTGGGTGAGGGCTTCGGTCCCGGAGGCGGCAAGGAACACCTCGTACCCGGCGCGAGCAAAGGCACGGGCGAACACCAGCCGGATCCCGGGGTCGTCGTCGACGACCAGCACCTGAGGTGGAGCGGCGCCGCGCCCGAGTGCTGCGGGGTCGGCCGGGTCGGTGTCGCCCGCGTAGGCGGAGGACAGTTCGTGGGTGGCGGTCTCGACCGCGAGGTCGGTCATTCGCCGGGGTCTGATGCCAGGGCGTCGTTGGCCCCGTCCGGCCATGGAGGTGCAGGGGCCTGTTCTACGGTGAGGCCGGAGTCGACGGCGCGACCGGGCCCGGTGGTGTGGGCTTGGTCGTGATCGCCGAGCCAGTGCAGTGCGCTGACAGTCCCGTTGAGGTAAACGCGGTCCCGTTGGGCGAGCATGGCGTGGTTGGCGATCTGGGTGAGCAGGACCGCGTCCCGGAACTGTTCGTCGGTCAACGGGCCGGCCCGGTCGCGGTACAGGTCGAGGGCACCGAGCTGAACGGTCCCGGCGCGCAGGGGGAAAGCGAACAGGGCGTGCACCCCATGGAGCAGAGCCTGCTCGGCGAACACCGGCCACGTCGGGGCGTCGTAGTCGTCGAGGCGGGGGACGAGCAGGGGGACCTCGGTTCGCACGGCCTCGATGCAGGGACCTTGCCCCAGGGCGACCTGAAGATCTTCCAGTTCCTCGGACAGCGGGTCGGTGCCGTGCACGAGGATCTGTTGCCGTCGTCCACCGACCAGGGCCATCCCCGCACCAGACACATCGAGCAGGTGCACGCTCACCTCGCACACCCGCTGGACCAGGGGCGTCGTCGGCTCCCCGTCGGTGAGCAGGTCCAGCAGCTCGCTGCGCCGCTGGTACCCCGTCGTCACGGTCACTGGGCGCACCGAACGACCAGGTCGAATTGATGGGGCCGGCGCGGTGTCCTCGGCACGCCACCTGGGTGGCTGGGCGGAGGCTGGTACGCGTCTCCACCCCGGTGCTCAGCAGTTGGTCGACCCGACGCCTTGGCGATCATGGGTGTCCTCACGGAGCACTACCCGCGGGTTCCGAGGCGGGGTGCGCGGAGAGTATCTGCACGCTCACTCACCGTAGTGGATTCGGCTGTCGCGGTAAAGGCCCACGAGCGCCTGCCGGTCCGGCCGGCTGACCTCAGGGATCTGCCCAGCGCATCCGGTCCAAAGTGTCCGCAGCGCAGCAGGCATCACAGACTCCTCTCCGAGGCGATATCACCTCAGAACAGATGCCCGGCGAATCGGGTCAGGCTCCCGCTGGTCACGTGGAGGGAGACGACCCAGGCGTGGGCGATCACGTCGTGCAGCCCCGCGAGCCCGCACACGTTTCCCCCTCCACACCTCGTCGAGTAGGTCGTGCTGAGCGGCCCGTAGCCGCTCCAGCAGGCCGCGCTCGTCACCAGGAGGCGGACCCACTGCGTAGTAAGCGAGGCCGGGACACCCGGGGTCCCGGCCACTCACCCCACGCTGAACCGGGCCGTCGTCAGAAGCAAGAAGGGTTACCCGAGCCCGCGGACCCGCCGGCAACGCGCGCCGTGCTCTTCTGACCGGCTAACAGAATCCCTGGGTGGGCGGGTGATCCGCCCACCCAGGATCCCGGCTCGTCCGTCGGCTGTTCCTTGTGGGGGTCAGGCGGCGGGGGCGGCGCCGGCGGGTGACGGTTGGATGGGGCCGTAGGTCATGGTGACGTCGGCGAGTTCGAGTTCGGCGGTGGCCTGCAGCATCTCCAGCAGCTCTTTGTCCAGGCCGGGGGAGAACTCTTCCGGGCGTTCGACGGCGATCTTGTTGGGCACCCCGGCGGGCATCTGCTCGTCGGAGGTCAGGGTGGTGCCGTCGTTGAACGGCGACATGCCCTGGAAGACCTTGCCGGCCTCGGTGAGGTTGTCCGCGCTGAAGGTGAACATCTTGTGGTCCAGGCCCAGGTCGAGCAGGGCCTTGACCTCCGGCCATTTCTCGGCGTTGGTCTTCGGGATCGGCAGGGTCTTGCCCCAGTCGACCCCGAGGGACTCGAGGGCCTTCGCGTAGGCGTTCTCGTGGGACTGGTCGCGGACGATCAGGTAGGCGAGGGTCGAGCGGGCGGTCTTGTTCTCGGTCATCTCATAGATCCGGCACTTCTGCTGCCGGGCGGTCGACTCCAGCATCAGGTCGTAGAGCAGGTCCAGGACGAGGGTGCCGCTGTTGTACACATACGCCCCGGTCCACGGGTTGCCGACGGAGTCCACCGCCCGCGCGCCCTGCCCGGCCACGAGGAAGTGGTGGATGTTCCCCGACGCCAGGGCGGACACCAGCGGGGTCGCGCCCCCCGCGCCGGCAGCGTCCTGCGGGTCGGTGACCTTGCCGTGGTACTCCGGCGCCCCGTCCAGCAGGCGGGCGATCGTGGTGCCGATCAGCTCGACGTGGCTGATCTCCTCGGTGCCGATGCCCTGGATGAGGTCGCGGTAGGGCTTCGCGGCCGGTCCGCGGAAGTTCATCGACTGGAACAGGTACTGCATCATCGTGCGCATCTCACCGAACTGACCGCCCAGACCCTCCTGCAGGGCGTTCGCCGCCCCCGGGTCCGGCTCGTCCACGGCGATCTCGTTGATGAGGTTGTCCACGTGCAGGTACATGGCACTCCTACGGGTCGAGGTCGACGATCGGGTGGAGACCGCCCACCTCGCAACGTAGCCACCGCGACTGGATGGCCCACCTCCGTCCAGCGCGCCGTCCGCGCCCGCGCGGTGGACAAGCGGCGGCGCCGCCGGGGCGGCCCGGACCGGGCGTGACACCGGTTCACGGTGTGCGTGGTCGCCACGCGAGCACAGCCGGTTACGGTGAAACGCCGGGGTCTTGTGGAAAATCCGTGCCGAGCGTTTCACCTGTAAGGTACTGGGGACCGTTCACGTCGAGAGGGCTCTCGTTGACGTGAATGATCACAGCCGTCGCCGCCGTCCGGCGCTGCGGTCATCCACCCCTGAAAGGCCCTCATGGCTAGCGCCGACGCCGCTCCCCGGGCGCCGACTACCCCCAGTCCACCGTTGACCGCCGCCCGGAGCGGGTCACCACCGAGACCAAGGCCTCGTTGAAGACCACCGAACTGGTCTTCTAAATCCTGGCTGTGCTCGGGGTCCTCTTCGCGTCGAAGACGATCGGCCACGACGGCGCGGTCACCGACTGGTTCCGCGCCGACAAGGCGTGGCTGTACATCACCCTGCTCACCATCGGCTACATGATCAGCCGCGGGCTGGCCAAGTCCGGCAGCCGCGAGCCCTACGACCGCTGACCCCCTGAGGGCACCACCAAACCCCCACTGGGGCTGGGTCCCGGCGATCGGGCCGGGCGGCGACGGCACCGCCTAATCCGGCCCGTCCCACCCGGCATCACCGTCGGCCGTCCCCTCGCCACGTCGGCACGGCAGCCGGGCGCACCGATCATGGAATTTCCGTTGGTCGAGGTGGAGGATGCCGCCATGAGTACCGACGACACAGCCGATGCCCGTGTCCGCGAGCAGGCGCGGAAGGTCAAGGCCGGTGGGGACAAGGCGCAGGCCCAGGCCGAGCAGAAGATCGGGGAGATGGCCGGCAACACGGACCTGCAGGAAGCGGCGAAAGCTGACATCGCCGACGCCGACCACCGCGCGGACACCGCCGGTAACTGAGGTCCTCCACGGGACTGCGGCGACTGGCAGCTCCGCTGCCCGGTAGCCCGTCCCCCGGGCAGCGTTCGTCCGCGGCCAACATGTCGGAGTGGCCAATGAGCAGCCCTGGGCGCCCAACGAGACCCGCGCGGCGACCCCGCAGCGGATCGGGGGACTGCTCTAGTTCGGCCAGCTCGCCACCACGACTCAGGCGCTGCGCAACGCTCTTCACCCGGGCGAAGGGCGCTGCAACGGCGTGCGCGCCGGAGGCGGGGCCACTCGCCGTTAATCCGCCCAGGCCAACCCGCGACCGCCTTGCAGGGCAGGCGTGAGGCCCGACCCAGCGGGGGCGGGGAGCCGTTCCCTGTGGACAGTGGGTCTGGCCTGCCCAGCCGCGGCACCGCCTCCGGCCCCACCTGACAGAAGGGTTCCACCGTGCAGATCGACAAGAGCCAGATTATGGACCTGCTCCGCAGCCAGGGCAAGCACGACCAGGCACAGCAGGCCGACGGCGAACTCCCCGACCAGGTCGACACCGACCAGCACGCCGGGCTGCTCAGCAAGTTCGGCATCGACCCCGCCAACCTGCCCGGCGGTCTCGGCGGTGCGCTCGGCACGTTCCTCTGACGCCGATGGCCGGCGTCGTGAACCCCCTCGGCGCCGGCCACCAGTCAGACCGTCCGCCAGGCCAACTGTCGGAGCGGGCAACAGCCGCTGAGCTCGCCAGGGACACGTTGCGCGTGATACCTGCTCTCGGTCTGTCCTCGGCACACGAGCGTGTGGTCACCGCGCGCGCCGAGACGTTCCTGGATGCCGCACTCGGCGGAGAGGCCACGACCGCCGACACCCGACGCCAGGGCAGGCGTCTGGTGGCGGTCCTACGGGCCACCGGCAACCACCGGGCAGCCGGGCTCGCCGATACCATGCGCTTCCTCGACCAGGAGCCCGAGCCGCCCAGCTGACCGTCGACGGGTCCAGCCGCCCGGCGACCCGGCTCGGTGACGCACCGCCGCAGACCTAACCTCGCACCACTCACAGGACAAGATCCCCGCACGACGCCAAGCGCAGCACCAGTCACGCCGTCGTGCAGTGAAGTCCCGTCCTGACTGCGGGGCGCCTTGTTGCCGCAGTCACCCGTCTTCCCCGCCCCGATCATCTGTCCGAGGAGTACCTGATGCGCCGACTGTCCGCTGTTGTCTTGATGTTCACCTTGTTCGTGGCCGGCTGCGGGGCGTCGAGTAGTACCGGGGCCACCGGCGGCTCGCCGGGGGTGGTGGTGAGCCAGTCCGCTGGGGCACCGGTGGCCTCCACCAGTGCGGGCGCCAGTGCCGGGGCCGCGACCACGGCAACGAGCTGCCCGACCAGCAACACCCGGGCCTTCGCGAAGACCCGGTTCGTCAGCGACCTCGGCGGGTCGGCCTTCCTGATCCGCCGCTACCTGTACCAGCCCTACACCGCGGGCAAGTTCACCAAGGGCCACTCCGGGCGCAGGGTCGCCCTGATCAAGGGCGCGGTGGCCGCCGCCACGGTCGTGAAGCTGCTGAAGAACGCGACCCTGAACGCCAAGGCCAACCCGACCCTGTGCAAGGCCCTCGCCGCGCCGCTCGCGGGTCTCACCGACAAGATCAGCGGGCTCGCCGGGTCCCTGGTCGGCGGCGGCCTCGACCCGGGTGTCCTCGGCGGCCTCGGGGGCACCGTGACCGGTCTGCTCGGCAAGGCCAAGGCCGCCGGTGTGCCCGTCACCGAGCAGCCGGTACCCGCCAGCTGAACTGCACACAACGCTACGTTCGCGCAGACACCCGGACGGCACGACTGGGCCCGCTTTGCCCGCCGCGGCAGGTCCGCTCGGCCGCTCCCGGCGAGCCGGAGACGGTCGGCGGCGAGTTGGGTCCGGCGCCGCGGTTGCTGCCCACCCGGCACACCGGGCCCGGGCCGGGGGTGGTCGCGCGGGTGCCGGTGGCGGTGTGGGCGGTGTGGGACGCCGACGACCTGGTCGGGGCGTACGCGAAGGAGAGCACCGCCCGCGCGGACGCCGCGATCCTGCGCCGCGACGCCGCCCGCGCTGGGCACCGCGGGCGGAGCGTGGACTGTCTGCCCTTGCAGGTGTTCACCGAGCCCCAACACACCCGTCGGGACCCGCGGACGTCACCGTCGCGACCGGCGCGGTGATCCGGACGACCCCCCTGGGTCTCCCGCCGTCCTCTCGGGCGCCGGTTGTTGCGGCGGTGGCTGTGGGGATCCCCGGGTCCGCGTTCAGCTCGGCGTCGGGTCAGGGCAGCGAACTCCTACTCACAGCCGTTGGTGCACCCATCGCTTGGCGCCGCCGAGGGTTGGGCGGCGCGGGTTGATCGGGGACGGGTCTCCCGGTTGGGTGTGGAGCTACGCAGCAACCACTGCCCGTCCGAAGGGACGGAGCTTGAGCCGGTTCTCGGATCAAGCTCCCAGAGCTGTGGTCCACCGGTGCAGGTTGTTGTGGATGTAGTCAGCTGCGGGTCCCCAGTGGGCGCCGTGCCCCTGAGCCCATAGCCGCGCCCATGGTTCGGTGCCTGTCCGGTGTCCGTTGCGGAGCAGGTCGTACATCCCGCGGGTGTGCGCCGCGGTGAGCGCGGGCAGGTCGCGGCGTTGGGTCTGGTCCAGGCCGTAGCCGTCGGCCAGGGCGCGCAGCCGGGGGCCGTCGTGGTCGGGGTCGCCGCCGGGCTGCAGGGGGATGAACCCGTGGGCGGCGTATCCGAGGTCCCACAGCCGTGATCCGGGGCCGGCGCCGTCCCAGTCGATGAAGACCCACCGGTGCCCGTCGCGGATCAGGTTCCACGGTGCCAGGTCGTGGTGGCAGACCAGCTCGTCGCGGTCGGCGGGGATCGCGACGTCCCAGCGGGCCGCGGGTGGCGGGGTGAGGGTCTGGGTCGCGTCGTGCAGCCGTCGGATCAGGCCGCCCAGCCGGGTGAGCTCCGGGATCGTCAGCGGCGGTTGCGAGTAGGCGTTCACGCCGGGGACGAACTCCAGGACCTGACGGCCGATGTCGTCCATCCCGAGGTGGCGCGGGGAGGCCTCGAACCCGACAGAGGTGAGGTGGTGCAGTAACGCGGTGACCGCGGGGGTCGCCGCTGTTGTCGGCTTCCGCACGGTCTGTCCGACGCGGACCACCGCGTCGGCGACGTTCCCGCCGGCCAGGACGTGCTCCTCGTCGACCGGCATCCTCCAGTGTCGGCCCGCGGCGAGCCAGCGCAGCCCATCGGTCCGGTCGGGCATCAGGCAGCGGTGGGGATCCCGGCCGGGTCGTTGACCACCACGACGCGGCCCGGCCCGTCCTGGGCGTCGCGGTGCGACGCGAGAGGTGCCGCGCGAGACTGCCGGCTCTTGATGAATCCGTGGGACACCGGGGGTATGCCACCTGCGAGGAGCAGCGTGGGTCCTCGTTCCACCCGGCTGCCCGGACGACGGCGGTCGCTGTTTGGAAGGGAGTCAGGTTGGTGGCGTCGATGGTGAAGTCCTCGGCGTGTACGGACCTCAAGATGGCGTCCAGCTCGCCACTGCGGAGCAGACGCCAGGCCAGGTCCACCGGCTGACCCTCGTGGCGGTGGCCCAGACGGCGGCGGACCACGGCCAGGTCGACCTGCAGCCGACACACGACCCAAGTGACACCGACCGCGTGAACGTACGCCGGGCGGACGGTCGGGTCCTCAAGCACCCCGGCCAGAACGAGCCTCCAGGCGCCGGCGCGTAGGTAGGTGGCGGCCACCACGGTCAGCTTCTCGATCTCCAGGTCAGGGTCGGCCACCAGACACCCCGTGCCGCCCACCACGAAGGATCGGCACGCCCCGCCGATTCACAGCGCCACCTCCACGGCCGAGGTTGGTCAATGGTCGGGGTGTACGCGGAGGAACGGGTGGCCCGCGCGGACGGGGCGGTGCTGCGCCGGGACGTGGTCGGGGCGGGGGTCCGGCGTTGACGATCGACTGCCTGGCGCTACTGGTGCTCACGACGGCACGGGCGGCGGGGTCGGTAAGCGGTGGGGAGGCCGGGCGGCCTGGGACCGGTCCCCGGCGCCGCTGGGGTCTGGCGGGCGGCGGGGGAGCCGTCTACCTTGACGGGCGTGAGCACTGTGCATGCTGACCCGCCGAGCCCGACTTGGGCGCAGGCGGCGGCTGACGCGGCCGCCCAAGCGGCCGAGGGCGGCGAAGCGTCCCTGGTTCTTCCGGACGGAACGGCTGCGGTCCTGATGTCGAAGTCGCGGGTGGTTGAGCTCCACGACCAGCTCGACGGCCTCGGTGAGACCCGCAGCGTCCTCGGGTCGCGGCGGTCCCGGACGCGGTTGCTGCGTGGTCTGGCCGATGTCACCGCCGGGCGCACGCACGGCGCCGCCGATGCCGCTGCCGCTCTTGCCCGGCATCCCGGTCGACGCTGACCGCTGGCGGACGCGGTACACCACGCTGGCGCTGGAGCAGCTCAGCGGCGGCCTGCCCTACTCGGTGGCCGACGCCGCGTACCAGTTGATCGAAGGTGACCTGTCCGCGAACCCGTACCGGGTGAGCAAGGCACTGACCGGTGACCTGACAGGTTTGCGGTCGGCCCACGCCGGGCGTGACCACCGGATCCTGCTGTTCCTCGACGAGGACGCCGCCGAACTCACCGTGGTCGATATCGACCGCCGTTCCCGCGTCTACCGCCAGCGGTCCCCGATCGGGTGGTGGCGGGACAACCGTCGCCGCCGAGGACGCAACCGCGGGTGAAACGTGCTGGGTCCTCCAGCCAGGGACTCGGCCGCCGAGCTCCTGGACAGTCGTGCTGGTCGTGACCACCGCCGTCCCCAGGTCTTAGCCGCCCTCGGCGCTTACCTACCTGGCCTGGCACACCCACCGGTCGAAGTAGGTCTAGGCCATCCCGTCGGCCGATGGGTGACCGGGATCGACCGCTGGTGAGGTTCCAGGGGGAAAGCTCGCCCGCGCCGCGAACGGGTGAGCCGCCAAGCCGGGCCGGGCGTGGCACCGAGCCGTCAGGACTGTCCAGTGGGTGGGTGGACTCCCCGTGCGGCCTCGGCGACCGGCCACCACGCGGCCTGAAGCGCAGCCAGGGTCTCCTGCAGTTCGGCGACTGTCGCCACGTCCACCGGTAGGGCGTGCTCGTCCCGGGTGGGTATCCGCCAGTGACCCGAGGCCGACCGCCGGTCCTGGGGCGGGTCACCGTCCGGAACGACCACGGCGACCGGGGGCCAGTGGATGACGCTGTCGCGCCGCGTGAGCGCCGCCCTCGCGGCGCGGACCGCGTCCCGGCTCCCGGCGGCGCGGTCGGGCGCCTGGCCGCTTTCCACGCGTCGTCGCGCAGCCGGGGACCGAGATATCTGCGGTAGTGCTCGAGACCGATGTCGCTCCTGGCTGCCGCCAGCAACGCCAGCTCCAGCTCCAGGCGGGCAGCCTCGACGACCACCCGGCCGAGCAGGTAGTGCCACGCGTCGCCGTAGGCGACAGGGTCGGTGTCCTCGACGATCTGCCCGTTCCACCGCCGCCAGGCCCAGCCGTCGGACACCCCGCGGTCCAGGCGTCGCTCGGTCACGCCGACGAGCTTGCTAGACACCGGCCCGTCTGCACCGGACTGATCTCCTCCGCGCCAGTCACGGAGGTCCAACGGCGGCCTCCGGTAGCCGACCTTCGGTCGGCGCTGCCGTGCTCGGGCTGGGGTGGTGGGGCCGGTGGTTCTCCGAGCCTGACCGGGCGGGGGCCCGTCCGGTCAAGGCCGCTGCGCGCCGCTGCGCGGTCGGCCGCGCCGAGCCCTGAGCGTCCACCCTCGCCCGGTCTGTCCCGGTTCCTGAACCGCCGCATCCCGCGGCGCGAGCTCAGGAGCGTGGCGTGGACGAGGCTGCTTTCACCGATTCCGATGATGACCTGTTCCCGGTGTGCGGGGCCGCCGCGGCGGGGGTGCTGCACGCCGACGAGTACGGGGTGGTCTACGTGTGCGATTGGGTGCCGGGGCTGGGGTGGGTGTGGGTGTCGCTGGGCCGGGCGGCCGGCGGGTCCGGGCCGGGTCCCGGGTGATCGGGCGCCCAGTGCCCGTGGTCGGTCGCGGCGGGTGTGCCTACCCCGGTGGCGACCGGTGCTGACCGAGACCGGCGGAGTTCTGTGGACGGCGGCCATCCCGGCCGCCGTCACGCCGGCCGGGGTGTGCGCGGTCAGGGGTGCGGGCGGCAGCGGTGTCTACGGTGCGGCCGTGCCCGATCCCGACACGTCCGCGCCAACGGCGAACCCTGGTCGGTTCTTGACGTTGGCGCAGGTGGCGGAGGAGCTCAACGTGTCCTGGTCTCAGGTGTACGCGCTGGTCCGGGACCGGTCGGTGGTGGCGGTGAAGATCGGTGGTCGCGGTGTGTGGCGGGTGGAGCGCGCGGAGCTGGAGCGGTACATCGCCGGCCTGTATGAGGTGGCGCGCTCCGGCCCGGTTCCCGGCCCGGAAGAAGCGGACAGCGGCTGAGCCGGTAGTCCCCGTCCGGGGAGGCTGGGCGGGTGCTGGCGGTGGTGGTGGACCTGGACGGGGTGCTGCGCCGGTGGGACCCCGGGGTGCTGGCCGGGCGGTTCGGGCGGGCTGCGGCGGTGGGCGCGGTGGCCCGGTGGTCGGTGTCGGCGGGGGAGGTCGACCCGGAGGTGTTGGCGGTGATCGGGGGGCTGCGGGCCCGGTGCCGGGTGGGGTTGTTGACGAATGCGACGACCCGGCTGCGGGGGGACCTGGCCCGGCTCGGGTTGGCCGGGGAGGTCGATGAGGTGTTCGGGACCGCGGAGCTGGGGGTGGCGAAACCGGACCCGGCGGTGTTCCGGCTGGTGTGTGGGCGGCTGGGGGTCCAGCCCGGGCGGTGCGGGTTCGTGGATGACACCGCCTGTCATGTCGCGGCGGCCGAGGGGGTGGGCCTGGTGGGTCACCGGTATGTGTCCCCGGCCGGGCTGGTCGGTTTCCTCACCGGGCACGGGCTGTGGGGTCCGGGGTCTCTGGAGTGAGGGCCCGGGTGCGGGGCGGAGCCCCGCGGTCCGGTGGGGCCAGCCCGGCAGGGCCGGTGGTAGCCCCGGGCGGTGGCCGTAACTGCGGGCTTGAGGGGGTTTTCGTCGTTCGGGCGTGACGGGTTCGACCGGTCCGGGTTGGCGGAACCGAGGGCACAGCCCACTTCGGGGTCTACGGGGCCCGGAAGGTCTGGCTGAGCTTGAACCGGGAAGGCGTGCCGGTGGCCCGGTGCACCGTGGAACGGCTGATGGGCCAGCTCGGGCTGGTTGGCGCGTTACGCGGGA
>JAABUS010001637.1_pt1 | contig 47395 bp, 34 predicted proteins | sample 5560161 | NCBI WGS metagenome assembly JAABUS01 (sample SAMN10711885, study PRJNA513376) | rock metagenome | isolation source: Antarctica rocks | place: Antarctica: Victoria Land, Trio Nunatak nord | collected 2016-01-04 | reverse complement strand
AAAAGGGATTGAAAGTAGATGATGAAGCGTTGAAGAAAATTAATCTGACAAACAAGGAATTTAGAGGAGACTGGAATTATAAAATTACGCCCTAATTGTATCACTTATTTCTTAACAAATACTTAGTGGTAATTTTAGGAAAGACTACGACTTATTATGAATCAGTATGACTCGTTTCTATCTAAAGAAAATTTTGAGCTTGCCTATGAAAGACTTAAAACAGCTTCACGAAATCTCTATAAAATTATATACTACGAAGATTTAAAAATCTTCGGTTTGTTCCTTGCTGAAAATATTGAGACTACAATAAATCATATACGGCAAGACATATACAAACCTGAAAAGTGTCATAAAATATTTGTCCCCAAGAAGGATATTTTAGTACGACCTCTGTCAATGCTCACCTTCATTGACTTATTGGTTTACCAAGCCTTAACGAATGTTATAGCGGACAATGCATTTGATATAATCTCGCCGTATTATAACAATACGATTTTTGGGAACATAGTCAATACTTCTAACGCAAATCGAGTTGATAAGAAGTTTTTTTTCAAGTCATGGAAAAAGCGGTGGAAAAGATTTAACGATGTTTCAAAGGAGCATTTTACAGCAGGCTATAAGTTTTTAAGCGAATTTGATATAGCCTCATTCTTTGATACTATTGACCATAACATTTTATGCGAGCTGCTATCAAATAACTACAGAATTGATTCTGCAATTTTATCCTTGCTTTCAAAATGCCTCGAAACATGGACAGCAGATTCCAACCATCAATCGTTTAAGAGTAAACATGGAATTCCACAAGGACCAATTAGTTCTCCATTCTTAGCGGACTTATACTTATTCTACATTGATACCGAAATAAAGAAGTTGAAAAAATATGACTTCAAGTATATAAGGTATGTAGATGACATACGGATATTTACAAAAGATAAGCTGGTCTCTAAGAAATTAGTGGCTCAATTAGATTTGGTTACAAGAGATTTAGGATTGATTCCACAAGGCAGTAAAATCTTGATAAAAGAAATTAAGGATATTGATAAAGAGCTTCAAGTACAAAACAGCAAATTTTCCGAAATTGCAAAAGAATACAAAAAACAAAATGAAGGAAAGCCATATGGAAGTTTAAAAACTAAGACCCACAAAAATCTTAAAAAAAGATTTCTTGCGTGTTTCGATGAAAAGTCGGATGAAATTTATTTGGACAAAACAGTTATTGGATTTTCTCTTTATAAGTTGAATGCAGATGAGGATGTAAAAAATATTCTTCTCTTAAACTACGAATTGGTTTTACCACAATTTGAAGGAATACTCTTTTATTTTAGAGAGCATTTTTCTAAGGATGCAGGTGTCCAGATATTATTGCAAAAGCTAATCAACGATGAGCATATTCTATTTCATCATTTAGTTGCCTTAATTTTCAAATTCTTTCCTGATATTCCTTTCGATGAAAAAGTTTACCACAGATACACCGTTGAAACCCATCGCTATTGGCTTGTAAACTATTATATAATTAGATGGCTTCATGAAAATGGAAAAAAAGACCTAATAATGATGGACTATAATTCAGAAAACTATTATATTCAACGGGAGTTAAATAATTACAAATTTATTTCAACGAAAGACAGTGTTGCAAGGAAAATTTTCTCCACAAAGTTGCTTAATAGTAGAAATTCTTTACTTGCATTGCAAGGACTTAACCTACTCTTTCATAATCCGTTTTCGTCCTTGCAATTAAAAGTCAATACAGAGCAAAATGATTATGTAAGATTTATTTTAACAGAACAGCCATCAGATATAATACACCATACATTGAAAACTGAATGGAATATTGCTAATCCTGAAACATTTTTCAATAAAGCTATATGGAATAACGATGACGTTTATGAAGAACTTAGAATTTCATTTTTGATATTTTTCAAAGCAAAAGATACTGACCCATCGAAAGCGATTTTGAATTTAAACGGGTTTAATAATTTACTCTTCGATAAAATTTGTCAATGGTTATCAATTTCAAAACCATCAACTGAATATGGAGGAAACTTAAAAGCAGACATTATCGAGAGTAAACTTCCCGTATGCAACAAATACTGGGCGGACATAAACGAAAAGAGGAATCAAAAATCAGAAGCTCATCCTTACGACAAATATGGCAATATAAGAATCCGGATCTCCTATTCAGAACTTGCAGACTTGATTACAAAGGAAAAGAAAGCTATAGAAGAAATTTGTGGCTTCCGTCCAAGCTGATAAACCCAATAAATCGTTTTGCGCAAGTGCGCGAAAGATTAAGTGCTGAACATTTGTTTCAATTTAGCTTTATTGCTTTATTCAAGAGGATGTAATTTTATTACCAAGACTTCGCCAAGCCCGATTTGAATTTTATTTTCTTGAACTTAAAAAGCTCAAAACAATGAAGCAGCAAAACGCCATATAACTATTTGAAGACAAAAAGGTAAGAACCGTTTTGGATTCAGAACAGGAAAAATGGTATATCTCAATAGCGGATGTCGTTGCTATTTTAACAAATAGCCTAAATCTGCAAGTCTATTGGAGGGTGATGAAAAAAAGATGAAAAGATGAGGGAAATGAAACCGTTACAAATTGTAACGGTTTGAAAATGCAGAACTTGAAAAGAAAGTAAATATTCGGTAGGTTTTCTTAAAAATATCCATAAATTCATACGCCGGCATGTCGGTCACAAGTGTTTTAATAATTCCTATAATTTCTGCTTTAACTGCCTGACTTGTTTTTTATATATACAAAAGTTACAGCAAAGACCCAGTTAGCTATAAAGAAATAAACCATCCCTGAAAAAGGAAGTGTTTGGTAACCAAAAATACCCTGACCCAGTAAGGGTAATACTATCAGTCCGTTTATCAACCAGGGGAATAATGAAAACAAAGTACCTTTTACAAAACAATTACCCGGTAACCTCTTTTCCAAAAAAATAACATACAGCAATACCATTGCAAAGCCGGTTAAGTAATGAAATACTAACCAGAAAATAAGTGAGGAAGGAAGCGGTAAACCGGCTTCAGTCCACCATTTGCTTATTCCTGTAGCTTTGGCAATGCTGCCCGTTTTAAGAACCATTAATTTTAACAGTCCGCCACTCTCCGCGTTAAACCCTAATGGTTTCGCCAACTTTAATAAGACACTGTTTATAGTAATCGCTATAAATCCTGCTATAAAAGTTTTTTTCCAAAAAGGCAAGCTTCTATATGAACTTTGATATTGAATTACTGTCATGCTTTTTTATCAATTTTATTTGAATTGTTTTTAATTACAGGGCGAAGGTCAATGATAAAACTCCCGATGGCAAATGGTGAAAAGTAATGGTGGATTACTTTAAGTTATATTGTGAAAACTGTGGTTGAAGTTGCAGGGCTTTTATTCAATGCTTTTGTTATAATTATTTGCTTCAGCTATAATGTATTTCTGTTGCTCATCCATCCTTTTAAAAAAAATAAAACCCTTTTCTTACTTCTCCTGATGGAAGTAAGAAAAGGATTTTATTAATAAGATTTCCCGTATAAGATTTAAGGGTTAATAATAGCAAAGCGTTAAAGAGTGCTATCCGGGAGAAGCTTACTGTTTATTCTAAAATTGGGCTTATAAAATAATAACAGCCTGCTAAGCACTATTAATTGTTAGGCGTCAGGTCTTGTCCGTTTACGACAGGGCTTATTTGTACGACACTCGTAGCGCTTCCTGTTTTACCTGCATTATCCGTCACTCTTGATTTAATAGTAACAGATGTCTTTCCTGCAGGCATCAGCAATGAACCGCCTACTACCCAGCCAAATGTTGTACGTACTAATTCTGAAGGTTCTGCTTCACTGCCTGCAATGTTAAACACAGGGGCAAGATTATCGCCTGCTTTTATAATATTACCGGTTGGTTGAAGCAAGTCAACATCAAAGGTTACATACAAGCCGGGTACAAAGCGATTGGGTCCCACAGATGATTGTGTCGGGTCTGCTATAGTGCCTCTCATAGCATCAGGTTTTCCATCACCATTTTCATTCACGCCAATACCTGCTTTTGTTTTATCCAATGCAGAAACCTGGATAAAAAATAAGGAAGCGTTGGCAGGAGGTGCAGGAGATGTAAGAGGGCCAGTGGAAACACTTGAAGGCACATGCGGAGCAATCATAGTCACTAAGGGGCCATCGGCATCATCTATGCCATCTCCGCCTATAACGGCAGGAGGAGCCGGTGTCAGTGACTGACCGCTTGTTGCCACTTTAGCGCCTGTGGTGACATTTACTTTCATTTTATCATCTCCTTCACGCCCGCCTTTATCCTTCACAGATACTGTTATAGTAAATTGGTTTACATTTTCCGGAATAGATTCCAGTACGTGCCATCCTGCCCAGATTGTTACACCATCTCCGGGTGTATCATCTGTTCCGGCAATATTAAATAAAGCAGCAAGGTTTGTATTCTTTGGAATAAGCGTACCATCGGGTTTCACAAGGTCACAATCAAAAAACACCGTTAGTCCGGGCATATTTGGATTGGGACTGCCCAATATTGCAGTATTCCTGATATTCAACCCTTTATTCGTCACGACATTCACGGCATCGTGCGTTATAATTTGCAGGTTCAACGCAAATCCGGCACCATTAAAACTACCAGCGCCCGAACGCCCTTCTCCGCGGGCAACCATCGCAGTTGCTGACGGCGAAACGATTTTAACGGAAGGTGAATTATCTTCAACCCTATCCTTTTTACATGCCGCAGCACTTAATATCAAAACCGCGATTAACAGACTTTTGAAAGATGACATTTTGTTTTGTTTATTTATTTTAAAAATGATTGGTTGGTTATTTGTTTGTCAACTATCGGTTATTGAATGAATACGGTTGCCTCTGCCAAAAAATATATTTTAGTTTCCTGTTCTTACAACATTTCAACATCTTTTTTAGGGAGTTAGATATTAAACTGAATAAACACCTGTTTTTAGTTTCAGTATATTTTTATGATACCGGCTTCAGTACTTCAGGCATCAAGGTTGCGTCGCATTTCGTTCATCGGCAAACCATTGTGCAGCTTAAGCCGTTACTATATCGGAGCCTATTAACCAAATTACAGGTAATCTCTAAAAAATATTTTCTTAAGCCAACCCTTTCCTACAAAACCACGATTGATTACATAAAATATTTCAGGCATTGCTGAACAATGAGGAGCTAATTGATTGCATTGAAGGCTGCAGGCAGAATAACAGAGCAAGTCAAAAAAAGATGTACGCTTCTTTTTACGGTTTTGCCATGTCTGTATGTTTTAAGTACACCAGCAACAAAGAAGATGCTATTGAAACTATTAATGATGGCTTTTTGAAAATATTCAAGTACATAAATAATTACGAAGCATCGTATGCTAACATAAGCTCTTCATTTACCGGATGGTTGAAAAAAATTATGATTCACACAGCCATTGACCGATACCGGAAAGATAAAAACCTGCAACTGATACACGAGCCGGGCGATGAAAGTGCTGAAATTTCTTACAAGGGAGAAGATGCGATAGAAAAAATATCTCATGATGAAATTATGAAAGCGATACAAAATCTTTCACCGGGATACAGGGTAGTTTTTAATTTATATGTTATTGATGGTATGACCCATAAAGAGATTGGAGAATATTTAAACATAACGGAAGGAACATCAAAATCAAATCTTTCGAAAGCAAGAAAAATTCTGCAAAAAGATATAATACAAACCTATTCAAATTAGTGATGACAGCATGGAACCAGAAGATTTTGATATGAAAGCAAAAAACGCAAATGACGAAACTATACCAGCCTTTGAAAATGAGGCATGGGATAAGATGGAGTTATTATTGGATAAGCATTTGCCTCAGAAAAAAGAGAAAAAAAGATTTTTGATATGGTGGTTTACTGCTTTGATTCCCGTTGCTTTAATTGCCGGTTATTTTCTTATCAACCATACTAACAATAACACGAAACAGCCTGCAAAACAAGGCAGCACAATCAATGAGATAAACAATAACCCAACATTAATCCCAAAACCGGCTGCAAAGCTAAAAATTAACGGCACCAACCAAAATAAAGCGAATGTTGCCGAAGCTAATTCGCGGGATAGAAATGAAGCAACGAATGAAACAAACCAACTTAATTTGAACGATAAAGACAATTCTAAAACTGCTTTCGCGAAACCTGCCAACAACCTACCACATAACAAAGATGATATGAGAACGACCACCAGGAATAACTTAAACCCATCTTTAAAAAATAAACCTGAAAACAACGGCACCGCTTTTTCTCCTCTATCAAATATTGCAACTATAGTAAAAGGAAAGCAGTTGGAGACTAATAATAAAGAGAAATCACAATCATTATCAAATAACTTAATAACTGATAAAGAAAAAGATAAACATGCATCAAATCAAACAACGAGTGTTGTGGATATTAAAGAAAATAATAAAAATGCACCAGCCCCAACAGATACAACTATTACAACGAGAGAAAACAATACTGTAAAAAATAATATCAATACAATCGCTAAAAAGAAAAAAGCTAAAAGTAATTTTTATTTTACCATCACATCCGGATTAGAAGCCAATGGAACGACCCTCAATAATTTAGGTGCTCTTAAACCTGTTTATGGTGCAGGTGTACAATATTCATCCGGTAGGCTCTTTTTAAGAACAGGCGTGATAGTCACGAAAAAGATGTATGCCGCAAAAGATAACGATTACAACCGTAAGCCGGGCACATGGATGAGCGCTGTTACTTTCGATAATATCGATGCCAGTTGCAAAGTGATAGAAATCCCTTTGAGCATTGGATACATAATTAAAAGAAATAAAAAAACAGATGTATTTATAACGGCAGGCACCTCTTCTTATTTCATGAAAAAAGAAGACTATCAGTTCTATTTTAAAAATCAGTCAGGCAACGACACCACACGACATAGCACCTTTATCAATAACAGTAATCATTATTTTTCCTCCATTAATTTATCGACAGGCATTGAACAAAAGGTAACAAAAAGACTTTCCATAATTGCAGAGCCAACAATTAAAATACCCATTAACGGTATTGGCTTTGGTAAGGTAAAAATATATGGTACCGGAATTTTAATAACGGCAAAGCTCAAATTGAGATAAGAAGAACTTTTAAAATTTATAAGCTGCAAATATGATATTTAAAAGATTATTGAATAAACAATGAGTAACGTGCTATTACTCTTAAATACTGCTGTTTACTAAATATATAGTAACGATGGTTTAATTATTAAACCACCTGAACCATGTTGATATTTCTAATTATAAAAAATGTATGTAATGAAAAAGATTTTGGGTTTCTTTTCTTTGGGATTTATTCTTTTAGCCGGTTGCAAAAAGGATAATGTAAGTATGTATCCTTGCGTTCCCACAGACAGTGGCGCTGTTGCAGTGAGCAGCCAGGACAGGGTATATACAGCCGATCAAAGCTCAAATACGGTTTCTGTTATAGACCCCTCAACAGACAAATTATTAGGTGTGATAAGATTTGGCAAAGCACGCCCCAACATTTTAAGCCCGCTTTACGACAAGGAAGCGAATGTACATGGAATGGGAATATCTCCTGATAATCATACTTTAGGCGTTGTTTCTACCTTAACCAATTCAGTAAGCTTTGTTGATTTAACCACTAACACTGTAAAAGGTAAAGTCTATGTTGGCCGCAATCCCCACGAAGGCTTTTTTACCCCTGATGGTAAGCAGTTTTGGTTAGCTGTACGCGGAGAAGATTATGTATCGGTAATAGATGTAGATAAGATGCAGGAGATTAAACAAATCCATACTGCAAAAGGACCAAGTATGGTAGTGTTCAGACCAGATGGCAAGGTTGCTTTTGTTAACCATTCGTTCACTGCTGAACTCGATGTTATTGATACAAAAACATATGAGGTTATTAAAAAGATACCAACAGTAAGCCCTTTCTCGCCAAACATTGCAGCTACTTTTGACGGGCAACAAGTGTGGTTTACACATAAGGACGAAGGCAAAGTGAGTGTAGTAAATGCACAGACGTATGAAACGGAAGGTGTAATTGAAACAGGTCCTGGAACTAATCATGTGAATTTTGCAGGCGCTTCCGGCGGCTCAAGATACAGCGGCAGTGCTGCAGGAGCCTTTGCTTATGTAACAGTAGGCGGAGAAAATGCAGTAAAAGTGTATGACCGCAACAGGCAGTTAGTGGCCACCATTCCAACAGGTCCTAATCCTCACGGTGTATGGCCTTCAGGGGACGGCAGTAAGTTGTATGTGGGTCTTGAAAATGGAGATGCAGTAGATGTTATTGATACAAAAACAAATACAGTAATAAAACAAATACCAAGCGGTCAGGCACCACAAGCCCTGATTTATGGAGTAAAGGCTGTTGCTGAAGGATCAGATGGAATGGCGAACTTAGAAGCCTTTGTACCTGCAGAGCCTTTAAATTTCAGATTAACACCTAATGGATCAGCACCTGTACCGGGCGTTGGCGGAGGGGTAACTTTAAGAACTTTAGAAGGTATTGATGAGTTAGTTTTAGCATTAAAAAAACTTGAGGCATCTGCTACATACACGCTATATTTATCCGATCAGAAAAGCACAGCAATTAATCCTGAAGCGGTGTTGGTTTTTACAACAGATGAAAAAGGAGCGGTGGAAATGAATGCATATTACCAAATTAAATTACGTGTAGCAGGAAGATCTTTTCAGGTATTGAAAGGAGATAAAGATCCGGCGGGGGAAGTTGTGTTAAGTACGCCTTAAGATAAGAGGAATAAAGACGTTTAAGATTAATAATGAATAATCTTAAACGTGTAACAACTCTGCATAATTGAAAAGCTTTTACTTTTTGTAAAGGCTTTTTAGTTTAATGATAAGCCGAAGATTCCAAAAACAACTCCTGATGCAAGAAAGATAAATCATACAGAGAAACTCCTAAACGTTCTACAATATGATGAATACCTAAAATGTGTGGTCAATTATTCCTTCTACGACATTAAAAATACCCCAGCCTAAAAACAAAGAACCCCAAAAAGCCTTACCAGACTATGGGCAATCTCTTACTTTACCTGCGTGCAGAAGAACTGCAAGTCTGATAGCTGTTGTCACCCAGGTTAAAGCATGAAATAAACCAACCCATACCATACTCGTTTTGACATTTACAATAGTATCCTGCGGAATTTTTGCCGAAAGCATACTGTTCTCTTGTCTCTTAATGAGGTTTAAATTGTTTATATTTGGATTATGAATATAATACAAGTAGAATTATTGAATCCGAAAGCAAGAATACTTTTGAAAGACCTTGCTGATTTGAACTTAATTGCCATAAAAAATATTGGTGACGAAAGTTTTTTGAAAGTTGTTATGAAACTGCGTAAAAAAGCAGAGAAAAATCCACCATCTTTAGAAGAAATCACAAAAGAAGTTGAATTAGTAAGAGCAAAACGTTATGCCAAAGAAAAAAGATAAAGTTATCATTGACACCAATCTTTGGATTAGCTTTTTATTGACAAATAATTTTACTAAACTCGACAAAATTTTTTCAGACAAACTTATTACGCTTCTTTTCAGCCAGACCTTGCTTGACGAATTTATTGAGGTAGCTCAAAGACCAAAATTCAAAAAATTCTTTACCTTAAAAGAGTTAGAAAGATTGTTAATTCGAATCAAAAATGAAGCAGAATTCATCGAGGTTACAAGTCCCATAAAAATTTGCCGTGATCCCAAAGATGATTTTTTGCTTTCCCTCGCAAAAGACGGAAAAGCGACACACTTAATTACAGGAGATAAAGATTTACTTGATATAAAAGTATTTGGCAAAACAAAGATAATATTAATAACAGATTACTTGCCAAAGAAGTAAGAATGAACATCAAACTTATGCAGATTCACCATTGCTATTACATAAATTGTACAAGGACGCAACGATGACTAATAGCAGCACTAAAAATGGCTCTCAAAAAAATTTATAATAGATAATTAAGGGACGTTATAAATAAACATTTAAATCAGTTAAATTGGCAGTTTTTCTTTAAAATAGCCATACACCCATGTACCTGCGATGGCGCTTAAAAGTGTTACTATTATTACACTAAATCCTGCGCCTATTTGTGCAAATAAAGGACCCGGGCAAGCTCCGGTTATAGCCCATCCAAAACCGAAAATTAATCCTCCGTATATCTGTCCTTTGTTGAATGTCTTTGCAGGCAGTTCTATCTTTTCGCCATGAATAGTTTTGATGTTGAATTTCTTTATAAGCAGTACAGATATGATTCCTGTTACGACTGCTAAACCTATTACACCAAACATGTGAAAACTTTGCAGCCTGAACATTTCCTGGATCCGATACCATGAAATCACTTCTGACTTTACCAGTATTATTCCGAAAAACATTCCGATGATCAAATATTTTAAATAAGAAAAAAAAGTTTCTTTCTTTGGTTGTTCGGCATATAATGTATCTAAAGAACGTACTTCAAAGTCTGTATTTACTGCTATCGGCTTTATAGTTTGAGTTTGCATGATTATAGTTTTAAAATAAAGGGAAGGATAAGGTTAGCCATGATAAATCCACCGGTCATAAAACTAATGGTAGCAATTAAAGAAGGTAATTGCAAATTAGACAACCCCATTATAGCATGACCGGAAGTACAGCCTCCGGCATAACGTGTACCAAAGCCAACCAAGAAACTTCCGAACACCATAAAAAATAATCCTTTTGCGGTAAGCAAATTATGCCAGTGAAAAAGCTGTCCGGGAAGTAAAGATATTTGTTCACAAATACCATATTGATTAAGTTCTGCAACCAGTTTTGGATTGATGTCAACAGGATTAGGATTGCTGAAAAAAGATGCCACAATAAAAGCTCCCAATACAATACCGGCAACAAAAAATAAGTTCCATGCTTCTTTCTTCCAATCATAACTAAAGAATGGAATTTTAGCAGGTATACACGCTGCACAAACATGGCGGAGGGATGATGATACACCTAAAGTTCTATTACCTAAAATCAATAAAGCCGGAACGGTTAAGCCAATCAAAGGACCTGCTATGTACCAAGCCCAGGGCTGTTTTAAAAATTCTATCATAAAACTTTCTATTTTAATGCAAATGTCAGGAAAGTATTAAAAACGATAAGTGACAAATATTACACAGAGCAGTTTAAATATTCCAACTTTTTCCGGCACTCTACATATACTTTAATGCTTATAAAGCAATTAATTAAATCTATGCTTTTAAATTTAAGGGATAATGTCAAGTCATAATTGATATAAGTAACACAACCACACCAATCTTTTTTAATCCACTCAATCGAATTTCTATGAATGACGAGCCACTGTTTAGCTTCCATCTTTTTTAATAGCCTGCTTATAACTTCCCTTGAAGAGTTTAGGTCGTTTGCAATTTCCTGGTGGGTGATTTTTAAATTGGTTCCCAATTTTTCAACCTGTTTCTTTAAGTAATATTCCAGCCTTTCGTCCATACCGTTGAAAGCAATTGCATCAATGGTTTTCAATAGTTCTTCAAACCTGTTTCGGTATGATGATATAACAAACTGATACCAGCTTTTGTATTTGCTCATCCATTGGTCCATATACTCCAGGGGAATAGCTAAAACGGTGGCATCTGTAAGAGCCTTTGCCAACACTTCACTGGTTTCATGCTTTGCTGCACATACCATTGAAAGGGAACAAGCCTGGCCTGCATCGAGATGGTAAATGAAAAATTCTTTGCCTTCTTCATCTTCCCGGTACAGCTTTACAACGCCGTCAATAATAAGCATAGCCGAACGAATAGTTTGTCCTACACGTAGCAGCGCCTCACCTGCTTTTACGTGTTTTATTGTTGCGTGCTCAATTATTTTACGGTACAAGTCCTCTTCAAGAGTGGGGAAGAGTTTTTTAAGTTGTTGTAAATCCATAGTTATCTGCGAAGTTATTACTAATTAGCCGCGGGCTTTTGATAAGGGTCTCAATAATTAATTGCGATTAGTATAAATTTTTCGGCTTTCTAATGGATTTGGACTAATATTTTTTCTAAGAATGTCAGGAGTAATCAAGACTGTTGATTTGTCTTGAACTCAAATATTGCTGTTTACTAAGTGAAGCTTCAAGTTGTACGTCTGATTAGCGCTGCTTAAGTAAAACAATATTCTGTAAGCAAAAAAGGTTCAGTATTTTTTTACTAATACAGTCAATCCCGATATATCGCCTCTATTGAATGATAAGCCATCTTCACCATTGTGAACTGCAGCATGGGTATGAAACACAGAGCATTCATAATACCCGATACTTTTGCTTCCTCCATAATTTTTAAATACTTTGTTTTAAGAAACATTTTTCTTAACAGGTTTTTGATTTAATAACTTCGCCGGTTTTCATATAAATACGAAGCTTGCCCATCTTGCTTACACTGATATTTTATCATTGTTCCTTTTTTTCTGTTATTTCTTTTATGGTATGTTCTTTATCATTTGCTACATGAAACTTAGAAACAGCCGCTCTTTGTGAACCATAAATACCTGAATGCCCGCTGAAATAATAAGCCGTAAAACAGGCTACAGCATAATAAACTACATTGTTAGAGCCAAAGAGTTCTACACCTATGAACGTACAGGCAAGAGGGGAACAATAAGTATTGCAGCAGTTTAACAGCATCCACTACTGCTGCAGGTTTTATTTTCCTGTATAGGTGGGCATGGTACTGTGCCATAAGAGCAAAATACACAACAGTCACCTTGCTTCGGCTTTAATACAATATTGCAATTTATACATTTATAGAAGTATTGACAAGCATCAGCAGGCATTGTTTCTTCTTTCTGAAAGCCGCATTCAGGACAAGTGATTGTTGAGTGCAGTGCTATTGTTTTTTCCATTTTCGATTGTTTTTTATCGCAAACTGCCTGCTTTTAACTTTGCTTTACAGTAGCTTTTTCTGAAACGGTTGCAGCTTTGTATCAGATTTTTTCAATGCTTTAATAATATCGGCAACTGATGTTTTAGCAGGATTATATTTTCTTGTAGTAATGTGTCCCGGATATTCTACTTTCTGTTCTGCAACACCATCGAGCGCTTTTAATGCAGCAGCAACATTATTTGAATAACCGGCACAAGTCATGCCTGTGATTTTCAATTTAACTGTTTTAGGTTCCTGCTTAGTTACGGTTTTTACAGTTGTTTGAGCATTTACTTTACAATCTCCAATGCTGCAGACCTATGCTGAGGTCTCTGCTTTTTGCAGCTTTTTTTACATTCTCCTATTAATACCTGATCAACATAAGGACGTACACAAGTTGTATTCATCAGTCAAAAGTAACTATTTAAGCAACTACTTACATAAGAGCGTTATTTTAACAGCATAAATGAAAAGTAATAATGTTCTTTAGCTTTTGGGGAGAATAGTTATTTTAATAAACTGCATTTATTGAAGAAGATCATTATTGTTTTTATTCTCAAAACGCTCATTCATTTTCCACTCACGGATTTTTGTAAATGGTAATTTTAAAAGGTTGCCTATCGTTAATTCTTTTTCATCTGCATAAGATGGCACTCCTGTTACAATTTCATTTTGATGGATGTTTAATCTTGCGGTTTTATGTATCCTGTCCCAGAAAGAAAAGATGATCGAATAATTACTATCGGTTTCTCTTTTTATCATGGAATGATGAATGCCATGCATTCGCGGAGTTACAATTAAAAAGTTTAAAATCTTTTCAAACCTAAAGGGAAGTTTAGTATTACTATGCTGAAATTGGGTAGCTGCTTCAAAAGCGATTTCATAAATGAGCACCATTACCGGTGAAGCGCCGATTAAAATAACCGCAGCCCCGCGAAAGAAAACTGAAGCAATCATTTCCCCAAAATGAAAACGGAATGCCGTAGTTACATCCAAATCCAGGTCGGTATGATGCACTAAATGAAACCGCCACATGAAGGGCAGCTTGTGCAACAAAATGTGCCAGATGTAATTGGTGTAATCAAGAAATATAAAACTGATAGCGGCTTTTAACCATGAGGGTGCGTCAAATAAATAATTCAGGCCAAAATGCCAACTTTGATTTTGTACAGCGAGACAAACCATAGCAGGTATAAACAGCAACCTAAGCAGTGCAAATGCCGGAATAGAAACAATGAAATTGATAAGTATCCTTTTCCATCTGCTCTGCACTCTTTTTCTTAATTGAAACTTGCTTTCAAGTAAAAACAGCACAATAAAAACAGTTAGCAAAATGGGTGTGCCATACGTATCGAAAATGGATTTAATCATCGTCTCTTAATTTTTCACCTCCTCCTTTTTTAGTGTGCCAAGGTAGCATCTTTGTTTACATGCAAATCCTGTTGTATTTATTGGCCGTTTTCCTACCATCATTTTGAAATATCTTATTCCATCTTCTGACGCTTGACAAAAAAGTGCGCAAACGGTTATAGCCAAAAGCTCTGTATTTATTTGGTCTTATTTTTCCTTTTTGCCGTACGAACGCTGCAAATTTATTCACCCATTCATTAAATGTTTGCATAAACTCATTTATAGAGTGGAGCGTGGAGAAGTGGAAAAATTAAATTGTCAGTTTTATAATATTAAATTTATTAAAATTATAAAGCAGTAAGCCATGATTGATGTATTTGTCTAAAATAATTTGAATTGTTGCACAAGCCATATATACACCCATTATCCCGGGCACAAAACCCATTACGCCTATTTCACTGCAATTTGGTACATCTTCGGGACTGGGTTGTTCAGGATAAATATCCCTTAAATTTTTACTGCCGTTATAATTAAATACTGCTAATTGTCCTTCAAATTTTAAAATACTTCCATAAACCAAAGGCTTCTGTAATTGTACACAAACATCATTCACTAAATACCGCGTTAAGAAATTATCCGAACCATCTACCACAATATTAAACTGCTCTATAATAGTGGCGGCATTTGCCTCCTGCATAAATTCTTCAAACACTATGTATTGAACGTTTGGATTTGACTGTTGCAATTTACCTGCAGCCGACGAAGCTTTTGGTTTACCAATATCATCTGTTGTATATAAAATCTGGCGATGAAGATTATGTATCTCTACCTTATCAAAATCAATAATGCCAATAGTTCCAACACCTGCTGCATTCAAATATTGCAACACAGGACAACCTAAGCCACCTGCACCTACGACCAATACTTTTGCATTTTTTATTTTTAATTGTCCCTCAAACCCCACTTCATCCAGAATCAACTGACGGCTGTAGCGGTTTAACTCTTCAAAAGAAAAATCTGCCATAATTAAAACACTTTATCCCAGTCTTTCCAAACAGGTTCATAGCCGCTTGCTGCAATAACGGAAGCCACTTCTTCAGGAGTGCGTTCATCGCTTATTTCAAACTGCTCCAATGAGTCTTCATCCACACTATAACCACCAGGGTTTGTTTTAGAACCGGCGCTCATAGTGGTTGTACCAAGTTTGATTAAATGATTTCTAAACTCTTCAGGTTCTCTGGTTGATAATGATATTTCTACATCTTCATTCACTATGCGATAAGCACATATCAGTTGCACCAGTTCTTTATCATTTATATGAAAATTAGATATATCTACTCCTTCAGCCGGGCGAATGCGGGGAAATGCAATGGAGTATTTTGTTTGCCAATAAGTTTTCTGTAAATAATCCAGGTGCAAAGCACAAAAAAATGAATCTGTTCTCCAGTCTTCTAATCCTAACAAAGCTGCGAGTCCAATTTTGTGCATGCCTGCTCTTCCAATCCTGTCTGGCGTTTCAAGCCGGTAATAAAAATTTGATTTCTTTCCTTTAGGATGATAGTCCTTGTATTTTTCTTTGTGATACGTTTCCTGGTACACTAAAACTGAATAAACGCCCGCACGTTGCAGTTGTTCATATTCGTCCTGTTCCAAAGGTTGTACCTCAATGGAAATATTTGCAAAATGCGGTTTAATTATATTGATGGCATTGATAAAATAATCAACATGCACGGTATGATTAGATTCACCGGTTACTAAAAGAATATGATTAAAACCATGTTGCTTTATCACATGTATTTCCTGCAATATTTCAGCAGCCGTTAATGTCTTGCGTTTTATTTTATGATCTAAACTGAAGCCGCAATAAGTGCAAATATTATTACACTCATTACTTAAGTACATAGGTGCAAAAAGTTGTATTGTTTTACCAAAACGCTTTTTAGTAAGCTGGTGGCTTAGCTGTGCCATCTGTTCTAAATAAAGCGTTGCCGCAGGAGAAATTAATGCTTTAAAATCCTCCAATGTTCTGTATGCTGCAGCCAAAGCATTCTCCACATCTTTTGCTGTTTTATTCATGATGGATACCTGCACATTATCCCATGAATAAGTATCGTAAATGTCTTTAAACTGTTTCATGTAAAAATTCGGTTAAGGGACTTGAGGCAATGGCATGATGTACTTTATTACCCGGTTTACTTTCAAAAGCCATTCGACCTGCAAGCACTGCAAGTTTGAAAGACAGGGCTATAAGTGCTGGATTTCCTGCAACAGCAATAGCCGTGTTTACCAATACAGCATCGGCTCCCAACTCCATAGCTAAAGCCGCATCAGAAGGTGCACCAATTCCTGCATCTATAATCACCGGCACATTGCTTTGTTCTATTATTATTTGTAAAAAATCAAATGTCTTTAATCCTTTGTTGCTGCCAATTGGTGAACCTAATGGCATCACGGCTGCAGTTCCTGCATCTTCCAGTCGTTTGCATAAAACGGGATCTGCATGAATGTATGGCAATACAACAAATCCCAACTTTGCTAACTCTTCGGTAGCTTTTAATGTTTCAATCGGGTCGGGCAGTAAGTATTTTGGGTCGGGATGAATTTCTAATTTTACCCAGTTGGTTTCCAACGCTTCTCTCCCCAGTTGCGCGGCCAGCACGGCTTCTTTAGCGTTGCGAACACCGGAAGTGTTAGGCAATAAATTAATGTGCGAATGTTGCAGGTGCGATAACAAGGCGTCTGTTTCTGTTTCCAGGTCAACACGTTTTAAAGCCACGGTTACCAACTCCGTTTCCGAAGCCAATACCGCTTCTTCCATTTCTATGGACGAGCCGAATTTACCCGTTCCTAAAAACAAACGGGATTGAAATATTCTGCCTGCTATTGTCAGTTGCTTCATATTAATACTTCGTTTAATTGTTGCAGTAATAATTTTTTATCAGTATGATGTGTAATAATGCCGGATACCGCCACACCATAAACACCTGTTTGCATGATGGCTTCAATATCTTCCAACACAATACCTCCAATGGCATACACCGGGATTTCAATTTTGCGTTGTTCCAATTCATCCATGATTTTTTTGTACCCTTCCAAACCTAAAATCGGGCTAAGCTTTTCTTTTGTCGTGGTGAAACGTAAGGGACCTAAGCCAATGTAATTGCAACCTTCATCAACACGTTTCAATATGTCATCCAAAGTGTTTGCAGTGCCGCCGATTATTTTATCTCCAACAATTTTTCTTGCTTCAGTAACCGGCATATCCTGTAAGCCGAGATGCACACTATCTGCATCTATGTCTTTCGCAATTTGCGGATGGTCGTTGATAATAAAGGTTGCACCGTATGAAGGGCAAACTGCTTTAACCTGCTGTGCCAATGCTTTTATTTCTTCAGTTGTTGCGTTTTTAAAACGAAGTTGTATCCAATCACAACCTGCATCCAGCGATTCCTGTATATTGTTGAGTTGGTCTCTTGCTGTTGCTCCTTGTGATATATATTGAAGTTTACTAAACATGATGATAACCTAATAAAGTATTGTTGCTGTTTAAAAATTGTTCAATGTATTTTTTTGATCGGGTGCATGCTGACACCAGATCAAAACCCAATGCAAGATTTGCAGTGATGGCTGATGATAACACACAACCTGAACCATGCTTGGGACTGACTTCAGTTGTTGTTGCATCTAATTTCATTACCTCATTTTTTATGTACAAATAATCAACGCCTGTCTCTTCATTATTATGACCACCTTTTAATAAAACATTGCAATGGACTGCTAATTTTTGTGCTGCTTCTTTTGCATTGGGTGAAGGCCACAGTTGTATTGCTTCATTGTAATTCGGTGTTATTAAAAATACTTTTGAAAATGTTTCAAATAACACTTGTTCATTTATTGTTTTATTCCAGAAATTAAAACCGCTGCTTGATTTTATAACTGTATCAATCACTATTTTCAACGAGTTATCTTTTTTATGAATAAATGAAACTATCCTGTTTAATACGCCTATGTTTTCAACTATTCCAATTTTTACAACGCTTACATTATACTGTAACAGCATGGTTTCAAGCGATTGTAAAATATCTTTTTCCTCTTCCCACCTAATGGTAAAAAACTCGTTTTCTGTTTGTAAGGTTTGTGCTGTGCTGATGCCTAAACCATACACTTTATACTCCTCAAATGTTTTTATATCGGCCAAAAGTCCGGCACCTGCAGAAGGGTCTAATCCTGCGATGCTTAAAACTATTGGTCTGTTTGCTTCCATGCTTTTTGTACTGCTTTAAACTGCTGAATGCTTTCTTTGGGCTTTTGCCAAATTATTCCTAAAACCGCTGCACCATTAAATTGCATGTCCATCACCTGTTTAATATTTGTTGCATCAATTCCTCCAATCGCAATCACTTTTGGATGATTATCCATAACTGGAAATAAAAAATCATCCTTAATTGTTGAAGTGTATCCCTGCTTGGAAATACTGTTGAACAACGGACCAAAAAAAGTGTATTCAAAAGAGGACGATAAAGTATTATATTCTTCGGTTTGATGAATGGATGCAGATAAAATATTATCAACTTCCTTCAATGCTGTCAATGCTTCTTCCCTCATTTCTTTTCTTTTAACTTCAGAAAAATGCAATCGTTTTATTCCATAATAATTTGCTATTTCATGATGTTGATGCAGAGCAATTTTGTTATGATGTTTTGAACTTATCTTTTCTATTAATTCTCTTAACTCATTAATATTAGTATCAGGTTTTCTTAAATGCAATACTTCTAATCCTTCTTCAAATAATGCATTAATGATGGTAGCTTCATTTGCTATTGGTGTTGGATTTGAGATTACTATCAGCATAATTTTTTTTGAACCACAAAGGCACGAAGAACACAAACTTTCACTAAATCTTTGTGCATCTCAGTGCTTTTGCGTCCTGGTGGTTTTATTGCTCAGCAGAATTACCCAAAGTACAAGTGAGTGACACAACGATGATGCTATGAAATACAAATGTGCGTTCCACAAAAACTTCTTATTGATAAATTTCTTTTCCGCTTTCAATAAACTCTTCTGATTTTTCCAGCATTCCTTTTTCTGCAAAATCACGTATCTGTTGTGTAATCTCCATAGAACAAAATTTTGGCCCGCACATGCTGCAGAAGTGAGCCACCTTGGCACCATCAGCCGGTAACGTTTCATCATGAAATTCCCGGGCAGTATCAGGATCAAGTGATAAATTAAATTGGTCATCCCATCTAAATTCAAACCTTGCTTTACTTAACGCATTATCTCTGTATTGTGCGCCGGGATGACCTTTCGCCAGGTCCGCCGCATGTGCTGCAATTTTATAGGTGATAACTCCATCCTTAACATCTTTTTTATTGGGTAACCCCAGATGTTCTTTGGGAGTAACATAACAAAGCATTGCCGTTCCATACCAACCAATCATGGCAGCGCCAATGGCAGACGTAATATGATCATACCCCGGAGCAATATCTGTAGTTAAAGGACCAAGCGTATAAAAGGGCGCTTCCTTACAATACTTTAGTTGCTTTTCCATGTTCTCTTTTATCAGGTGCATCGGTATGTGCCCCGGACCTTCATTCATCACCTGCACATCATGCTTCCATGCAATCCTGTTGAGCTCACCCTGTGTTTTTAATTCTGCAAATTGTGCTTCATCATTGGCATCGGCAATGCTGCCGGGGCGCAAACCATCACCCAAAGAAAAGGATACATCGTAGTGTTTCATAATCTCGCACAACTCTTCGAAATGTGTGTATAAAAAACTTTCTTGATGATGCGCCAGACACCACTTTGCCATGATAGAACCGCCACGGCTAACGATGCCGGTTAAACGTTTTGCAGTCATGGGAATGTAGCGCAACAACACAGCCGCATGAACTGTAAAATAATCAACGCCCTGCTCTGCCTGTTCGATAATTGTATCACGATAAATTTCCCAGGTGAGTTCCTCTGGTCTGCCACCAACTTTTTCCAATGCCTGGTAAATAGGAACAGTACCAATGGGCACAGGAGAGTTGCGGATGATCCATTCTCTTGTTTCATGAATATTTTTTCCGGTAGATAAATCCATGATGTTGTCAGCGCCCCAACGGCAAGCCCACACTGCTTTTTCCACTTCTTCTTCAATGCTGCTGCTTACGGCGCTGTTGCCGATGTTTGCATTTATTTTCACTAAAAAATTTCTTCCAATAATCATTGGCTCCAATTCAGGATGATTAATGTTTGCAGGAATGATAGCACGACATGCTGCAACTTCATCCCTTACAAATTCGGGAGTGATAAGACCTTTGGGCGTATTGGCGCCAAAACTATTGCCTGCATGTTGTTGTGTTAATAATTCGTACTGACCATTGAGTTTATATTTTAGTGCATCAATGCGCTGGTTTTCACGAATGGCAATGTATTCCATCTCCGGTGTGATGATGCCTTTTTTTGCATAATGCAGTTGCGTTACATTAGCACCATTTTTTGCACGAAAAGGGTTTTTAATGTGCTCAAAACGCAGTGCATCAAGTGAGGTATCTTGTTTACGTTGCCTGCCATATTCAGAGGAAACATTATCCAACCATTCCACATCATTTCTATCCAAAATCCATTGCTCACGCACACGCGGCAAGCCTTGCTTAATATCAATCTTTATATTTCCATCAGTATAAGGACCGCTGGTATCATACACAATCACCGATGGATTTTCTTCCATTTTTCCACTGCTAAGTTTGGTTGGCGAAAGTGTTATTTCACGCATCGCTACTTTGATATTTTTATGCAACGTTCCTTCTGCATAAATCTTTTTAGAACCAGCAAAAGGAGTGGTGGAGATAGTTTCCTGTTCGGGTGCTTTATCTGTTTTTTTCATACAACTGTTTTTGAGTGAAAGAATTTTTATGATACCGGCATTTGAATATAAATGTTGCTTTTCTTGCGTCGCACTCGTGTGCTTTGCTTAAGTCTCTTAAGCAAGGAACCACAAAGACACCAAGAACAAAAGTTGCACAAAGCCTTGGAGAACATTAGCGCCTTCGTGTCTTTATGGCTCAAAAAAAATCATCCGCCCTGCGTTGCTTTTATCACCAAAACTTTATCATTGGGCTGCAGCATATAACTCTGCCATTGTGTTTTTGGAACAACGGTTTCATTAACTGCCACAGCAATGCCTTTTTGCTTTTCTCCTATCAAATCATTTATAATAATTTGAACAGAAGCTTGTTCCACGATTTCTTGTTTATAATTGTTGAAAGTGATTTCCATTCCTTATTACTTTTTAATAAAACTTCAGGAATGGCGAATGTGAAAGTATGTGGCTACTTTTCCCTTCGGCAGCATTATCTGCATCAGGTTCGTAGGGTATAATCTCAGCCCGGAAGGCACCCCTAAAGTTTTAGCGAATGTAGAACTTTTTTTATTATCCGGGTTAGAAATGGTTATTTTTTTATTCTAATTGCTTCTTCTATATTAATTGACATAAGTAAACCTATTCAGTCCAGGGATGGCTGCCCCTAATATAATAATCAGATAGAAAATAAGGTTTTTTACCGACAAGTTTGTTCTTTATTTCTTTTATTGAAGTTACTTTAATTACTCCATTAGATTTTGCAACAATAAAAAGTGTTTTACTTATTTGCAATTAATAGTCCAATCTTTCCGGTTTTTTGTTGCTCTTAAGTTATACGTAACCCTGTTTTGAAGCCACCGCAAAGAATAGGAGTCTATCAACCTCATGTTCGACCAATTGCCCCAAGGAAAAACGAATGCAAATGTTGAGTTAGGTGCTAAAATGAACGCAGGCCTCCCGGGGGCACTTTTAATTTTTATAAGCCGTATCATGGGAAGCTTTTAAAAAAGGTACCAGCTTATAAAAACTATCCAGCCTGTCCGGTTTTTTAATGCAATAGAATTATATTCTGAAAAAGATTTTTTTACGGTATAAAAAATACAGCATACCAAATTCTAAAGCAAATATGACAAATGATCCGATTATTTCTGCCGGTATCTGCGGAAAATGAATAAAGCCCAGTAATCCGTTCGTTATCGTCAGAATGTATTCATTAAACCATCTTGCACCAACAATCTCAAAAAAGAGATATATAAAAATGGAGTTCATTCCAAAAATAGTAAAGAATAAAAGATGCTTTTGATGCTTTTTTACATCAATCCACCAATAGGAAATGGCAAGAAATAAAAGACACCAGCCGCCGGAGACAAGTACAAAAGAACTGGTAGCGATTTTCTTGATAACAGGTGTAATACCGGTCAGATCGAGACCAAAACCAACCATAAATAAAATGGCTGCGCTTAGCAAAAGATACTTCATCTTTTGAGCCGAAGTCTTGTTGCCCAACAGCAGTTGACCTGCCATCATTCCGCAGATTGTATGTGCGCTGGTTGAGATACAATTGATAGCAACCCAACCACCCTTGTTTATCTTATTCATGAGAATAACATCTATATAATTGCCAAAGTTATGCTGGTCGGTAAAGGGCTGGTCAAACCGTGGGATATGTGTAAAACGATATAAAAATTCAGGTATTACCAGGCATAAAATGCTTACACCTATTTGCGCAGCTACCGGAAAATCAATCACCAGGAATGCAACAAGCGTTGTAAAAGACAACTGAGTAAGCACATCCCACAATTCAAAAGAAAGACCTTTTTCCCTGACTGCATAATCCAGCACGCCCCAAAAGAACAGCCAGCCGCACCTTTGTAACACTTTTACAAATGTTACTCCCCAGCTGTTGTGTTCCCTTTGTTTTTTTATCGAGAAAGCCATGGCCGTACCCGCAACAAACATAAAAACAGGCTGCACCAGATCCCACAAATGCAAGCCATGCCATTCGTGGTGAAAGAACTGGTTTAGCAATGGCATCATAGCAGTACCTTCTGCAACCGGCATCAGGTGATTATACAATTCTGTACTTTCAAGTGTCAGCAGCACCATCGTAAGCCCTCTTACAAAATCAAGAGACAGCAGCCGCCCTGACGATTTGAGTAAAGGTGAAGGAGCATTCATAGAGGTCATCCAGGTTTATTTTAAATGGAATAATTCTTATTAGAATTAATTAAAATGATATTTATGGTAAAATCAAAAAAAGTCATATAAAAAATGGTTTTAAAAAAAATAATAATAAGCGCTTATATATCTTGTTTCTATGACGATTTGTGCGGCTAAACTTGCCATAACCTTCAGGTCGTTGGTTATAGAAAGTTTAGGCATTGGCTTTAGCCAGAACTCTTTAGAAAGGATGTGCATTCAAAAATTCTTAATATCCTTTAGCAAAGGTTTTCTTTTATCATATCGCATGTTATGTCTGTTTTTTTGGCTAAAGCCGCTTATGTATTATTCTTTATCCACAACGTGAATGTCATGGCAATTACAGCTTAATCATAGTTGCCAATACCATCTGTAATAGAACCTGCATTGGTAAGAAGGTTTTTAAAATGATTAGTAAATTTAAAAATACTTTCTTAAAAGTAATACAAGCAATTGACTTTTAATACGCAAACGTTTGTTCCCTTTTTCTATTCCTTTGTTTAATTACATTTAGAAACAGATGTCTTTTTTAATAAAAAAATTAATTTAAACTAAATGAGCCGTAATCAGTACATAAAGAAAACTTTTTCATATCATCTCGTAATGCTTGCATTAGGGCAAATGATTTCGTTTAATACTTTTTGTCAGGAGGTAAATGACCTGAAACTAAAAGATTACCGCCCGGTTTCTATTTATAAAACGCCGCAATCGAAAATAGAAAAAGCAAAATATGCCGTTATGGATTTTCATTCTCATGATTATCCCAAAACAAATGCTGAGCTGGATAAATGGGTAAAAACAATGGATGAAGCGGGCATAGCAAAAACAATGATCCTCACCTACTCTACCGGTGCAGGCTTTGACTCTGCGGTTGACAAATATGCGCGTTACAAAGGCCGGTTTGAGATGTGGTGCGGCTTTGATTATACCAGCCTTAATCAGCCGGGTTGGGAACAACGTGCAGTGAAAGAACTGGAAAGATGCTATAAAAAAGGAGCAAAAGGCGTTGGCGAATTGGGTGATAAAGGTTTGGGAGAATTTTATTCGTTACCAACACCAGGCTGGGGTGTACACATTGATGACCCGAGAATGAAGCTATTGATAAAAAAATGCGGTGAGCTTCACATGCCAATAAGCATACACGTTGCAGAAGATGCGTGGATGTACCTAAAGCCCGATTCAACCAACGACGGGTTGATGAATGCATCAAAATGGCAGGTAGATATGACTAAAAAAGGCATTCTTAATCATGACCAGTTAATAGCAACACTGGAGCATGCAGTAAGAGATAATCCGAAAACAACTTTTATTGCCTGTCACCTCGCCAATACCTGTTCTGACCTGAGTGTACTGGCTGGCTTGTTTGATAAATATCCAAATTTATATGCTGATATCGCTGCGCGGTATGGCGAAATTGCTCCTATTCCCCGCTTTGTACATGCCTTTATGGAAAAATACAGCGACAGGCTTGTATATGGAACGGATATGGGAACTGCCAAAGAAATGTATCAAACAACTTTTCGCATTCTCGAATCTGCTAATGAACATTTTTATGATCATGACCAGTTTGGCTACCACTGGCCATTGTACGGATTATCATTAACAGACGCAACGCTTAAAAAAATATATGGTGATAACGGCAAAAGGATAATGTCGCAGTAAACAGATGGAAGCATTTACATAGTCTCCTTATTTGTTCAGTTAATGATAAATAAAATACGACCTTTTTTTAAAATACTTATACAGCTAAAAGGTCTTTCTATATTAGTTTCTAAAAGTTTTTTATTGTACTTCGCTGCAATGTTTGCGGAAGTAGCGGCAATAGTGATTCCCAGCTCAAATATAATTATATCGTTCAATAGAGTTTCTATTGCTGAATGGAAAAATTTATAGGCAGGTCAACAGACGGAACCGGGATGAATACTAAAACGAAACGGCCGCTGGAAGTAATACAACCAAGGGTTATACTACAACATGTAACAAGTATTCTTCCACAAGTCAGCGTTTTTTATTCTACATTCGTCTTTAAACTTTGGTATGGATGCAGAAATATGTTTCCTTGAGCGACGCTGAACTCGTTTCTCTTTTAAAGAATGGGGATCAGTCTGCGTATACCGAAATCTACAAGCGCTATCATGCTGCTTTATATATTCACACCTATAATAAAATCCGAAACCGGGAGGAATCCCGTGATCTTGTTCACGATCTTTTCAGCAGTATCTGGCAAAGACACCAGGAATTACAATTAAAGACGACCCTCGCGACTTATCTCTATGCTGCGATACGTTATAAAGTTTTCGAGCTTATAACGCGCAAAGAGAAAGCATCTGATTACCTGAAATCAATAAGCGCCTTTGCTGAACAGCAGCATTGCCTTACAGATCACCTGATCAGGGAAAAACAGTTAAACGAATTGATCGAAAAGGAAATAACTGCCCTTCCTGCAAAGATGCGTGAGGTATTTGAGTTAAGCCGGAAAGAAAACCTCTCACATAGCGAGATAGCTGCACGGCTTGGCATTTCGGAAATGACCGTAAAAAAGCAGGTCAATAACTCTCTCAAAGTACTGCGGTCCAAACTTGGTTCAAGCCTGTTCGTCGCGTTTATCCTGTAAATATTTTTTTTAGTTTTATCTACGCCCAACGGAGGATATAACCGACTATATAAGTATACAGGGCAATCATGGAAAACTTACAAGTCAAAGCATTATTAGAAAAATACCTGTCGGGAATCTGCACTGAAACAGAAATAGCTATTCTGGAAGATTGGTACCTGCAAAGGGATATACAGTTATCTTCAGAGTTGACAGCAGAAGAGATGTACCAGGATCTGGCTCAGATAGCAAAGGGCTTGCCACTATATATTCCTTCAAAAAAACGTAGCCTGTGGCCACGATTTGCGGCAGCAGCAGCTGTATTAATCTTGTTTTTGAGCATTTATTTATTGTTGCCTGGTAAGCAATCGCTTTCACATTCAGCGTTAACTGAAATAAAAGTCCCGGGCAATTTAAAAAAGCAAATCAGGCTGGCTGACGGAAGCGAGGTCTGGATCAATTCAGAGTCATCTTTAGCCTACCCCTTGTCTTTTAAAGGAAGTACCCGCGAGGTCTATCTATCAGGTGAAGCTTATTTTGACATCTCACACGATCCGGGCAAACCTTTTATTATTCATACAGGTGAACTAACCACTACGGTGCTTGGGACTGCATTCGATATAAAGGAAGATAAAAAGCTGCACACTGTAATTATCACGGTGACAAGGGGTAAAGTAAGTGTGAGCAGAGGCAGCAGGAAACTGGGTATTCTTACCCCTAATGAACAAATTAGTTTTAATACCGTAAGCAGTAAGGCGATAAAACAAGGAGCAGATGCACAGCAGGCAATAGCATGGCAAAAAATAGACCTTCAATTTGATAATACCAGTTTTGAAGATGCGACCAAACAACTGGAACAGCGTTACCAGGTTAAAATCAGGTTTGCCAATGAAAAAGTCAAAAATTGTCGTTTTACAGGCGCTTCACTAATCGGCGAATCATTGGATAAGCTGTTAAAAACAATGTGTGATTTCAATCAGGCCAGCTACCGCAGGCAGGCAGACGGCAGCATACTTATTGACGGGCAGGGATGCGGGTAATTAAATAATTAACCTTAAAAAATCTTAATCTTAAAATGAAGTAATAAAACGTTCAGACGAGGTCTGAGCCGCAAGGCGGTAAAAATTAATTTAACCTGCAAGCCGACAGCCATCGGCTCACAGGTCTCCCGGCAGAACCGGGGTTTTAAATCATTCGACAATCATTAAAACATTTCAAAACTATGAATTTTTCTGCAATAATGCGGGAACCGTCAGCATTTTGTGCTCACATAACCGAAAAAACAAATAACAATAAAAGAACAGTCCTGCAATTCATGCGTATCAGCCTGCTCATTACCGTTATAACTTTTACGTCTGTTCAACTCTTACTGGCATTGCCCGCTAAAGGACAAAACATGTACACTGACCAGGTAAAAGTGAACTTAAAGTACCAAAGCCTGGAGGAAGCTATCCGCCAGATTGAACAACAAACATCTTTTATATTTTTCTATCGCAAATCTTCTCTTACAAATTTGCAAATCTTAAACCTGCCCTATGCCTCCCGAACAGTGGAGCAAACACTTACAGAGCTATTAAAAAACACCTTTCTTACCTTCCGACAGACAGATAATCATATTTTTTTAGAAAAATCGAGGGAAGACACTGCATATAAGGTTAGTGGAAGGGTGCTTAGCATTGAACACAAGCCGGTAGAAATGGCAACTATTACCTTAAAAAATGCCTCGAACCTCAAAGATGTTCAAATCATCTCTGCAGACACCACCGGCAATTTTAAATTGACTGTTGCTGAGAAAGGAAATTACCTGCTGGTCATCTCTGCTGTGGGTATGGACAGCCTGATAGTCGGCCTGGAATTAAGCGATTTAAAATTGATTAGGTTGCCTGACATTACATTACATCCCTTTAGTCACCGGTTAAAAGAGGTATCCGTAGTTGGGCAGAAACCGCTGATAGAACAAAAGATTGACAGGACGATTTTGAATGTCAATTCGCTCATTACTAACAGCGGTGCTAACGCACTGGAAGTATTGGAAAAATCTCCCGGCGTTTTAGTTGATGCCAATGGAAACATTAGCTTTAAAGGAAAATCCGGAGTTTTGATACTGATAAATGACAAACCTACTTACCTGTCAGGTAGCAATCTTACGGCTTACCTGAAATCATTGCCTGCCTCCACGCTGGATCAAATCGAGCTTATGGATAATCCGCCTGCTAAATATGATGCTGCTGGGGATGCCGGTGTAATCAATATTAAAACTAAAAAATCAAAAGCAGCAGGTTTTAACGGATCTGTCGCCACTAATTATGGGCAAGCTCATTACGGGCAAACGAACGAGAGTTTGGATTTGAATTACGGTACAAGTAAGTTCAATCTTTTTGCCAACGCAGCCTACGGAATCAATCGTGGCTTTCGAAGACTGGACCTGACCCGAAATGACTTTGATGCTGGCGGCAGCGCAATTTCCGCTTTTAACCAAACACAGTTTATTAAATCAAAGACCGTTTATTCGAATCTGAAATTAGGGGCAGATTATTTCCTGTCCCAAAAGACTACCTGGGGAGTAGTGTTTTTAGGATCTTTATCGCCAGGCTGGGTCGACAATCCTTCTACTAATTTAATATATAACGGCCATGCAGGTCTGGATTCTGTGGTAATGGCCGACAACCACAGCAAAAGCCATTTTAACAATGGCGGGATCAATCTCAACTACAGTCATCAGTTTGATAAAACAGGGAAAGCGCTCACCTTTGATTTGGATTACCTGAGTTACAGCGCGGTTCGTGATGAACAATTTTTTAATCAAACCCGTAAGCCAGATAATACCTTAACGGCTACGCAGTCACTTACTGACCATTCGCCGACTGCTATTCAAATTTATTCGGCTAAAACCGATTTTACGCAACCTCTTAGCGAAGATGCAAGGATAGACGCCGGATTAAAAACAAGCTACGTCAGTACGGATAATAAGGCCAATTACTTTGACCTGTCCAATGGCCTTAGTACGGTAAATTATGATTTTTCTAATCAATTTCTCTACAACGAAAATATCAATGCCGGCTATGTGAACTTTAATAAGGCCTTCAAACGCTTAGAGATCCAAGGGGGATTGCGCATGGAAAATACGAATGCCCGTGGGCACCAGTTGGGTAATGTACAGCATGCAGACTCTTCCTTTACCCGGCATTATACCGATATTTTTCCAACTGCTTATATATCTTATAAATTAGATACCAGCGGAAATCATCTACTGGTCGCCTCCTATGGCAGGCGAATTGGCAGACCGTATTACCAGGACTTGAATCCTTTTGTCCAACCATCTGATAAATTCACTTACTCCTCGGGTAACCCATTCCTTCGACCTCAATACACTACTAATTATAAACTTGCTTATAGCTATAAAAGTATACTCACAATAGGGCTTTATTATAACCACATTTCTGATTACCGAACTGAAGTGGTCAGGCAGGAAGGCAACATTTTTATTGATGGAACAGGAAATATAGGCACAGCAAGTTTTCTGGGGATCGCTGCCAATTTATCTATCAAACCGAAAACATGGTGGTTCCTTAATTTATATGCCCATTTTTTTAGAAATGAATTCAAGGGCAAGTTATTTAACACCTACCTGAACCAATCCTCTACCTACCCAGAATTAAACATGACAAACCAATTTACGCTCGGAAATGATTGGAGTGCTGAAATCAGTGGTTTCTATGTGGGAAAGCATGCCGAGGGGCAGGCCCTTATAAATGTAAAAGGACAGCTTAACGCCGGCTTGCAGAAAAAAATATTACACAAAAATTTATCGGTTAAATTCAGTGTTCGTGATATATTGAGGACCTATACTTCAGATGGGATTACGACTAATATTCCTAATGCGACTTCTACCTTCAGAAATCGTTTCAACTCCCAGTCATTCATGCTGGGTCTGACTTATAATTTTGGTACAGCAGTAAACAAAAGAAAGCGCGAAACGGGTAGTGCAGAAACCGAGCAGAGCAGAGTAAAGAATTAAAGACTTTGCTATGTATCGGATATGTAATTAATACAACTGACTTTACAAGAAAAGTTGTAAGAACCAGATTGGATTTTATCAGAAATGCCGGGATTTTCTTAACATATAATTTTTCCGGTGGGAAAAAACAAACCAATAGAGAGAATATAGACGCTGGTGCAAATGAAGCCAGAGGGCGTTTGTAACATTTATTCTGAAAGAATTTCAAATGCTTTTTATAACATAGTAATACGTTCAAATTTGCTTATTAACAAACAAACTATTAATATGAAACGAGAAGGCTTACGTCAATAAACCTGAGTTTATCAATTCTAAAACTACTACAACCCAGAGGGTCTTTGTATTATTTCCAAACTTAAAAAGGTTTTTTCGTGTTATATCTGCTAACAACTCTGTTAGTTAAGAAAGAGAATTGCCTCATTTTAACTTTTGAAGAAAACACCCAATTTTGTTTTGTTTCAATCAAGTTTTGACAGAATAAAATTTCCTATTTTTCTGCCCTGTTCTTTTCCTTTTTCAATGGCTTCGATAAAATGAATGCCTCCGTACATTCTGCTGATGCTGGCCTGGTCGGCGGCTTCGTAAAAAGAAGTGAATTTCCGGGTTGGTCTTCCGTAAGGCACTTCCGTGGAATCTACAAATGCATAGTTGTTTCCAATCATTTTTGTAAGCACAGTTGCTGCGCTGGAAGAGGCGACACTATGCGCACTGGGATATTCGGGAAAGGCAGGCGTTTGTATTAAAGGAACCCAATCTTTATCAATATAACGGTTGATGTAAGTTTCAGGACGAATGTAATTGTATGTAAATTTCGCCTCCCATACAGCAATGAAACCATCTGCAATAGCGATGGCGGTTTTTGAAATTAAAGACGCCGTTTTTATAGGATTGAGCTTTTCTTTTTCGGCTACTGAGCAGGCAATATGTGTCCAATGACCCGGAGGTGAGTTTTTTTGCTGAAAATAAGTAACATGACCGTTTGTAACAGAAGTATTTGGATTATCGTCCCAATACCATGCAGTAGCAGAGTCGCCAGCCTGTGGATTCTTTACCGTATTATATACCTGGTAAACCTCTTTGTAAAATGCAGAACCCTTTACGGTATCAAATTTAGCAGGCGGCGGCGGACGAAATTGTGATGCAGAATCAAGCACAAAGAGTCGTAATGTTTTCCAGTTTGTCTCAACAGCATCAGTGTAATTGGGAGGTGTTGGCTGGTAGCGTCCTGCCTCTTTTGTAACAATATAAGCGGGAAGTGAATTTCTTTCCAAATATCTGTCTTTGCTTGCCCATTCTATAATGTGATTGCCAACCTGGCGGCCATAAGACACAGAATTATTTAATATTTCTTCGCTGATATTGAAGCTGTCTAATTGCTGCAGAAATGCTTTCTCCATTTCATTAATTTCATCACTGTTAAACACCATTTTTTTAGCAACAGTTGTAAAAGCAATAACACTTGAAACAGGATAACAATATTGCTTTCCCTCTTTTGGTTTTGGAACTGGTTTTAAATCGTGCAATTTTCCTGCATAAGAAGGGTAATTATTATATTGCGGTCTTAATGCTTCATACGCTGCAATATTGGTATAAGCATATATTCTGCTGCAAACCGCAGGTGTAAAAATATCTGAAATTATAACCTGTGTAAGCTTAGCATTCCATTCGGGCAACTGGTTTTCGCAAAACTTGTTTAGTGCATTGGAATCTGCTTTTGGCTTGCAGGCAGAAAAGAACAATACAAACAAGTTTAGTATAAGTATTAATAATTTATTCATGAATTTTAAAGCACTTTTATAATTAGCATAAGTCGCGATAAACTTATGCTCCACTTTAGGGGTTGGGGGTTAATTCCCTTTTATTTCCTTTGTAATCATACAGCTCTGCTCGTGTCACATCTTTACCCACTTTTAATTTTCGTGATGTCTGAGAAAGATAATTACTGCCGTAATAAAATTCCTGCCTGTAAGATTGACCGTTCTTTTTTAGAATGATTGCATAAACATCAGTATTTTTTATGGGAATAGTAACGCTTTGCTTTTGATTAAATTGATAAGCCTGCATTTTGCTGTCATTATTCCCTGTCAAAATGAAATCAGTTCCTTTTGATGAATGAATTTCCGCCAGGCTTTTTACGTCATTGTCAGCTTTAAAACCAGTAACAGCACTTTTTACAGGTTTAAAATTTCCTTTGCCGTCGCCTGATAGCAGCAATCCTTCCATAGCATCATACCGGCCGGTTGATGCTTCAGTGCTGTAAGAATTGCCCGCTAATAAAACATCTGTATTTCCGTCATTATTATAATCGCCGGTAAGCATGCCAAAAACCGGTGCAAACTGGGCTTCTGCCGGCAATGCTTTTCTTACAAATTTTCCATTGCCCTTATTCTCAAAATAACTGCTTTCAAAACACTCACTTTTTACCACGTAGGCATCTTTTATTTCTTCAGGCAAAAAAGACTCTTCAAATGTTGCTTTTGCATAGTTGTCGTATGAAGAAAAGCGGCCGCGCATCGAACTGATCTGCTTTATCATTTCATCACGGGTCGGGTAAATATAATTTTTACCATTAACATAATAACACATTACCGGATCCATCAATCCATTCTTATCATAATCTTTTGCATAAATACAAAGCGGCTGGCTTACAGATGCTTTGTGCCTGCTGTTGAGGCCTAAGTTTCCAACCACGTAATCTATGTCGCCATCATTATCAAAGTCGCCCGCTGTAATGCTGTTCCACCATCCTGATGAATGGTCAATGGTGAATGGTGAAGACAAGGCTTTGCCTTTTTCATTTTTAATAAAAGTGATGGGCATAAACTCACCGGCAAGCATCAGGTCGCTCCAGCCGTCATTATCATAATCTGTCCATAATGCAGAGGTAACCATTCCGATATTTGCCAGTTTCGGGCAAATTTGTTCCGTTACGTCTGTAAATTTTACTTCCTTTTCATGTGCACGGGTATCATTGCGAAGCAAATAACTTCTTGGCGGCATTGGGTAATTACCGGGCGAAACCCTGCCACCAACAAAAAGGTCAAGGTCGCCATCATGATCATAATCAGCGGCTACCACACAAGAGCCGCTTGCTTTAGTGTCGGGTAGTGCATTTGCTATATAACTGAAGTTTCCTTTGCCATCATTCTCAAAGTAACTATCCTGGTAAGCATCAGAATTTATCGTATTTTCTGAGCCGCCACCAACAATATACAAATCAAGATCATTGTCATTATCAGCGTCAAAAAGTAATATGCCCATATCGTCAGACAAGGACTTTTTGGGTAACGGATGCTGAATAAAACTGCCATTTTTATTCTGAAAGAAAAAATTGCCATTCGATGCAGCAGTGCCGCCGATAAAAAAATCTTCTGCGCCATCGCCATTTATATCTCCGACGGCTATGCCGGGACCGTTTTTTGAAAACATGTGCGGCAATAATGGCTGCACTTTAAAATCAACAAATTCTACTTCCCGGTGCTGATAGCTTAAACCTTTTGTTCCTGTAACTTCTGAAAAAATTCCTGAAAAATGTTGCGCATCAAATGCTGCCTTCTTACTGAGAGAGTCTTTTGAATTGAAGGCATCAGCACTATCTAATTGTATAGTTTGATTAGCTTTTATGTTGTATTGCGTTTTTGTACTGCCATCCGGCCAGATAATCTTTAAACTATCAATCTTAGAAATTTTTCCGATACCAAAATGGACGATTGGCTGCATAGAAGATTCAAATCCGCGGGAAAGATAAAATTCCTGGAACTGCATCTTACCATTGGTATAAATATATATTTTTGAGCCGATGCCTTGCACGTTTGGTTGCTTACCTTTCAAAGTAATATTTAGGTAATTATTGTTATTTAGTTCATTTCCATTGTTTTTATAAACTCTTGCTTCTGCATTGAAACAATTAATAATCATATCAAGATCGCCGTCATTATCGAGATCTGCATAACAGGCGCCGTTGGAAAAACCCTTTTGCGTAAATCCCCAATCGTCTGATCTCTTTGTCAGTGTGAGGTCATTGTTATTTTCAAAAAGATAATTCTGTAAAGGAACATTTTCAAGGCTTTTTATTGCTTTCAGTTTTTCTTCGCGCCGGGCATTTTGTTTACCCATCGGATTTTGTAATCGTGACGGGTAATTAATATAATCCAGATTTCCCAAATCACGGTAAAAACCATTCGTTACAGCAAGATCTTTGTCGCCGTCGTTATCATAATCTGCCCATAACGCGCTCCAGCTCCAATCGGTACTGCTGACGCCGGATAGAAATGCAATGTCACTAAACGTGACCTCACCACGGCCCTCTCCTTTAGGAGAGGGAAAAAACCTTTTTCCTTTAGAAAAGGAAAGCGGATTATTTATTTGTTTTGAAGGAAAAAGACCATTATTTAATTGTAATGCATTTCGGGTGTATTGCGGCTCATAACCTTTTTGAAGCGATAACTGAAACTTATCATAACTTGAAGGTGGAATAATCATCTTTTTCCGGTAATTGTCTTCGGGCAACATATCAAGCGTGTAAATGTCAGGAAGGCCGTCATTATTAAAATCAGCAATATCATTACCCATCGAGGCAAAGCTTGTATGTTTCAGGCATTCTGCTGTCTTGTCACTAAAAGTAACCTCACCCCGGCCCTCTCCCTGAAGAGAGGGAGAAGAGCCGTTATTTATGTATAAAATATCGTTGGTTAAAAAATCATTCGACACGTAGATGTCCGGCCAGCCATCGCCGTTAACATCACTGATTGCTGCGCCGAGACTGTATCCTTCCACTAAAATTCCTGCTTCTTTTGAAACGTCTGTGAATGTTACCTCACCCTGGCCCTCTCCTTGAGGAGAGGGCGAAGAACCTTCTCCTTTAGAGAAGGGAAGCGCATTATTTTCTTTTTTAGTAGAGGGAGATGGGCCGTTGTTACGATATAAAATGTCTGTACCTAACGATTCTCCGTTTACTTTTCTGTCGTGAATAGTATTAACACCCGTTACCATTTCATCGGCGGGATTGGTAATGAGAAATAAGTCGAGGTCGCCGTCTCTATCATAATCAAAAAAAGATGCATTCATTGTTTGCCTTGTTTCTGCAATACCGTATTGCTTTGCTTTTTCTGTGAAAGTGACCTCACCCCGACCCTCTACCTCATCCGCCCTTCGGGCACCTTCTCCCTTAGAGAAGGGAAGCGTATTATTTGTTTTCTTTGAAGAGGGAGAAGAACCATTGTTTATGTAAAGAAGGTTATGCATGTCTCCAAACTTTGCGCTGCCGGCAACGTTTACATAAATATCAAGAAATCCATCGCCGTTGATGTCTACCATAGAAACGCCGGTGCACCAGCGGTCGGTAAGAAGGCCTGCCTTTTCGGTAATATCTTCAAATGTAAAATTTCCCTTATTCAGGTAAAGTCTTCCGCTTGTTTCGTTGCCGCTGAAATATAAATCTACCAATCCATCGTTGTTAATATCTCCTGCGGCTACGCCTGCACCGGTGTAAAGGTTCATGTACTCAAGCACGTTGTACTTATCATTTTCCGCAACTTTATTGTTAAAATGAATATTTGTGTGAGAAGATGGCAGTAACTGAAATAAAGTCTTTTTTTGATTGCAGGACGATAATAAAAATACTTGAACAACGAAGACACAAAGACAGGAAGCTGCACGAAGGCTTTGTGATACTTTGAGCCTTCGTGTCTTTGTGGTTTTATTGCTCAATAGAATTACTATAGGTACAAGAGTGCGACGCAACAAAAGCATCATTAAAGATAATAAGCCGGGGACAAAAAAAATATACGTTTGGCTGATATTGTTTTTCTTTTTATTCAAAAGCTTATCGCACGTTTTTTTTCTGAAAAATTATAAATACCACTGACTGAATGTAAGGTGAAATTGTGAGCCTGCGCCCTGACTGTGATAAACAGGAAAAAACATACACAACATGTTATACACTAAAAGGAAACCCTTAGTGAAGAATAAGAAAAAATATTGTATGCACATAATTTCGAAAGAGTTTTGGCTAAGGCCAACGCCTGAATTTTTATACAACCACGACCTGAAGGTCATGGCAATTAGTTAAGAAACGGCTGAAGCCGGTAATCCTAAAAATTGCTCTTCAATAGCCCGCGGTTTAAACCGTGGGCTATTGAAAAAAAGCTTTAAAAACAAAAATTGTTTCAACGATTTGAATGCTTAACTAAAATGACCTTGATTTGAAGGGCATAGCAATTTTAGCTATAAAAACCGCCATAGAACGATTTATTTAACAAAAAAGGTTTTATAGTAAAAAACATAAATATTTATATAGTGAAAACGATGAAAAAGGCACCCTCTGCCCTTTTCATCGTCTTATCAACGGTATTTAGGGGGATTATTTAGTCAATCAGTCTTTTAACTTTAATAACCTTCATTTTGTTTCAGCAATCCTTTGCTCCTATCCACTTCAGACTGGGGAAAGGGAAATACCTTATATTTATCCTGCCATTTGCTTCCAAATACTTCGGGCCCGATTCCCCAACGGGTAATATCAAACCAGCGATGCGGCTCAAAAGCCATTTCTACCCTTTTTTCGTGCATCAGAGCTTTCATGGGATCGGCAATGGGTGTGGCACCAAGTCCCACTCTTTTTCTTATCTGGTTATTAATAATATCCATTCCCTCTGCTGATCTTCCGGTTTTAATAAGCGCTTCTGCATCTAAAAGCAGCATCTCTGCGTACCGGAACCATCTTTCATTGTTAAACTGAGACTGTGAGTTTGGAGAATAATCCGCTGTTTTGGCATTTCTTTCTCCCATATATTTTTTTATCGAATACCCTGTAGATGACCATGCAGGATCATAAGGCACTGCGGCAATCTTAGATCCGTCAATTGTGTAATAGGTATCACCTAACTTATAAACACTGGCAAAAAGGCGTGGATCTCCTGCTTCAAACTCACTGACCAGGTTTTGCGTTGGCGCATACCATCCTCCGTGACCGCCCGGTGCATCACCTCCGGGATCCCAGTAATTAACCCGGGCAATCCCTTGGGAAGCTTTAAAAGCTTCTGAATGCGTGTCATCAAATACCCAGATGTTATCATCTGAAAAAGGACCGCCAAACTGTACTTCAAAAATTGACTCAGGCCCGTTTTCCTTTTGAAAATCAAAAGCGTCCTGATAATCAGGCATCAGTTGATACGGACCATTCTGTTTAACATCGTCAAAAGCAGCAATAGCAGCAGGATAATCTTCTTTCCATACGTTTACTTTTCCTTCTAATGCCCTTGCAGTCCATTTTGTGGCTCTTCCAAGATTGGCATCATCCCAGGAAGGAGGTAGACCTGCGTAAGCAGCCTGGAGGTCGCCTAAAATAGCTGTATACAACTCTTCTTTAGTGGCATTTGGAGAGGCCAGTTTGGTAAGATCCGTTTTAACCTCTGTTACCAATGGCGGCGTGCCCCACAGCTCAAGAGCAAGAAAGTGAAAAAAAGCTCTTAGAAACTGTCCTTCTGCCGTAAACCTGACCTTTTGTTCGTCTGTCAATTGATCTGCTTTCGCCGCATTTTCAATTACAAGGTTAGCCCTCAGAATACCTTCATAGATTTGTGTATAAATAGCTGCATAAGGCAAATCGGAAGCGCGGATAAGCAACCTGTCTGCATCAAGAGCAGCGCCATCGGCGCGCAGGGAGTCAGCCACTGCATCATCTGTTATTGCCATAGTAATTTTCCAGAATTCTCCCCTTTCACCCAAGGTTTCTGTACTGGTTCCCCAAAAGTCTTGTATGGAAGAATAAGCGGCAAAAACAGCTCCGTCAAAATCTGCCGGAGTCTTATAATATGTCTCTGTTGTTACCCTGTCGAGCGGCTGCAAATCAAGCTTGTTGCATGATTGAATCGTCAGGAGCAAGACAACAACAGCTAAGGTCAATCCAATGATATAAAATTGCTTTTTCATTTTTTGAAATAAATAAATTATAAATCTCTTTTTAAATTATTTTGTTTATAGTAGTTTTAAAAGTTGAGTGACCATCCAAATTGCACAACGGTCGGTTGAGGCGAACCGCCGGCGTCCTGTCCGTTGGCCAACGGGAATTCACCTTTCTGAAAACTAAATCCACGTGTTACCTCCGGATCATACCCGGTATATTTAGTAAATGTTGCAAGGTTATTAATACCAATATAAAACCTCGAGCCGGAAATGAAATCACCGGTAAATTTACTAACCCGTGCAGCAGGGACAGTATAGCCCAACTGCAGGTTTTTTATTCTTAAGTAAGCACCATTTTCTATCCAGCGGTCAGAGTAGCGATTGTTGCCATTTGGATCATCGGCAGAAGCACGTGGAATAGTGTTGCTTGTTCCTTCGCCATGCCACCTGTCAAGCACAGAAGTAAGTTGATTATTGCCACTGCTCATATCTTTAAGCGCTATGCCTGCGGCATTGTAAATCTGAATTCCGCCTACGCCCTGTAAAAAGACAGAAAGATCAAAGCCTTTCCATGCACCGGAAAGATTGACACCGTAGAAAAATTTAGGAATAGAGCTTCCGATTTTAGTACGGTCTGCAGCGTCAACTTTACCGTCACCATTAACGTCAACAAACCGAATGTCGCCGGGAACAGTGGCTGCTGAATAAGCATCCTCAACTTTTTTACTTATTTCTCCTTCATTCTGATAAATACCATTTGTTTTAAATCCGTAAAAGTAGCCAAGAGACTCTCCCACTGTTGTTCTGTGAGTTTGACCTCCGCCGGTACCTGTTATTATTTCAGGAATATCCCCCAGGTTCATTACCTTGTTATTAACCGTAGTAATATTTCCACCTATACTATACCTGAAGGCGCCAAACCTGTCGCGGTAATTTAACGCTAATTCAACTCCTGTATTTTTGATTTTTCCGAGATTTGCATCAGCAGGAAGAAAGTACCCGGAAGTATAAGGGATAGGTAAGCTTAACAAAACATCGTTGGTGACTTTATTGAAATAATCAAAAGTAGCATCCACCTTTCCGCCAAACAGCGTGGCATCAAAACCAAGGTCTGTTTGTGCACTTCTTTCCCATTTAAGATTACTGTTGGCAAAAACAATCGGTGCAGGTCCGCGAACCGGCGTCTGGGCGGTACCTATCACATAAAAGATGGTGGTAGCAAGTGAAGGAAGAAAAGCAAAGTTCTGACCGGTAAACTGGTTGCCCGATTGACCCCAACTTCCCCTGAGCTTAAGATCTGTAAAGATTTTCTGCCTCTTCATAAAACTCTCATCGCTCAATCTCCATCCGGCAGAAAAGGATGGAAAAACGCCCGAACGGTGGTCTTTGGCAAACCGGGAAGTAGCATCACGCCTTACATTAAAAGTAAAAAGATATTTATTATCGAAGGAATAGAAAACACGGGCAAGCAATCCCTGCAGCGCCCAATGGTCGGCTTCATTGGCAGAAGCAACTGTTGTTGCAACCGAAGGAAGCTGTACAGCGCTATTAAAAAGACCGCCTCCCTGTATCCGTAACTTATTATATTGAAAGGAAGTTGCTTCAGAACCTATCAAAGCTGTCACGTCATTCTTGCCCAGAACTTTATGATACGTCAGCGTTTGAGAGACATTTGTTGTCAGCTCCAAAGGCCTTTCCTGTACCAGCAGTGACCTCCTTTGTTCATTTCCAAAATCTTCCGCTTCCTGAAAAAAAGTACCATCACCGACATTGTAGTCAACCCCGCAGGTAAGCCGGTATTTTAAACCGGCAATGGGTTCAACTTCGCCATAGAAAGAGCCAAGCATTTTCTTGTTTTTGATCCGGGTCTGATTTACCCTTGTATCAGATCTCCAAACCAGGTTAGTGCCGGTTCCACCTGGTCCATGTGTGCTATCTGTCTCAATGTTGTACCCTCCCGCAGGATCGTAAATGGCATAATAAGGTGCATTAACTGAGGCGGATTGGGCGGCGAACAAACCGCTCTCAGATTGTGTAAGCCTGTCAACTGCGCTTAAAATAACAGATTCTCCGAATTTAAGGTATTTACCCACATTTATATCTGAGCTTACTTTTAAGGAAAGCCGCTTGAAATTCTGGCCAAGCTCTACACCTGTATTTCCAAGATATCCCGCCCCGATGTTGAAGGTGGCTTTTTGTGATCCTCCGCTTATATTAAGGTTATGACTGTTAACGGGGCCGCTTTGAAAAATTGCATCCTGCCAGTCAACAAAAGGTTTGCCCTTAAATTGGGAGAAGTCTCTTCCCAGCTCCGACTGAAGAGCTATGTACTGATCCACATTCAGCAAATCAAACCGCCTGTTTTTGGGAACATACTGAACCCCGTAAAAGCCATCGTAAGTGAGCGACGTCCGTCCTTCTTTACCCCTTCTGGTGGTTACAATTATTACTCCGTTTGCAGCTCTTGCACCGTAAATAGCGGCTGCGGATGCGTCCTTTAAAACGTCTATAGACTCTATATCATTGCTGTTGATACCGGCAAGAGGATTTGTTTCTGTGGAAGATCCGGTGTTAACGCTGATATTTGAAGTTTGCACAATGGGTACACCATCTATCACCCACAAAGGCTGGTTGCTGCCGGTAGTGCCTACTCCGCGAATGCGCACATCAATAGGCGCGCCGGGGTCTCCGCTTCTGTTCGAAATATTAACCCCGGAAACACGGCCGCCAAGTATCTGATCAGGGCTGGTAAAGGGTTTATTTACAAAATCTTTATGGGTTACAGAAGCTACTGACCCGGTTAGGTCTACCTTTCTTTGTGTACCGTAGCCTACCACTACTACTTCACCTAATTCTTTTGACCGCTGATTTGGGCTAAGCTGAACGCTTACGTTAGCGCTGTTTCCTATTTTAACTTCTTTATTGAGATAATTAACGGATGAAAATATAAGCGTACTGCTTTTTGAAGGTGCATTAATGGAGAAATTTCCGGAAGAGTCTGTTGATGTGCCTGCAGCACTTCCGCTTACTGTAATACTTACGCCCGGCATGGAATTCCCATTTTCATCAATTACCTTTCCCGAAACTTTTTTACCGGAAGAACTCTGTGCCGAAACATGCACAATGAGAAGTGCTGGTAACGCACTTAGAAAAAAAAGAAGAAAAACTTTAAAAGTAATCTTTGGGCTCATAAGTAACAGTATTGATGGTGCAGGTTTTAAAAAACAATAGTATTTGAAGCAGCTATTATTTATTTTTACTTAATTATTATTTACACCGCAATTTTCTAATTCCGGCTTTTTTGCAAATAATTATTCTTACGCTTTAAAAAATGATTTGATGTATTTCTACTGTATTCAGTAAAAAAGTCTTCACTATTATTTTTGTTAATAAAGATGAAAAATTTTTTCAACAAATAATAATGTATTTTTTTAATTTTATCCACGCGTGCTTACGCAAACGATTGAAATAAGAAAGCAAACGTTTGCGTAGTATTTTTATAATAATACATGCCCGGTCAACCAACCATAAAAGAAATAGCGAAAAGGCTTAATATCTCTATATCAACGGTATCAAGAGCTTTGCACGATCATGCAAGTATTGGCCTGAGAACGAAAATGCGCGTAAAGCAACTGGCAAAAGAGCTCAACTATGAACCCAACCAGACTGCCATATTTTTTCAGCAGGGAAAAACTTTTACATTGGGTGTTATTTTACCTGAACTTTCTGAGGCCTTTTTTTCTACCGCTATATCAGGCATTGAGGATACGGCCTATAAAAGCAATTATACTGTCTTGCTGGGCCAGTCGCATGATAATCAAGAACGCGAAAAACAAATTGTTGAAACTATGAAAAACCATCGCGTTGACGGACTCATTGTTTCTATCTCAAAAAATACAACTAACTATGATCATTTCGAAGCGCTGAAAAAATATAATATTCCTGTTATTTTTTTTGACCGCATTCCTGACATACCCGATATAAATTTTGTAGCATGCAACATACAATCAGGCACTATCCAGGCGGTTACTTTTTTATTGAAAAAAGGGTTCAGAGTAATTGGTATGATAAATGGCCCCGACAAACTCTTAGCAAGCCGGCAAAGACTTGAAGGTTATCTTGCCGCCTTAAAAAAACACAGGTTAAAATACGATCCTAATTTAATAATATCATCTGATCTCACCAGGGAAGGCACTTATGAAGCTATGCGACAATTGACAACTATGCGCAGAAAACCGGCAGCCGTGGTTGCTTTTAATGATTATGTAGCATTGGATGCCATTAAGTATGCAAGAAGCTTACAAATGAAAATCAATGAAGATATTACATTTGTAAGCTATGCGAACTTACCGATGAGCTATTATACTGAATTTCCGCCCGTTGCTTCTGTCGAACAATATCCGTATGAGCAAGGTCAGAAAGTGACAGAAACGCTGTTGGAATTATTAACGAAAAAAGATGATTTAAAAACAAATTCTTATCATAAAATCGTTTTAGAGTCTCATTTAATCATACATGAAAACCCGTGGAAATAAGCAAAGAGGCGCAATCGTTTGATTAAAAGTAAAAGACGAGGGTTCATTAAGTTTGAAAAAAATTAGCTATTCTTCATCCACTGCTGCTATGACAACTTCAATATTACAGGCTTATGGCTTCCACTCAGACAAATGCAGCATTCAAGCTTTCGGAACAGGTCTTATCAATCATACCTGGCTCTTGAAATATGGCGGCGATCATTACATTGTGCAAAAGATTAATAAGCATGTTTTTAAAAATCCTTTTTATATTTCTGATAATATCAAGGAAGTTGGCAATTATTTAAAAACTTATTTTCCCGGCTACCTTTTTGTTATGCCTATACTTTCTGCCGACAACAAGGATGTAGTTTATGACGGAGAAAATTATTACCGGATATTTCCTTTTGTAAAAGACTCGGTAACTTTTACCATACTCGAAGATCCTCAACTGGCGTATGAAGCAGCAAAGCAATTTGGAAGATTTACACACCTGCTTTCAAATTTTAACACGACCCTGCTAAAAGAAACTTTACCAGACTTTCATAACCTCACTCTTCGTTATGCTCAATTTGAAGGAGCGCTTTTAAAAGGTAATAAAGAACGCTTAAATGAGGCACGGGAATGCATAAAACAAATAGAAAGGCACCGATACATTGCGGATGAGTTTGAGCAGATAAAAAGAAGTGTTCATTTTAAAAAAAGAGTAACGCATCATGATACCAAGATCAGCAATGTTTTATTTGATCATAAGAATAATGGTTTATGTTTGATTGATCTCGATACTGTAATGCCGGGGTACTTTATCAGTGATATAGGTGATATGATGCGCACTTATTTATCACCTGCAGGTGAAGAGGAAAAAGATTTTACAAAAATTAATATAAGAGAAGATTTTTTTGATGCTGTCACTGAAGGTTATCTCAGTGAAATGAAAACAGACCTGACAGAAGAAGAACAAAAAAGTTTTGTGTATGCAGGCAAATTCATGATTTACATGCAGGCCGTCCGTTTTTTAGCAGATTATTTGTGTAATGACGTGTATTACGGTTCGAAATACGAAGGGCATAATTTTATACGGGCAAAAAATCAGTTATATCTTTTAGACCGGTTAGAGGAGAAAGAAGAACAGTTACTGATAAGAACAAAACAACCTACGTTTTTTTTTACTACATAGACACATAGGGTTTAATTTACGCTTTCTATCTTTTTTTTATATGCCTGTGTGTATGAGTGGTTAAATTCTTAATTAAAACTACTCTCCCATTCCCGATATTAGCTTACGGTTTTTGCCATTTTCCCGGGTGTAAAACCGGAGGTTTATAATTAAATTAACAGGCTAAAGAACCGTTTGGGGTATTAAGAAGATTTTATAGTGTCATCAGTGCTATGTAAGCTATAAGCCTTTTAACAGCAGAAATACACAATCTGTTTATAGATAATATATAATACAAATGCCTCCTTTTAAAGGGGGCATTTGTATTATCATTAGGATTTTTTATTTATCCCCGCCTTCTTCCTGTTGCAACTTGTCGCGGATGGAAGCCAAAGCACCCAAATCACCTAAAGTTGCTTTTTCAACTTTAGTCTGGATGGTTTTAACTGCTTTATTTGTTTTGTCAGCTTCGACACGGGCTTCTTTTCTTGCAGCATCTTTTTCCTGCTGCTGCGCCTGTTCCCAAACACGGGTATGGCTTACCACAATACGCTTTTCGTTGCGGTCAAATTCAATAACCATAAACTGCGCGTGTTCATCAATTCCAATGCTTTTGCCATCTTCTTTTACCAGGTGGCGTGCCGGTGCAAATCCTTCTAAACCGTACGGAAGCTGCACTGTAGCGCCTTTATCATCCTTTCTGGTAACAGTAGCTTCGTGAATGGTTCCGATTCCGAAGGTGTCTTCCAAAGCGTTCCATGGATCTTCTTCTAATTGTTTATGACCTAACTGCAGCTTACGGTTTTCTTTATCAATTCCCATGATAATGATATCAATCTTCTCACCGACTTTAGTATAATCACCAGGATGATTGTAACGCTTCAGCCAGCTTAAATCACTTATGTGTATCATACCGCCGATACCAGGCTCAAGCTCGACAAATACACCGTAAGGCGTAATATTTTTAACTGTGCCCTGGTGCTTGCTTCCCTCAGGAAATTTAATTTCGATAGTGCTCCAGGGGTCGTCGCTCATTTGTTTGATAGACAAACTCATTTTGCGGCTGTCTTTATCGAGCGTAACAATTTTAGCTTCGTATTCATCACCAAGCTTAAAGAACTCTTTCGCATTGATGGGTGTGTTAGCCCAGGTAATTTCACTTACATGCACGAGACCTTCAACACCTGGCATAATTTCTAAGAAAGCGCCATAATCTTCAATATTTACCACTTTACCTTTCACCACTTCCCCTTCTTTCACATTTTCAGCTAACACATCCCACGGATGCGGCGTTAGTTGTTTTAAACCGAGGCTGATACGCTTCTTATCGTCGTCAAAGTCTAATACCACTACATTCAGTCTCTGGTCAAGTTTCAATACTTCGCTTGGATGGTTAATTCGTCCCCAGCTAATATCGGTAATGTACAATAAACCATCTAAACCGCCAAGGTCCATAAATGCACCAAAGTCAGTGATGTTTTTGATAGTGCCTTCCAATACCTGGCCTTTCTCAAGCTTAGACATTATCTCAGCTCTCTGCGCTTCAATATCGCTTTCGATTAGCGCTTTATGAGAAACAACGGCATTCTTAATTGCTTCGTTAACCTTCACAACTTTGAATTCCATCGTTTTACCTACAAACTGATCATAATCGGTAACGGGCTTCACATCAATCTGAGAACCTGGCAGGAATGTTTCCATACCGAAAACATCAACAATAAGACCGCCTTTGGTTTTACTGGTAACAATTCCCGTGATGACTTCTCCTGTTTTGTGCACTTCCACTATTCTTTCCCACGCACGGAAAATTCTTGCAGATTTACGGCTAAGATGCAGGTGACCTGCCCTGTCTTCTTTCTCCACAACCATTACCTCAACATCGTCGCCGACTTTTAAGTTAGGGATGTCGCGAAATTCATTTAAAGAAACAAGTCCGTCACTTTTAAAACCAATGTTTACAACAACATCTGTTTTGGTTAAAGCCACCACGTTTCCGTTGATGATTTCACCATCATTAATTTGTACAAACGTGTTGTCATACACACTGTCATACTTTTCTCTTTCTTCTTTTTTGTAGGTACTGACGTTTCGTTTGTCAATACTCCAGTCAAAGTCGTCGTGAGGTGTTTCAACCTTTGGTTCAGGTTTAGGTTGCGCTTCAGTTTGCGGTTCTGCAACTTGCTGAGTTTCGTCCGCGGGTAGCTCATACTCAATTGGTTCCTTCGACTCACTTTGCTGAGCCTGCGGAGCTGCATTTTCTTCTACAGGTGCATTTGTTGTCGCTGCAGCCGCTTCCGGTTCCGCTACGGCGGTTACCGGTGCGCTCTCCTGTACATCAGCGTTTGGGTTAACAATTTCGTTTTCTGGCATAAAATAATTCCGGGCTTTTTATCCGGGCGGCAAAGTTAAGAAATTGAGAAGAAAAAAAGAGAAACATAATTTAAATTAACCGTTGGGATAGAAAAGTAAGAACAATGAGCCTGAGCAGGGATTATTGAATTAATCTTAAAAACAGTTAAAATGGTCTTTTGAATAAATATTCTTTTGTTACCGGCAGCATATCTTTATTCAGCATCGTTGTGTCACTCTCTTGTACCTGCAGATTCTTTATTCAGCTTTTCTCAAATTGTATGTCAACCGCAGCTTTTAAGCAATGATTTAAAATTTGCTAAAAGTAATATTACGTTCGGGCAAGACCAGCGAGTCTTGCACCTGTCTGGATAAAAGAAATAGGATGAGGAGGGCGATAACATTTTGGGGAAACTATATAGATTAGAAGTATTGGAACTGTTTGTAACAAAATTCTTATTGGCGCAACGACAATTGGAAAAACGAAATAATAAGGTATTGATTAACAATAGGATGCAAAATTCTTTATTTTTTAGAGTTTCGCTTATATTTGCGTTGTGTGCAATTTGGGGCGACAACCATCACCTTTAAACGACAAAATGAAATCATTACTAGTTACCTTATTTTGTGTCACCATCTGTTTTGGTGCAAAATCCCAAACAATTGACACATTGATAGATGTAGGAGGTTATAGACTTCATTTTAATATAATTAAGGGTAAAGGAATTCCTATTCTCTTTGAATCAGGCGGTGGTGACGATGGAAAAGTATGGGATGACTTAACTAAAAAATTATACGATTCTATTGGCACAACTTTGATAACATACGACAGAGCTGGAACGGGTAAAAGTGAAATAGATACTTCTAAAATAAATATATTAAACGAAATAAAAGGACTTGAAACTGGATTGAAAAAATTAGGCTTCACGCATAATTTATTTCTTGTTGCTCATTCATTAGGTGGTTCGTATTCTATTCTTTATAGTTCAAGAAATAGTAAGAAAGTTAGCGGCTGTGTTTTTATTGACATCAATCTTCCTTGTTTCATGACAGAGCAAAAAACGAAAGAAATAAGCAGCTCTTATGCCAATATTATGGATACGCTAAAAAAACAAAGAATTGGTGTTTATTATTTATTATCAAATTATGAAAACACAAATGACTTGCTTAGAGCAACGACTTTTCCTTCTCGAATTCCTTCAACAATAATAGGATCAGACTTTCCTCCTTATAAAGGCGTTGATAGTGTCAAATGGAAAAGTTGCATTAAATCTTTCGGCATGTTGACAAATCACACTTATGTTTTGGGTAAAAACTGCGGGCATTATATTTTTAAAGACAATCCCGACCTGGTAATTAATGAAATTATCAAATTGTACAGACAGGTTGACTTAATACATAAAAAGCAACTTAGAAAATAAAAACTGCACACAACAAATAAGACTTCGTGGTGTGCGAAGCACAGACCATGAAGTCCATGGTTGTACGGAACCGCGCGGTAGAGGCACTATCAATATTATGGGGATTGCGAATTGTTTTGCTTTTTGAAGGCTCCCTT
>JAABUS010001636.1_pt1 | contig 47425 bp, 43 predicted proteins | sample 5560161 | NCBI WGS metagenome assembly JAABUS01 (sample SAMN10711885, study PRJNA513376) | rock metagenome | isolation source: Antarctica rocks | place: Antarctica: Victoria Land, Trio Nunatak nord | collected 2016-01-04 | reverse complement strand
GCGCCTCGGGGAGGGGAGACCGCGTCGTGTGTCCCGATGGGGCTCACGACCTCACCCGCGGCCGTATCAGTCGTGACGCTCGGCTCGCCGACGTGAGTTCTCGCTTCGCCCGGCTCGTGGTTGGGGGGGAGGGGCAGGAGCAGGAGCGGGGAGCCGCCCGGCGAGAGGCCCTGGGTGGAGGAGGAGGCCTGCTCCGGAGGCGTGACGTCGTTCACCTCGTTCCCCTCGTCCGTCGCCCGAGGGGGGGACGGATCACCGAGGACCGAGGTGGGATGATCCTCATCTTTCTGAGACGCGGGGCGATCACGGGGTGACGTTGACGGCAGGGCGGACCCTTTGCCGGGACGACGCGAGGCCGGAGCCCCCTTCCCCACCGACTTGGACTTGGGCACGGACGCGCCTGGGCTTTTTGCCTCAGGGGCGACGGTGTGGGCAACCATCGGGCCGGCTCCCGCCGGAAAGGCCGAGCTTACGACGATCGCCAAGGGCAGCACGAGACGGAAGGCAAGGCAATTGCGCGGTCTCATTGTCTCCTCCTTGGTGTGATGAAACCGGCACGAAGGGCTCGGTGAGCCCTGGACTTCCTTGTGGCCGTGCGCGCGGAAAATGCCGTGACCGAGAGATGTTGATGGCAAGATGTACGGGGACCATAGCAGTCGCCCGCGCCTCCTGTCAACCCATCACGGCCGCGATTCTCCTTGCGGACGGGCAATCTCCGTGTCAAGGCATCTCCGCGTGGCGACGAGGAGACATGGCGTCTCCAATCTCGCGCCATTCACCGGAATCGAAGGCGAGCGGCTGTCAAGCGAGGTGGGGGTGGCTAGAATGGAAGAGCGTTGGCTGATTCGGAATCCAACGATCCACAGGAGGCAACCATGATTCGGCACGTCGCATGTCTGGCCATGGCCTTGCTCGTAGGGATACCCCTGCGTGCGGGCGAACTCGATACGGAATTCGGGGGCCAGCCGCCCCCCGTCCCGGCCGTCACGCCGGTGGCCTCGAAGACGGCATCTCCCGTGTCGGCACCTCTGATGACCGCGACTGGCGATGTCGAGCCGCGAAGCGTGAAGGCGAGCGAACTCGATGGGGAGATGCCCACACAAGCCTGGCGCAGGGGCTTCGGCTATGGCGGCTTCGGCTTCGGCCGGGGCTTCGGCTATGGCGGCTTCGGCCGGGGCTTCGGCTACGGCGGCTTCGGCCGTGGTTTCGGCTACGGTGGTTTCGGCAGGGGCTTCGGCCTGAGCTTCGGCTATAGCAGTTTGGGCCTCGGCTACGGAGGCCTCGGCTACGGAGGCCTCGGCTACGGAGGCCTGGGCTAGGGCGGCCTCGGCTACGGCGGCCTGGGCTACGGCGGCCTGGGCTACGGCGGCCTCGGTTACGGGGGCCTTGGCTATGGGGGCCTGGGCTACGGCGGCCTAGGATATGGCGGCGGGTATTTACTCGCGACCAACTACCTCGGCTATGGCTATGGTGGCTTCCCCGGTGGCTACTACTGGTAAGGCTGTCGGAGCTGCTTCAGGCCCAACCCTGATTTCTGAACGCCATCCCCCGCGCGGATAACGCGGGGGATGGCCCTTATACCGGAGACCTGCATGCGGAGGATCGTCACGGGTTTCGTGGTCGTCTTCCTGGCATTTGGCCGGGCCGGGTGGGGTCAGGCCGACGGGCAGGATCGGCAGGGTCGCACGACGGACCGACGGGCCTCCGCCGCTCGCCTGAGGGACGCCCACGAGGTCCGCGAACGGCTCGGGCTGGTGCCGGAGTACGAGGATTTCGCCGGGATCGAAGCGGTCAAGATTGCCGTGCTCGACTACGGCTTCGACGGCATCGGCGGCGGACGCCCCTACCTGCCGCCGGACGCCGAGGTCGTCGAGCATTACGATCCCGACTTCGTCAGGCGCTTCGGCCTCGGCGACCCCGAGTTCCGCAAGTCCTTCGAGCCGCTCAACCGCCACGGCCGGGTCATGGCGCAGATCGTCTGGGCGGTCACCGGCTCCCACCCCTCGGGGCCCAAGCTCTTCCTGCTCAACGCCAACGGCCCGACCATGCTCCGCCGGGCGGTCCGCTTCGCCATCGAGAGGCATGTGGACGTGATCCTCTTCAGCGGCTCCTTCGAGGGAGGGGGGAACGGCGACGGCGGAGGCCCCATCAACCGGATCGTCGACGACGCGCTCGCGGCGGACATCCTGTGGATCAACGCCGCCGGCAACTACGGGGATCGCGTCTACAATGGGCCGGTGCGCGTCCTCGAGGACGGCTACCTCCGCCTCCGCGACCGCCCCGACGTCGCCGCCCTGCGTTTCCGCAACCGCCTCGACGAGAACACCGTCACCGTCACGCTCGCCTGGAACGACTACCGGGGCGAGGAGGACGCCGGGACCGACAAGGACCTCGACCTGGACGTGGAAGACTGGGCCGGCAGGCGAGTCGGGTCCTCCGAGAAGGTGCAAGTCTCGGGCTCCGGTCCCCTCGGCCCCGACGAGAGCCGCAACCCCCGGGAGCGCGTGGTCCTGACCGACCTCGCCGCCGACCCCGACCTCCCCGCCGATCCCGACTACAGCTATCGCATCCGCGTCCGGGCGAAAAAGGGCCGCTTCACCGCCCGTGATCGCGTCCGGATCCTGGTGACCTCGAGTCGCGACGCATTCCTCTTGCCGGGGGATTCCGCCCCCACGGAGGCCGTCGAGTTCCTCGATGCAACCGGCGAGGGAGAAATCTACCCCCCGGCCGACCACGCCTCGGTCTTGACCGTGGGGGATGCGGACCCGTCCTCCTCGGTCGGGCCGACGGCCGACGGTCGGATCAAGCCAGACGTCCTCCTAAGCGACTCGCGGGCGTTCTTCACCGACGGCCAGGCCTCGGCCGGCTCGTCCAACGCCGCCGCCTATCTCGCCGGCGTCGTCGCGGTCCTGAAGGCCGCCGAGCCGAGCCTGCGGGCGAGCCACCTGCTCCTCCTCGCCAGGCGAGGTGCGACCGCCCCCCTTCCCCAGGTGCTGCCCCGTCGCGACAACCCGCCGCAGTCGACTGGACGCGGTTCCCCGTTCGACCCACCTCTCTCTTCCACACTCGCGACGCGCCCCCTGAGGACATCCCCCCCGGCACTCCGCGTCTGGGAGACCCCGAGCCGAGCACGGCTGGCCGAGGTCCTGCGTGGGGGCCGATAGATCCCGCCCTCCCCCGTGAATTCCGATCAGCCGCCTGCGCGATCGCTCCTGCCGGGCCACGTTCGAGGAAGGCCCATGGTCATCGGGACGGGGAAATGGTTTCGTCGGCCGCATCCCTCTATGATGATCGACTCGATGGCGACCTCGCCGCGGGTCTCCGCGAACGGCCCCGGCCGTCGGGATGGGTCACAGACGATCTCAGGGGGAGTTCTCATGGACAGACGCATTCTCTTGGTGGTCCCGATTCTGATCGGCGTTGTGATCGGCACGGGGAGGGCCGCCGACCCGCCCGGTGACATCCGCGAGCTGAAACTGCGCGAATGGGAGCCGCGATCGATGATGGTCACCAAGGCCACCGCCGTCGACCGGCCGAAGTTCCCCGTCGTGGACGTGCATAACCACCTCGGCGGGGGCAAAGGGCGTCTGACGCCGGCCGTCGTGGGACGATATCTCGAGGAGATGGACCAGGCCGGCGTGCGCACCGTAGTGAATCTCGACGGCGGGTGGGGAGAGAGGCTCGTCGAGACGCTCTCCGCCCTGGACCTGGCTCACCCCGGCCGGTTCCTGACGTTCGCCCTGGTCGACTTCGAGGGCATCGATGACGAGGGGTGGGGAACCCGGGAGGCCGGGCGCCTCGAAGCGAGCTTCCGGGCCGGGGCCAAGGGGCTGAAATTCCACAAGTCCTTCGGGCTGAGCGATCGCTACAAGGACGGCAGGCTGATGCCGGTCGACGACCCCAAGCTCGACCCCATCTGGAAAATGTGTGCCCGGCACAAACGGCCGGTGGTCATCCACACCGCCGACCCCGCCGCGTTCTTCACCCCGCTGGACCGCTTCAACGAGCGCTGGCACGAGCTGAGCACGCACCCCGACTGGCTCTTCTTCGGCGACGGGTTCCCCAAGCGTCAGGACCTGCTGGAGGGGCTGCACCGGGTCATCGCGCGTCATCCCGCGACCACATTCATCAACACCCACTTCGGGAACAACGCCGAGGACCTGGCGGCCGTCGCGGAGAAGCTGGACCGATATCCGAACATGTACGTGGACATCGACGCCCGCATCTCGGAGCTGGGCCGCCAGCCGTACACGGCCCGCAGGTTCTTCCTGAAGTATCAGGACCGCATCCTCTTCGGCACCGACACGGCGCCGAAGCGGGACGCCTACCGCATCTACTACCGCTTCCTGGAGACGGACGACGAGTCGTTCGACAGCTCGGCCAGCCATCATCGCCAGGGTTTCTGGAACATCTACGGGATATTCCTCCCCGACGAGGTGCTCGAGAAGGTGTACCGGAAGAACGCCGAGCGGATCCTCTTCGGACTGGAGGCCGACGGCGTGAAGGCCCCCCCAGCCCCGAGGGAGCTTCGCGTCCGCGCCACGGATGACTTCGAGGTGACCGGCGACGGTTCCGCCTCGGCGTGGCAGAAGGCTGACTGGGAATCCCTCCACCCGCGGACCGCGACGGGCCTCCCGTACCAGACGCGGGTGAAGGTGCTGTACTCGAAGAAGGGCCTGTACGTGCTCATGGACGCAGCGGACGGGAGGCTCACGGCTACGATGCAGGACGACTTCCTGGACCTCTGGACGGAAGACGTCTTCGAGGTCTTCCTCTGGCCGGATGAACGAGACCCGATCTATTTCGAGTACGAGATCTCGCCCCTGAACCGGGAGTTGCCCATCCTGGTCCCCAACGCCGACGGCAAGTTCCTCGGCTGGCGCCCCTGGCACTACGAGGGCGGCCGAAAGACGCGGAAGGCGACCTCGGCCGTCGGCGGACCCGTCAAGTCGGGCGGCAAGGTGACGGGCTGGACCGCCGAAGTGTTCATCCCGCACGAACTCCTCAACCCCCTCCGCAACGTCCCGCCCGTGCCCGGTTCCCGCTGGCGGGCGAACTTCTACCGCATGGACTACGACGAAGGGAAGACGTCAAGCTGGGACTGGGCCCGCGTCGGTCCCAGCTTCCACGAATTCCGGAAGTTCGGGACGCTCGTTTTCGAGTGACCTCCTCTCGGGGAGCTTGCCGTATATTAGCGTGGCCGTCGTCGACCCTTCCTGCGGGATCGGTCCATCGACACGCGGAGGGGATTAAAGCTTGCCACTCCGCATCGTCGCGCTCGCACGGACGCAAGGGCTTGGCAAATCTCCCAGGTCATGACAGCAGGCCGAGAACACCCGCTGGCACTTGGGACCCCCCATGAGAAGGGCTGGAGATACAATGAGCGAACTGCGTTGTCTGGGCGAGTCATTCGAGCGTCAGGGATTCCGCTCAAATTTTATTCTCATATTCGTATCTACCCTTAAGTCGTGAAAAGAGTCCACCTAAGGGCTATTGCGACCTGACCTCGCTTGGCATTGCCTTTGCAACCTCCTGGGAGGAGATGCAACGCGTTCGTGAAGGTCCACGGGGTCGGTTGGCCCCTGCTTGGACCCGCGGCAAGGTACGTGTTTTCGAGGGACTCTCGATGAAGAACCGGATGATGTCGATTCTCTGCGTGGCGCCCCTGCTTGTGGGTTCGCTTGGTATGCTCGCCGGATGCGAGCCGGCGGGACCGGCCGAGAAAGCCGGCCAGGGCGTCGACCGCGCCGTCGATAATGCGGCCGAGGCGGTGAATCCCTCGGGCCCGGTCGAAAAGGCGGGCAAGAACATCGACCGGGCGCTGGACAAGTAATTGCCATAGGCGGGGCAGCCCACGACCCCGGTTCGGATGGCCCTTGAGATGACGATCCGGGACCTCGCTGGGATAGGTGTGAAGGGATCCATGGTGCCCGTTCCCGGGAGGGGAGAATGCTCCTCCTGGGGACGGGCATCGTGTCATTTCGGGGTGCTGCGGATCATGGGTGTATTACCATCCGTCGGTGATTCCGTCGCGGGGAGGGGCGGGAATCGCGCGACGAGAAGGACGTTCCACAAAGGGCTACGAACGCGATTGCCGGATTTGCCATGAGTTGATAACGTCTCCAGGCATCGAGAGGTTGACTTCGGCTCTCGAACCTCTTCAGCGTGAGGACGATCTGACCTCGGCGGTTCCCGGCGGGGGGGGGGCGTGGTGTGGCCCAGGGAAGAGCAAGGAGGCTCTCTCCGTGAACGATCTCGGGCGCTCGGTCTGGTTCGTGGGGGACCTGGACGACCTCTGGGTCGCGGAGATTGCCGATGCGCTGCCGCAGGAGGTCGCGCGGCGGGTATGCGCGGGGGATCTGCCCGACGCATGGCTCGACGAGACGTCGACTCCCGGGACGATCGTGCTGCATCGTGCGCTGCTGACTCCCCACGATGCGGAATGGCTGGCGACGTTGCGGTCAGGGCGGGCGAATCCCCCTCGCGTGGTCTTGTGCGTCGGACCGCATGCGAGGCACGCGGAATTGGAGCGGCTGGCCTTGCTGATCGACGAGGTCGTCCCCGAGGCCACGGCGCGTGACACGATCGCGCGACATCTGCCCGGCGGCGAGTCCCGGGCACCGATGGCCGTTCGAGGTCCATCGCCAGGGCGTCGCGTGAGCGTCGTCAGCGATCACTTCGAGCTCCGAGAGACCCTGTCCGAAGCTTGCGAGGTGGCTGGATATCTCGTCAAGCCGGCGCCCGATCTGTCCGAGGCGGTGCCGGGGGGGGTCACGGTCTGGGATATCCCGGTCTTGGGAACGGACTGGCCCAGGGGGCTGGAGCGGCGCTCGCGTGCCGGTCCGGTGGTGGCGCTGCTCGGCTTCGCCGACCGGTCGACCGTCGGGCAGACGCGTGCGCATGGGGCCTCGGCTTGCCTGGAATTGCCCTTCGATCTGGCCGATCTGGTCTTCGTCCTCGACCGGCTCGCGGCCCCTCGTGTCGAGCCGGCGCACGAAGTGCCGCCCCCTCCCGCGGCCGCCCGACGTCGGCGAGGTCCCGCGGGCGAACGCCGGGCCGAGGGACGCACCCCGACGGTGGCCGAACCGGGCGCCGGTGTCTAGAATGAAAGCCGGCTTCGCGGGATGAGCACGGGTTACGGACGACCCCGGGGTGGCTTCCTTGTCGAAGCCGGAGCCCCTTTCCCTCCCTCCGGGCATCCTCTCCCAGGGGGAGAGGGGAAGACCGGACGACGGAATGGCTTTGCGGGGGACGAGGGCCGACGCCTCGAGGGGCGGTTTGCGAAACGGTGAGGCCATGTCCAAGAGCTCCACGACGTCGGTCGCCCCGGTTCGAGAGCTCAAGGACCTGACCCGCCTGGTGCAGCGGGCCCCGGGGTTTCCCGAGGTCCTGGCGGCCCTCAAGAACGGGCGGAGCGCGACGATCGACGGCGCATGGGGCTCGGCCGGGCCGCTGGCGGCGGCGGCCCTGGGCTTGCACGCGCCCCGGACGCTCCTGGTCGTGCTGGCGCACGTGGGCGATGTCGACGACTTCCGCGACGACGTAGCGACCTTTGCCGGAGTCGTGCCCGAAATCTTCCCGGCCTGGGACCGCCTCCCGCAAGAGTCCAATCCCGGCGACGAGGTCTTCGGCCGACGGCTCCGCGTCCTCAAGCGGCTCGGCGGCGAGGAGCCCCCCAGGTTCGTCGTCGCGTCGATGCAGGCGTTCTTGCAGCCGGTGCCGACCTCCGAGCTGTTGGCGCGGACGTCGCGAGTGGTCCGGGTCGGCGGCACGATCGCCGTCGAGGAGCTGGCCGCGTGGCTCGTCGAGCGGGGGATGTCGCGCGTCGAGGTGGTCGAGGTCGCCGGCGAGTTCAGCATGCGCGGCGGGATCGTCGACATCTTTACCGCGGACGAGGCCGAACCTGTTCGGATCGAGTTTTTCGGCGACGAGGTAGAGTCGATCCGTCCGTTCGATCCCGAGACCCAACGCTCGCTCGGGCGCTGGGAGTACGTCATGCTGACCGCCACGCCTCCGCTCGCGGGCGACAACCTGGCGGATGGACGTCCCCCCGCCGACGCCCTCCCCGGAGGGACGTGGGTCGTGCTGGTCGAGCCCACCGACCTGAGGGAAGAGGGGCGGCACTACCTCGGCCGCTCGGGCGATCCGCGCGGGCTCTATTCGGTCGAGAGCACGTTCGCCCGGCTGGTCAAGCACCCGTCGATCACGCTCTCGACACTTGCGGCCAGCTCGCTGGAGGCCACCTGCCACCTCCGGATCGAGAGCGTCGAGCGGTTCTCCGGGGAGCTGGCCAAGGTGAAGGCCGAACTGGAGAGCGCCTCGGCGGGGGACCGGGTCCTGATCGCCTGCCACAATGCTGCGGAGGTCGTGAGGCTGGGGGAGGTCTTCGCCGACACCACGATCGGGCAATCGGGCCGGCTGCATCGGACAATCGGCCGCGTGCGCTCCGGCTTCCACATGATCGACGCCCAGACGCTGGTCATCGGCGACCACGAGCTCTTCGCCAGGGCCGACGTCCGCCGTCCGACGAACCGGAGGCGCTACGAGAGCCGGGCGATCGACAGCTTCCTCGACCTCAACGAGGGGGACCTGGTCGTCCACGTCAACCACGGGATCGCCCGCTACCGCGGCCTGCAACTGGTCGACAAGGCGGCCGAGCACGCCGAGGAGACCTTGCTGCTGGAGTTCGCCGAGGGGACGAAGATGTTCGTCCCGATCGCCAAGATCGACCTCGTCCAGAAGTACGTCGGCGGCGGCAAGGCCGAGCCGGGGCTCTCGAAGATCGGCTCGTCGAGCTGGGAGAAGCGGAAGTCGCGGGTGGCCGAGGCGGTCGTCGACCTGGCCGCCGAGCTCATCGACATCCAGGCCGCACGCGCCAGCGAGCCGGGGATCGCCTACCCCGCCGAGGACAGCCACTGGATGGCCGAGTTCGAGGCCGCCTTCCCCTACCAGGAGACCCCCGACCAGCTCACCGCGATCGACGCCGTCAAGGAGGACATGGCGAAGCCACGCCCGATGGACCGCCTGATCTGCGGCGACGTCGGCTACGGCAAGACCGAGGTCGCCATCCGCGCGGCCTTCAAGGCGGTCGACGCCGGGAAACAGGTCGCCGTCCTCGTGCCGACGACCATCCTGGCCGAGCAGCACCACCGGAGCTTCGCGGCGCGGATGGCCGAGTTCCCCTTCATCATCGAGGCCGTGAGCCGGTTCCGCCCCAAGTCGGAGGTCCGAGACGTCCTGAAGCGGACCGCCGCGGGGACCGTCGACATCCTCATCGGGACCCACCGGATCGTCCAGAAGGACGTGTCCTTCAAGGAGCTGGGCCTGGTCGTCATCGACGAGGAGCAGCGGTTCGGCGTCGAGGACAAGGAGTGGCTCAAGTCGCTCCGGGCGACGGTCGACGTGCTGACCCTCTCGGCCACGCCGATCCCCCGGACCTTGCACATGAGCCTGCTCGGCATCCGCGACATCTCGAACCTGGAGACCCCTCCCCCCGACCGCAAGGCGATCGAGACCCGCATCCTTCGCTTCGACGAGGAGACGATCAAGCGGGCCATCCACCGCGAGCTCAACCGCGACGGCCAGGTCTACTTCGTGCATAACCGGGTCTACGACATCCACATGATCGCCGACCGCATCCAGGCGATCGTCCCGGAAGCCCGGATCACGGTCGGGCACGGCCAGATGGGGGGCGAGGCGCTCGAACGGACGATGCTCGGCTTCATCCGCCGCGACTTCGACATCCTGGTCGCGACCACCATCATCGAGTCGGGGCTCGACATCCCCAACGTCAACACCATCTTCATCAACGAGGCCGACAAGTACGGCCTGGCCGACCTCCACCAGCTCCGCGGCCGGGTCGGACGCTACAAGCATCGCGCGTACGCCTACCTGCTCCTGGAATCGGACCGGCCGGTCACCCCCAACGCCGTGAAGCGGCTCAAGGCGATCGAGGAGTTCACCGAGCTGGGGGCGGGGTTCAAGATCGCGCTCCGCGACCTGGAAATCCGGGGGGCGGGAAACATCCTCGGCCCCGAGCAGTCGGGGCACATCGAGAGCGTCGGCTACGAGCTGTACTGCTCGTTGCTGGAGTCGGCCGTGCGTTCCCTGACCAAGAAGCCCGAGAAGGCGAAGTTCGACTGCCTGATCGAGCTCTCGTGGCGTGCCTACCTGCCCAAGGATTACGTGGCCGGCCCTCGCGTGAAGATCGAGCTGTATCGCCGTCTTGGCCGCCTGCGCAGCCTCGAACGCCTGGCCGACTTCCGCCAGGAATTGCTCGACCGCTTCGGCCCCCTGCCCCCTCCCGCCGAGAACATGCTCGCCGAGGCCGAGCTGCGTATCCTCGCCGGACGCTGGTCGCTGGAACGCATCCACGTCGAGGACGAATACGCCGTACTGACCTACCGCAACGCACGGCGGATCGCCACCCTGGCGAAGCTCCACCCCGGCCGCGTCCGGATCGTCGACGAGAAGACGGCCTACGTCCCCCTCGACGTCGACGAGAAACGCCCCAAGGGCTCGGTCGTCGCGGGGGTGATCCGGCCAATCCTCCAGACCCCTTTGTCATGAGTGCAGTGTCGAGCCGTCACGGACAGGGTCAATCGCGATGAAGACGGAAACGGCGTAACGTCGATAAGCCTGGGGAGCTGGAGCATTGGCACCCGGTGTGATCTCATCGCCGCCGGGCACCTCGGCACGAGGACCGCATGCGGTCCTCAGGAGACGCGAACGATGCCACGCAAAGGAATGCGGGAGGTGCGGGCCGCCCTCGTCTGGATCTCTCTCACGATGACCGTCGCGACGGCCGGAGAGCGGACACCGACCGTGCTGCCCTCGCCCCAGGATGTACCGGTCGGGGGAGTCGGCTCGCTCGATGAGCTCGTCCGGATGAGCCGATGCCAGCTCGACCGACTCTACCGGGGCTCGCGGCCGGGTCCACTCCCCGAGGGGAAGGTCCGCGGCCGGGCCATCCTCTTCCCCGGCACGGCCCTGGCGCGTCCCACGTCGCGATTCACCCGGCTGCTCTGGCAGGGCAAGGTCATCGACGGTGCCCACGGCAGGGCCTCGAACCGGTTCTTCGGGGTGAGGTTCATCAAGGGGAACCTCGGTTATGGACCTAGCTGGATGGACGGGGAACCGGCGACCATCCTCGACTATAGCGAGACCTCTCATCTCTATGCAGATTACCGCGATGAAATCCGCCAGGTCGGGCCCGGAATCTTCCTGGGGGCCATGTACTCGCGTACGTCGCCCGAACCAACCTTCATGATGTATTTTGCCCTGCAGGCACCCCCGATGCGACTCGGGAGGTAGTACGAACCGGGCAGGGGTGCTCAGCGCCCGGGGATTCATCATACCCTGGCGATGATGCCCTTCCGAAACCGCGGGCATCGAGGCCCTCGAGCAAGGCAGTTCGGTTCTTGGAGAAGCCGCCCTCCCCGACATTCTCTCGGGGGGCATCCCAAGCCGCTTTCCCCCCGCGGAAGGGGCCCGGAGGGCGGGTAAAAGGCGTCCGCAATCGGAGGAATCTCTTCTCGTGCGAACGACGGGAGAAAGCTTGTATGAGGCCAGGATTCTTGCGCCGTTTGGAGGAAGGCGATCACTGCCGTGCGCCAGTAATTTCTCGCGCATGTTAGACGCAAGTCATTTTTTAGAGATAGTTTGTGTCGGAACAAAATGCATGAACAAAGAAAATCTAGGTCGAGGCACGCGGCGTGCTTTTATACAATGACGCGTGCCAGGAATGGCGGGCAACCGACCGATCCCGACCCGACGTAACCGCACGCCTCACAACGAGCCCGACCTGAGGGACGGATTGACACGAGGAACGCTCATGACACTCAACGTACGTGCTCTCATCCTGTCCGGCGTTGTGGGCATCGCCGGTGTCCTGGGCTCCGGGGCGACCACGGCCAAGGCGCAAGGTTTCGGCCTCTACGGCCCTGGGCGAGGGTTCGGCCTGAGCATCGCTGTCGGTGACCCCTACGGAGGCGGTTACGGCGGTGGCTATGGCGGGGGCTACGGTCGCGGTTACGGCGGCGGCTATAGTCGCGGCTACGGCGGTGGCGGCTACGGCCCCGGCTACGGCGGCGGCGGCTACAGCCCTGGGTATGGCGGCGGCTACAGCGGCGGCTCCAGTCCCGTATATAGCGGTGGCTCGTATTACTATTCGCGAACGACGACCACGACGATCATCCACTGCAACAGCTGCGGTGGTTATCACGCCGCGAACGCCCCCTGCGGCGGCGGCTACCAGCCCGGCCCTTACCCCTGGTGACGGCCGTCGGGCGGCGATGATCTGCGAGAGGATGCACCCCGGGAGAGATCCCGGGGTGTTCCTGTTTCTAGGTCGTCGGCCACGCCTCGAGTCATTGGACATCGGGGTTCATGCGGATCAATTGGGCGACTTGCCGCCGCGTCCACGACCCTTGCCCTGCCCCTTCTCGATGGGGGGGACCTCTCCCTGACGCCCGCCCCCGGCCTGCGTTTTCAGGTGGTGCTGGAAGATGTAGCGTGCGAGCTGCCGCCCGGCCTTGGAGCCGTCCTTGTCGGCGTGGCCCCAGTGGATTCCGCCGAAGATGCGGCTCTCGCCCGCCTCTTCGGCCGCGGCGCCGAAGCTGGTGAAGTCGCGACGCACGCCGGGCAGGCCGTCGGACGTGGTCGAGAATGGGATCCGATCCGAGCCGAAGACGAGGGACAGCATCTCCGCGGCGGCGTTGCTGAAGGTGCTGTGGCCGCTCACGTAGTCGGGGAACGGCGGGGTGGGCATGAGCGGCTCCCAGTTGGGGTCGGGCTCGGTGCGGTTGTTCCGGTCGTCGGCCGCGCGGCGGATGCCGGTGATCGGTCGCCACTCCTGAAAGGTGTACTTCATATCCCAGGCGGCGATGCCGGCGTCGGCCAACGCCAGATTCAGGAGGGCGAAGGCGCGTGCGTTCTCGGCCAGGCCGAGCTTCTGCCGGCGGGAGACGTCCTGGGCGATGACGTTCCAATGCCCGGGCGGGGTGGCCGTGCCCGGCCCGTCGGCCCAGAACTGGGCGATCTGCGTCTGCTCGGGCGTGCGGATGGCCGAGTTCCTCGCACCGAGTGTCTTGACCCGTTCGAAGGAGTTGGCATAGTTGCCGGTCTGCGGCTTGGGCGGGCCCTTCTGACGAAACTGGTCGTTCGACCGCATCGTGAACGGCTTGACCCTCCCCCAGCCGGGCAGCAAGGGGGCCTGTCCCGGGCTGGTGGGCTCCCAGACCCCGACCCCGGGGGCCGCGAGCTGGGCGCCGGCCTGGCCGGTCTCGATGTCTCCCTGGCGGAGTTGCAAGATGGCATCGGCGGACGCCTGGCCGACCCGCATCCCCTCGACTTTCGCGGGCCCGTCGGGGATCGCGCCAAGGTCCGCTTGCAACCGGGCGTCGAAGGCCGCCCGCTGCTGCGGGAAGGCCGCCGCGAGTACCCGATGGCCCGCCGCGGCCGCCGCGGCGGGCTGCGAGGCGTCGGGACGGGCCCGCGGTAGGGCCTGATACGGCTCGTGCGTCGGCGCGATGGCGTTCACGGCGTCGTCGATCGCGACGTGGACCATTGCCAAGTTCCGTGCGGCGATCGGCGGGGCCGTCTTGTCGGCGCGGATCGCGTTCAAGGTCGCCTCATTCCACCGGAGGACCTCGTCGGCCCTGGCGGGTGAGGCCGCGGCGATCAGAGCGACCGCGGACCAGAGGCGGATCCGGACGCGGGCGGAGTCAGACATGAAAACCTCATCATGACGGGACAGGAGAGGCGGGGAGAGCGGAACAACCCGAGCCCCGGGACCCTCGGCCTCGGTCCACAGGGGGGACGAGGGCCTTCGGCAGCGGGGAGCCAATCGCCCCCGAAGGACTCGAGGTCCAGGATCAGCCCCGTTTGCTCATCGCGCCGAAGGGGCCGTCACTGGCCCAGGATTTCCAGCGTCCGTTTGACGAACGCCGAGGCGGCGGCCAGGTTCTCCGCCGGCGGGGTCTTCATCCCCTGGGCACGCTCGAACGCGTGGATGTGCTCGGCGTCGAGGAGGCCCGGCTTGACGTAGAGATTCTCGCAGGCCAGCATCAGGCAGCGCAGGCCCGCCTCGCGATATCCCTTGCTGTAGACCAGGGCGCGCAGGCAGGCGAACATCGCCTGGTAGCTCAAGAAGCTGACGTCGGCCGGGTCGCCCTGGCCGGTGCTCTGGATGTTGCTTGCCGCCTCGAGCCGATCACCGGCCGTCGCCAGCAGGCCGCCGATCCGGTTCGGCGCCTCCTGGTCCTCGAAGAGGTACGGGCTGTCGAGGCATTTTTGCAGCGTGTTGATGATCGCCATCGCCGTTGCGTCTCTCTTCGCGGAGCATCGGGGGCTTCGGGGACGGAAGTGGCCCTACAGGGACGAGCCGGTCTCGACCACGTCGGTGGTGTCTCAGGGCGTCCGCACGGGCACGGGAGTCGGCTCGGGCGGCGTCGTTCCCGCATCGGTGCCAGGATTGGCCGACGCGGAGGGGCGGCCGCCGATGTGTCCGCTCGACGAGAGCATGGCGACGCCCGCCCCTTTCATGAGGCTCATCAGCGGCGCCGGGTAGAGGCCGAAGGCCACGACGACGACCGTGGCAAGGACGATCGGCAGCGAGATCGCCGACGTGGCCGGCGCGAGTGCCGGCCGTGCCCTCTTGCGAAGGAACATCGCCTTGAGCACGCGCACGTAATAGAAGGCCGAGATCACACTATTGAGGAGGCCCAGGGCGACCAGCCACATGAGGGTCAGCCGGCCCGGGGTATCCTCGTCGAGCCCTTCCATGAACATGTACAGCTTGCCGAAGAAGCCGGCGAGCGGGGGCATCCCGATGAGCGACAGCATCAGCAGCAGGATGCACGTCGCCAGGGCGGGCGATTGGTAGCCGAGGCCGTCGAGGTCGTCGATGTCGTCGCGGCCGGAGTCGCGGGCCAGCCAGGCCGCCACGGCGAAGGCCCCGATGTTACTGAAGGCGTAGATGACCAGGTAGAAGAGGACCGATCCGGCCGCCTCCTCGCGACGGACCGAGACCCCCGCCGCGGCGACCCCCACCAGCATGTAGCCGGCGTGGGCGATCGAGGAATAGGCCAGCATCCTCTTGAGGTTGCGTTGCGCCAGCGCGGCGAAATTGCCGAACGTCATCGACGCGGCCGCGAGCACCGCCACCAGGCCGATCCATCCCGGGGTGGCCACGCTCTCCACCGAACTGGACCACGGCCCGAGTGCAATGAGGAGGACCTTCATCAAGGCCACGAAGCTGGCAATCTTGGAGCCCGTCGCCACCCACGCGGTTACGGGAGCCGGCGCCCCCTCGTAGGCATCGGGGGCCCACTGGTGGAATGGCACGGCGGCGATCTTGAAGCCGAAACCGACCATCAGGAGCAGGAGGGCCATACCCCCGGCGACGTTGCCCGAGAGGCCGGAAAGGCTGCCGCGTCCCGGCTCCATGACCTGACGGATCGCCTGGAACTGCATGCTCCCAGTCAGCCCATAGATCAGGCTCAACCCGAACAAGAACAGCGCGGAGGACACGGAGCCGTAGATGAAATACTTCAGGCCCGCCTCCGCCGATCGCCGTCGTCCTTTCTCGAACGCCGTGCAGAGATAGAGGCAGATCGTCATCGTCTCGAGCGTCAGGAAGAGCGTCAGCAAGTCCTCGGCGGCGATCAGGAGCATCATGCCCACGGTCGACCAGAAGAGGAGCGCGAAGTATTCGCCCCAGTTCTCGGTGAACGTCCAGGCCATCGACATCCGGAAGACCAGGGCCAGCAGGACGACCAGGAGCAGGTTGAACAGCTCGGTCATCGAGTCGCCCGCGATCGTCCCGAAGAAGAGGACCGGATCGGGTCGCGAGAGCGTGTCGGCCCCCGCGTAGTTGAGCCAACCCTGGGCCCCGTAGACATCATATCGGACGAGGATCGGGACCAGTGCCGCGAGCAGGGCCGCCAGCACGCCGAGCATCGATAACCCGCCGATGAAGCGCTGGCGCTCCTCCGAGGACCGGCGCCTGAGCGGGCTCACGTCGACGAGCAGGACGATCAGTCCCGCGACCGCCAGCACGATCTCGGGGGCCAGGTAGAAGACGTCGCGGAAATCTAAAGACGGCATCGGCTCGGGCCCTTCCATTGCGATCGGCGGTCAGCCGGGCGAAAACTCATCTCGACTCGGGCTGACCGCGGATCGCCGACCGCGGAAAGCGAGCGCTCTCATTATCCTGCCATGCTGTCGTAGCGATCCACGTCGGCGGCATGCCAGCGGCGGTAACAGAGCAGGATCAGGCCGATCCCCACGGCGACCTCGGCCGCGGCGATCGTGATGACGAAGATCGCCAGCATCACGCCGCTCAAGGCCCCTTCGCCCGGTTGGGGCGTCCCGTAGCGCCAGAAGGCGACCAGGTTGATGTTCGCGGCGTTGAGCATGATCTCGATCGCCATCAAGACGGCGATGGCGTTCCGCCTCAGGAGCACGCCCAGCAGGCCGATGGAGAACGAGGCGGCGGCGAAGTACAGGAACCACGTCAGGGGGATTTCATCTCTCATCACGATGGGCTCAGCTCGATAGGGTAGAGAGGGCCTCGGCCTTCGACGCGCCTCGGTCGGGCCCGTTCGGGTCCGTTCCCTCGGTCGTCCCGGCGGTCACGGTCTCGATCGCCCCCAGTCGGGGCGAATGGTCGTCCCCCTCGCGATGGGCCAGCGCGATCGCGCCGACGAGGGCCGCCGTCAGGAGCAGGCCGGCGACCTCGAAGGGGACGACGTATCGGGTCAGCAGCTCGTCGCCGACCGCCTTGCCCATGTTGTTGATGGCGTCGCGGCGGGCGGCACCTCCGGGCGTTTCCGTCCCATAGATGTCGCCGCCAGCGGCCGCACCGGGCGCGGGCGTTCCCGTCGTGGCGACCGGTCGCTTCGACATCGACGACCACGACGGGCGCCCGGGCGCCCCCTCGTGCTGATTGATCCCGAAGACGAGCACCGCGAAGAGCCCTAGGCCGGCCAGGAACGCGGGGACCTTCCAGCCGACGGGGACGGTCGTCGTGTCATCGCCCAGGATGTTCCGCGTGAGCATGATCCCGAACATCATCAGGATCGCGACCGCACCGATGTAGATGAGGACCTGGATCGCCGCCAGGAACTCCGCCTCCAGGAGGACGAACTGGCAGGCGACAATGAAGAAGAAGGCGACCAGGTGGAGGGCCGCGTGGACCAGGTTCCGCGCCAGCACGGTCCCCAGGGCCGCGAGCAGGCCCAACGTCGAGATGACCAGGAACAGGACGGAAATCACGGGGTGCCTCTCCGACCCGAGCGACCGGCCGTCCTTCCCGCGGGGGAAGTGGGGGCCGAGTCGTCTCGGTTCCGCTATGATACTAACGCGCCGCCACCGGCACTCGGGGCGATCGCAGGGTGGTCGTCACTTCCAGCGAGTCCGCCCTCGACTGGCGGTTGATCGCCAGCACCATCATGGCCGACGGCACCAGGATCAACAGGGTCAGGACCCAGCCGATGAGCGAGTTCAGGGGGAGCTGCCAACCCAGGATCGCCGGCCGGGTCCCGATCATCCCGGCATAGAACGGCCTCGGGCGGATCACGCATTCGAACCAGACCGCGGCAGCAAGGATATTGACCAGGCTCAGCGGCACCATGTACTTCCAGGCGAAGTTCATCATCCGGTCCACGCGCATCCGGGGGATGGTCACGCGGATCCAGAACATGAGGAAGATCATCATCGTGACCTTCACGAAAAAGGTCCCGACCATGATCGAGTTCGTCAGCACGAACGAGAGGTTCGTGGCGGTGCCGAAGACCCCCGCCGGGAAGTCGCTGTACGGGATCGGTGACCCGCCCCCCAGGTACAGTGCCGTTGCCACGCAACTGACGCCGAAGACGCTCAGATACTCGGCCAGGAAGAAGAGCCCGAACCGCATCCCCGAGTATTCGGTGTGGTAGCCGGCGATGATCTCCGACTCGGCTTCGGGCAGGTCGAACGGCGTCCGGTTGACCTCGGCGATGCTCGAGATCGTCAGCAGGCCGAACCCCAGCAGGCCGGGGGGCGAGAACACGAACCAGCCGTATTCGAGCTGCTTCTCGAAGATCGTGACCAGGCTCAGGCTGGACGCCCAGAGCACGACCGGAACGGTCGACAGGACCTGGGGAATCTCGTACGAGACCAGCTGCGCGACGGCCCGCATCGCCCCCAACAGCGAATACTTGTTGCGGCTCGACCAGCCCGCCAGGAAAATGCCGAGCGTCGAGATGCTCGCCACGGCCACCAGGTAGAGCAGCCCCGAGGGGAGGTTCACCGGCGCCAGGCCGACGCCGAACGGGATGACCGCCAGCACCAGGAACGCCGAGATGAGCAGCAAGACGGGCGCGAGGAGGTGGACCCACTGGTCGGCATCCCTCGGCACGATGCTCTCCTTGGTGATCAGCTTGATGGCGTCGGCGATCGGCTGGAGCAGCCCCAGGGGCCCGACGCGATTCGGCCCGATCCGGTCCTGGAACCGTGCGGCGATCTTCCGCTCGGCCCAGACCATGTAAGCCACGAGGCCCGGGAAGATCCCGAAGAAGACGATGCCCAGCACGAGCAGCCATCGAATCCAGGGGATCTCGGCGAGCTCGGATTGCTGGGCCCAGAGCAAGGTCAAGGGCCAGGCGGTCACGGCGTCCAACGTTGGCTTCTCCCCTCGAACAACCCGATCCGTCACGATCCCGGCCCGGCCGGCCTCAGACCCAGCGCAACACGCCCTTGCCCCAGGCATAGACCAGCCCGACGGCCAGGACCGCCAGGAAAATGACCATCTCGACGAGCGCGAACGCCCCGAGGCCCCCATAGCTGACGGCCCAAGGATAAAGGAAGACGGTCTCGATGTCGAACACCACGAACATCAGCGCGTAGATGTAGTACTGGATCTTGAATCGAATCCAGGTCTCGCCCGTCGTCAGGACGCCGCACTCGTAGATGTCGGACTTGGCCAGCGACCGCTTCCGTGGGGCGACCAGGGCCACGACCAGCAGCGGTGCGATCGCGAAGCCGACGGCGCCCAGGAGCAGCATGCCGATGAATACGTAATTGTAAATGATCATAGCAAATTATTCCGTGATGCCGGATCCCGTCGGGGCATCGGCCGGAGTCGCCGCGATCGGCTGGATGTGGGTGTTTTCGTCGACCGTCACGACGGTCACCTCGCCGTCGTCCAGGCGGAGCCGGAGCGTGGGCTGCTGGCAATAAGAACTCTTGCCCCCCATCTCCATCCCGCCGACGGGGCGAAGCCCTTCGAGCTCGACGGCCCCTTCGACCTGCGTGGTCCAGCTCCGATGGCCGACCCGGACGTGCTGCGTGACGCGAACCCGCGTCTCGGGGGCGAAGCGGGGTTGCGGAGGCGTGGGGATCATGGCGTCTTCCGGCGGTCCTCAATATCATCGGATGCCCGACCTCGCCGAGTCGTCGACGGTCGCCTTGGGGCATTGGGAGCGGACATCTTACCGAGGGTTCCTCGCCACCGGCAAGGGACGACCACCCCGAGGTCTCCGGCTTTACGTCCCGCGAAGAGGGGGACGGACCCCGGAGATCGGCCTGGTCCCCGGTGCCGGGCCCAACCCGGGCCGGACCCCTCCCTACGAGGGTCCGCAAGAGGGCCCGAGCTACACCTTCTCGGCCACGACCGGCTTGGGGGCCGGGGCGGCCTTCGGCGCCGGTGCGGGCTTGGCGGTGGCGGTCAGTGCCTTCTGGAGCTTCTGGTCTTTCTTCTTGGACACCTTGCCGCGCTCGAGCACCTCGTCGGAGCTGTCCCAGGCTTCGGGGTGCGTCCGCGCATAGTAGTCGCTCGAGACGAGCAGGTCCTGCATGCTGTAGATGTGCGTCTGGTGCCGCTCGTAGTTCGAGAGCTCGAAGTTCTGGTCCATCTTGATCGCGTCGAACGGGCAGTACTCGGCGCAGAGGCCGCAGTTCATGCACACGTCCATGTCGATGTAGAAGTCTTCGGGGAGAGGGACCGGCTTACCATCCGGGGCCTTGGCATGCGTCATCCAGATGCACTGCGGGGGGCAGACCTTCGCGCAGATGTTGCACGACGTGCAGCGGACGTTGCCATCGTCGGCGTCGTAGATCAAGACCGGCAAGACGCGGAACCGCTCGTAGACCGGCAGGCGTTCGTCGGGATACTCGACGGTGAACAGCCCGTCGGTCTTCGAGTCCTGGAGGACCGTCGGCTCGTGACCGCGCTCGGCGCGGCCCCCCCAGAGGTCGAAGATTTGATAACCGCCCCCGCGGCGATGCAGCCCCTTGCCGTTCCGGATGTCGCGCCAGAACGTGAGGAAGAATCGGCGGAGCGTGACGAAGTGGCCGCGAACGAGGCCCTGACCGTAACCCATGGCGAGGGAGCCCCCAGGGGTGAAACCATTTCGGAAGAGTCGGGACGGCCGCGAACGAGGCGGCCCATACCCCCTGATTAACGATCAACCTCGCCGAGGACGATGTCCAGGCTGCCGAGGATGCCCACGACGTCGGCGATGGTGTGCCCGAGGCACATCTGCTCGAGGGCGGTCAGGTTGATGAAGCTCGGGCTCCGGACATGGTAGCGATAGGCCGTCGCCGAGCCGTCGGCGAGCACGTAGAACCCGAGTTCCCCCTTGGGATTCTCCACCCGCGAGTAGGCCTCGCCCGCCGGGACCTTGATCTGATAGCTCTTCTTGCCCGCCAGGATCGGGCCGTCGGGGAGCTCGCGGAGCGCCTGCTTGAGGATCTTGACGCTCTCGCGCATCTCTTCGAGCCGGACGTAGTACCGGTCGTAGACGTCGCCGCCGGGGCTGGTGACGACCTTGAAATCGAAGCGGTCGTAGATCGAGTAGGGCGCCGCGCGGCGGATGTCGTAAGGGACGCCCGAGGCGCGGAGGACCGGGCCCGCCGTCGAGAAGTCGATTGCCTGCTGGGCGGTGAGGACGCCGATCCCCTTGCAGCGGTCGAGCACGATCTCGTTGCCCGAGAGGTAGCGGTCGAGCTCGTCGATCTTGCCGTCGAGCCGGTCGTTGACGATCCCCTTGCAGCGCTCGACCCATCCCTTGGGGAGGTCGAAGGCCACGCCGCCGAACCGGAAGTAGTTGCACATCATCCGGCTGCCGGCGGCCCACTCGAACAGGTCGAGGATCAGCTCGCGCTCCTCGATCGCGTAGAGCGCCGGGGTGAAGAAGGCCCCCAGGTCGTTGAGCAGGAAGCCGATCGACCACATGTGGCTGGCGACTCGGGTCAGCTCGGCCATGATCACGCGGATGTACTCCGCGCGTTCGGGGGGCTTGGAATCGTCGCCCATCAGCTGCTCGATCGCCAGGGCGTACCCGAAGTTGTTCCCCATGCTGGTCAGGTAGTCGAGCCGGTCGGTGAACGGGAAGTTCATCAGGAACGTGTTCCGCTCGCCGATCTTCTCGTGGTTGCGGTGCATGTAGCCCATCACGGGCTTAAGGCCGACGATCGTCTCGCCGTCGACCCGGAGGTTCATCCGGAAGACGCCGTGGGTGCTCGGGTGCTGCGGCCCCATGCTGACGACGAACTGATCCGTGTCGAGCTCGCTGATCTCGACGCCGGTGGGCATGAGCGTCTTGCCCTTGGTGTCGTCGCCGCTCGAGAGGCTCGCCCAGCCGGTGTAATCTTTGGGAATCTTGAGGTTTGTCCCGTGAGGATTGATCTCCTCCGAGCGGAAGTGCCGGCCGTCCTCTACGCGGCTGTCCAGGACCTTGGTCGGGCCTTCGTAATAGGGCTCGAGGAAGTCTTTGCGGAGCGGGAAATAGGCGTAGCCGTCCCACATCAAGATCCGCTTCAACTCGGGGTGCCCCGTGAAACGGACCCCCATCATGTCGTAGACCTCGCGTTCCTGGAAGTCGGCCCCCCGCCAGACTCCGATCAGCGAGGGGACCTTTCCTTCCCCTTCGACCTCGGAAGTCCGGACCCGCAGGGCGATCAACTTGCCGGGGTTGGCGGTGCTGTCGATCTGGTAGTTGACCTCGATGCAATCTTCGTAGTGGACGCTTTGCAGGCTGGCGAGGTAGTCGTAGTGGATCGGGTTGCGGTCGCGGAGGAAGAGCCCGACCTCGATCAAGCGGGCCGGCTCGACGAGCAGGCCCGCCTCGACGATCGAGACCGTCCCCGCGCCAAAATGGCCGTTGAGTCGGTCGGCAAGCTCGCGGAGGCCGGCGGCGCCAATCCAGGCGAGCGAGGTCCGGGCCTCGGCCCTTTTCGTCTTCTTGGTGGGGGGGCGGCCGGTCGTCTTGACCGGGATCGGGACGGAGGCGGCGTCGGCATGCTCCGAGGTCGCCTCCTTCAGTGCCGGATCCGGCTCGATCTGTTCCTTCTGTTCTTGTTCTTGCGACCGGGCCCGGATCAGGTCGATCTTGCTCGGCCCCTTGGCGACCGGTGCGGCCTCGGCCTGGCCGTTGGACTCGGCCTCGGCCTCACCCTCGGGGATGGGAGCGGGAATCTTGGTGGGCTTGACGAGGGATTCCTCGCGGGCCTCGATCAGCCCCTGGGCCGTCCGCTCGGCGGTGATCTCGACGACCCGCAGGTCGATCAGGTCGGGGCCGAGGACCGGGATGGGCACGTCGCGCTCGACCTCGCCGCGATACCAGGGCGACTGCGAGATCCGCTCGCCATCGATCTTTTTCTGGAGCGCGATCAGGCCGTTCAAGAGCCCTTGCGGGGTCGGTGGGCAGCCGGCAATGTAGACGTCGACCGGGAGGTATTTGTCGATCCCCGAGACGACGTTGTACCCCTCCTTGAACGGGCCCCCGCCGCTGGCGCAGGCCCCCATCGAGATGACGTACTTCGGCTCGGGCATCTGGTCGTAGAGCCGGGCGATCATCGGCATCATGGTCTTGGTGACCGTCCCCGAGACGATCATGACGTCGGCCTGGCGCGGCGAGCCACGGAAGACCTCGGCACCGAAGCGAGCGATGTCGAACCGGCTCGACGCAGTGCAGATCATCTCGATGGCGCAGCAGGCCAGGCCGAACCCGAGGGGCCAGAGGCTCGAACGTCGTCCCCAGTTATAGACGGTGTCGATCATCCCCAGCAACTTGTCCCAGGATGTCACCAGGACATGCTGCTCGAGTTCCTTCTGGAGCACCGGGTCGATGACCGTGCTCCATTCGGGTCGCGTGGTCGTCGGAGTCGACATAATTTCCGTATGCCCAAGGTTGTCAATGAATGGGGAGCCTTTCACCCGCACCAGGCCGTCGGCGGGCGACTCGCAATTGGGGCCGGAGCCTTCTCGGGCCGGTGCACTCCGTCCCTCTCATGCAATCCTAGACAGTGCACGACGGTTTCGCCAGGGGGGAGCCCCGTTCTCTTCCGCTCGGATCGGACACTTCGGAACGTTTCGAAAAGAATGGGCCACGACTCGCGGTCGATCCCTTTTCGGGCCGCCCGCTCGCGCCCATAATAGCACCATGGAACGATCCTCGCTGCAACTCAGTGTGACCTCGCTACTCGGGCTGGTCGCGTGCGTGGCGTTGAACATCTGGTTATTCCGGCTCGGGCCCCTACTAGGAATCCTCGGGCTCAACATCTCCAAACACGTCATCATCGCGTATATCTGCAAATTCGTCGGCGTGAACAAGGCACATCGACGCAATCGGGAGGTGCCGGTCGCGGCGACGTCGACTCGCCTTCCTCGATCCTGAGGCAGCGAGGGGGCCTTCAACATTTGCCCACTCCATAGAGGACGTGCCCGCCATGCCATTGCCGGCCGTGAGCCTTCTTTCATGCGGACAGTGGACGATCCCCGTCCGCGAAAGGCCGCGCGCCCGAAAACGAAGCGTCATCGGCCGCTGGTCCGGACGTCATACGCAATCTTGATGAGTGGGGAATCCCTCTCACGTTCCTCCCCAGGCTTCCCAGAGTCCCCACAGAGTTCTGGAACGCGAATTGCGTTTCGGGAAATGTGAATTCGATGAGGGCGGGGGACCAGTTTCGTGTGGGCGCCGATTGATTGCGTGGCTACGATACGTGGCGATCCTGCCAGAAGCCCTCGCCAAGGTAGGCGGGCTTGCCAAAAGGGAAATCGATCCAGGGAGGGAACTATGGGCCTGACACGGCGGGGCACGCTTCTTCTGGTCGAGGACGAGCATATCCTTCGGGGTTTGGTGGCGCAATTCCTGCGTCATGAAGGATTCCTGGTGGTCGAGGCGGGTGATGGTTCCGAGGGAGTCGAGCGTTTCTCCGACTCGGGACCGTTCGACCTAGCGTTGGTGGACCTGAATCTCCCCGATTTCTCAGGCGTCGAGGTCTGTCGGCGGATCAAACGGGTTCAGCCCGGTCAGCGGCTCATGATCTGCAGCGCCGCGATCCTCAGGGACCACGAGCATGCGCTTGCGGCTCTGGGCGTCGACCACTACTTGACCAAGCCGTATCACCCCGAAGTCCTGATCGAGCACATCGCCCAGGAGATCGGTACCTTTCCCGGAGAGTTGACGACAAGCCGGGCCGTCCGTTAAAGGTCCACGGGCATCGAGTGGTGAAAAGTCGGTCCTTCGGTTACGATGCTCCATAAGTCATGACCCGGCACCGGCCAGAGAGGGCGGGGGACGTGGCAGCCGATTTGGCCTGGTGTTTCTCTCGCGAAGGACGGTTTGATGGCTGGGAAACCTCTGAATCGCCTCGAACTGCGCCGCCAGAACGATGCGGCCGAGCCCCTCGATCCCATGGAGGACGAGGCGGACGACCTGGCAGACGACGCGGACGATGATGATGCACAAGAACGCAAGCCGAAGAAGAAGCCCAAGGCCGCGGCCAAACCGAAGGTCAAGACCGTCAAGGCCCCGAAAGCTGCCGCGCGCATGCGGATCGTCTGGACCGTCCTGAACGACGCCTTCAAGACGGTCGGGACGTTCGAGTTCTCTCAGAAGGCAGCGGCACAGGCCCGAGCCGACGAGCTGACGGCCAAGGGGAAAGGTACGCACTTCCTCCAGAAGACGAAGGAGCCGATGCCCGATAATGCCCCCGGCCTCGGAGCGGCCATCCCTCGCGCCGAAGTGGTTCCCCCGGTCGTCGCCGTCGCCAAAGAGGCAGAGCCCGCCGACGAAGACGAAGATACGGACGACGAAGACGAGGACGGTGACGTCGAGGCAGAAGCCGACGAGGAAGAATGACGCGGTGCGTCCGCATGGGGCATACTTCGTGAAGAACCCCCGGGAGACACGGGGTTCTTATCGATACTGCACGGTGCTCTAGAAGCGGCCGAAAGAATACCCCTTATTGGCCGGGTCGAAGTCTTCGTCGCTCAGCCCGACGTCGGTGCGAACGTCGCGGTAGGCGTATTCCTCAACGAGTTCGGGCGAAGCACCTGGGTGCCGGGGCCAGTCGAATGCCTCAAAGCGGATCGGCAGCCCGAGCTCGCGATCGATGTAGAGCTTGACCTTGTGGAAGAGGAATCCCGGCTGCCGGTGCGGGTGGATGGACTCGATCATCGTACACAGCCGGTCGTCGACTTGCATCCCGGTGTGGAATGTCACCAGGCTCTCGCCGGGGGTCAGTTCGTCGGCCCAGCGCTGTGCGACCGTCTCGATCAGCGGTCCGATCCCGGCCTCGGTGATCGGGTGTCTCGATGCACCCATGGCCATCGACCCTTTCGGATCGAGTTTCATCGTACCCGCAATCCACTTGCCCAGCCCCACATCGTGAGCCAGGACCCGGCCGCCATGGAGGCCCTCGACATAAATGGCCTCTCGGCCGATGTTCGGCGCCTGGAACTTGAAATAGATGCTCACCGGCTCGGTCCGCGATTTCATCTCCATGACATGCTTCGGCGTGAGCCGTCCGTCGAGACGCTCGCGTTTCATGAAGATGCATGTATAATCGCGAATGCGGAGGTATCGCGAGCGGCATTCGGAGATGGCCAGCTTGGCCCGGGGGATCGGATCGATCTGCCGCCGGGATTCCTCGACGGGCATGATCCCATCCTTCCCACGCTCGGCCCCGGCACGCGGAGACGAGCTCGCAACAGCCAGTGACGGCGGGCTCGGCCGCCGACCCGTCACGCCCTTTACATCCAGGAATGTCGGACCCGCCGCGATCCCCAAGGCGCCCCACGCGACCCATGCCCTTGCATTCCAACCGCGTGATACGTGCGACGGGAAATGGGGTCGTCCCGATCTGATACGCATGCGATCACCTCGACCCGGTCAATGCCCGGGCGATTGGCGTAATCTTAGCAGTCGACGAAGAGGTCCGGGAGCCGCAGGCGACTCGCCCTCTTGCTCCGGGTGGGAAGCCCGCTTGATGTGGAAGACGGGCGAGGAAACCGTGTGATTTGACAAGGTTGCTCGTGATCAGGATGAAGCTGTCTGCAAATCTCAGGCCACTGGTTTTACCTATAGGCTGTGGTAGAACATCGGGCGATAATCCGGCCTGTGCGGGTGGAGTGGCCCTCGGTGGAGAAGGCCGCGTGGTCCGAGATGTCATTTATTCGCGGCACGGTCCCTGTCGGACACCCGTATTTACAATCGCGTCCGAGGCCGGCCCGCTCGGAGACCGGTAAGGCGGGGGAAGGTCGAGGTGCCCATGTCGGATTATGTGATCGAGTCGGTGGAGTCGGCCCCGTTTGGCGAGGTCTCGTATATCGTCTGGCGCCGGGGCCGCGACGATGCGCTGGTGGTCGACCCGGGCTTCGACACCGGGACGATCCTGAGCCTGCTCGGCCGGAACGGGTTGCAGCTCGCGGGCCTATTGAACACGCACGGCCATGTCGACCACATCGCGGGCAATGCGGCGATGAAGGCCGCCTTCCCCGAGGCTCCCCTGATCATCGGGCGAAACGAGGCGAGCATGCTCGGCGATGCCGAGGCCAATTTGAGCGCCCCGTTCGGCGAGTCCTTCATCAGCCCGCCGGCCGACCGGCTCGTCGACGACGGGGAACGCCTGGAACTCGCCGGCCTTTCCTTCGAGGTCCGCGAGATTCCCGGGCACAGCCCCGGCTCGATCGTCTTCCTCTGCGACCAGTTCGACCCGTCGTTCGTCTTCGGCGGCGATGTGCTTTTCCGCGGCTCGATCGGGCGTGCCGACCTCGGGGGCGACGGCCCTCTGCTGCTGGCCGGCATCCGCGCGAAGCTGCTGACGCTTCCCGACGGGACTCTAATATTGCCGGGTCACGGCCCCATGACGACCATCGGCGCCGAGCGTCGGAGCAACCCGTTCGTCGGCGAGGGCGCCGGCTTGTATCGTCCCGGCTGAACCTCCATCCGGGCCGAGGGCCGGGCGCATCATGAGCATCTGGGCGATCGCCGACTTGCATCTGTCGTGGGCGCGGCCCGACCGCCGCGAGCGGTTCGCGGGGCGCTGGCGTGACCATGCCACGAAGATCGAGAACGCCTGGCGCGCGGCCGTGCGGCCCGAAGACCTGGTGCTCATGCCGGGCGACCTGTCGATGGCCCGCAATCACCGCGACCTCCAGCCCGACCTCGCCTGGCTCGATCGCCTGCCCGGCACGAAGGTCCTTTCCGCGGGGAATCACGACCTCTGGTGGAACAACGTCGCGGCGATCCGGCCGATGCTACGCGGCTCGTTGCTGGCCGTCGGCGGCGATGCCGTGGCCACCCACGGCGTGGTCGTCTGCGGGACCTTGGGGGCCCCCGTCCCCGACGAGGAGACTCCCCCCGAACCCTCTCGCGCCGACGCGTCCGGAGGCGAACTCCAAGCGCTGGAAAGGGCGATTGAGCACGCCTCGGCGCTACGGACGGCCGGAGAGCCGCTCTTCGTACTCTGGCACTATCCCCCTTTCGACAGGTATCGACGTCCCGGGCCCTGGGTCGACCGGTTCGAGGCCGCGGGCGTCACCGCGTGTCTCTATGGGCATCTCCACATCCAGGGGCAGTGGTCCCAGGCCGTCCAGGGGCGTATTCGAGGGGTCCGCTACCAATGCGTGGCCGCCGACGCCGTCGGCTTCCGCCCCCTCCGCGTCGACCCTCGGCCCGGCACGTAGAGGAGACGGGGCGTCGGGGCCGGACGATGCGCCCGGCAATGGGCTTTCGCCCGGCCGCCCGATCGGCTAGCTTGTCGCGAACCGATCCTCGCGTCATCCAACTCGGAATTGAGGTCAAGCCGTCGTGGCCTCCTCGCGCACCTTCAAGCAGGAACTCGTCGGCGTCTTCGGCTTCCCGGTCGCCGAGAACCCGACGCAGGCGATGATCGAGCCGGCGTTCGCCGACATGGGGCTCGACTGGCGCTACCTGACCGTGGAAGTCCGTCCCGAGGGCCTGGCAGACGCCGTCCGGGGCGCCCGGGCGATGAACTGGAGAGGGTTTAATCTCACGATCCCCCACAAAGTCGCCGTCGTCGAGCACCTGGACCGACTCAGCCCGGCCGCCGAGGCGATCGGTGCGGTCAACTGCGTGATCCATCGCGATGGAGCATTGATCGGCGACAACACCGACGGCAAGGGCTTCCTCCAGTCGATCTCCTCGGAACGAGCCGTCGCCGGGATTCGCGCGGTCATCCTGGGGGCCGGCGGTGCAGCTCGTGCCATCGGAGTCGAGCTCGCCCTGGCCGGGGCCGGTCACGTGACGGTCGTCAATCGTACTGCGGAGCGCGGTGCACTCCTGGCTCGCCTGATCCGCGACCGGACCGGCGTTCCCACCGAGTTCGCGCTTTGGGAAGGGAAGTATCGCATCCCCGAAGGATCGGATCTGGTGATCAACGCCACCTCGATCGGCTTGTTCCCGGACATCGAGGCCGAGATCCCCATCGACCTGGCGACGGTCAGGCCGGGAATGATCATCAGTGACGTGATCCCGAACCCTGCCCGGACCCGGCTCGTCCGCGAGGCCGAAGAAAAGGGATGCATCGTTCTTGACGGCCTGGGAATGCTCATCAATCAGGGTCTGATCGGCATCCGACTCTGGACCGGACGCGACCCCCGTCCGGCGATCATGCGTCAAGCACTGGAGAAGGTCCTCGCCACCTGACGTCGTCTTCCGGCACAATTGATTGCATAAGACTTTTGATTGAGAAGTCGATCTCCCCTTTTTTCAAAAAAAGTCGCGAAAGGGGCGGGAATGTTCACACACTCCGACCCTCGGTGTCATCCGATTCTTACGAATCGCTAAACCACAACTCTAATCCTATTTTAAGCTTACAACCGAACCGCAGGGGTGTATCCGCGCCCTGGCATGCAGCATGCATGTTGTGACAAAAACATTCTTCGATCCGGCAGTGGTCGGTGCGAGAATGTTCGACAACGCGACACCACCAAAGCCGGAGCGACCCATGCTGGTTTTGAGCAGGAAGCTGGGAGAGAAGATCGTCATCGGTGACAACATTGTCGTGACCGTGGTCAAGATCGATCGCAATCAGATACGGATCGGCATCGAGGCACCGACCGATATCCCGGTCTATCGTCAGGAGATCGCGCCGAATCGGGTCGAGAATCGCAACGCGAGCGAACCTGCTTTCACGGGTTAATTCGCGGAAAACCTCGGGAGACGCGGTGAGGCCAGGCCGACCTCAAGGCAGCTACGACGGCGCGGGCCTTACCCTCGGGGCCGAGATTCGCAAGCGATTTGCACGCCGACAATGGTTCGGCCGTGACAGGTCCGTCGTAGCCAAGATCGTCGAGCCTTGCGAGAAGTCTCCCCGAATCGACCGCCCCATTTTCGCCGGGCAAGCCTCGCTCTTGGTCTAGGATTTGCGCCCGGTCTTGAGGGCTGGATGCGGGTAAGTCGGCCACATGGACCCAGACAATTCGCTCTACGCCCCACACAAGCCCCGCCTCGATCGACTCTCCCGCCGCATACAAGTGAAACCCGTCTAGTAGAATCCCGACGTTCGGTGATTCCTTGCAAAGTACATCCATCAAGAAATCCAAGTCCATAAGGCGATGGACAAAAGGGACACCGTGGCCCGTCCTGGACGTCGCGACGCCGATGACTTCCAGCCCGAGCCTGCTCTCGTGCTGGGCAAGAATACGGGCGATCGCGCCCAGCCGATCGACGTGAAGCGCGACGAGTGAGGCTCGGTGCGTGGCGAGGACCGTCGGGTCGTCTCCTTCGGGATGGTCGGGCGATTCGGGCATGACCCAGGTCCCGGTCCTGAGTAGGCCCATCATGCGTGCGGCTTCGGCGAGCCTCGGCAGCCGTGCCATGTCGCGTGAGAAGCCCTCGGCGTCGCCACGCCAGTTGACGGGTAGGGGCCAGGCTCCTCCGCGCAGGCCTAGATCGTCCATCCTGGCGCGGACCGTCGCCGGGTCTTCCCCTCGTTCCACGAGATCCCGGACAAGGAGGTCGACCCCGTCGAAGCCCGCCACCGACGCCATGTCGAGAGTCTGCTCGGCGGAGAGGTCGAGGCCCATCGCCCGGGCGTTGAAGCTGGTGAACATGGATGTCCCCGCCTTCCGGGCCGGTGGCACTCCCCGCGACGCGCCCTCACCTTACCCGTCGGTCCGCGTGTTGCCCAGCGTCTGCGGAGCCCTTCGGCAATCACGACCCTTGGCGCGACCGGGGCGAACCTTCAGAATCTATCTCCCGGACTTGGAGCGGACCGCGCGGGCGAGGTCATCGCATCATGTTTTCGAGCTGGATCGAGGCGGCGGCGAAAGGACGACATGGGGGCCCCGTCCGGGCGGGGATGTGGTCGGCGCTGGTACTGGGCACGCATCCGATCGAGAACGACCAGGATGTCTGGCTCGAAATCTCGGTCGATGACGCGGAACTCGGACCGATCCCCGCCTACTGGATCGAGAATAAAGGGGTCAATAGCCTCTGGCACATCCCGATTCCGCCGCAATCCGTCGGCGCCCGGCTCCATTACCGATCCGCGGCGCGGCGACGGGGGGGCGAGACGGTCTTCAGCCCGCATCAGGACACGATGGTCCGCCCCAACTTGCCCGACCGGACCGAGTCGGCCGAGATCGTCGCGAGCTCTCCCGAGGGACTGGTCGGCAACCGTCGGATGACCGCGAAGGTCGACGCGAGGGGCTCGACCTACGACGTCTACTTCCCGACTGTCGGCCTCCACTCCGACGTCCGTCCCGCCGAGGGAGACCTGCCTCAGAGCCGTTGCCACTTCCGCGCCATCGTCGGGGGCCTGGCAGTCGGCCGACGACTCGACTGGTTTACCGAGCGGCTCTCGTGGGAATCGTTCCAGCACTACCAGGGAGCGACCAACCTCCTCGTGACCGAACTGACGTGGCGGCGCGGGCCGATCCGGGTCTGGACAACGGACTTCATGGCGATGGGCGACAGCCTGCCTCGGACGGCGGGGGGGACCGAATCGCCCGGCCAGTATTTGAAGCGGTTCCGCGTCAAGAATGAAGGATCGGAATCGCGCCGCGCGCTGTTCGCCGTCTATATCCAGGCGGAGATCAACGGCGGGATCGGCGAGCCCGGACTGAGCTGGCACGACGGCGACCGTACCCTCCTGGCGATCAACCGCGGCCATGGGCACGCGAACCGCAAGCTGGCGCGCGACGCGACCGTCGAGTTTGCCGTGGCGCTCGACGACCGCGGCGAGGTATACTGCGAGCCGACGGGGGCCAATGAGGCAATCCTCCTCCGCTGGCTCGACCTGCCGGCGGGCGAGCCGGTGACCGTCGACCTTCTCGTGAGCGGTGCGTTCACCGGCTGGCGGAACGATCCGGGGACCTTCGAGCACTGGCTCCGCCCGGCGCTGGCCTGGTTCCGGGCCGCCGACCTCGACCAGATCGAGCAGACCACCGCCCAGGTCTGGGACGACTTCATCGAGCCGCTGCCGACCCTGAACTTCCCCAACCCGGCGCATGCCGTGGCACTTCGCCGATCGGCCCTGGCGATCGCGCTCCACGCCGACGTCACCTGGGGGGCGATCGCCTCCGGGTTTGATCGCGGCCTGAGCGCCTATTGCTGCCCGCGCGACGCGATCTTGGCCGGCGGGGCGATTGCGCGGCTAGGCCATCCCGAGATCGGCCGTGCGGTCTTCCGGTGGCTGTCGAAGGTCCGGGGCCAGGGGAGGCCCTATTCCTACTGGTTCCAGAAATACACGATCGACGGGGGACCGGAGTGGGAGAGTCCGGCCGTGGACCAGACGGCGCTCATCCCTTGGGGCCTGGAACGGCATTACCGCCGCACCGGCGACCTCGACCTCGTCGCCTCCTCGTGGCCTATGATCGAGCAGGCCGCGCGGGTCTGTGGCGGGGACTCGGGACATCCCGGCCTGCACTGGATCGAGGAGCTGAACCTGGTCAGCTCCGCGGGGGTCGGTCATCTCCGGTTCGGTGCGTTCCTCTACTCGAACACTTGCGTCGTGGCCGGCTTGGGCGCGGCGGCCCGCCTCGCGAGAGCCCTCGGCAAGCCCGATTCCGCCGACCGATGGGAGGGGCTGGCGACGCGGATCTGGGAGGCCGGCATCCTGGCGGAGGCCCCGGCGTCCGACCCCGACGCGCCGGGGATGGTCGACGGCCGGTCGGGTCGATTCCTTCATGGGCGTCGACTCTCGAACCTGCGCGGTCTCTGGACCAGGCGGGCCGAGTTCCTGGAGGATCGCTCGGACGCGCCGGAGGTGAGCTTGCTTGGCCCCGCCGTCCCGTTCGGGCTCTTGCCCGCCTCGGACGCCCGGCTCCGCTCGACTGCCGAGGCGATCCTCCGCCTCGGGGTGGTCTCGGGTGCCCCCGACGTCCTCTCACATCGGGCACTCGATCCGTCGCCCGTCGATCCCAAGTCCGCCCCCCGCGAAATGCGTCAACGCGACGTCTCGAGCCTGGCCACGCTCTGGATGGCCCGCTACCTGATTGCGCTGGGAAGGGAGACGGGGCAGGTCGCCCACTGGGACCGCGCGGCGGCGATGATCGACGCGATCCTAGACCGGCTCTACCCGCTTGGCCTGACCCTCCGCTCCTCGACGCCGGGTCAGGACGATTCGCGGTGGGCGCCCGGCGCCGCCTCGGGCGTCTGGGGCCTTCATGCGATGCTGGTCGAGGCGATGCTCGACCTGGCCGGTCTGGACTACGACGCACCCGAACGTCGCCTGACGCTTCGGCCCGCGCTCCCCGCGTCATGGCCCCACATCGGCCTGAGCCACAACTTTGCTTGCGGCTCGGTCGACTACCGTCTCGAGCGCACCGTCGGGGGGGCCGTTTACCGGCTCTCGCTGCGGGCCCGACTGGACCTTCCCGCGACACTTGATGTCGCGCTGACCGCCCCCGGGCTGACCGGGCTGACCGCCTGGCGGGCGGAACCCGAGACTCCCCTGCCCCGTCACGAGCCGCAGGCCAACCGACTCACATGGACTGTCGAGCTGCCGGCCGGAGAGTCGTCCTGGAAGTGGTCCGGGGGTTGATTCCTCGCCGAGACGCCTGAGCCGCGTCAGCGTCTCGACTGTGGGGGCAAGAAGTACGTTCCCTGAGAGTCTCCGGCCATTCCTTAATACACCTCGTCATGCGTCCCGACCGTCTGCAACAGGATGGCTTCCTCGCCTTCGTGCTGCACGAACGAAAAAACGACGCGCAGATCGTATCCGGCACTACAGGCCCACAAGCCTTCCAAACGGCCCTTGAGTTTGTGAGTTCTCAAGCTGGGATCGGACGCATCCTCCGCGAGTTGCTCCAACGCGACCCTCAAACCCTCGCTGACGTCGGGGCTCCTCTTGAGAAACCGCCTGGCGGACCGGACGAAGGCATTGGAACGGATGAGTCGCCGTCTCACGACAGGATTTCGTCGATCAACTCGCCCGGAGTCGTCGGCCGGCACTTCCCCTCCGCAAACTCGCGCCGCGCCTCCTCTGCCTCGGCGGCCATACGCTTGCGGCCACGCTCCGACGCGCGGCGGCGCACGATCTCCACCAAGGCTTCCTGATCTTCGGTCGAGAGTTGCTCGACCGCTTCCAACACATCCGCGAAAGAGATCAATGGATCCATGGCCGCCCCTTGGATACGCGGGGGAGCTCAGGCATGCGTCGGCTCTGGGATCGTGAAGATGGTGACGACTGGGTGTCCCCTTGCCGGCAGCGGGAACTCCGACAGATACAAGGCGGTTGACTCACGAAGGTCGGCTACCGCCTCTTCCACGGCTTCGCCTTGCGTGGTGGTGCCAGTCTCTGGGTTCAAGGCGACGAACCCACCTTCCTCAGCGCGCGTGAGAACTGTGGTCAGCTCCATCGCTCGGCTCCAGAGTACAACAGGCTTGCGAGCCCGCCTATGACGCCCAACGACAAAGTTCAGCGGGTCAGCTGCAACTGTTGGTTCGACCGCGAAGTTGCCTGAATTGCCCCGCCAGCCACGAGAATCAGGAACGCCCCCTTTGCCTTCCCCGAGCGCCCGCTTCTCGGCCTCGCGATCAGCGAATGTGATCTTCACCAGGATAAGTTCGCATCCTGGACATCAGTAGAGCAGGCCGCCGATCACGACACAAGTCCTCCGATCCGGCTTGCGCCGTGCCCCACCGTCAACCAACGAAGAAGGCTTTCACCCGCCGGAGCCGGGCCGGATCACGTCCCCAAGGGTAAGGGCTCCTGGAGGAATCGACCAAGGTGTTCGAGCGCCTCACGCTCCGGTGCATTCGAGTCGGTCCAGAGGCCTCGGAGCCGGGCGCGGATCACGACCCCTTTCTCCAGGTCGTGGCCGAAGAGCCCGTAGCGGGTCGTATGGCCCACGCTGGAGATCGTCCCCCCCTCGGTGATCCGTCTGGCCACATCCCCGAGGGGGACCATCTCGACGTAAGACCGGCCACCGGCCCATGGGGCGGGCATCACGCGTGGAGCGAGCGTGTGATTGAGGGTCGGTGGCAGTGTGGTCAAATCACGTGCGTCACCGTCTCGACCGTCATAGCTGACTCCGGCCGAGCGGACATCCCGAGGCTCCACCCATCGCCTCCGCCGCGTGGTCGGCCGTTCGGGCAGCACGCTCATGATCTTCACTTCGACCGCCTTGAGCTGGTCGACCGACACGGCGGACATCTGGATTTCGAGGTCGACCCCGCCGCCGTGCGCCGAGGGTTCCCAAGCGGCTCGGACGGTCAATCCGCCCCAAGCCTGGGGAGCATACGTCGCCTCGATCCGTTCAAACCGACGCTCAAATCCGACGAGCGTCGCACCCGAGAGCGCGTCCGGCTCCCACCGACCCACCTCGGCGACCCCTTCCAGGGCCAGGAGCGGGCCTATTGTCTCGGCCAAATCCTCGTCCCACGTCCGCAAGCCGGGACGGGCGTCATCCACCTTCAGTCGCCAGGCCCGCCCCCCCCATTGGAGGTCGAACTCCGGGCCGGAGCCGCTCCAGCGTGTCGACATGCAAAGGCCCTGGGAATCGAAAAACCCCGCTGACCCGTGTGATACGAGTGAGCGGGGCCGAAACTGAAGAGACCGAATGATCGAAGCCGATGCTTCGGTCGGTGGAGAGGCTTGACTCAGATAGCTTCACGACCGACATATTCATTATAGGATAGCGTCCAGCCATCGTCAACCGGCGGCGAGCATTGTTTCCCAAATATAGACGCGACCGACCACTGCCGTTCATCGGGCGATCTTTGAGACCCGAAAGAAATGTGGGCCGGGTGCGACATCCCTGGGGAACTGGTAGTAGCGGGCCGACTGGGACTGAGGGTCGAGATCGAATCCGGGCTCCTCGCGCACGTGGAGCCGTGCCCCCTCGGGCGTGTTCTCGGCCCTCTCCAGGGTCCATCCTCGCGTGATGCCGTCTCCGTGGCGGATGTGTAGCACGCGACCCGCGAGCAGGTCGGGGTCGGAGAGGGGGGCGTCGGCCTCGAACCAACCTCGACTCCCCGCCGACTGGCGGCGGACGACGTTGCGGATCATCCCCGAGACCTTCACCTGCCGGACTTGCCGGCCCGACGACTCGGCGAACGTCCCTCCGGCGAGGACCATCGCCCGATCCGAGAACCGGACGGCAAGACCGTCGGTCGTCAGGCTCGTCCCGTCGGCGAGCGGGACCGTCTGCGGTGTTCCCGGCGTCAGGTTGACGGCGAGGTGCTCCTTGCCCTCCGCGGTTTCGAGGTACACCACCACGGACCCGGGGAGCGTCGCGACCCTCCCGACGCGAAGCAGAGGTGGGCCCCCCCCCACCGGTTCGAAGACGGTCACGAACATCGACATCAATGTGCCGCCGTCCGTCGAGGTGCGGCGGAGCATCAGCGCGGCACGGCCGGGCTCGTCGCTCGGCGTTCGGGGCGCCTCGGCGTTCGGGTCGGGGCCGAGGGCCGTGATCGCCGACATCGGGGAGTCGCCCAGTAGGTGCAGCCGCACGCCACGGCCGTCGGGGCCGGTCAGCTCCGCCAGCGTGGGGCGAGTCAGGCGGACCTGGACGAGCGGGGCGAGATCGCCGTAGGCCTGGACAAACCAGCGGCCATCCTCGGCCTGCGCCGAGGCGATGTGCGGGATCGACGGAGGCAGCAACCCCACCGGACCGGGCGACATGGCGGCGGCGACCCGCCACCGCGCCGGGGAACCGGCCGCGGCGTGGAAGACCTGGTCGTGCTGGAGCCCTCCCCAGACTTCGAAGATGCTCACCGCGTAGCGAACCTTCGCCCCCGAGACCGCGACGACCGTCTGTCGGTATCGCCCCCCCTGCCCGGTCGCCTGCGGATAGGCGCGTGGGTCGTCGAGGGTCGCGACCTGGAAGTCGGGGTCGGCGGCATAGAAGAGGAAGTTTCCGCCGGGGGTGGACTCGCGGGCCGCGGCCGGCGTCTCGCGTTGATTGAGCCCGTCGATGACGACGGTATTGTGGCTGAGGGTGGCGCGATCCCAGCCCGATGCCGTGGGGGGGCCCTCGTCGAGGTCGCCCAGGATCGGACGGCCCCCGATGGCCACGCGGAGCGCCAGGCGCTGGGCGTCGAGAGAGCCGTAATTGCCCATCCCGCGGAGCTCGAGGTCCAGCGCCTCATCGCCCGCGCCGACGGCGAGCCGCGCGAGGCCCGCCCCCCCGAGCAGGACCGGCAGCCGTGAGGAGGATCGAGGCATCGGTGCCGGCCAGGACACCCGCTGGACCTCCGGAGGGGGCGGGGCGGCCAGCGGCGCGGATCCGGCGGCCCGCGCCAGAGCCAGCATCGAGCTGCCGCCGGCCACGGCGGGAGGGGCGGCGTCGGTGCCGGTCAACAGGTGGTCGAGCCACCCATCGATCTGACCGAGGACCCGGCGGTGGGACGTCGAATCGCCCTGCCGCCAGTAGCCATCGTGAAAGAACCCACGCGCGGTGAACTCGTCCATCCGCACCCGTCCCTCGCGGATCAGGACGGGATCGTCGAGGAGCCTGCCCACGGCGAGCAGCCCTCGGTACGCCTGGATCGAGACCTCGCTGTATTCCTCGGGCTGGCGGCGGACGAACTCGGCCGAGGCGCGGAAGAATTTGCGCTCGATCGTCCGGGACGGGTTCGCCTCGTTCAACTGTCGGCCCGCCTCGGCCAGCGCAGGGTCGGCGCGGACCAGCGCGTAGGCGATCACCAGGTTCATTGGTACGTCGAGGCTGGCCGTCCATTCCCACTTGGCAGTCCGATAGCCGCGACGATATGGGGGGGGAAGATCGGCCGGCTGGAAGTATTTCGGCTGGCCGGGCTGGTCGAAATGGGTCGCGTAGGCGGGATACACCTGGGCGAACCGCAAGAGGAGCACGCAGGCGAGGCGAGCCAGCGTCGGGTCTTTCCGCCCGGCCGGCTGCTCGTGGTGGCGGACCGCGGCGTAGAGCGCGGCCTTGGCCAGGAACGTCCGCGCCTCGTAATCGCGCTTGGCGGAGAGGTAGAGGCGTTCGTCGGGATACAGTTGCGTGTGGGGATCGACCGTGTGATACGGGTAGTGATGGATGACCCGCAAGAGGACCTCGACGGTCTCTTCCGGGATCATCTTCTCAGTCTTGGGCGGGACGGGTGCGACCTTGGCGGGAAATTTGTCATTGGGGACACTGATCCCGCAGCGTCGGCAGGTCACGACCGCGGGCTTGCCGGGTGCCCAAGAGAGGGAATCGTCGGCCTCGCTCGAGTGGCAGCCCGGGCATCGGCAGAAGCGGACGCCCGCCTGGACGGGGACGAGCTCGGCCAGCGCCCTGGCATCGAGCGCCAGGAGCGCCTTGACGTCCGAATCGGCCCAGAACCGGGCCTCCCAGTCATCGGGCAGTTCGAACCGGGCGAACGGGCCACCCGGCTCGACCGGGGTTCGCGGGCCGGCGGGCTCGGCCGATACGGGGGCAAGGAGCGCGACGCAGAGCGTGAGGAGACACGCCAGCGGGGCGAAGACGAAAGGCGCGACTTGCATGGCGTGGGGTCCATCCCTTCATCGCCCGCCCCCTTCCGATCGGGCGGGGCACCTAGGCCGGCTCCGCCAGGCCCCTTCCGCTCAGGGTCCGTGGTCGGGCAGACGTGTCAGCTGGGCGTCGCGACGGCCGGCCGCCATTGGATACAGTCCAACCGAGCCGACCACCTCTCCCTCGGCCGTCGACAGGCCCTGGCGGTGGAGTTTCGCCTGCGTCAAGAGCGAGTCGCGATGCGACTCGCAGGCCAGGCCATAAGTCTTCAGCTCATGGCTCCGGCCATGACTCCAGGGCGCGGCCACCTTGTAGGTTGCGGGTTGCTCGCACCCGGGCGACGAGCAAGTCTGCGAATAGCGGAATGGTGGAATGTCCATGGGCCGAATCCATGATCCGTCTGATACGGTCGCCAGGCCACGATGATCGTAATCGGGATGGGCGGACCGTGCAAGCGACGATCGAGGCCGGCCAGGAGGGTTGCAAAGTCGCAGAGACGTCCGAGCGGTACAGCAAGCCACCCATGCCACCCGCCATCCTCAATCCCCCATGGTTTCAGAATCCCAAGGGGGCGAATGAGGTGACAGGAGAACAGGAGAGGCGGGCCGCCATGGGACGTTTCCTACAAACGTCGAAGTGTAACGGCTCATTATGCTGTCTCGATAGCTGGTTTTTGATACGATCTCATTAGACTTACGTCGAGCGAGAAATGGAACGGGTGAAGTAGTATCGAACCTTCACACTACGTCTCATGGAGAGCGGGCTCATGCAGGTTCCCCGTTTTAGCCTAACAGGCTCACTTTGGGCCGTCGGCCCTTCCCGCTGGACGACGGGGCCAACGCTCGTACTCGGCCTTCTGCTCCTGGGTTGCGACAGCGGACACGATAGCGGACACCATCGCTCACTCGGGCACTCCGATATCGCGTTCGCCATCGCGCCACGCGCGGACGAGGTCATCTTCAGCGCCGTCGGCGAGGGCGGGCGTGACCTGTTCACGTTGGACCTCAAGACCCGCCGGGTCACCCGGATCGCGGCGACCCCCGGCTATGAGGGCGACCCAGGCGTCTCGCCCGATGGGGGATCGGTCGTCTACGCCGCCGGCGCCCCGGGCGAACGGGCCGATCACCTGTTCCTCCGCTCGATGGACGGCAAGACGGTGAAGCAACTGACCGACGAGGACGCCGACGACGCCTCGCCGGAGTTCTCGCCGGATGGTTCGAGCATCGTCTTCGTCCGGAGTAAGGGGTACGTCCGGGGCGCGCTGGCCGCCTCGGGCTACACCGATCCACGCCTCTGCGTGATGAAGGCCGATGGGTCGGGGCTGCGCGAGGTCACGGACCCCGCCCTGCTAATAGCCTACTCGCCGCATTTCACGAGGGATGGGAAGTCGATCTACTTCTTGGGTCAGGACGGGCGTTACATGGTGCCGGCGGACGGTTCAGCGGCCCCGGAGAAGCTTTCCGAGGACGCCTCGACCGTGGGCTGGGTGCTCTCGCCCGACGGGAGTTCGATGGCCTTCTCGCGGGGGCACTATTCCCCGGACTATGCGATCTTCACCGCCGCCGCCGATGGAACGAATCCGAGACAGCTCACACATATGGAGAAGCGAGGGTGTTTCCGGCCGACCTTTACGCCCGATGGCCGGCGGCTCCTCTTCCTCGTCGAGTCCTGGCCCGACGGCCCCTCGGGCGAGCCGAAGCGGGGCTTGTGGGAGGTCGACGTGGCGGGCGGGGAACCCCGGGAGATCGCCGATTATCACCTGTTCGACGCACCGCTCCTTTGGAGGCCGACAGAACCGGATGAGATCAAGCGGCCATGACGCTCGTGACGGCCGATCGTGCGCAAGGTTTCGACTATAGGCACTCGTTACAAAGGCCCCGGCCATGAGACTCCCCCGCGTGCGGTTCACGGTCCGGCGGATGATGGCCGTGACGGTGATCATCGCCCTCGTGTCGGCGTCTTCCCGCTATTCGGCCGACACATGGGCGGCCATCTTGGGGGCGGCCATCCTGCTGACGATCGCGCTGGCCCTGCTTGGGATCGCCTTGCTCGTGGCCCGATACGTCCGAGGGCGGGGGCCTTCGAGGGCCCCCAGCACGGAGTTCTTGTGCGCATTGATCGGAATGTTCTTCAGCTATTGGGCCATCCCCGCCAAGGTGAACCATCAGCCGAGCTACTTCGACTTCCTTTCGGATATGATCGGGATCATCGGCGGTGCCGCGATGGGGACCCTGGTCGGCATGTGCATCGCACGGGTCGACAGGCGTATCGAAGGCATGCGACGAGGAAATTCTTGACCCGTCGTTGCCCCTGGCTCCCCGTCACCCCCGACCCGCCCGAGCCGAAATGAATTCCTTCAGGCGCGTGCGATGAACTATGAGCGACCCGAGGCGCAGCGGCTCGCCTATAGAACAGACCTTTCAGGTAACGGCAACTTGCTACCCCATGAACCGGCACCGCGTCAGCCGCCAAGACGCATTCCATGTCCGTCAGAATTGAGATTCGAGACGACGAACCCTTGAGCGAAGCTCTCCGACGGTTTAACAAAACAGTCCGGCTCGTCTATCGAAAGAAGTGGGACAGTCGCCGATACGGGTACTATGAGAAGCCGAGCATCCTGAAGCGGAGGAGACGCAAGATTGACCTCGCCCGCCGTCGCGGATTCGGCTTCCGCCGCCGGATCGGTCTTGGGAACCTGTTCAGGCGAAATGGGGATTACCCACCTAACCACCGGCCGTTGCCGAACCGTCGCCTTTGCTCGGTAACTGGTCGGGTATGAACGGCGCTTGCCACTCGGACCCGAATCCCGGAGATCGCCGTGGAACCGCTGAAGTGGATCAAGGCCGGAAGCTATGCGATTAACGCCGGGTCCGTCTACTGGATCAACACGGCCGCGAAGTGGATGGGGGCCCCCGAGGGTGACGCGCCGAGGGACGCTTGGGGCGAAGTCCCGCCGGGCGAGTTGGTCGAGCGGTCCGGGGTCGAAGTCGTCATGTTCCTCAACGAAGACAAGGCACTCCGGTTCGTGGATGGCAGCCCCGAGGCCGAAGACCTGAGGCGCTTCGTCCAGGCTCAGGGCCAAATTCCGTAACGCCTGTTTTATAGGCACGATTTACAGCCATCTCGGAGACCCCGGCCATGATGGGATGGCTAGCGATTCTGTTCATTGCCGCCTGCTCCGTGTTCGTGTACTTCGGCTCCCTCCAGGAAGCCCGAGAACAGCGGGAGGCCGCCGACCGGATGCGACGGCAGCAGGGCGCGCGGCCAGCAGTCCCCGTCGCCGAGTGTGCCCGCGCCTACGGCGAGCAAATCCCGCCGGAGGTCGCGGGGCGGGTGCTGCGCGTGCTCGCCTCCGTCAGCGAGTTCTCACTGTCGCCGCCGGGGGCCACGGTCGAACCGGGGCGGCTCCTGCCCGAGGATTCCCTGGCCGAAGACCTCGCCTACCACATGGACTCGTTGGCCTTCTGCGAGATGATTACCCGCCTGGAGAAGGAATTCGGCATCCGCCTGCGGGTCCGTGATCTCGACGAGGTCCCCACGGTGGGCGACGTGATCCGATGGGTGACCGCCGGGTTGGAGAAGACGGGATCGACCGCCCTAGCACCGAAGGGGAAGGAACCTGAACTGCTTCAGCACCCGATGAGAGACCAAGTGCTCGATGGCTAGATGGGCCCGACCCGCCCGAGCCGAGATGACTGGCATGGGTGAACTATATGGTACATCCGGCAAGTCCGAACATAGCGGCGGACGTGCGGAAAGGTAAAATTCACTAGAGCTTGCAGCGGACTCGGATCGTCTCGCCACTTGGCGGATGCACCATATATGGTCCATCCGCCAAGTCCGATCACAACGGCGGATGTGCGAAAACGTAGAAACTGTTTGGGCTTGCGTCCGAACCGGATTGTCTCTCCACTTGGCGGATGCCCCATATAGACGGGAGTTGACAGGTGCAGGAAACCGTGAGGACCTCCCAGGAGCGCATCTGCCGGATTTGCTTCGGCATCCTCCTGGCCGTCGGCACCGGCTTCGTGTTCGTGGGTCTACTCGTCGTGCCGATCCTTCCCCTCTTCCAACTCGACGCCGTCCTCTCCCCGAGCGAGCTGGCTGACCCGGTCAAGCGCGACGCCACCCGCGCACTTCTGGAGAAGGCGGCCGGGAATCAATGGCTGTTCTGGGTCGCCGGGGGACTCGTCGTGACTTGCACGAGTGCCATCGGCTTGAGAGCCGCGTGGCACCCAAAAAGACCGAGCTAGCTGTATCGTGTGAGCTATAGGCGAAATGGACACTCCGACCCCTTGAGGCCCCGGCCATGCGACTTCCCCTCGTCGGGCTCGCGGACAGGCAGAACATGATCGCCGGGGCGGACGCGGAGGGGGGATAGGGACATTCGTCAACCTCGCAGAGGTTTGCGCGGTCTGCGTCACTTGCGAGCCGCCGTCGGCAGCGCCGAGAGACCCATTTCGCCAGTCCTCGCCCCCTCCCCGGGTATCATGCAGTAGTGGGCCTCATCGACGGAGTCGACGAGACCACGGTCGCCGTTCCCCCCGGAGACTCGTGACGTGACCCACCTCTCGCCGTGCGCGACACGCTCCTACCCGAACATTGGCGATCCCTACGGGTGTCTTCCCGGGGGGAATGTGGCATTGAGGTGAACACGGAGTCGACATTTTTCGCGGAGGGCCGGTTTTCACCCACCTCTGACCCACCTCTTACCCACCGGAAATGCACCCGGCGATGTCGCCTCGGGAAATGCCGCAAGCCCTTGATGCGGAAAGGCAAGCACCTCGAATTTGAAGGCATGCAGATTCCGGCAATCCTCAGTCCCCACGCATGCCGGCCGCGTCCGGGACGTCGAATGGGTCCGAACGTGGGGCTTCCCGGCGCCAGATGGCCTCATCGGGCGAGCCGGGCGGCGCCGGCGGACAAGCCACCGGTATCGCCCGGTCGACTCACCGACCTTGCAATCCTCCTGCGGGGCCGGCCCCGGGCCGAACGAGCGGAGTCGGCGGGCCTTCAGACAAGAGACCCACCCATGATTTATGGATCGGCTTGAATCTGTGCCTCCTGCGTCCGGCGTCCGTCAGCGGGGCAAGTCTTCGACCTCGACCTTCGCCTCGATGTCTCGGACGCGCTCGGGGTCGAGGGCACCGGCGTCCCAGACCAGGGCATTGGCGACGGCGCAGGCCAGGGCGTGGCGCAGGGCCGGCTCGGGGTCGAGCGACGAGAGTCGGGCGTCGATCAAGCCGGCCAGGAGGCAGTCGCCCGAGCCGATCGGGTTGACGGGCTCGACCGAAGGGGGGATCGCTCGGTAGCGACGGCCTCCGTAGAGGGCGAGGACCGGGAGGGGGCCGTCGGTGACGACACCGCACTCGACGCCGTGCCTGGCCCATCGCGCGAGGAGTTCGAACACGCCGGAGTCATCGACCTGGGGCCGGCGGAGGTGGGCGGCGGCCTCGCGACGGTTGAGCTGGATGACGTCGGGCCAGAAGCCCCAGATGGCGTCGAGTGCGGGGCCGTAAGAATCGAGCAGGACGGGCACTCGACGCGAGCGTGCGAGGGCGATGAGGGCGGCGTACACGCCGTGCGTGGGGGGCGATGGGCTCGAGCCCGACAGGGACATGGCTGTGATGCCACCCTCGGTCAAGGCCCCCTCGACGCGGTTATACAGGGCCTCGGCCTCGGATGCCGAGATTGCCGGGTCGGGGTCGAAGAAGGCGGTCTGGTCCGAGGTCCCCTCGGTCCGGGCCGTCAGGATGATACGCGTGGGGGCCTCGGTCGGCGTCACCAGCGGGTCGAGGCCATCGTCACTCCGAAGCAGGGCCTCGCAGTGGGCGCCGACGGGGCCGCCCAGGAACGTGACGGGGCGGGCGGCTCGGCCCAGTCGGGTGAGGGCACGGGCCACGTTATTGCCCTTGCCCCCGACCACCTCGCGCACGGCAAGGCCGCGGATCGAGTCGCCGGGTTCCCAGGGAGGGACAGTCAACGTCTTGTCCAAACACGGGTTCAGGGTCACACAGAGGATCATGGCGAAGTCGCACCGGCCATGGGGCCGACCCAAAGAATTTCCCACGGGATGACAGGAAGCCCTCAGCGGTGCCCGTTGTTGCTAGCACGGCCGATGCCAATTCGATCACCCCTCGCAGGACGGCGCTGCGGTGCCGGGGTACATCCGCCCCCCGGAGGTCAGGACGCCGAACATCTCCGGGGCGAACCACGAGCCGGTGTCGGTCCGCTCTACGACTTGCAAGCGACCGCCAACAACGAGCTCCCCCAAGGCCAGCGCACCCAGCGCCCGGCGGCGTGTTCGAGTCGGCTCAACGTCTCGAGTGTTCGGTTGATAGGCGCCGGGGGAATCGCGACGTCATAATCGGCCGCGCCCCGGGCGGTCCCGGCGGGTGCCAGCACGCGGCGGAGCAGCATCGGCGCCACGGTCCAGAAGAAGAAGTAGCGCACGGTCTCGACCTCGAAGCCCGCCGTGTCGAGCAGCCGTCGGAGGCCTTGCGGGTTATAGCGGCGATGGTGGGCATTGGCCTCGTCGTGTCGGCTCCAGAGCAGAGAAAGAGCCGGCACACTCAGCACCAGATGTCCGCCGGTCCGGAGTGCCGACTTTGCCGATTCCAGCGCCGAGAGATCGTCGGCGATGTGCTCCAGCACGTCGAGCATCAGGACCAGGTCGAAGGCACCGGGGGCAAACGATCCGACATCGAACGGTGCGACCATGATGTCCGGACGCCAGCGCGGGTCGCGAACGAGCGAAGGATCGGGCTCGATCCCTTCGACCTGGCCGAACTTCTGGAGCCGGTCGAAGAAGAGGCCGTCACCGCACCCAACGTCGAGAATGCGACGACACGGCGATCGGGCGTGAAGCCGCTCGATCCATGCGAGCAAGAATGATTCACGCGACCGCCACCACCAATGTCCGTTCCAAAGAGTCCGATATCGTTGGCCATAGTCGGCTTGCACGCCTCGAAATCGCTCCAGATTAACGGACGGGCGTCGCCCTGAAACGCTCCGACCAGCCGGGATCGGAAGGAGAATCGGCCGCGTCATGCTAGCGAACCACGCCGAATGGTGCAAACCCGGCCGGATGCGAAGCTCACCCGGCGCCCCACGAACTACCGTGCGGATATGGAGGTAGTCGGCTCCACCGTACGCATGTTCGTGCCGCGGACCCTCCCGTCGGAGGCTGCTCCTTTGCCGGGAACGGTGCGCGACCCATCGCCGATAACTAGGCCGGTCGACTCGGAAAGATCGCAGCGCTGGATGATCCGGCGTAGGAGATACCGTGCGCCCGGCAGTATACCGAGGAGGCCAACGGGCCACAGCAAGGGGAGCCACCTTGAGACGATCAGGACAGCGTCCGGGCCGGAGTTCGAGCGACCATCGGCACGTATCAGGAGAAGCGATTGGTGTGCCTCGGCGGGAGTCAGATCGCGAGGGAGCGCCGAGACGTCGGACGTACTCGTGTCGATTGCCCGGATGAGGCGATCGGGATCGGCCGCCATGACCCACCTCGTCAGGGCCCTATGCCGGGAAGAACGCCCATTGAAGAGGAGATACCCTGTCGGCGGTTCGATCCCGGTCACCAGGCTGCGGAGCCAGGGGCCCGAAGAGAAGGCCAGGGTGGCCGCGACCATGGCGAGCCCGAATTCGGTGAGCCCCATGCACAGGTCGATCGAGAGATGCATCAGGGCGACGGCGACGATCAGGAGCGGCCGGAGCTTGCGGGTCCAGATGAGGACCGGGAAGGAGATTTCCAGCAAGACTCCGGCGTGCGTCGCGAGGCTTAGCAGCGAGGGGTAGGCGGCCAGCCAGGTGAGATCGAACCGGCGGAACTCCGGCGTCAGGATGATCATCTCGATGGCCGTCCCATTCCACCACTCCGGCCCCATCAGCTTGGATAGGCCGGCCGAGCCGTATATCAGGACCAGGTGGAGCTGGATCAGTCGAAGGCTGAGATTGGCCGAGACCGAGGCGACCGGGGCGCCGGTCGCGATCCCACACGTCGCTGATCGCCCTTGGGCCCCTTCCATCTCCTCTCGCCTGGAGGCACGGGATCGGGACAGGAAGCGGTCGAGCGAGACGGACTGCCCGCTCGCCCCGAAGGCGGCAAGGTAGAATGCCCAGGTCGAGACCATATGATCGAAGCCGAAGAGCGCGACCGGGGCACGCCGGACGGTCGAGACCGCGATCGCCCAGGCCAGCACGGCCGTCACCCGGGTCCCGAGCCCGAGGGTGAAGAGGGCCGTCACGACCAGGCACCCCGCCCAGGCCAGGTGCAGCCACCGATCGGGAATCCAGAGCCAGAACGACCACGCCCACGGCGATTGCTCGGCGAGGAATTGTCGGACCGCCTCGGGGCCGATCCACCCGTCGGAACCGAGGTAATCGCGCAGGTCCAAGCCCAGGACCGCGATGTTCCAGAAGAGCAACGCCCCCACGGCGACTCGGACCACCCCGAGCGCAGTAGGGTCCGCCGGGGTGAAGAAGAACGCACGCCAGGCGTGGAGGGCGCCGAGGACCAGATCCTTGAGATACCGCGCGGGCTCGCTCAGAAGTCGGCGCACCGGAATTCTCCGAGTTTCACGCGTGGGCTGTAGGTCGACGTCGCCTCAAGGTCGACAGCCGGGGCGTCGCGATGGGCCGCGGCCTGACGCACGAGGGCAAGTTCGGGGATATGGTGTTCTTGCGTGTAGATGGCGACCCGCGAGCACCCCCGGGTCTTGCAGAGGTGCCGTGCGAAAGACGCGGCCCAGCGGGGGTCGGCCGAGAGATGATAGGCCAGATCCAATTGTCGCTGGTGACGAAGGCGCGGCCAGGGTCGCTGCAGGTCGGGGAGCCGCAGCACCTCGGATGTCTTCTGCCCCCCCGGCCGCTCGAACTCCATCTCCGCGGTCACCACCGGTGTCCCCCAGGGGCGCGGATGATCCGGGTCGACGGTCGCGTCGAGACGGGAATAATAGCGATAACCATAACCTTGATTGATGAGTTCGTAGTACCTTCGGAAGGGCCCGACGGCCCGCCTCTCGATCTCCGAACTGGGGGCGACCGCCATCGCTCCCGCCAGGATCGCGCTCAGGTGATAGAGCAAAACCAAGGACATGAATACCTGGGCCCAGACCGGCCACGATCGTCCCGCAACTTTTGGCAGCGAGCCGGGCCAGGACGACACGTCGGTCTTCGTCACGAACACCCGCTTCGTCATCGCTTCTGTGCCTCGATGGGACGATTCTCGAGTGAGGA
>JAABUS010001635.1_pt1 | contig 47436 bp, 35 predicted proteins | sample 5560161 | NCBI WGS metagenome assembly JAABUS01 (sample SAMN10711885, study PRJNA513376) | rock metagenome | isolation source: Antarctica rocks | place: Antarctica: Victoria Land, Trio Nunatak nord | collected 2016-01-04 | reverse complement strand
TCCCGACAGGGGACCGGATGGGCGGCTTCGCTTCGAGTACAGTCGCCGCCTCGCCCGTCAGCGCCGCCACTTTGGTGATGACCTTGACATCCTTCAGGATCGTACTGGCCATCTCTGCCGCCCGGCTGGTCGACTTGTACGAGCGATCGACCTCAGGCACGAAAGGTTCGCCCAAGCAATGCTTGGTCCTTATCACGCAGGTCTCCAGGCTACCGTCCCTGGCGGCCTCCAGGACTCGTAGGGCGGCCTTCTTCGCGGTGGTCGAGGTGTTGGCGGATATTATCATCCGCTCAGCGGCCTTAACGGCATACTCTGGTGTGCCCTGTAAATAGCCATATGCCATCTTCACTGGGCTACCCTGTGCCTTAGCTTCGATCGCCAAGACACCGCCGTCCGAATTCAACCAGACCTGATCTATGCCCTGAGGAATTCCTCGGTCTCCGTGCATCAGGAGGGGCTTATACCCCTCAGATCGGGCCCAGACCTCTGCCCCTTCCTCGCCGAGTTTTTCGGCGATCAATACCCTCTCAGAAATTGGACTGTTCAGCCACTCGATCTGCCTGAGTGTAGTAACTGCGGACGCCGTGTCCTCCAACATCGGTTGAGCGAAGGCTCCAGTCGATGCTAGGCTCCAGGTCACTATAGCTCCCAGCAACATCGATCTCAACGTAGCAACTCCTTGCTGTCAGAGGGCTTGGAAGGCTTCTCCCGCTGCGTTCCGCAGGAACTCTCGCTCCTACGCGGGCTTGGAGTATGAGATCATTCGTGAGTTGAGACAAGATATTATCCAGATATTTTTGGGAAAGGGGTGCACCAAACCAGGCCGGTTGTCACTACGCTCGGGCACTTTGCACTTGAAACATTCCCATTAGGGTATATGATTCCCGCATGGCACGTTCGCCGACGACTTCGGACGCCTTCAACGCGGTCGCAGAGCCGCGGCGGCGGCAGATCCTCGACCTGCTCGCCCGGGGCGAGAGGCCGGTCAATGACGTGGTCGAATCTCTCGGGGTGGGGCAGCCGCAGGTCTCCAAGCACTTGCGGGTCCTCCGGGAGGTGGGGCTGGTCAGCGTGCGAGGCTCGGGACGGCAGCGCCTGTACAAGCTCAACGCCGAACGCCTCAAGCCGATCCACGACTGGGTCCGGTCCTTCGAGCCGTTCTGGGAGCACCAGCTCGACCGCATCAAGGCGCGGGCCGAGCGCGTCGTGAACGGGCGAGACGAGGGACCCGATGAACCCAATGAGGAGAGATGATCATGGCGACCGATGTAAGCGAGCAGGGTGTCCACACCGTCTACATCCTCAAGGAAAGCGAGATCGACGCGCCGCTGGAGATCACGTTCGCGGCGGTGCTCGAGGAGATCGGCCCTGGCGGGGAAATGCCTGATGGCAAGGCGTTTCCGATGGTGATCGAGCCGTGGCCGGGCGGGCGTTGGTACCGCGACCTCGGCAACAACGCCGGCCACCTCTGGGGACATGTCCAGGTCATCAAGCCGCCGACGCTGCTGGAGCTCAGCGGGCCGATGTTCATGTCCTACCCGGGACTCAACCACATACAGTACCGCCTCACAGCGGAAGGCGACGGCACGCGGCTGAAAATCACGCATCGGGCGCTCGGTCAGATCCCCCAGGAGGTCCAGGAGGGCGCGGGCGAAGGGTGGGACCACGGCCTGAAGCGAATCCGCGAGATCGCGGAGCGTCTGAAGAGCGGACGGCGAGAGGACGCGAAGCGCTAAGTTGCCTTTCGAGGACTCTCGGTGGCAAGTGGACGAGCTGTTCGCCGGCGAGCGGCTCCGAAATCTCAGCAAGGAGGATGGGATGAGCGGTGTACGGGTTCTTGTGGGGACACGGAAGGGCGCGTTCACGTTGACATCGGACGGCAGCCGGGAACGGTGGGAGGTCAGCGGCCCCCACTTCGCGGGCTGGGAGATTTACCACCTCAAAGGCTCGCCCGTCGACCCGAATCGGTTGTATGCATCGCAATCCAGCGGCTGGTTCGGGCAGATGATCCAGCGCTCCGACGACGGCGGCAAGACGTGGGAGCCGGTCGGCAACGAGTTCAAGTATGACGGCGTCCCGGGGACTCACCAGTGGTACGACGGCACCCAGCACCCCTGGGAGTTCAAGCGCGTCTGGCATCTCGAGCCGTCGTGGACCGACCCGGAGACCGTCTACGCCGGGGTGGAAGATGCCGCCTTGTTCCGCTCGGCGGACGGCGGCCGGACGTGGCAGGAGCTCCCGGGATTGCGCGGGCACGAGTCGGGGCCTCGCTGGCAGCCGGGCGCCGGTGGCATGTGTCTGCATTCGATCATCCTGGATCCGAGCGATCCCCGGCGAATCTTCATCGCGATCTCGGCCGCGGGCGCGTTCCGGACGGACGACGGCGGGGAGACGTGGCGGCCGATCAACCGCGGCTTGAGGTCGGAGTACATCCCCGACCCGAATGCGGAGGTGGGCCACTGCGTCCACCACATCGCGATGCACCCGTCGCGGCCGAGCGTGCTCTTCATGCAGAAGCACTGGGACGTCATGCGCAGCGACGATGCCGGCGAGTCGTGGCGAGAGGTCAGCGGGAACTTGCCGACCGATTTCGGGTTCCCGATCGACGTCCACGCGCACGAGCCGGACACCATCTATGTCGTCCCGATCAAGAGCGACTCCGAGCATTTCCCGCCCGAGGGGAAGCTGCGCGTGTACCGGAGCCGGACGGGCGGAGACGAGTGGGAGGCGCTCACGGAAGGCCTTCCGCAAGCCGACTGCTACGTCAACGTGTTGCGCGACGCCATGGCCGTCGACTCGCTGGACCCGTGCGGCGTGTACTTCGGCACCACGGGCGGTCAGGTGTACTCTTCGGCCGACGCCGGCGACCGCTGGGGCCCCATCGTCCGTGATCTCCCGGCCGTCCTGTCCGTGGAGGTCCAGACACTGCCATGATCCGAGTGATGCTCCCGACACATCTGCGGACGTTGGCACGCGTCGGCGGAGAGGTGGAACTCCTCGTCGAGGGTCCGGCGACCCAGCGCGCGGTCCTCGACGCTCTCGAGGCCCGCTATCCGATGCTGCGCGGGACGATCCGCGACCACGCCACCCAACGGCGCCGGGCATTCTTGAGGTTCTTCGCCTGCGAGCAGGACCTGTCCCATGAGCCGACGGATGCGCCGCTCCCCGACGCGGTCGCTTCCGGTGCGGAGCCCCTCCTGGTCGTGGGGGCGATCGCCGGCGGATAACGGTCTACGCGGAAACGATGCGGGCGACCCGGCCTCTGTGAGGGCGGGTCGCCCGTTCGGCGACACATACGTCGGGCACGGTTAGGTAAATGCCCGACGAAGCGAGGGGAGACGGCCTGCCGCTGGGTCGAGGGTGCTATCCCTCGGGCGACGAACGCCCTGGGGGACCAGGTCGGTCGTTCCCTCGTATTCCTGGGGCGATGTGGAAGCCCGAGACGATCAAGACTCGGCCGAGACTCGGGGGCGTGTACGCGCCCGGGTAATCCCGTTTCGGAGCGTGACGGAACCCTTGGCGTCGCCGGGAGGGCGCGGGGCCTTCGTCTGTCGCTCCTCGTCGCGGAGCGAGGTCAGGAACTGACGGACGGATTTCAGTTCCGACGAGTCGATTTCGGGGAGTGGCTTGGTTTGCATGGGGGCTGGGACGAATCCGATCGGTCTGGAAAGTGTGCCTCGCAACACGATGTCGCAAAGCAGAAGGGAGGGCGGGATCGGCCCATCCGGGTCGTTCACCGGATTTCGGCGGATCCCGGGCCAGCAATGGCCATGCTCTCGAAATCCTCTGCGAGGCCGCGTCGGTCTCTGACCGCAAGCCAGTCAGGCCGCCGGGGGGGTTGTCATCCGGATGCGGGACGTGGGGGAGGGGACTCAGAGGGGTTCATCAACCTCCAGAGGAGCACCCACAGTATCGGTTATTCGGCCCATCTGTCTACTGATTCTGACGACGTTAGCGCAAATTTCACCGAACCCAGCCTCTCTTGCCCGGTTCCAGCGAGCCGGGAACAATATTCGAGGTCCTTCGGCGCGACCCGCCTGGACACAATAACGAGCATCGGGACGGGCCTCCGACAGGGGTGACATTTTGGTGGATGAGAGCCCATTCCATCGCGCGATCTACCTGACCGGGCCGACGGCCGTGGGCAAGTCGGCGGTCGGCATCGCCCTGGCGCGACGCCTCGACGCCGAGATCCTCGCGCTCGACTCGATGACCTTGTACCGGGGGATGAACATCGGCACGGCCAAGCCCCCCCTCGAAGAACGGGATGGGGTGGCGCACCATCTGATCGACGTCCTCGAGCCCTGGGAGTCGGCGAGCGTGGCCGATTACCGCGGCTGGGCCCTGGCCGCCCTGGAGGAGGTCGAGGGGCGTGGGCGGAGAACCTTGTTCGTCGGCGGGACGGCCCTCTATCTGAAGGCCGCGTTGCGCGGACTCTTCCGGGGGCCGGCGGCCGACCCGGCCCTGCGCCTGGAGCTGGAAGAGGAGGCCGGACGCCTGGGAGACCCCGCCCTGCACGCGAGGCTCGCCTCCCTCGACCCGACGACCGCCGCGCGGCTCCATCCGAACGACCGCAGGAGGGTCATCCGCGCGCTGGAGGTCATCGCGGCGACCGGCCTCCCCCTGAGCACCTTGCAGGTCGAGCATCATCGCCCCGCGCCTTCGGGCGTCCCGGTCTTCGCGCTCGAACGGCCGCGGGACGAGCTCTGCGCGCGGATCGACCACCGCGTGGTCCGGATGTTTGCCGACGGCCTGCTGGACGAGGTCCGGGCCTTGCAGGACGCCCCACGACCGCTCGGCGTCGTGGCCGCCCAGGGGGTCGGCTATCGCGAAGCCATCGAACGAATTGCCGGCCGGCTCTCGGACGAAGAGATGGTCACGCGCGTGCAGGCCCGGACCCGTCAGTTCGCCAAGCGGCAGGCGACCTGGTTCCGCGGCCTGGCCGAGGTCCGGCCGTGGCCGGTCCCCCCCGACGAGTCCGCCGAGGTCACCGCCGCTCGGCTGGCCGCGCGGATCGAGGGGGGGAGGACGAACTGAGCTTCCTCGATCCGTTGCGATCTGTTATCACACCTCGCCATCCAAGGTCCGAGCGTCGACCTGCGCGAAGGGTCCGTCGAGCGTCGTCTTCCCGGCTCGAACCGGCCGCCGTACGCGAGCCGACGATCGGGGCCGTTCCCAAGGAGGGGACCGATCATAATGGGCCGGCGACTCATACTTCTCGTCGCGATGGCGCTGACCGTGGGGCCGGGTGCCCGGCGGGCCCATGCCCAGCCCGGGGCGATGTCCGAGCCTCTCTCCGTGCCGGTCCCCCTGCCGGACCCGGCACAGGAAGATCCTGCCGCCGCGCCGAAACCCGCTCGGCCGATCCCGAAAGCCGCCTCGCCCCCCCGCAAGGCCCGCCCCGTCCCCGGTCTGGAAGCTCGTCCGGTCGAATCGCCCCCGTTCGATCCCGTGGAAGCGCTGCCGGCACCTCCGCCATTTCCGGCCCCCGCGGGAGAGGAGCAGGTGGATCGCAAGGTCGAGCGAGTCCAGGCTCCACCGCAGGGCGCTCCGGCCCTTCCTCCCCCCGTGAACCCGGCCCCCGACGGCGACCCGCTGCCGCCGGCCCATGAGCCGCCGGGAGGGGTTCCTCCGGGTGCCTCGGCCGGCGCGACGCGAAGCCACGAACCCTTCGTGCTCCCTGCCGACCGCGTGCCCCTGGGCGCACAGGCCGTCGGGCTGACCGTCGACGTCCAGGCCCCCCCGTTGCTCAATATCAACCTGGCCGCGAAGTTCAAGATCGTCGTCAAGAACACCGGGACTGCCGACGCGACGGGGGTCGTCGTCCGCGACGAGCTCCCCGAAGGGGTCGAATTCCTCTCGAGCCAGCCCGAGACCAAGCCCACCGGCTCGCTGCTCTTCTGGAAACTGAGCACCATACCGGCAGGCGCCCAGCAGGTCATCACCGTCAACGTCAAGCCCACGAAGGTCGGGCCGGTGGAACACGCGGCGACCGTCACGATGATGGCCGCCAGCAAGGCGCGGACGATGGTCCGGCAGCCCCAGTTGAAGGTCGAGGTGACCACCTCCTCGAAACCGGTGCTCAAGGGGCAGCCCGTGCAGTTCAAGATCGCGGTCTCGAATCCTGGCGACGGGACGGCGCGCAACGTCAGCGTCCAGGCCCGGCTCAGCCCCGGCCTGCGCCACGAAGACTCGGGGAAGAAGCAGGAAGAAAATGTCATCGGGCTGACGATCAACCAGATCCCTCCCGGCGAGACCGTCACACTCGAGCCGCTGGTCGTCGACACGACCCAGGGTGGCGATCAATCGTGCACCGTGACCGCAACGAGTCCCGATGTCTTCCCGTCGGCCGCGAGCGAGTCCCAAGGCACGCAAGTCGTCACGGTGGTCGCCCCCAAGCTCGAGCTGGCCCTCACCGGGCCCCAGACGCGGTACACCGACACGGTCGCCACCTATACCCTCAAAGTCTCCAACCCTGGGACGGCGCCCGCCCGCAACGTCCGGGTGCTGGCGACCCTCCCCCTCCCCGGTCGACTGATCGTCCAGCCGGGCGAGGCCGACCCCTTCGACAAGAGCTCGCGGAAGCTCCAGTGGCGGCTGGCACAGCTCGATCCGGGCCAGGAGAGGATGTTCACCTGCCAGGTCCGCATGGGGGGCGTCGACAACTACCAGGTCGTCGCCGAGGCGCGCTCCGAGGGCGCCTTGCTGGACAACCGGACCATCTCGACGACTGTCACGGGCATGGCCGACGTCGACTTCGACATCACCGAACCCCTCCGCGTCGTCGACGTCGGCGAGGAGATCATCTACAGGATCAACGTCAAGAATCGCGGTTCGAAGGATGCCTCGCGTCTCCAGATCAGCGCCGAGCTCTCCGAGAACGTGGAGCCCATCGCTTACAGCGGGGTGGAAAAGTCCAACAAGCAGAACTTCGACCGGGCCAATCGAAAGCTCGTCTTTCCCGAGATCGCACGGCTGGAAGCCGGCAAGGAGATCGAGCTTGCCGTCAAGGTCAGGGCGACCCGGTCCGGCGACGCGACCTGCCGCGTCTACCTGATGCATGCCGACCTGCAAACCAAGCTCGATAGCATGGCCACCACCAAGGTGGCCGCCGCACCGACCCCTTGAGAGCATCCCCCGATTCGATCCCTACTCGGTGACTTCCCGGATGACGCGGCAGGGATTGCCGGCGGCGAGGACCCCCTCGGGGATGTCGCGCGTGACCACGCTGCCGGCGCCGATGACGGAACGCGAGCCGATCTTGACCCCGGGACAGAGGATCGCCCCGCCGCCGATCCAGACATCCGACCCGATCTCGATCGGCCTGGCGTACTCTTGCGAGCGCCTCAACTCCGCGTTGAGCGGGTGCGTGGCGGTGTAGATCTGCACCGCCGGGCCGAACAGCGTGTAGTCGCCGATGGTCACGCGGCAGACGTCGAGCACGACGCAGTTGAAGTTGAAGAAGACCCTCTCGCCCAGCAGGATGTTCGAGCCATAATCGCAGTAGAACGGCGGCTGCATCCAGACGCTTTCGCCCCCGGCCCCGAAGAGCTCCCGCACGATGCGTCTCCGCTCCTCCTGGTCGGCCTCGCGGGTGGCGTTGAGGGCCTGGCAGAGGTCGCGTGCGCGGTCTCTGGCCCGGACGAGGTCCGGGTCGAGCGGGTCGTACAGCTCACCCCCCAGCATCTTTTCTCGTTCGCTTTGCATATTTTCTCCTCACGTGTCGGGCCGGCTCCGCTGACGAGCTTGACGTCGCGCGGCCCGGATCGCAACCTCCGAGGCCGCCATGCCCGGATCGCGAGCGGGACCACGATTCGGCTCCATCCCACGGCACGACAGTCGATGAGGGGAGCCGGTATGTGGGGCAGCGGTCGAGTCCGCACGCGAGTGTACTTAACTCCGAAGGGGGGAGACCACAGTGGCAGAGGGAACCTGGTGGCAGCAAATCGCGGGAGCTCTCCGTCAGGATTTCTCCGACCTCCCCGATCTCGGGCACGCGACCCAGATCGTCGTCCGATTGACGATCGCGGCGGTTCTGGGGGGCCTGTTGGGATACGAGCGGGAGAAGGCGGGAAAGGCTGCGGGGCTGCGGACCCACATGCTGGTCGCGATCGGGGCGGCGCTCTATGTCCTCATCCCGCAGCAGGCCGGCGTGACGGCGGCCGACATGACCCGGGTGCTGCAAGGCCTGGTCGCGGGGGTGGGATTCCTCGGGGCCGGGGCCATCCTCAAGAGAGAGGATGAGGGCCAGGTCGAGGGTCTGACCACGGCGGCGAGTATCTGGTTGACGGCGGCGCTCGGCATCGCCGCGGGGATGGGGCGAGAAGCGTCCGCCGTCCTGAGTACGGTCCTGGCCTTGTTCATCCTGTCCGCCCTCCCCCGGATGGCGAACCTGCTCGACTCCCGGAGCACTCGTGCCGGAACCCTCCCGAACCCGACACGTCCCGCGGAGAGACGCAAGCGGCGTTGAGGATCGACTCGTCTGGTGTGCACACCGGCCTCGCACATGGGTCATCGTCTACGACCCCGGATTGGCCCTGAGATGCGCACCGGGTCGGTTCCCGAACCCCAACCTCCGCGGTAAAATGGGGCGACGTGGACTGCCGGTCGGGATGCAGCCGGCGCCCGTTCGCGCCGACGATCCGACCGCGATCGACGGCATATCCCCAGGAGAAGGACACCGCGATGCCTCGTCCCTTTAGACCCTGGTCCCGCGTGGCCCTTTCTCTCATCGCGATCCTCTGCGCGTCGAAGGTCGGGGCGGCCGAGCCGAAGGGCCCCGCCAACCGGCTCGCAAAGGAGACGAGCCCGTATCTGCTGCTCCACGCGCACAACCCGGTCGACTGGTATCCGTGGGGTCCCGAGGCGTTCGCCAGGGCCAAGGCCGAGAACAGGCCGATCTTCCTGTCGATCGGCTATAGCTCGTGCTACTGGTGCCACGTCATGGAGCGCGAATGCTTCATGGACTCGGCCATCGCCAAGCTCATGAACGAGAGGTTCGTGAACGTGAAGGTCGACCGCGAGGAGCGTCCCGACGTCGACCAGGTCTACATGACCGCGCTCCAGGCGTTCGGCAACGGCGGCTGGCCGATGTCGATGTTCCTGACCCCTGACGGCCGCCCCTTCTACGGCGGGACCTATTTCCCCCCCAAGGAGCGCCAGGGCATGCCCGCCTTCCCGACGATCCTGCAAGGGGTGGCCGAGGCCTGGCGCGACGAACGGCCCGCGGTCGAGAAGGCGGCCGACCGGCTCGCCGAGGCCGTCCGCCGCTCGATCGCCGGCGCGACCCCCAAAGGCCGGGTCCCCGTCTCGCGTGCGGCGGTCGCCGAGGGCCGTGCCCGACTGGCCGAGCAGTTCGACCCCGAGTATGGCGGGTTCGGCTACTCGGCCGAGAACGCCCGCCGGCCCAAGTTCCCCGAGCCGGTCAACCTCGTCTTCCTGCTCGACCAGCACCGCCGCGACGCCGCCGACGGCGGCACGAAGGGAGTCACGACGAGCCCGGGGCCGCTCGCGATGGTCTTGGCGACGATGGATCAGATGGCCCGCGGCGGCATCCGCGACCAGCTCGCCGGGGGCTACCATCGGTACTCGACCAGCCGGTACTGGATCGTCCCGCACTTTGAAAAGATGCTCTACGACAACGCGCAGCTCGCCTCGGCGCACCTGCTCGCCTTCGAGGCCACCGGAGACCCGCGCTGGCGGGCCGAGGCCGAAGCCACATTCGCCTTCGTCAAGCGGTCGATGACCTCCCCCGAGGGAGGCTTCTTCTCGGCACTCGACGCCGAGACCGAAGGCGAGGAGGGGGCCTATTACGTCTGGTCCCGCGACCAGGTCCAGCAGGCCCTCGGCAAGGGAGGGGCCGCCGAGGCGTTCGCCCAGGTGTATGGGTTGAAGCGCGACCCCAACTTCGAGAAGGACCGCCACGTCCTGCTCGAGCCTCGCTCGCGTGCCGACCAGGCGCAAACGCTCAAGACGACGCCCGAGGCGCTCGAGGCGAGCCTCGCCCCGCTCCGCGCCAGGCTCCTGGCCGTCCGTGACGCCCGCCCCTCGCCCCTGCGCGATGACAAGGTCCTCACCTCGTGGAACGGCCTGATGATCGCGGCCTACGCCGACGGCTTCCGCCTGCTGAAGGACCCCGCCCATCGTGAGGCCGCCGAGAAGGCCGCCGACTTCCTGCTGGCCAAACTCCGGACCCCCGACGGCCGTCTGCTGCGGACCTATCGCGGCGGGACGGCCAAGCTGCCCGCCTACCTGGAGGATTACGCCTTCCTGGCGCACGGCCTGCTCCGGCTCCACGCCGCCACCGGCGACCCGAAGCGGCTAACGCAGGCCCGCGAGCTGACCGACCGCATGATCGCCGACTTCACCGACACCGAGCAGGGGGGGTTCTTCTACACCGCCGACGACCACGAGAGCCTGCTCGCCCGCCCCAAGGATCCGCACGACAACGCCCTCCCCAGCGGCAACAGCGTCGCCATCCGCAACCTCGTCGCGCTCGCGGCCGCGACGGGCGAACCGAGCTACCTCGACCACGCGGGCAAGGCCCTCGACGCCTTCGGCTCGGCCATCGCGCAGAACCCCGCCGCCCTCCCCCTGATGCTCGTCGCCCTCGACGAATACCTCGACGCTCGGCCCGCCGCCGCCGCGGACCGACCCAAGGACCCCGTGGGTGGTGAGGTCGCGGAAGTCGTCACCGCGAAGGCCGCCCTGGCGCCGAAGGCCGAGGTCGCCCTCGGGCGCGAGTTCGACGTCGTCGTGACCCTCTCCATCAAGGACGGCTGGCACCTCTACGCCAACCCCGTCGGCGACGAGAACCTGATCCCCACGACGCTCAGCCTCGCCCCCGACCAGCCGGCCACGCTCGTGAAGGTCACCTACCCGCCCGGCGAGGAGAAAGTGCTCGCCTCCGGCGGCCCCGAGAAGCTCGCGCTCTACGAGGGCCCCGTGAAGCTGACCGCCCGCGTCCGGCTCGACCCGCAGGCCAAGGCGATCCCGGAGGCATTGCGGATCGTGGTCCGACATCAGGCGTGCAACGACCGCGCCTGCCTCGCCCCCGCACGATTGACCGTGCCGGTGGCGTTGACCGACGGACGCGAATGAACCGCACTTAACCCACTCGGTCCGGCCGCGATTACGTCCATCTCGCCCGAGGGAGAAGTCCGCGGTGGAGCAGAAGGCCAGTACCATTCATATCGGAGGAGCTAACGACGTCCACGATCATCGACCTGGAGGATTCAGCTCATGGAGACGGTTTTTTGCGTGTTCGTCTTTCTCGGCTTGTACCTTAGCGCGGCTACCGCAGCGCCCACGGGAGACCGACCATCCGGGGGGGATATGGAGAAGCGCTTGCCCGGCAGCTCGGTGTGGCTTCGGGAGGCCGTCGAGCGGGCGGACGTCGTCATAACCGGGGAGGTCGTGAGCATGAGGGGTGGAGAGCCCGGTGCACCAGACCAGATCTATTACTCTTGCGCTATAAAGGTACGGAGGGCTATCCGGGGGGACGCAAAGGGAGAGGTGACCGTGGACGTCACGGTCCGGACGCTGCCCAAAGAGAAAGCGGAGACGGCGCCGGAGAAGGGGAAGGAGTACGTGTTCTTCGTCGTCAAAAAGCCCGTCAAGGGGCAACTGGAGGCGATCAAGGTTCTGCGAGCGACGAGTGAGAACCTGGTAGCCGTCGAGGCCATGCTGGGAGGGGCGGGTGAGAAGCCCTAGCGCCTGCTCCAGACGCGGGGGGATGTGGGGCTTGCTGAAGAAAGAGAGCTGAAACATCCGTCGCATCCTGCTCTTTACCCACTCCGGCCATCGCGGCGACGATGGCGCGAACCGCGTCATGGCGGAGGGCCTGGGGCGGCACGGCTTCACGGTCGATATTTTTTCGGGGCCGGACGCGGGGCTCCGCGAGCCCCATGATGCGAAGCTCGCTGAATCCCTCGGCTCATTCGACTCCGCCCTATCCCGCATCCACCCTGACGTGGTGGTAGGCTCCTGTGGTCAGGATGCTCTCACCCGCGACCTGTTCGTCAAGGCCCGGGGTCGGGGTATCGCAACCGTTCCCCTACTCCGGGACCTCCGCTGTCGCGATCCGTCGGTAGTGGCTGCGGCCGATAGCATCCTCGTTCCCACTCGATTCCTGGCCGATTATTACCGTGATGCGTTCGGGGCCGCTTGCACGGTTCTGCCCCCACTCGTCGATACCGGGTGGGTGAGGGCCGAGAGTGCCGGCCCGGGATATATCACTTTCATCGATCCAACGGCCGAGAACGGGGTGTGGGCCTTCGCCCGGATCGCCGACGAGTTGGGTCTCCGCCGTCCCGACATCCCTCTGCTGGTTGTCGAGGGTGAGGCGGATGAGGCCGCGCTAGCCGGTTGCGGCCTCGACCTCCGAATCTATGGGACGGTCAACCTACTGTCCAATGCCGATCCCCGACGCTACTGGGGCGTGACCCGAATCGCCTTACTGCCCTCGCTCGGATGGGGGGATCGATCTTCGATCGTGGCCCAAGCCATGATCAACGGCGTTCCCGTTATCGGCTCCGAGCGGGCCGGTCTCCCCGAGGTCTTGGGTGGGGCGGGGATGGTGCTTCCGCTCACCGGACGGCTGACCTCGGCGACGCGAATGCTCCCGACCCCCGAAGAAGTTACCCCCTGGGTCGAGGCCGTCATCCGCCTGTGGGACAATCCCGATCTCTACGCCAGGTACTCTCGCCGCGCGCTGGCCGAAGCTCGACGGTGGGCGCCGGAGGTCCTCGGACCGCGGTACATCGAGTTCTTCGACGATCTCGCCACGCGACGGCCTGGCACGGCCCGAGTCGGTCCCTCGTCAAGGCCGGTTGAGGAGAGAATCTCCACGCGGGTCACGGCCCTCGCGACGGCGTTTCCCTGGCCGTGCACCAAGCCCGTCGTGGAGACGACCGACGCGTTCCCCGGATGGTTGGGAGAGGGGACCGATGCCCTCCTGGCTCGGGAATTATCGGAGGAGACGCGGTTAGTCATCGAACTCGGGGCCTGGATGGGGCTGTCGACTCGGTTCATCGCCGACCACGCTCCCAATGCCACCGTTATAAGCATTGATCACTGGCGGGGGAGTTCTGAGCATCAGACGCGGCCTGAATACCGGGCCCTGCTGCCGACGCTCAATGAGAGCTTCTTGGCGCAGTGCTGGACATATCGCAATCAGATCATCCCCCTGCGTATGACGACCCTCGACGGCCTCCGCACAGTCGCCGACTTCGGACTCGCCCCGGACCTGATCTACGTCGATGCAGAGCACAGCTATGCGGCCGTCATCGCGGAGTTGGAACTATCCCGCCACTTGTTCCCCGGGGCGATCCTTGCTGGGGATGATTACGATTGGGATGGCGTCCGACGGGCGGTAGACGACTTCGCGCAACGGTTTGGCCTGGGTGTGGAGAAGGTCGGGCGGCGCGGCTGGAAGCTCGTCGACCGGCCCGCCCGAGGCGCCTTCATCGATCCGCCCCCGGGCCGCTCTAAAGCCGTCGTCCTCGTCCCGCATCTCAACGGCATTGAGTGGGATTGCGAACAGGGCCTCCGGCGGCTTGAACAGGATGGCTTGAGAGTTGTCCGTGCCGCGGGAAGCTCGGCCATCGACATGGCGAGGAACTTGCTGGCCTCCGACGCCCTGCATGACGGTGTCGAGGCGCTCTTGTTCATCGACGCGGATATTGGCTTCAACTCGCACGATGCCTTGCGTCTCCTGGCCCGCCCTGAGCCGATCATCGCGGGCATCTACGTCAAGAAGTCGCGGCGCGAGCTGGCGAGCCTCTTCGCCGAGGGGGTTACCGAGGTCATCTTCGGCCAGCAGGCCGAAGATCTCTATCCCCTGAAGTACGCGGCGACGGGGTTCCTCCGCATCCGGGCGGAAGTGCTGCGGCGGATGATCGAGGAACTCAAGCTTCCCCTCTGCAACACGAGATGGGGCCGCGGCTTTTGGCCCTTCTTTCAGCCCCTCGTCGTACCGCTCGACGGCCAGCACTCGCATTACCTGACGGAGGATTGGGCGTTCAGCCACAGGCTGGGCCAGCTCGGTATCACACCCTTAGCCGACACATCGATCCGGTTATGGCACTACGGCCGCTACTGCTACGGTTGGGAGGACGCGGGGGCCGATCCGGTACGGTATCCCTCCTATATCTACCGACCAAAGAAGCACGCGGAGGACTGATCCCATTCCGTGATGGGGGCTTTTGGGGTCGTGTCTTAAGGCTATTGAACTCCGTAAGTCACTGGGGACACCACTCGATTCGAGAATCTCTCGGATGTGGATGCTCGGGCGCACCATCGATCAAGGGATGTCATGACACTCAAGAGACTCGTCCAGTCCGTCACGCTGGGTTTCGGAGGCATGTCGGCCATGGCGCATGGGGAAGAGCCGAAGCGATTGACCTACCCACAGACGCCCGAACGGCCGGTGACCGACGTCTACCAGGAAACGGAGATCATCGACCCCTACCGCTGGCTCGAAGACGTCAACGATCCGGGTGTCCGCGAATGGGCCGCCGCGCAGACGGCGCTGACCCGCTCGCTCCTGGATGCGGACCCCGAACGCAAGGCGCTGGTCGAGAGGCTCAAGACGCTCTACGACTACCAAACCACCGGCGCCCCGACCGTCCGGGGAGACCGCTATTTTTTCACCCGGCGGGAGGGCCTCAAGAATCATCCGATCGTCTATGTACGCGAGGGGAGCCCGAGCGCCGCGGCCCGTGTCGTCCTGGACCCGAACACCCTCAGCCCCGACGGCACGGTGGCACTCGACTGGATGTTCCCCTCGCCCGACGGCTCGCTGCTGGCCTATGGGATCAGCCCGAACGGGTCGGAGATGAGCACGTTGAAGATCCTCAACGTCGCCGACGGCACGCACCTTCCCGACACGATCACGAGGACCCGTGCCAACACCGTGGCCTGGGAGCCGTCCGGCCGCGCCTTCTGGTACGTCCGCTACCCGGACGAGGGGACCGTCCCCCCCGGCGACGAGATGTATAACCGCAAGATCTTCCGCCATATCCTCGGGGCCGATCCGGAAGAGGATCCGATGATGTTCGGCCAGGGGCGGCCCAAGACCGACTGGCTGGGCGTCTCGGAGAGCGAGGACGGCCGGTGCGTCGTCATCTCGTCGTCCACCGACTGGATCAAGAACGACCTGTATCTCAAGGTCCTGGGCGATGACTCGCCCATCGTCCCGCTCGCCGTGGGCCTGGAGGGCCAGACCGACGCCGCGATCTTCGACGGCCATGTCATCCTGCACACCAACGCGGGGAAGCCGCGCTACCGAATCCTGGCGACCGACCTCGATCACCTCGATCCCAAGGACTGGAAAGAGATCATCCCCGAGGGGGAGGGCGTCATCCAGGCCCTCTGGGTCGTCGACCGCAAGCTCGCCGTCCTCACCAGCAAACTCGCCGTCTCGTCGCTGGCGATCCACGACCTCGACGGCAAGAAGCTCCGCGACATCACGCTCCCCACGCTGGGGACGGCCGGATCGCTGGGCGGCGAGTGGGATCGACGCGAGTTGTTCTTCTCCTTCCAATCATTCCTCCATCCCGCGACGGTCTTCCGGTTCGATCTCGAGACGGGCGAGCAGTCCGTGATCGATCGCTCGACCGCGAAGGTCGACTCGGATGCCTATGAGGTCAAGCAGGTCCGGTATCCGTCGAAGGACGGGACGAGCGTGCCCATGTTCCTCGTGAGCAAGAAGGGGCTCGTCCCCGACGGCAAGGCCCCGACCTTGCTGTATGGCTACGGCGGGTTCGACATCAGCCTGACGCCCGCCTACGACCCCGACATGCGAATCTGGCTCGATCGCGGGGGCATCTACGCGATCGCCAACCTGCGCGGGGGGGGCGAGTTCGGGCGCGAGTGGCACGCCGCCGGCCGGCTCGGCAAGAAGCAGAACGTCTTCGACGACTTCCTCGCCGCCGCCGAGTTCCTCACCAGGCAGGGTTACACCGAACCGGCGAAGCTGGCGATCGAAGGGGGCTCCAACGGCGGCCTGCTCGTCTCGGCCTGCCTGACGCAACGTCCCGACCTCTTCCGCGCCGTCATCTGTGCGGTCCCGCTCTGCGACATGCTGCGCTTCCACCGGTTCTCGATCGCGCGCAACTGGGTCCCCGAGTACGGCTCGTCCGACGACCCCGAGGCCTTCGCCTGGCTCCGGGCCTACTCCCCGTACCACAACGTGAAGCCCGGCAGGCCTTACCCTTCCGTCCTCCTGCTGACGGGCGAGAGCGACACCCGCGTCGAGCCGATGCACGCCTACAAGATGGCCGCCCGCCTCCAGGCCGCCACCACCTCCGACCGCCCCATCCTCCTCCGCGTCGAGTCCAAGGCCGGCCACGGCGCGGGCAAACCGCTGACGAAACGGATCGAGGAAGACGCCGACAAATGGACCTTCCTGTTCGAGCAACTCTCCGTCGCGAAGTGACGCTGGCGGCCCCGGAACGGCTTGAGGCGGGGCAACATCCTCGGGTCGACCCACGATGCACCACTTCTACGACTTATACTAAAGGACAGAGCCCCCATCCCCACGTGATCAACTTTCGCTCGATCGGTACCGCGGGAATCCTTGGTCCGTGTTTCCTGCAAACCTCCCGCGCCGCTTACCAGAGTGGGAATCACAGAAGCGAGTCACGCCTATGACAATCCCGACGGAACCCATCGGGAGTATCCCGAGGCCCCTCAGGCTGATCGAGGCGGTCGCGGCCGGAGACGGCGCCGACCCGAGGTTGGACACGCTCTACGACGAGGCGATCCGGGACACCATCGAGCGGTTCGAGGCCACGGGCTCGCCGGTGATCACCGACGGCGAGCAGAGGAAGTACCATAACTTCTGGACGTACTGCGTGCACGGGATGCCGAATACCGCCCCGGACGGCTTCAAGATCCCCTTCGCGGCCGGGCATACCCGCCGGATGCCACGGCTCACGGCCGGCCCGTTCCGTTACATGCGGCACGCGGACAGCTACCTGGACGTGGCCCTTCGGTACGCGCACGTCCCCGTCAAGCAGGCGGTCATCTCGCCCTCGGCCCTGAGCCTCATGTATCCGCCCGACGAGATCCCCGGGTACTCGCGCGAGCAGTTCATCGACGACCTGCTGCGCGAGCACGAGACCGAGGTCCGGAGCTGCCTGAAGAAGGGGGCCCATAAGGTCCAGATCGACTTCACCGAGGGGAGGCTGGCCGTCAAGATCGACCCCTCCGGAGACCTCCTGCATAGTTTCATCGACCTGAACAACCTCGCGCTCTCGCGGTTCTCCACCGACGACCGCAGCCGGATCGGCGTTCATACCTGCCCGGGCAGCGACCGCGACTCGACCCACAGCGCGGGCGTCGATTACGCCGACCTGCTGCCCAGCCTGTTCCAGCTCCAGGCCGGGAACTTCTACATCGCACTGGCGGGCGAGAAGGACCGGCTCCGCGTCCTGGAGATCATCCGCGCGCACAGGAAGGAGGACCAGCGCATTTTCGTCGGCGTCGTCGCGCCGATCGACCCGCGGGTGGAGACGCCGGAGGAGGTCCGGGATCGCGTCCTGGAGGCCGCCGAGTACATCCCGGTCGGGCAACTGGGCACGACGGATGACTGCGGGTTCTCGCCCTTCTGCGACGACACCACCACGACCCGCGAGACGGCGTTCGAGAAGATCCGGGCCCGCGTGCTCGGCACCGCACTCGCGGCGGAACGACTCGGAGGCGGGTGATGGAGGAAGAGGACGACGAGGAGAAACGGCTGCGTTCCGTCGCCCTGCAGAACGCCCAGAGCATCCTCCTCGCCCGGCAACGCGCCGAGGAGGCATTGCGGAGGCAGTCGGAGTGGCTCCGGATCACGCTGGCCAGCATCGGCGACGCCGTGATCAGCACCGACGCCGAGGGGCGGGTGACGTTCCTCAACGGCGTGGCCGAGTCGCTGACCGGGTGGGCACAGATCGAGGCTGCGGGTCGTCCCCTGCCCGACGTCTTTCACATCGTCAACGAATACACCCGCCTGCCGGCCGAGAACCCCACGCTGCGTGCCCTGCGGGAGGGGACGGTCGTGGGGCTGGCCAACCACACGGTCCTGATCGCCCGGGACGGGACGGAACGACCCATCGACGACAGCGCCGCGCCCATCCGGGATGAGGCGGGGGATTCCGTCGGGGCGGTCCTGGTCTTCCGCGACGTCACCGAGCGCAAGCGGGCCGAGCAGGCGCAAGCCGAGCGAGGCCGGCTCGCCGCGCTCCGTGCCGACGTGGCGATGGCCCTGGCGAGCGGATACAACCTCGGGGACTCCCTGCAACGCTCCGGGGATGCGATCGTTCGCCATCTGGACGTCGCCTTCGCCCGGGTCTGGACGCTCGACGAGGCCGCGGGGGTGCTAGAGCTCCGGGCCAGCTCCGGGCTCTACACTCACCTGGATGGGCCTCACGGCCGCGTGAGACTGGGCGAGTACAAGATCGGCCGGATCGCCGAGAGTCGGCGGCCGCACCTGACCAATGCCGTCTCCGACGACCCGAACGTGAGTGACCCGGAGTGGGCCAGCCGCGAGGGCATGGTGGCATTCGCCGGCTACCCGCTCGCCGTGGAAGGGCGCGTCGTGGGCGTGCTGGCGATCTTCTCGCGCCACACCCTCTCGGAGTCAGTCCTCGTCGACCTGGCCCCGCTCGCGGACGCGGTCGCGCAGTGCATCGAGCGCAAGCGGGGCGAGCAGGCATTGCGAGAGAGCGAGGGACGGCACCGATTCCTCGCCGAACTGGCCTCGGCCACCCAGGCGGTCACCGACCCCGAGGAGGTGATGTCGGTCGCGGCGCGGATGCTGGGCCGGCACCTCGGCGCCGACCGCTGTGCCTACGCCGAGGTGGAGGACGAGACCATCTTCGTCATCACCGGCAACTACACCGACGGCGTACCGAGCATCGTCGGCCGATGGCCCGTGGCCGCGTTCGGGCCCGAGTTGGTGCGCCTGATGGCGGCGAACCTCCCGTATGTCGTGGATGACGTGGATACCGACCCGCGCGCCGGGATCGACCTGTCCGCGTACCGCGCAACGACGATCCGAGCGGCCATCTGCGTCCCCCTCCACAAGGGGGGAAAGCTCACCGCCGCGATGGCCGTCCACCAGACGGCGCCCAGGCGCTGGGCGCCGGAAGAGATCGAGCTCGTCTGGACCGTCGTGGGCCGTTGCTGGGAGTCGATCGAGAGGGCCCGGGTGGCCCGAGACCTGCGAGAGAGCGAGGAGCGCCAGCGTAAGCTCGCCGACAATTTGCCGTCCGGCTTCATCTACCAGGTCATCCGCGCGTCCGACGACTCCCGCCGCTTCACCTACGTCAGCGGCGGCGTGGAGGCTCTCTGCGGGTTGACGCCGAGGGAGATGGTGGCGGACTCGGCGAGCCTCTTCGGACTCATCGTGGAGGAGGACCGGCCTCGCGTGCGGGCCGCGGAAGACGCCGCGTTCCGGGACCGGAGTCCGTTCGACTGCCAGTTCCGGGTGCAGGCACGCGACGGTCAGGTGCGCTGGCTGCACTCTCGTTCGGCACCACGTGACGGCTTCGGCTGCGACGCGGTGTGGGACGGCATCGCGGTGGACATCACCGAACGGGTGGAGATGGAGGTGGAGCTGCGCGAGGCCGACCGGAAAAAGGACGAGTTCATCGCGCTCCTTGGCCATGAACTCCGGAACCCGCTGGCCCCGATCCGCAACGGCTTGCAGGTGATGCGACTCGCCGGCACGGACGCGGACGCCGTCGCGCAGGCCCGCGACATGATGGACCGGCAGCTCGGGCACATGGTGCGACTCATCGACGACCTGCTCGACGTCTCCCGGATCGGCCGGAACAAGATGGAACTCCGCCGCGGCCGGGTGCTCCTCGCCGACGTCGCCCGTAGCGCCGTCGAGGCCTCCCGCCCCTCGATCGAAGAGGCCGGGCACGCGCTCAGCGTCTCGATCCCGACCGAGCCCGTGTCCCTCGACGCCGACCTGACCCGGCTCGCACAGGTCTTCTCGAACCTGCTCACGAATAGCGCGAAGTACACCGAGCGAGGTGGTCACATCTGGCTCGCCGCCGAGCGTCGCGAGGACGTTGTCGTCGTGTCCGTCCGGGACACCGGGATCGGCATCCCCGCCGCGGATTTGCCCCGGGTCTTCGACATGTTCTCGCAGGTGGACCGGAGCATAGAGCGTTCCACCGGTGGGCTCGGAATCGGGTTGGCGCTCGTGAAAGGCCTGGTCGAGATGCACGGCGGAACCGTCACAGCCGAGAGCGACGGTCCGGGCAAGGGAAGCCTCTTCACCGTCCGGCTCCCGGTGGCGAGCGCGGTCTGCGAGCCCCCTCCCGCAGCCCCCATCCCGGCACCTGGACAGGACGTCCGCGTCGTGCGGCGCATCCTGGTGGTGGACGACAATGGGGACGCGGCCCGTTCGATGGCCCGGGTGCTCAAGCTCCTCGGGAACGAAGTCCGCACGGCGCACGACGGACTTGAGGCGCTGAATGTGGCGGACGAATTCCGGCCCGAGATCATCCTGATGGACCTGGGGATGCCCGGCCTCAACGGCTACGAGGCCACTCGCCGCATCCGCGGCCAGCCTTGGGGGCAATCCGTCACCATCATCGCCCTCACCGGCTGGGGCCAGGATGGGGACCGACTCCTGTCCAGGGAAGCCGGGTGCGACGGCCACCTGGTCAAGCCGGTCAGCTTCCCCGATCTGGAGAAGCTCTTGACCGGGTCACCGACAAGTGAGACCAATCACTCACGCAGGGTCTAGAGAAGTCGCGGAACCGACCTGAGGCTGGCGCGCATGATAGAATTCAGGAACCTGGATGCGGACGGACTTCGCGCGGTACCCAGCTCGTTCGACTTGCCTTAGCCCGGTCCCGTTTGCATGCAAGTCCGACGAGTTACCTTCCCCGGGCCACTCCATCAGCGCGATCCCGCCTTTCGAGGTGGCCCGAAAATGGGATATCGATTAATCTCACGCCGCCCCACGGTCTTCAAGGAGGAACAACCGTGCCGAAATCCCTGCTGAGACGACCGGGAATTCTCGGCGAACGCAAGATCATCTGGCCCAATCTCGGCGTGTTCGCCGCCTTTCACATGTTGCTACCGCTGGCGTTGCTGCCCGAATACTTCAGCTGGACGGGGGTCGCGCTCGTTTTCCTGGGTAATTACGTGTTCGGAAGTCTGGGCGTCAACATCGGATTTCACCGACTGCTGACGCACCGCAGCTTCCAATGCCCGAAGTGGCTGGAGCATGGATTCGCCTTGCTGGGCGTCTGCACGCTCCAGGATTCGCCGGGCAGGTGGGTTGCCATCCATCGGATGCACCATCAGCATGCCGACGAGCCCCCGGACCCGCACAGCCCGCTCGTCAGCTTCTTCTGGGGCCACCTGGGCTGGCTGATCGTGGAAAACCGCAGCATCAGCTCGCAGAGCCTCTACGAGAAATACGCCAGGGATATCTTCCAGGACCGGTTCTATCTTCGACTCCATCGCAACCAGATATGGCTCTGGGTATACGCAGCCCATGCGGCCCTCATCTTCTGCATCGGTTACGGCGCCGGTTGGATGCTGCGAGGCACGCACGATCAGGCCCTCCGCTTCGGGCTCGGCATCTTCGTCTGGGGCGTGATCGTCCGGACGGTCTATGTCTGGCATATCACGTGGGCGGTCAATTCGGTGACCCACCTGTGGGGTTACCGAAACTACGAGACGGGCGAAAATAGCCGGAACAACTGGGTCGTCGCCTTGCTGACGAATGGCGAGGGCTGGCACAACAATCATCATCAAACCCAGCGGAGTGCCTCCCACGGCCACCTGTGGTGGGAGATCGACTTGACCTACTGGACGATCCTACTCCTCAAAAAAATCGGCCTCGCCGTCGATATCGTCCCCGTGGTGAACACCGATTTCGGCAAACCCCCCAGACGAGTGACCTCGAGCCGTCCCGCCACGAGGATAACGTCCGAGGCTTCGACCCGGAGTTAATATCTCGGCTCGACACACAGGGAATGACAAGGAGCGCGAGCCGGGCGAGTCCGTCGGCCATCTTGGCGGGTCCATGGATCGTGAGACGCGCGGTGACTCTCTCGCGGACGGGCGTCTGACCCGTAACGCGGAGTTCCTACGATGAAACACTTCCCCGACGTCCCGCTTTCGGTCCTCGACCTCGCACCGATCCGGGAAGGCGGCACGGTCGCCGACGCTTTCCGCAACGCGCTCGATCTCGCACGCCATGCGGAGCGGTGGGGTTACAAGCGGTATTGGGTGGCCGAGCATCACAACATCCCGGGCATCGCCAGCGCCGCGACCGCCGTCGTGATCGGCCACATCGCCGGCGGGACGTCGCGGATTCGCGTGGGATCGGGCGGCATCATGCTGCCGAACCACGCGCCCCTGGTGATCGCCGAGCAGTTCGGCACGCTCGAGTCGCTCTACCCGGGGCGGATCGACCTGGGACTCGGCCGCGCTCCCGGCGGTGACCAGAGGACCGCCCAGGCGTTGCGCCGCAAGCTGGGCAGTAGCGGCGACAGCTTCCCGCAGGATCTCCTGGAGTTGCAGTCCTACTTCCGCCCTGCGGCCCCCGGGCAGGCGGTACGGGCGATCCCCGGCGAGGGGCTGGACCTGCCCATCTGGCTCCTGGGCTCCAGCGACTTCAGCGCCCAGCTCGCCGCCGCGCTCGGGCTGCCTTTCGCCTTCGCCTCCCACTTCGCGCCCGACTACCTGTATGCGGCCCTCGATCTCTACCGCCGGGACTTCCAGCCTTCCGCAACGCTCGCCGAGCCGTATGCGATGGTCGGCGTGAATGTGATCGCGGCCGACACCGATGCCGAGGCCCGCCGGCTCTTCACCTCGCTCCAGCAACTCTTCGTGAAGCTCGTCCGCGGGACCCCTCGGCAGCTCCCCCCGCCGGTGGTCAGCATGGACGGGCGCTGGAGCCCGGCCGAGCGGGCGCATGTCGAACGCATGACCCGGGTATCCGTGGTCGGCTCGCCCGGGGCCGTGCGCGAGGGCCTGGAGACGATCCTGACCGAGACAGGGGCCGATGAGGTCATCGCCACCGCTCAAATCTTCGACCACGCGGCGCGTCTACGGTCCTTCGAGATCCTGTCCAGAGTTCATGGCATACTCGCGGGTTCGGAGGCGGATTCGGGCACGCGTCCAACGACGACTCTCGCCTCTGGTCCACCCTGACCTCGTGGGGCTTCGGGCGCGGTGGAGCACGGGGCCTCGTTACTTCTTGCCCACGGTCATCGGGTCGCTCGACCGCTCCTCCAGGAGGGTGTCGACGGCTTTGTCGAGGGCCTCGCCGCGGACGTTCTTGTAGCGGATCACGCCCTTGTGATCGAGCACGAAGACCGTCGGCCACGATCGGATGCCGAAGTGGGAGGCGATCGGCCCGCCGGTGCTGCCGCCGTCCCACCACGACCGCCAGGTGATCCGCTCACGAGTCATCGCGACATGGAGCTCTCCGAGATTCTTGTCGCTGTTGATCCCGAGCAGGACGAATGGCTCTCCTTGCAGACGCATCACGAGCGACCGCTCGTGCGGGTACATGGCCCGGCAGGGGGGTCACCAGTGGCCCCAGAAGTCGAGCACGACCACGGCGCCTCGGTACTCGCGGAGCCGCATCGGCCGCCCGTTGGTGTCGAGGCCCTCGATCTCGGGCGCCCTCATGCCGACGTCGAGGCCGACCAGGGCGGAGGCTCCGGGGTCGTCGTCGCCGGGGACGGGACGGGTCTCGAGCCGCCCGGCCTTCGGGTGGAGGCGGGCGAGGCCGGCGCGGGCGAGGTCGGCATAGGTCTTCTTGCGCACATAGCGGACGTCACCATAGTCGGTGTCCAGCGTCTGATAGAGCGCCTCGGCCTCCTCGAGGGGGGGCTTGGCGGGGGTCGCCTCCTCCAGGGTCTTCGCCTCACCCTCCCCGTCCTCGAGGTCGGATTCGGGCGACTGCTTGGCCTTGGCGGTGAGTACCGTGGCCAGGGCGTAGCAGGCTTGCGCCCTGGCTTCTCGATGCGGACTCTTCGCGAGTGCCGCGCGGAGCAGGTCCTCGGCGGGCGGGGAGCGCCACGACATGAGCCGCTGGAGGACCGGCCCGAGCCGCTTGTTGCCGACATGCTCGCGGGCGAGCAGCCCGAGCGCCTCGTCGGACTCCGGACCGTGGGGCGCGTAGGTCAGGATCCAGCTCAGGGCGTCGAAACCGGCCTCGTCCTTCGGGTCTGCGCGGGCAAGCTCCAGGAACCGCTCGGCAAACTCCGCGGGGCTCGGCTTGGCGGAGAGCGCCTTGCGGCGGTCGGCGTCGGTCTTCGCCCGGTTGATCGCCTTATGGTAGGCGAGTTGATGGGTCTGGTAATCGCGGACGAGGGTTCGATACTGACCCGCCGGGGAGTCCGACGGGTCTCCGGCCGCACCCTGGCTCCCGAATACGACCGCGAGCATCATCAAGGGGGCCTGTGCCAGCCAGACTTTTCGCATGGGTCACTCCAGTCGACCGAGTGGGAGGATCGCGGGGTTCGTCGGCCCGGAAGCGCCGGGGGCCGCCGGAGTGCCTACCCCTCTCATTCATCGTACTCCAAGGTCGACGCGCCCACCAAGTGTCCGCGCGGCTCCGACCGTGGATCCAAACCGCGGTTCGTCATCGACACGGCGCCGCTGCGGTCGCAGAATGTCTCAGTCCGCCCGGCTGCCATTTCGAGAGGGGAACGATGGATTACGTGAAGCTTGGCAAGACCGGCCTTAAGGTGTCCCGGCTCTGCCTCGGGTGCATGTCCTATGGCATCCCGGAGCGGGGTGCCCACCCGTGGACGCTGGGCGAGGAGGAGAGCCGACCATTCCTCGCCCGCGCCCTGGAGCTCGGGATCAACTTCTTCGACACCTCGAACTCCTACTCCGACGGCACGAGCGAGGAAATTCTCGGCCGGGCACTGCGCGACTTCGCCCGGCGGGACGAGGTGGTGATCGCGACCAAGGTGTTCTTCCCGACGCGGAAGGGACCGAACGGCCGGGGGCTGTCGAGGAAGGCGATCCTGACGGAGATCGACGCGAGCCTCCTGCGGCTGGGCACCGACCACGTCGACCTGTACCAGACCCACCGCTGGGATTCCGAGACACCGATCGAGGAGACGCTGGAGGCACTTCACGACGTCGTGAAGTCGGGCAAGGCCCGTTACATCGGCGCCTCGTCCATGTTCGCCTGGCAGTTTTGCAAGGCGCTCCACCTGGCCGACCTCCACGGCTGGACGCGATTCATCTCGATGCAAGACCACTACAACCTGCTCTATCGCGAGGAGGAGCGGGAAATGATGGGCCTTTGCGTCGCCGAAGGGGTCGGCGTGCTCCCCTGGAGCCCGCTCGCCCGCGGGCGACTGGCCCGGCCGTGGGACCAGAAGGGGAGCACGGAACGCGCCGGATCCGATGAGGTCGGCAAGACCCTCTACGCCGAGACCGAGGAGGCCGATCGGGCGGTGGTGGATCGTCTCGGCGAGGTGGCGGGCGCGAGGGGCGTCCCCCGGGCACAGGTCGCCCTGGCCTGGCTGCTTGGCAAATCCGCCGTCACGTCGCCGATTGTGGGAGCGACGAAGCCGCAACACCTGGAGGACGCCGTGGCCGCATTGGCGCTGACGCTCTCGCCCGACGAGATGGGGCGGCTCGAAGAGCCCTACGTGCCCCATCCCGTGCTCGGGTTCTCGTGACGACCCGACGAGCAGCCCCCGCCCGGGAGGCCCTCAGTACCGGGCGAGTGCCGGCTCGCTGTCCTCCTCCCAGGCCATGGTCTTCGTGTCGTAGATCCAGAAGACCCGGCTATGGTCGGACGGCTTGTCGCCTTCGAGCAGCCCTTTCGCCTCCGCGAGCAATGTGTCCAGCTCGGACTGGCCGAGCGGTGTGATCCCTTGCGCGAGGCGAATATTCTCGTCGATCTCCGACTCGTCATCCATCCCGATGATCGCCAGGCTGACGCCCGGCAGGCCGAGCGCGTATCGAAGGGCCAGCTCTCGGTTCTTGAGCTCGCCATGGCCGTAGACCTTCATGGCGATGACCCCCGCCTGCTTGACCTGGGCCACCGGCAGCAGGACCTCCTCGGGGCCGTTGACCAGCCGGTCCACCGCCCCGGTGGCGACCAGGACCGTGTCGAAGTCGTACCGTTCCAGGGCGCGTGCCAGGACCCAGGGCCGCGCGTGGCCCGTGATCCCGACGAAGCGGGTCATCCCCTGTCGACGGGCCTCCTCCAGCGCCGGGATGGCCCCGTCGGGGGCGAGGGCGGCCTCCAGGTCGGCCATGGTGTTGACGGCGTGGACCTGCACCAGGTCGACGTGGTCGGTCTGGAGTTCCTTGAGGTTCTGACGCAATTCCTTCAGCACATCCTCGCGTCGGCGTTTGTTGACCTTGGTCGCGAGGAAGACCTCGTCCCGCCGCGTCGCCATCACGTCGCCGACCTTGGGCTGGCTCCCGTAGTCGGGGCTGGTGTCCAGGTAGGTGATCCCGCGGTCGATGGCGTGGTTGAGCAACCGGGCCGACTTGTGGATCAGCGGGGCGTCCATGAGATGGATGTGTCCGAGCGGGGCGGTCCCGTAGCCGAGGATCGGGACCTGGACGCCGGTCTTCCCCAGCGGACGATGAGGCAATGGCATGACTTCTCCCTTCGCGATGGCGGTGCCGACAGTCGGGTCGAGGCAGTCGCGATCACGCAACCGGCATACCGCCCGGTCGGCGTGAGCAGAATCGCGCGGCGACGGGACCCGCGTAGATCGCGGGGGATGGCCCCGGGGCGGGGAGCCTCAGGTTGTCGGCGGGGTCGGTTCGACGGGGGGGACAGTGGGCCAGGTCTGAGTCGGGTTGTGGAAGACCCGGCTGAGGAGGATGAGTTCGTCGCTCGCCTTGAGGGGGCCCGCCTCATTGCCGACGGGGTTGAGCATCATGTTCTCGCCACGCTGCAGGCCGATGAGGAGGCAAGAGCGCTTGTCGTCGCGATAGCGGAGGAACATGCTCGAGATCTCGACGAAGTCGCGGCCGACGAGCCCTTCGGGGACGGCGATGAGGTACATCTCGTTGGCGTCGCGTCCGACGGTCAGCAACTCCTGGTAGACGCGGGTCATGCCGTGGTAGATCGCCGTACGCGCCAGGAGGCGGAGGCCCAGCTCGTCGGACGAGATGATCTCGTCGGCGCCGGATTTGAGCAGGCGGTGGCGGTTCTCCGCGTTCTGGCATTCGACCGCGATGTTCGGCTGGTTGTCCCCCTTGCAAATCTCCCGGATCGCGATGCAGGTCAGGATGGACTTGCCGTCGGCGTACGTCCCCTGGCGCTCGTCGTTGAGGATCACGACCGAGTGGGCGCGTGGCACGCGGGCGCGGCGGAGGACGACGTCGTTGGTCGGGTCGCCCCGGACGATGTAGACGTCGTTGAACGCCGCGTCGTCCTGCTTGTCGGGCAGGTCGATCTGCTCGGTGTCGTCGTGGATGATCACCACGGGCCGCTTGTCCTGGATGATCTTGCTGTGGACCTCGCGGATCCAGGCCAGCCCGCGCGGCCCCCAGTTGCAGAGGACGAGGTGGTCCTCCATCTCGAAATTCGTCACGTCGCGTCTCCGCAGTTGATGTTCGACCAGGATCGACGCCACCGTCCCCGTGAAGAGCCCCGCCAGGCCCACCCCCGTGCCGAGCAGGACCATGGCGAAGACGCGGCCGATCGTGGTCTTCGGCGGCTCGTCCAGGCCGCTGAAGAGCATGACCCAGACGCTCCAGAGCGAGTCGGTCCAGCTGTCGAAGGCGGGATTCCCCCCCCGTTCGGCCAGGTGGATGCCGATGGCGCCGACGACCCAGGCGAAGGTCATCGCCCCGATGATCCGGATGACTTGATTCCGGTTCCAATTGCGCAAGAAGTCCAGCAACGTCTCGCGAGTCGATTGTTTTTCCGGGTCGTGGACCCGGTCGCGCCGCTTCAGACGCCGCATCCGCGACTTGGCCATGAGATTCCCGTCTCAGGGGGGACCGGCGGAGGCCGCCTCGCGACCCTCGGCACGCCGACGGACGACCAGCTCCATCGGCGGCGAGCTATGCTCCGTCCCGGCCGCCTCGGCCTTGCCGACGGAGAAGAAGGGGCGTTCCATCGGCTCGACCCAGGGCTCGGCATAGAGGAAGATCGTGCGCCGAGCCTGGGCCTCCGTCACGAGGACGCCGTTGAGCCCGATGTTCAGGACGCGGACCCCATGAGGAAGGTTGCGGACGTCGATGGGAACCCTGCCCGCAAACGCCGGGCCGCGCGCCACGGCGAGGGTCATCTCGACGCGCTCGCCCGGCCGGATGACGACTCGGGGAGGCGTGCCCGAGAGCTTGAGGTTGGGCTCGGGGGTCACGGTGATCCATCCTGCATCCTTGCCGCCGGGGTCGACGTCGTGCGCGAGGGCGGCCTCCGCGCTCGCGCCCACCGCTCGGCCGGTCACCCGCCACGTCGGCGGCGAGAAGGCGGGGGCCGTCGCGTCCGCCGAGAGGGCCAGGCTGGCGCTTAGGTCGCCCTTCTCGATCCGGGCCGAAGTCGCACGGATCCCCGGCGGGAGACCCTCGACCGTCACGTCAACCGGGGCATCGAACCCATCGAGCCGCCTGATGACGGCCGTCACCAGCGCCGTCCCACCTCGGGGGATGTTCGGGTTCTCGGTCCCCATGGAAAGCTCGAAATCGGGCCTGGGGTCCCGGACGACCAGATGATAACCGAACCCGTCGCCCCCTTGCCCGCGCACGTCCTCGACGCGGACGACGAACGTGCCGTCGGCGGGCGGATCGAACGTCAGGCGGGCGTCCTTCGAGAGCCCGGGACCGCCGTCGTCGTTGCGATAGTTCATCGTCACGGGGGCCACCCCGCCCGCGGCGAAGGTCGTCCCGGCGGGATGGACCTCCACCTTGTAGATCGGCTGGCCCATGGGATGGTGCTCGGGGGTCGTCTCCAGCAGGCCGAGCCGTTGGCCCTGCGCGCTCCAGAACATGCAGTTGTCGTCGGGATTACGCGGCAAGCTCTGGATGCGGATCAGCTCGCGGCCGATCATGACGGTGTCGTCGATGGCCAGGTTGTTCCACTGGGTGAGGCGGATTCCCGCGACGGTCGAATCGTGGTCGCGGAAGGCGACCTCGGTCTGTGCCACCGGCCGGAGCACAGCGCGTGGGACAGGCTCCCCCCGGGCGTCGAGGATTTCGACCACGGGGTCGATCGTCGTCCCGAGCCGGCGTCCAAAGACCTCGACAATGAGCCTCTTCCCCTTCCGGGCCTCGAAGCGGAAGTGGTCCGCGTCCGCCTCCTTATCGATCCTCGCCGAGACGCCGCCCGGCGTGGCGATCGACCCGGCCTGGGAGGGGTCGTCGTTCGGCTCGGCCTCGACGCCCTGCGGGCCTTCGGCCAAGACCACCGTCCGGCGACTAATCGGCCGATGACCCTCGAGCAGGATGACGGGGACCTCGACCACCGCGCCTGGCTCAAGGCTCGGCGCGACCAGCATCGGCACGCGCGAGACCCCACCCAGATTCGAGCCGAGCACATGGACCGACGTCATCTGTCCCCGTTCGACGCCCAGCGGGAAGACCGATGTGACCAGGGGAAGGCTCCCCGCCGCGATCCGGTAGAAATGGGCTGCCGATCCCGCGTAGTCGGTGTCGGCCACACGCAGGAGGTAGGTCCCATCGCGGGGGACAGTGAAGGCCAGGACCGGGTCGACCCCCCCCTCCGTGGGAGTGGCCTCGGCCAGAGTGCGGCCCCGATCGTCGAGTAGGGTCAGGAAGGCATTGAGCTTCGAGGTCAGCGACTTCGCCACCATTTCGAAAACGAGGCGCTGCCCCTCCTTGGCCTCGAAGCGGAACTGGTCGGTATCGCCCGGCTTACTGATCGTCCCCACGAAGGTGCTCGGGATTGTGTTGGGCTTGAGGTTGGCCCGATCGTCACCCGGCTCTAACTCCGCCGCCTCGGGGTGCGCCGCGACCGCGAAGGCGACCAGGGGAGGGACGCCCAGCGGGGTGATGACCCCGAACCGATGCAGACCGACGCGGGCATCGGGGCCGACGGTCAGCTCGATGCCGAGCCGGTTCACGTCCGGCTTCTCGGGCGGGACGATCGTCGCGGCCAGGCCCGGCTCGGCGAAGACGACCGTGGTCGCCATCCCGACGCCCGTCCCGGTCAGGGTCACGCGGAGCTTCGTCCCCCGCGCGGCCCCTCGCGGGGAGGGGGGATTGAGCGAGGCGTCTCGGACGAGTGCGGCCTTGACGGCCGGGGGGGGGGCGGGGACGGCGCGTGCGGTGACCGCCAGCCGCCCCGATGCGGCGTCGTGGATGGCCAGCGAGCCGTCGTACCGTCCCACCGCGACCCGGTGCCCGTCGGGGCTGATCGCGAGCGCCTGCGGCCAGTCGGACCCGCCGGGGATCGCGGCCAGGGGCTTCAACGTGGCGAGGTCCCAGACCTTCACGGCCTTGTCCTCGCCGCTGGAGACGAGCGTCTTGCCGTTCGCGGTCACCAGTCGGAGCACGGCGGCCGAATGCGCGAAGACCGAGTTGACGAGCGGGGCCTCGGGCCCGTCAACCTGCCAGGCTCGGATCGAGCGGTCGACGCCCCCGGCCAGGACGGTCTTACCCCCCGCGCCAAAGGTGACCGCATAGAGCTCGGCGGTCGAGTCGGAGAGGGTCCGCAATCGCTTGCCGGTGGCGAGATCCCAGAGCTTGACGGTCCGATCGGCCCCCGCCGAGGCGAGCGTCTTGCCGTCGGGCGAAAATGCCACGGCGTACACCGCATCGGTGTGATCCTTCAAGGTGCGTCGTTGCTCACCCCGGGAGAGGTCCCACACGATGAGGGTTCGATCGTAACTGGCGGTGGCCAGCGTCCCTCCATCCGGGGCCAGGTCGGCGGCGAGGATCGCGTCGCGATGGCCCCGCAGGTCGTGCCGGCGCGTGGCCTTGGCGAGGTCCCAGACCGTGACCGAGCCGAACATGCCGGGGCGCCCTCCGGCGGCGATCAGCGTGCCGCCGTCGGGGGTGATCCGCAGCGAGGTGACCGGGCCAGGGTGCTCGCCCAGGGTCGTCTTCGGCCCACCCGACATGGCATCGAAAAGCACAACCTGGCGGCCCACCGCGGCGGCCAGGGTCTTGCCGTCGGGAGCATACGCCAGCGCGGTGACCGGGTCGGCGGCCGGCACCTTGAGCGCGACCTCCGGGAGGCCGGCCAGCGGGTCGACGAGGGAGGCGATCGGCGTATCGTCCTCGGAGGGGCCGTCGAACTTCGCCCCCTCCTGGATCCACCGCTCGAGCGTCCCGATTTCCGCGGCGCTCAGCGGGGGGAGCTTGTACGGCATCCGGGGCGCCCCGCCGGGACGCACCAACTCGATCAGGTGGCTGGCATCGGGGTCGCCCGGCTCCAGGATCAGGTCCCCCGCCTTCTCGCCCCCCGCCTTGAGCAGGGCAAACGTGGTGATGTCCAGGCCCCCCTCAGGCTTCTTGGCGTTATGGCAACCCTGGCACTTCCGGACTAGGATGGGGGCCACCTCGGCGCGAAAGCTCACCGGAGGCGCGTCAGCTCCCGTGGCAAGGATCGCCAATAAGACCGACGCCAGGATCGAGTGGGGATTTCTCATGGGTGCCTCGGTGTCTCGGGTCGGACCATCGGACAAATCGTCCTGCCCGAATGCCGTTTCAATGGGATTCCTTCAAGGCTTTAGCGACCACGTCACGCAGCTGATCGCCCGGAATCCGCACTGCCCGGAGGCGTTTATCGGGACCGATCAGGAACGCTTCGGGGGGGCGACTGACACCGTAGGCGTCGGTGCTGCTGAAATTGGAATCGTCCAGCATGGCATTCAGCCACTTATGGTCCTCATAGAAGTGGAAGGGCCCGCGACGGTCGATGTCACCGTACTCAACCTTCCCTTGAGCAGCCAGGAATCGCATCCACTTGTCCCAATCTCCCTCCATCTCGTCCGTGCAAACGCTGAGGATCAGGAGCCTGTTCTCCTTGGTGTTCTCTCGGCGAATCTGCCTCAACTGCTCGAACTGCCGCCTGCTCGCCGCATCGTCGAGAGACCAGAAGGTCAGTAGCACATACCTCCCTCGATAATGCCTCTCTACGTCCCAGTCCCCGCCATTCGAGATCGCGATGACGCGAGGGGCGACCTGGCCAACCCGGGGCGGCTCCGGAGGGGCTCCACCGAGCAAACCTGCCGTGGCCGCCACGATCATCACAGCTCGGGCCATCGTCAAAGTGAGGCCTCCATTCGTCGGGGTCCGTCCCTTGCGTGAGTCGATGGGCCCTCTTTCGACGGACGATCAGTGGTTGAACAGAAACTCGTTGCTGGTGAGTACGGCCCAGTACAGGTCCTCGATCGCCTGCCGATGCGCCGACTCGACGGCCTTGGAATCGGACAGGCCGGCGGACGCCTCGCCCAGGCTCTTCTGCAACCGCGACCGCTCGGAGGGGGTCGGCCTTCGGCTCAAGGCGACGCGGAAGAGGCCGTCGAGGATGGCGTCGTCGCCCGCCTTCGATGCGATCGCCTTCGCGACCGCGCCGTCCTTGGCCCTGAGCTTTTCATTCAGGGTAGAGCCGTTGGCCAGGTGGAGGGCCTGCGTGATCGAAGGTTCGGCCGAGCGCTCGCACGAGCAGGTGCTCACCCGCTCGGGACGGCCGAAGGAGGAGAGGAAGGTGCTCTCGACCTTCGAGTCGGGCAACTGCAAGCTCCGCCAGCCCGCCGGGTAGCCCGCGAACGAGGTCGGCGCCTCAGTCACCCGTGCCATGGCGTCGAGCAGGACCTCGGCCGCGAGTCGCTTGACCGGGTAGTGGCTCAGGAACTTGCCGTCGGCCGCGTTGCCGGGGACCGGGACGCTGGACCGCGCGTAGGCGGCCGAGTTCATGATCGTGCGGATCAGATGCTTGACGTCGTATCCGTGGGCGAGGAAGTCCTCGACGAGCCAGTCCATCAACGGCTCATCGCTCGCCGGGTTGGTGGCGCGGAGGTCGTCCTCGGGGTCGATGAGGCCGCGGTTGAAGAAATTCCGCCAGACCCGGTTGACGATCGCGCGGGCGAAATACGGGTTCTCCGGGCCGGCGAGCCAGTCGGCGAACGCCTCGCGGCGGTCTCCACGCGCCCCCGGCGGGACGGCCTCGGCGTCGAGCGGCTGGGGGGCCATGACGACGCCCGTCCTGGGGTGACGCATCTCGCCCTCGGAGTCGGCGGAGACCACCACGTCGCCGGGGGTCCCGCCGTCCTTGAGCCGGACCCGCGCGAAGAGGCTGGCCACGCCGTAATACTGGTCCTGGGTCCACTTCTCCATCGGATGGTTGTGGCATCGGGCGCAGGTCAGCGAGAGCCCGAGGAAGGCCATGCTCGAGCTCTCGGTCAGGTCGATCGGGTCGCGGTGGAGCACGAAGTAATTCGCCGCCCCGTTGGCCAGCGTGCTCCCCTTGGCGGTCACGATCGACCGGGCGAACTCCTTCCAGGACACGTTCTCGGCCACACTCCTGCGGACGAAGCGGTGAAACGCCCACATGGCCGGCGGCGGGAGCTTGTTCGAAGAGACGAGGAAGAGGTCTGACCACTTGTAGGACCAGTAATCGACGTACTCGGGGCTCTCCAGCAGGAGATCGATCCGCTTCGATCGCCTGGCGGGGTCCTTATCGGCGAGGAAGGCGTCCACCTGATCGGAGGGGGGGAGCGTCCCGGTCGCATCGAGGTAGGCGCGGCGGAGGAAGGCCGCGTCCCCCGCGTCGGGCGAAGGCGGGATGCGAAGTGCCTGGAGCTTGGCCAGGTTCTTCTCGTCGATCGGGTTGTTCCGGGGCGCCGATGCATAGACCTGGGGATCGATGGCCGTCTCGAACGGGACGCTGACGGTCGTGAGCTGCACGTGGCTGGCGTACCAGACCGTGACGCCGGCCTCGCCGTGCCCTTCGACCTTCACGAGGCCCGCCTCGTCGACCTTGGCCACGGTGTCGTCGGTGCTCGCGAACTTGGCCCAGCGGGTCACGTCCTCGACACGGCCGTCGGAGAACCTGGCCTGGACGAGGACCTGCTGGCGACCGCCCGGCTTCAGCAAGACGGCCGGGGGGTGGGCGACCAACGAAACGATCCTGGCCTCATCGTCCCGAGGCGGTGGAGTCCCCGCGGCAATCCAACCGGAGAGCACGCGATATTCGAGCGAGTCGGGAAGGAATTTCACGCCGCCGCCATGCTCGATCGCGCCGGTCGGCTTGAGCAGGAAGAGGCTCTCCGCCGGGGCCGTCGGGACGATCCGCCTCCCCAAGGCCTGCCTCGTCAAGACGTCGTAGTCGACTTCGGGTCCATAGCCGCGCAAGGTCAGGCGGAGGCCGTTCTTCCCCGCGGCCGCGCCGTGGCAGGCGCCCGAGTTGCATCCCGCCTTGGTCAGGACGGGCAGGACGTGGTTGGTGAAGCTCCAGGGGGTCTCGCGCCCGAAATTCTCGACCGAGATCGACGCGCGGGCCGTCTGCCCGCCGACGACCGCCGAGAGCGTGGCCATGCCGTCGCCGGTCGGCGTCACGGTCCCGTCGGACGAGACGGTCGCGACCCGAGGATTGTCGATCGCAAAGGAGGCCGCCGCGCTCCGGTCCCCGACCCACGCGTCCCCTTCGCGGACCTCGACGAGGAAACGCTGGCGGGCGTTGGGACCATTGAGGCGGGCCGAGGCGGGGAGGAGCCCGATCTCGGAGGCCGGTAGTGGCGCCGAGGAGGTGATTAGCAGGACGAAGAGCGAGGCGATCCAGGAACGTGATCGGGGCATGGGGAGAGGACCTCGGCAGGGGTCGTGAATCGCGGGGCTTGCGAGGAAAGGAGGGCCCGGCCTCGTTGGGGAGTCGAGCTCTCCGGTCGAGGCAGGGCGAGGGGCAGGGGGGATAGGGCTGTTTCCCTGTCGAAACCGAAGCCCCTCACCCGCCCTTCGGGCACCCTCTCCCGGGGGGAGAGGAGAGTTTTTTGAGAACGAAACGGCCTTGAGGGCGGGGGGTGCTTCAGGCGGTCGGCATGGTCAGAAAAGCTCCTGGATCGGTTCGACGCCGTGATCGACGATGCGGAGCGGTCGGCCTTGCGGGCCGGGGAGCTCGGTGTCGAGGCTGATCCCGAGCCCCTGGTAGACGGTCGCGGCGATCTCGGCGGTCGTGGTCGGGCGGTCCGTGGGGGCGTAGCCCGTCTCGTCGGAGGCTCCCACGGCCTGCCCGCCCCGGAAGGGCCCGCCCGCGAACAGGGAGGTCCAGCAGCCGGGATGATGGTCACGTCCCCCCGCCGGGTTGACCTTGGGGGTCCGTCCGAATTCGCCGAAGGCAAGGATCATGGTATTACCCAGCATCCCCCGCCCGGAGAGGTCCTCCAGGAGCGCGGTGTAGGCGTTGTCGAAGTTGGGGCCGACCTCGTTCTTGTAGCACTCGATCGGGCTGAAGGGCGCCGACCCGTGGATGTCCCAGGTGATCTCGTTGAAGACCGTCTCGAACATGTTGATCGTCACGAACCGGACCCCCCGCTCGATCAGCCGACGCGCCAACAGGCAGCTCTGCCCGAAGCGGGTCCGGCCGTAGCGGTCGCGGGTGGCGTCGGGTTCGGCCTTGAGGTCGAAGGCTTCGCGTGCCTGGGGGCTCGACATCAGCTTGTAAGCCTGCTCGAAATTGGTGTCGAGGAGGCGGGCGTCGGCCGACGACTCGAACGAACCGACCGCGCCGTCGATCGCCGACCGGAGCGATCGGCGTCTCCCCTCGCGCACGGCGGTCACGTAGTCGGGCGGGAGCAAGTCGGGGACCTTGAATGCCTTGTCGTTGGGGTCGGCGTTCAGGACGAACGGGTCGAATGTCTTGCCCAGGTAGCCGGCATCCTGGCCGTGCGGCATGTTCCCCCCGGTGGGCCCGATCGGGCGTGGGAGCAGGACGTGCGGAGGTGTCTCGCCCCGGGGGCCCTTCATCTTCGAGAGGACGCAACCCATATGTGGATGGTTGATCCCTCCGGTGAAGAGCCGGCCGGTCTGCATCATCTGGTGCCCGGTGTCGTGGACGGCCGCCGCCGTGTGATACACCGATCGGACCAGCGCCACCTTGTCCATATGGCCGGCCAGCCTGGGGAAGATTTCGCTGATCTGCAAGCCGGGCACGTTCGTCTCGATCGGCTTGAACGGCCCGCGAATCTCCTCGGGCGCCTCGGGCTTCATGTCCCAGGTGTCGAGTTGCGACGGGCCGCCGACCAGGAAAAGCATGATGCAGTTGACGTCGCGGTCTTGTGCCGCCGCCCCCCTCGCCTCCAGGGCGTGGAGCGCGGGCAGACCGAGCCCCAGCAGGGGGAGCGACCCTGCGTGCAGGAAATCGCGGCGGGTCATGCCATCGCAGAAATGGGCGGGCTTGCGGGCGTCGACGCGGAACATGCGCGAGACCTCAAGGGTGAGCGATGGATGCGGGAGACGATCGAGCATCAGCCATGCTAGCCCTTCGCCCCATCGGGGTCAAACTTTGAGTCGGGCCCTATCATCGTTTTTCTCCCGGACGTATGAGTGAGCCGGACCTGCGAGATGACTCTGGCAGGAGCCCCAATTGCACCCTGATGGCCCGCTCGACACCCTCGACGTCCGACCTGGACAGCCTTGCGACACGATTCGAGAGGCGAGCCTTACTGACGGTTGCGAGTTGATCTGCCATCGCCTTGTATTTTCTTCCATTGACGATGACGGCGGCTTCGCTGGGATAAAGCCGCTCCACGGTGCTGGTCAATGGCACGACCTGCACGCGGTTCAAATGCGTATTCGACGAGTCGTTGCTCACGATCACGGCCGGACGTTGCTTCTGAATCTCCCCGCCGACCGAGCCCGTGAAGGCCACCCACCAGACTTCACCTCGCCTCATCGGCGATATCCCCGGACGTGTCGTCAGCCCACTCGGACGCCTCGACCTCCCGGGCCTCCTCGCCTGCCATCTGGCGATAGGCGACTTCGATCCCTTCCTCGACGACGTGCGGGCGGACCAGTGACTCGATGAATCGGCTGATTCGCCGCCGCCCGACGACGCGATGCAACCCCTCGTAGACATGTTCATCCAACGTGATAGTCAGTTTCTTCTGCATCTCACACCTCCCCGTTCATACGTGCAACAACACGTATCGTATGCCGCGGGCCGCCGGGGATCAATGGACCGCTGTACGCTCGAACCGCCCCCCGCCCTTTCAGAAGGCGTGTTCGGTCGGACCGCACCCATTTGTAAGAAACCCGATCGGCAAGTGGTTTGACCCCGGTCCGGCAGAGGTGTAGGATCGGCCGAGGGAGCCCAGTTCCGATCGCAGGCGCCTCGTCATCTGCGGGGCGACCACTTCCAGAGAAAGGAGATCGGCCATGCCCTTGTACGAGGTGGAAACCACGTCTCACATCATGATCGCGTGCGTCGATGACGAGGCGTCGGCACGCACATTCGCCCAGTCGAACTATCCGAGCGAGGAAGTCCTCCGGGTCAGCCATCGACCTCGCGACGCCTGGGTCATCTCGAAAAACCTGCTCGGCCTGACCAGCAGCGGCGACCCATGCGTGCAGGCGCGCGAATGCCTGGCCAAGGCGCAGGGCGACAAACTGCACGCGGTCCGGCTCTACATGCAGCAGACCGGGAGCGATCTCGAAGGGGCACGCAAGGTCATCGAGTCGAACATGGCCATGGGTTGGTGACACGATCAACCGCCGGTAGGCGTTCGAGGATGCAACCCTGGATCTCCGACCCCCCCTTCGGCGGTGACATGATCGTCCACGAGGTGGGGTCGGGATGGGGTCTCCGTCTCGTTTCCGGGTAGGGGAGCGTCATGCGCAGCAGGGTCATCTGTCTGATCTTGGGAGGAGGGCGGGGGACCCGCCTCTTTCCTCTGACGAAGTCGCGGAGCAAGCCCGCGGTGCCCATCGCGGGCAAATTCCGACTGATCGACATCCCGATCTCCAACTGCATCCACTCGGAGCTGAACCGGATCTTCGTCTTGACACAATTCAACTCGGTGAGCTTGCACCGGCACATCGCCAATACGTACAAGTTCGACCCCTTCGGCGGCGGCTTCGTCGAGATCCTGGCCGCGCAGCAGACGATGCAGCACGAGAGCTGGTATCAGGGGACCGCCGACGCGGTCCGCCGCAACATCCCGTACTTCAGCGAAGCCTTCTACGACCTGGTCCTGATCCTCTCGGGGGACCAACTGTATCGGATGGACTTCCAGAAGATGATCCGGACGCACCTCGAGACCAAGGCCGAGGTGTCGATCGCCGCATTGCCGGTGAATGAGGAGGAGGCCCTTTCTTGCGGGATCATGAGGACCGACCCTTCCGGCCGCGTGGTCGACTTCGAAGAGAAGCCGAAGACGCCCGAGAAGCTCGACCGCATCCGGTCCGACCCCGAAGGCATGGAGCGATTCGGCATCAAGGCCGCGGGCCGCTCCTACCTGGCGAGTATGGGCATCTATCTGTTCAACCGGACGACGCTCGTCCAGCTCCTGGCCGAGGGGACGAGCACCGACTTCGGCAAGGAGGTGTTCCCCCAGGCGATGGCCGGTCACCGCGTGCAGGCGCACCTGTTCGATGGCTACTGGGAAGACATCGGGACCGTGGGCGCCTTCCACAAGGCGAACATCGATTTGACGAAGGACAATCCGCCCTTCGATTTCAACTTCGGCGGCCACCCGATCTACACCCGTCCCCGTCACCTCGCTTGCGCCCGGCTGGCGGGGGTGACGGTCACCGACAGCCTGATCTCCGACGGTTGCCACATCGGCCGGGGCTCGCTGATCGAGAACTCGGTGATCGGCGTTCGGGCGCAGATCGGTGAGAACGTCACCATCCGCAACTCGTACGTCATGGGGGGCGATAACTACGAGATCGACAAGCAGCTCTCCGACAATGCCCGGGCCAATCGACCCCACATCGGCATCGGGACGGGCTCGATCGTCGAGGACGCGATCATCGACAAGAACGCGCGGATTGGCCGTGGAGTTCGAATCCTCAACGAGGCGGGTGTCGTCGATTCGGAAGAGGCGCCCCACTACGTCATCCGAGACCGGATCGTCGTGATACCCAAGTACACCATCCTCCAGGATGGGGTCATCATCTGACGGGGGGCGATGCCCGCCGCGTGCCCGGCCGTCGATGCTCACGGCTCCCGCCCGCCTGGCATCGTCGCAATACGAAGCCACCGGCGGAAGTTGCCCCGTGCTCTCGGTTTTGGTAAAATGATCGGGATCGGTACGCATCGCCGCGAAACGGTCCAGGGTCATCCGTGCCTCCCGGCCGATTCGGGTATGACCACGATCGGGAGGGGGAGGGAGAGCCGTGTCGGTGGATCCGCCCGTCGCCAGCGCCGACATGATCGGCGGATTCCGCTATATCCGTACGCTCCATCCGGGCGCCACGTCGGTCGTGATGGAGGTCTTGCAGGAGTCGACATCGCGACGATTCGCGATGAAGCAATTGCTCATCTCACGCGCCGGCGATGCGTCCGAGCGGAGGATGTTCGCGTTCGAGGCCAAGCTGGGCATGCAGCTTCGCCATCCGAACCTGATCCAGGTCCATCAGTATGTCCCGAACTCGGTTCAACCCTACTTCGTCATGGACTTCTTCCCGGCGAACCATCTGAGGCTGCCGATCGCGATCCCCCAGAAATACGCCCTGCCCAAGCACCAGTTGCACCGGATCATCGTCCAGGCGGCGAGCGCACTGGCTTATATGCACGACAAGGGATGGGTCCATCGCGACGTCAAGCCCGAGAATATCCTGTACAACAAAACGGGCGAGGTCCGCGTGATCGACTACGCACTCGCCATGCAGCCCTTCTCGGCGTTTCGCAAACTGCTGGGAGGAAAGCCGAAACGTCAAGGGACGCCCAGCTATATGTCTCCGGAGCAGATTCGCTGCGAGCCGCCGGCCCCCTCGGCCGATATTTACAGCTTCGGGGCCACATGCTATGAATTGGCCTGCGGCCGCCAGCCGTTCCGGGCCAATTCCACCTCGGATCTCCTCAACAAGCACATCAGCGACAAACCGAGCCCCATCACGGCATTCAACAAGGCGATCACCCCCGAGTATGCCGATCTGATGATGCAGATGCTCCAGAAGCGCCCGGCCAACCGCATCCCCAGCCTCCACGACTTCCTCGCGCGCTTCTCGCGAATCCGCGTCTTCCAGGACGACCCCGACCCCCAGGCCGACCGCAACGACCTCACGCTTTGAGCGAGGCGTAGCCGAGCCACCGCCGCCAGCTCCGCGCATTCGTCAGAGGACGACCCCCTTCATGGCCAGCACGAGCGACGACCGTCTCCCGTTCGAAGCGCCCATCTCCGAGATGGAAGTACGCCTCACGGAGATGGAGGCGTTGTATGCCCGCACGAGGGCCGGCGAGGAGGCCCCTAAAGCCCAGGCCGCCGCGCAAATCCGCGGCCTCCGCCGGGAGCTGGCCAACCTCAAGCGGACGGTCTACGCCAACCTCGAGCCGTGGCAGACCGTGATGGTCTCGCGCCACCGGAACCGCCCCCAGACCCGCGACTACATCGAGTTGATCTTCGACCAGTTCATCGAACTGCACGGCGACCGCGCCATCGGCGATGACCACGCGGTCGTGACCGGCCTGGCGACGCTCGGCGAGTCGAAGGTGATGTTCGTCGGCCATCAGAAGGGCAAGACGATCGCCGAGCGGAACGCGTGCAACTACGGCTGCGCCCACCCCGAGGGATATCGCAAGGCCCTGGTCAAGATGCGGATGGCCGCCAAGTTCGGCCTGCCGATCGTCACATTCATCGACACCCCGGGCGCCTATCCGGGCATCGCCGCGGAGGAACGCGGCCAGGCCGTCATCATCGCCGAGAACCTGATGGCGATGAGCAGGATCGACACCCCGATCGTCTGCGTCGTCATCGGCGAAGGAGGTTCCGGGGGGGCCTTGGGGATCGGCATCGGCGACCGCCTGGCCATGCTCGAGCACGCCTATTACTCGGTCATCAGCCCCGAAGGGTGCGCCACCATCCTCTGGAAGTCGAGCGAACACTGGCGACGCGCCGCCGAGGCGTTGAAGATGACCAGCCGCGACCTGCTCCGCTTCGGCGTCATCGACGAGGTGATCCCCGAGCCCCTGGGGGGCGCGCACCGCGACCACCGCGAGGCCGCCGCCAGCCTCAAATCGTTCCTGATCCGCTCCCTCCGCGAGATCGCCGACCTGCCGCGCTCCGGGATTCTCGACCGCCGCTACGAGAAGTTTCGCCGGATGGGGGTCTTCGAAGGAGGGGCTCCCCCCCTGAACGGCCAAGCCTGATCCGACGGGCGATGAAGTTGCCCCGGACGAGTGATCAAACCGAAGGCCGCGAGCCGCCGGCCCCACCGCCGGTCTACCCGAAGACGGCGACGCCAGGGTCCGACACGTACCTGGCCGTCTTCGACGGGGAGTGGGCCACGCCGGCATGAATCGGCTCGATGTGCGGCCGCGGACCGACGCCGGCCGAGAGTGGATCGCCAGTCGGGTGGTGGTCGAGCAACCGTGACAGGAGGGGCGGAGCGATGTGCGGATTCCGGACGATTGGTGGACCCTTGGCAGCCACGGCCGTCCTACTCGCGGCGGTTCACGTCGTCAACGCTCAGCCGCCGCGGATGGACGGCAGTAGGAAAGGGGCCGAGGTCGCAGGGGTGACCTACCCGCCGGAGCTGCCGGGCGAGAAGGAGGTCGTGACCGACACGTCGGACGCCTTCCTCAAGCCGCCGGCCACGCTCCGCGCGGGGGTCGCGGTCGCGAAGACGGCCCCGACGGTCGATTTCCTCTACTACCCGGGCCAGACATACCCCGGCAAGCCTTGGTCGAATTGGGGCGACAGCCTCGCGGCGGACGGCAAGTACTACGCCTCGATCGGCGATCACCTCGCCCCCCAGGGCAACGGCTTCGTCTACGAGTATGACCCCGACAAGAAGGCGTTCCGTCCGCTCCTCGACCTCCGGAAACTGCTCGACCTGCCCGACGGCCACTACACCCCGGGCAAGATTCACGGCCGGCTCGATCTGGGCGACGACGGCTGGCTGTATTGCTCAACCCACCGAGGTTCCACCACGGTGACCACCGACAAGTACCACTACCAGGGCGATTGGATCGTCCGGGTCCACCCCGGGACAGGCAAGGCCGAGATCGTCGCCCGGGGTCCGGTGCCGAAGCATTGCATCCCGAACAGCGTGCTCGATCCGAAGCGGCTGATCTTCTACGGCGGCACCGCCCCGGGTGACCGCGGGGAGGACGAGGGCATCCAGTTCTTCGCCTACGACGTGAAGAACCGGAAGCTGCTGTATTCCGGACCGGACGGCCCCTCGCGGTACATGATCTTTGCGAAATCAACCGGCCGCGTGTACTACACCCAGGGGAAAGACGACGGACCGTTGATGCGATTCGACCCCGAGAAGGGCAGGCCGGAAACGCTCGACGGCACGATCGGCATCCGCGCCGCCACGCGGGAGACGCCGCAGGGGGTCGTCTACACCGTGTCCAGCGGACAGGGTGGCCGTGAGGCGACGCTCTACGCCTTCGACACCAAGACCGAGACGATCGAGGTGCTGGGGACGGCGGCGGTCGGCCGGCAGTCCTACGTCGCCACGCTCGACGCCGACCCGACGGGGCGTTATCTCTACTACATGCCCGGTGCCCACGGCGGCAGCGAGACCGACGGGACGCCCGTGGTCCAGTTCGACGTCACCACGCGCATCCGGAAGGTGATCGCCTTCCTGCACCCGTTCTACCGGGAGGAATACGGATGCACGCTCAAGGGCACCTACAGCGCCGCGGTCGACCCGAAGGGGGACAAGCTGTACGTCACATGGAACGCCAGTCGCGGCAACCGGGTGTGGGATTGCACTGCCCTGACCGTCGTCCACATCCCCGAACCCGAAGTGCGGCCATAGGGCATGCTCCCCGGCCGGCTCCGGCGAGCAACGAGTCCGGATCGGCCGGCTGGTCGGGAGCTCGTTGAACCCGACCTCAAGGGCCCGCCGCCGATCGATTTCCTGCCCAAATCGGACGAACGGCCGCCATCAAGGGGTTCCCGCGTAACGTCTCCACCACGCGGGACCCGTCCATCCCAGGAGCCCGATGTCGCAGATGATGGCCGCCGGCCGGTGCTCCTCGTCCTCGGCCGCCCGCACTCCGTCAGGCCCGGTGCAGGCGATCACTTCGGCCTACTTTAACGCCTCGAAAATATCCGCACTTACACCCGCGTCGGGACGACGAACGGTGCGCGGTACGCGCGGGTCAGGTGGGTGTCGGCCTCGGAGTCGTTGACGAACGACTCGGTCGACGGATTGATCTGGAGCTTGCGACCGAGCCGGTAGGCGATGTTTCCGAGGTGGCAGTAGGCGCTGGAGAGGTGCCCTTCTTCGATGTCGGCCGAGAGCGACTTGACGTCGCGCGACTTGACGGCCTTGAGGAAATTGGCGTAGTGGTCGCCGTCCCCTTTGCCCCCGGGGCCCTTCTCCATCTTCGGCCCGAGGAGTGTGTGCCACGTCGTGTAGCTGGTGATCGCCAGGACCCCCTCGGTCCCGTAGAAGAGGTTCCCGACGCGGACGCCGGCCTCATCGTTCGTGGGCAGGCCGCGGACCTCGAATTGCAGCTCGCAGTCATCGAACTCGAAGGCGACCATCGCGGTATTCGGGGTCTGGCCGTCGTCGGTATAGCCGAACCGTCCTCCCGAAGTCTGTACGGCCTTGGGGAACTCGGACTTGCCCAGGCCCCAGCGGGCGAGGTCCATCTGGTGGATACCCTGATTGCCGAGATCGCCGTTGCCGTAATCCCAGAACCAGTGCCAGTTGTAGTGGAATCGGTTGGGGTTGAACGGGCGCTCGGGGGCCGGGCCGAGCCAGAGGTTGTAGTCGACTCCCTGAGGCACCGCCTCGTCGGCCTTCTGCCCGATCGATCCGCGCGGTTTGTAGCAGAGTCCTTTCGCCATGTAGACCTTGCCGAGTTTGCCCGAGCGCAGGAACTCGACCGCGTCCTTGATCCCTTGGTGGCTCCGGCACTGCGTGCCCGTCTGGACGATCCGGCCATACTTGCGGGCGGCCTCGACCATCCGCCTCCCCTCCGAGACGTTGTGGCTGACCGGCTTCTCGACGTACACGTCCTTGCCCGCCTGGCAGGCCCAGATCGTGGCCAGGGCGTGCCAGTGGTTGGGCATGGCGATCGAGACGGCGTCGATGTCCTTGTCGTCGAAAATCCTGCGTAAATCCGTGACGAGCTTGGGCGCGGAAGCGCCGTGTTCGACCATCTCCTCCTTCGTCTTGCCGAGCACGTTCCGGTCCACGTCGCAGATGGTCGTAACCCGGGCGTCTTTCTGCTCGGCGTAACCCCTGAGGTGATCCTTGCCCCGCCCCCTGAGCCCGATCACGGCGACTCGCACCGTGTCATTGGGGCCGGCTTTCCTCGTTGCCGGGGCGTCCTCGGCGCGTGCATCCTGGGCGCTCAAGGCGGCGAGTCCGGCGGCCACCGCGGCCGAGTCCTGGAGAAATTGGCGACGAACGATCTGGCGCATCGCGACAGCCTCCCGCATTTGCAATTGGTCTTGACCGCTGCTACCTCCTCATGAGAACGCCGTGAAGATCGCAAGTCAAGCGAGTCGGCACATCGCCCGGCCCCTCGCGAGTGAGCGAGACCTTCGAGATGGAGTCGGTGGCAAGCGACATAATTTCAGCGGCTTGCAATCGCGACGATGATGATGCACGATGTGTCGATGATTGCGTCGTAGCGGCTCCGTCCCCCGCATCGGAGGTCTCTCATACTAAGCCGGCTGGTATGAGCACGACTCCGGGGACGCGGATCGCCCACCGATCCCGGCGCGGATCGCCTCGAATGAGGAGTTCGTCCCGCCGCCGCAGTCGCTTCTGCAGAAGGAATACGAGGCCTGCGTGGCGAAGCTCACCGACCGCGCCGCGAGCTGGCAGGGGAAGACCCGGCGCGAGGTGCTCCGCTCCGGCAGCGGGACGGTCGCCGCGCTTCTGGCCGTCAATCAGGTTTTCTGCACCTGCTTAAAGTAGACGTCCCAGCTTTTAGCCATAGCGAGTTTCCTAATCCGATGGGTGTTACATCATGGAACAAAAATCACATCATGGAACAAAAATCACATCGCTGGTCACCCATTGAGGACCTGCCTCGAGATTGGAAAGCGCTCGAAAACCCTGAAATTACGGCTTTGGTGCAAGCCTGGCTGACTCAAGCCGATAAGCTCCGCCAAAGTACCTCGTATGATACATTCCTGATCCAATTGAGGAGACAATGGGCGATAGAGACTGGCTATATTGAGCGGCTTTATCACATCAGTGAAGGAGCGACAAAAACCTTGATCGCTCAAGGACTGGATGCTTCTCTCTTGTCCCATGAAGACACCGACAAGTCGTCCGTAGAAGTGATTGATATAATTAAAGATCAATATCATGCCATTGAGGGTTTGTACCAATTCATATCAGGTGAACGCGAGCTCAGCAAGTCCTACCTCAAGGAACTGCACTGGGTGCTGACCGCCCACCAGCCCTATTATGATGCCATCGACACTCTGAGGAACTACGTCAAGAGGGAACTTCCACGCGGCACCTGGAAGTCGTGGAAGAACAATGTTGAGAATACCGAAGAGGGATACGTCTTCGAGTTTTGTCCGCCCGAACAGGTGGAAAGCGAGGTCGAACGACTTCTCGACTATCACAAGGTACATGAGCGTATTGGCGTGCCTCCGGATATCGAGGCAGCCTGGCTCCATCATCGATTCACCCTGATCCATCCGTTCGCTGATGGTAACGGGCGAGTCGCTCGCTGCTTGGCCACCTTGGTACTCCTCAAGGCTCGATGGTTCCCACTTGTCGTCATCCGAGATGACCGGGCCAATTACATGGGCGCGCTACGCCAGGCGGACCTAGGGGATTTGAAGCCCCTTGTGATGCTCTTTGATACCCTACAGAGAAGGGCGGTGCGCCAGGCCCTGAGCCTGAGCGAGGAGATCGTCGAATCTTCGACGACAATTTATTCCATTATCGATGCGGTCAAGGATAGATTCATCAAACGCCGTAATGAGCACCCGAACGAGAAGCAACGGGTTTTCGTGATCGCCGGTGACCTTCAGCACTTAACAAGCGAGCGGATGATAGGAGTGGCTCATGAAATAGACGCCTCCATTCGCAGTCTTGACGCCGCTTTCAAAGCCTCTTATCACGGCGCGACGCCGAACGATAAAGAAAAATTAAAATACAACGATTATCAAATCAGAAAATGCGAAAGGGAACTGGGTTACCATGCCAATTTGCACACGTTCCATGCTTGGTATGCCCTGGAGATTGACATGGACTTATGCACGGAAATTCTTTTTTCATTCCATGGCATCGGCAGAGAGTTCACGGGCGTCCTCGTCTGTACGGCCATGTTCTACACGAAACACAGGACAGATGCGGATGAGACGATCATCGGTGAAGTCGTTCCCCTCTCGAAGGAACCTTTCGACTTCACGTACACCGAGGTGGAAGGAGATGTCATCGACAGATTCAGGCAGTGGATGGACGAACGACTCGTCAAAGGACTTGATCTCTGGCGAAAGGTTGTCGGTGCTTGAAACTGCCGAGACGGACTAAAGCACACGCGGGCGCCCCGGCCGCCCGCGTGGCGAGTGTGCCGGTCATCGCTTGCCCGTCAGCTCCTCGACCAGGGCCTCGGCGCGGTAGATCGACCGCAGGGCCTCCATGATCCCGCGGGAGTCGACCGAGACGGCACGGGCCACGCGGTCGTCGTAGGCGAAGTCGAGCACCAGCGACTCGATGTTGCCGTCGAAGATCAGGCCGACGACCTCGTTGTCGCGATTGACGACCGGGCTGCCCGAGTTGCCGCCGATGATGTCGGCCGTCGAGACGAAGTTCAGCGGCGTGTCGAGCTTCAGGGGACCCGCCTTTTTCGCCTCGAACCAGCTGGGCGGCAACTGATAAGGCGGGGTGTTGCCGTGCGCCTTGGCGTGCTCGAAGGCCCCCCCGATCTGGGTGAAGGGGGCGATCGCTTTGCCGTCCGACTCATAGCCCTTGACGGTCCCGAAGGCCAGGCGGAGGGTGAAGGTCGCGTCCGGATAAACTGATGCCCCCTGGTCTTCGAAGATCGCCTTCGCAATCAGCGCGTACTGTGCGGATTGAGTCCCCTCGACCTGGTCCTCGGACTCCTTTCGGACGTCGCGGGAGTCGGCGTCCACGACCCGAGCGAGCTTGATCATCGGGTCGTCGGACGCTTCGAGGGCGTCTTTACCCCCCTGGAAGATCGACTTGCGAAGAGAGATGTCGGCGAGCTTGGTCCCCTTGACGAGTGCCTCGGCCGCCTGCTCGGGGGAACGGCCACGGAGGACGCGCTCGACCAGGGGGTCGTCCGGCATGCTCTTCTTCCAGAAGGCGAGCGAGTGGGCGAGCTTGGCCGTCTCATACTCCGGGTAGATGGGGGCGTCGGAGAAGAGCGAGAGCTTGAGCGACTCG